>ENA-ORBV01008000-ORBV01008000.1-microbial-mat-metagenome-genome-assembly--contig:-NODE-8000-length-17940-cov-6.647092_pt1 | contig 17940 bp, 18 predicted proteins | sample MGYA00237777_ERZ505514 | MGnify/ENA primary metagenome ERZ505514 (study PRJEB26160, sample SAMN06269048) | microbial mat metagenome | isolation source: Oligotrophic lake microbial mat | place...
CCCCAAAGCCTGTCAAAAATCTTCATGTGACATTCATTGGGAAGAAATTTGACGTGGAGTCGGCAACCACGGCAGAAGAAGTTGCCAAAGAATGCATGCCGGATGCAGGGGCAGCGAAATTGCCCCAGGTCGTATTTGGTGGCAAAAAACTGGAACCCACGGCCTTTTTGCGTGATGCTGGAGTGACAGATGGCGCCGACCTAGATTTGGTTCCGGATGCATCAGCGAGCGTTCAAGACTTGATGAAGCAAGCTGGTTTAGATACTGGAAAATTAGATGAATTGATGGGTAGTCTAGGAGGAGCTGGCGGCGAAGGAGGAATGCCATCTATGGAAGAGAGCATGAAAATGATGTCAAATATGATGAATAGTCCGATGATTCAAGAGATGATGAGTGATCCAGAGAGATTAGAACAATCACGACAAATGATTCTTCAAAATCCCATGCTCAAGGTAAGGAGGTGTTCTGAAAAATTTACACGACATAGAGCGTGCGTTGTACAGTCGATTGTCTCACCAAGAACATCTTTTCTGCATGTGCTTGAAATAGTCTATGATGGCAGGAATGCCCGGCATGGAAGAGTAAGTAATGCAATATGTGAGTTTGTGCTTTCCATAGTCCTGGCCTCAAAATAACTTAAATGAATTCGCCTTGCTCTGCTTTGATTTTCAAAGACTGCTGAATGACCCAAATGCATGGAGAGAAGCAATGCAGGCAGCTGCAGCCATGTACCAAAACATGGATCCAAACCAACTGATGAATTCATTGATGGGAAACATGAATGGAATGGATGGTATGACAGGATCTGGCGGCCTTTTCGACGGCCTAGACAACAACCCAGACAACAAGGCAGCCGCTGCAGCCCTCGATGAGCTTTCCGAAGGAGATGATTGAGATTGCTTTCAATTTACAAAAGACTTTTTCTTGCTTCAACAATACAAAACAGCAATGCATGCATGTAGTCAACCAGGTTGTCTTTTCTTGGTAGAGAAATCAAGTTGACAGAAGGGCCAAGCAGCTCTAAGAAATTTCACGTGAACTAGGCCAACAACCATCAAAGACTTTTGTGTGCTAAATTTACATTATAGAAAACAATTGTTCGTAGTACAGAAATGCATTGGGCTCTGTCTTCGTGTCATAGCCGAAGCATGCATTCGCTTTAATAAATCAGCGGCGTTGCATTTCGTGACGTTGTGTTCATCATCGTTTGTGACACAAGTTATTTTTCAGGAAATCGAGATGGGAAGCACGCAGTGCAACAACTTGGCTGAGGGCATTCAACAGCCGGGTTATCCCCTGCACAATCAGTTGTTAATTGTGATAATACTCCAGCAACTCTGAGGTTACATATCTCACTGGGCATTGAACCCCGGAAAAAGTTCGAGTGAAGGAAAAGCACCTCTGAACTCAGAAAAGTACGGAATACGTGAGGAACGATGCAGACATGGGTACAGAAATACTGCTGGTGGTGGTCCAGGATCACTTACGAAGCCTGCTGAGGTTTCCTAGCTCGGTAGGAATTGTTCCTGTAAAGTCGTTCCCTAGCAGAGACAGAACCTCTGTATGCGTATAATTGAATCACAAATGAGACATTAAAAGCATTTCCCAGACTTCCACACCAAATGCAGATAGCGTGCGGGCTTACCTAAAGACGAGAACTGTCCAAAAAAGGTTGGCAGGCTTCCCACAAATGAGTTTTCTCCAATACCGAGGACTTGGAGATTTGTCCTGCCCTCGAAAAGGGGAAGAATTTCTCCTGTCAACTCTGTATCAGCAGCAGTGAAAAAGCTTAGATTTTCAAGCTTATTAAATTCAGTCGGAATGGTGCCTCGAAAACCATTCGAATCAATCTGCAGTACATTCAGATTCGTCAGGAGTCCAATATTCGTCGATATACCACCGGTGAACTGATTGAGGTTCATGTCTAACGACTCAAGCGCCGTAAGCTGATACAATGACTCGGGAAGTGATCCGGTGTGAGTGCTGTTGTCAACATCGAGTGAAGTAAGCAATCTAAGATCGCCAAATTCTTCGGGCAGCCCTCCCGAGAGACCGATGTTCGAATCGAAATCCAACGAGAGAAGATTTGCGAGGGCAGAAAGCTCACTCGGAAGAGTTCCAACCAACTCGTTCTCGTCTGTGAAGCAACAACAAATGGCGCACGTTAGACAAAACCGTAATCGAATGCAAACCATGTGATAGTAGGGCACTGTACCTATTCGCCGACTTACCAACTGAGATTCGAATCAATTCACCCGCGTTGTTACAGTCGCTTCCAAACCAGCTACATATATCTTCACCACTTAGATAGCGTTGCGCATTATTTGTGGTCGTACAAGGACTAATAGATGGTGCCTCTGCTCGATTACAATTGAGCCAGGTGTCACCCGATGTACTAAAGTACAGTACCGCGCCTACGTATCTTTGCCTTACATCTACTTCATCAACAGGACATACCTGAGCTGGGTCCTCATTGACAAGCCATTCAAAAGCAGCAAACTGGCTTGATGTTGGTATTCTTAACTGATTTGGATCCGAAATCAAAATTACAATGTCAAAGAGAGCCGCAAGCCGTTGTCGTGGAGTTAACCCCCCGCAAAGCGTAACAACGGGAGCAGAGCTTGGAGTTCCAACAGGAGAGATCGTGGCAATACGAGTTGGCGCAGGAGTTCGAAATCTACTCGGAGCGGTTGTGGGTGCTGACGTTTGTCTTTGTGTAGGTAAGGGGGTCGGGTTGGGAGTTGCAGGAACTACTGGCGCTGCGGTCGGCCTTGGAGTAGGATCCGGGATAGGGGGCGTGGTCGGCTGTCTTGTAGTAGGTCTGTTTGTTGGCAAGGGCGTTGGGTCAGGAACTGGTGCTGTAGTAGGCTGACTTGTGGGTCGCGGTGTAGGATCAGGAACTGGAGCTGTAGTGGGTGGGTTGGTGGGAAGAGGTGTAGGATCAGGAACTGGTGCTGCAGTAGGTGGGTTGGTGGGAAGAGGTGTAGGATCAGGAACTGGTGCTGTAGTAGGTCTGTTTGTTGGCAGGGGTGTTGGATCAGGTATTGGCGCCACTGTAGGTCTATTTGTTGGCAGGGGTGTAGGATCAGGTACTGGTGCTGTAGTGGGCGGTCTTGTGGGAAGAGGTGTAGGATCAGGAACTGGTGCTGCAGTAGGTGGGTTGGTGGGACGAGGTGTAGGATCAGGAACTGGTGCTGTAGTAGGTCTGTTTGTTGGCAGGGGTGTTGGGTCAGGTATTGGTGCCAATGTTGGTCTTTTTGTTGGATCTGGAACAGGCGCGAGGGTTGGCTGCCTTGTCGTGGGCATAAAAGTGGGTGAAAGAGTAGCAATAGGTAATGATACGAACGTGGGTTTGTTTGTCGGGGGTGGCGGGGCTGTAGCAACGGGCGATATTGAAGGCGCATGTGGTCTGATACCGTTTACTGGAGCATTGGTAGGTGGTCTCATTGGGTTTGCAGGTTGCTTTCAATTCAATTAGTGAATGGAAGTAAATGTCAGGTATTGAGGAAAATATAACAAAGTTCGAGTGTTAGACATCATCAAAATTATTCTGAGCAAGAATGACACATGCATTTTGCAACCATGGCGGATAACTAACTTACGGGGCTCATACTCATTGAGAATTCCATACCTCGAAACAAGAGCTCAAAGGATTCGTCAAACATGGTGTGATATTCCAGATTTTCTTCAAAATCTTTCAATTCTCGCACTCTATCTATTCTTGCTCGTCGTTGACGCCTTATTTCTGTTCTTGCTTCTTTGGATTGCGCCCAAAATGAAACAGGCTTGTTGGCGGCGTTTGTAGAATTGCCTACGGTTGCATTTTTGCTAGTATCGTTCGTATTATTGCTATTATTCACTGTTTCGTTGATGATAACATTCTCAGCAAATGCCAAGTCAGGACCGGATACCACAATGCATGTTGTTAACAGCCCTATGGCGAGCCAGGAGCGTCGCACGCCTCTATTCGTACTTTGACGGAGTTTCTTAGCTGCAGTCGCCGACTTCATTGTTATAATATGAATCAAGGAAGATTCTGAGCTCGCAATCCTATCCACCATGGCCGGTATTTATATTGTTTTGGTGTGTACTAGTATATCAAGACTGCTGTGATGGGATACTAGTAGGTACTGTACCATACTGACTGCACTGAAACAGGGGCTGCTCGACCATGTTGATCAAAGTATGTGTTTCCACTTTAACGGCTCTATTTTTGAACGGTACAGATTTAAATTCAAATGTAGGCGGAATCAGTCAGCTCAAGAATGACTTCCGAAATAGTGCGCGCTCTAAAATATGAATTTAGTTTGCAGAGGGGGAAGGTTAAAATGTCGGACAAAGGCCAGACACTCTATCTTACCGCTTACTATTTTTAACCCATGTCTGATGGCGGTATTATGGAACCCAGTACGGTACGTACCCTACTTGTGATGCATGCTAACTCGATCGAACCGTGTTGCATGAGACCGATATCTACAGTGTTGGGATTGCCGCTACGTACAGAGATTAGCAAGGTAAGGACCATGGTATACGAAGCGCGCCTTAGTTTCTGTTTTCAGTGTCAACAGAATAAGAAGGATCGATCAGTTTAGAGCCATATCTTGGCAGGAAACTCACAGCTCCTTATTTTCTTTTCGCAGCTTTTCTACTTTTCTTTTACAACTCCCGTAACGTAGTCAAGATGGTCCGCTATAGTGTTGAGCCCGATGTGCCGGAGAAGACCTCCAAGGCCCGAGGCTCTCATCTTCGAGTCCACTTCAAGCACTGCCGTAACATTGCCACCTTCACCAAGGGCATGAACGTGAACAAGGCTTTGACGCACCTCGATAATGTCTTGGCGTTCAAGTCCGTTATTCCCTTTGTCCGATTCACGGGCGGAATTGGAGGCACCGCTCAAGCCAAGCAAATCAAAGCTCCAGGAAATAGGGGACGCTGGCCTGTCAAGGCCACAGCTGTTTACCGCGATCTTTTGAAAAACGCCATGGCCAATGCCGAAACCAAGGGTCTTGACCCTGCCACCTTGGTAATCGATCATGCCCAGTGTAACCGTGCTCCTGCCGGGAGAAGAAGGACTTACCGTGCCCATGGTCGTATTGGAAAGTACGCCAGTCAGCCAGCTCACATTGAAATCATCTTGAAGGAAGAAGGAAGTGGCGTGGCGAAGATGGACGAGGAAGAAACACGCGTGAAGATCACCAAAAAGCAAGCAGCCAAGAAGCGTTTTGTCAAGGTTGGAGCGTAAACAACAATATACGTAGTCAACTAATCCTTTAAGTACAATGGTATGGTGGTGCATGGATGTTATTATCGGCTCTAGATAGTGTTGTTTCTCTGCTGATTTCTTTCTGTTGCGAGTATAACACTCGGCTAGTTAGGATGCGTCAATCTCGATTGAGTTATTGCTGTAGTTCAGACATTACATCACCATGTTTCATGTAGTAGAAAAAGACTGGTGGGAAGAGAGAGAGACGCGATATTGAACACACTGTACTGAAGTGCCCCTAGTCGTTCCCTGCTCCGTCCTCGATCTCAACTGAACCAGTTATCATCTGTTGATATCTCCATCAACAGTGCACTCAAACCCGTCTCGTGTACCCATCAAACCTGCCAACAGATGCGGGGCCATGACTTACATCTATGAGACAACCGAAAAGGCAGCATTTGATCAAAGTTGACGATCACAAACTTTCTGCTGCTTTGCAGACCTGTGCTCTTCTTCTTCACAGTTATCCCAAACTTCCATTTTTTGTAAAGTGGTTTTTTCTTTGGTGTCAATTTTGTAGATCTGAAACACTAATGAACATTGCCAACCAAAAACCAAACAGCAAACCAACCAATTCAAAATATCCACCAGGCAGAAATGAGAAGACATCTAATCAACCAAATGCAATCTCTCCTAGAGCAATGGTGCAACAATGAAAGAAAGGAAGAAAAATCATCACAAACGAATTTTGCAATTACAAGGCACCATCAGAAGCATTCATCCACCAGATTTTAGAAATTCAAAACATTTGAGCTATAAACAGAAATACGCAACCCTTGCCCTGGAGTGCTGTGTTGGCTGGCAGAGGACCCCCGCAGAAGTGTAAGCTAAGCAACTGTGCTAGCTAGCTAGTAGTACCTGGTACCAAATTACCTACATTAAATGTGACAAAAACCTGCTAACCTCATTTCCCTATGAGGACACTGTGCGTCTTCAAACTTGCTTACGTACTGACTAAGCAATTGGCGAGAAATTTGATGAGTGGCTTTGATGACATGCAATCATCGATATACAAGAAGTATACGACAAAGATCAACATATAATCAAGAAGACCAAGGGAGCAAAAGGCTTGCGAAGAAATATACTACTGTATCTTCGATTATCATTGCTCCAGCAAGTGCAACAGAAAGCAAAGCATAGAAAATATAGCGAAGTCAAAGTAGAATGGCGAAATCGAAAGAGAACAAACCGAAACACCCATCGAGGCAGAAGCCTCCTCCTCTTGACGAATACATCAAACCTATAATTGCGCTTGGCGTTGCGCTCTTAGCTTATCAGTTCTTTAAAGGGATGAAGTCCGAGGTATGTGTGGGACTTTTTCTAATTTTCAATTAAAACAGAACATCCTTGCCAACGTTTACTCACTGCTCTGGACCGGTACGATTTCTTGTAGATCAAACGAGTAAACGTTCTAGACGAACTGGAACTGCGAGACGTTTTCTTCGGAGAGGGAGAAACCGGGAAAAACTAGTAAGTGCAGTGACCGATTACGTTCTCTGCCTATCAAATAGCGGTCGAGCAGTTTGAATCGATACAATCTCATTTTTTCATACCCATTATGTTTCGCCTTAGTGCGGTTCTCTGCCACGACGAAAAATCTAACATTCCTGTGTCGTCGGTGTTTCAAGATGCTCACAATGATGGAAGTGCCCCAGCTGAATTCCGTCTAGTGGATTGTGATTACGTCCTGCCTGCCTCCGAGAAGTCCATTGCCGATAGATTCAAATTGAGGTTGAAAGATCGGCCAACTATCTTCGTTTCTGGCGCTATTGGAGAGCCCAAGCAGGTAAATTAGATGGGAACGAAGCGTTCTACTCCATTCACCATTTGAATCAACTCGTCAGAGCTCTAACAATTCTTGCTAAAATTCTTCTAAATTTTTTCAGGTCCCTGTTAAACATTTGAAAACGGGAAACATGTTGATTAAAGCACTTCGTAGTTTGCTAGAACCCAGAGCGGCGAAAGTCGAGACGACACAGGATCTCAGGACAAAGTGTCTCGAGAAAGATCTTTGTGGACTCCTTTTGAAGGGGTCCAAACAGGCTCCAAATTGGCTGAAGGATGCTATGGAAAAGCTGGTCAAGGAGTTTCCAAGCATCAGTTTGACGGCAATTGACTCCAGTGTATTGTACGTGAAGAATTTGGAAGATGTGCTCATGCTGGATGAATACGATGAAAACAGCCCGCAACATCGTTTTGTAGTTTTCAAAAAAGTGAGTGGATCCATCGAAGCTGGTAAAGATCGATTGATCACTAGTATTGTCCCCTTGGAGGGATCTGTATCCTATGGAACAATGAGCAATCTACTTGCGAATGCTGTGAGCGGCAAAGTGGCTCCGCAAAAATTGAGTTCCTTGCCTGTCGTCAAAACAAGAACTAAAAAGTTAGTCCAGGAAGAAAAGGCAAAGCGACAGCGCAAGAAGGATCAGAGTAGCAGAAAGGATGAAGGCACGGGAAGTTCCACTCCTGGCGGCTTCTTTCACGACAACGACGGCAGTCGAGACGGTCGAAAGGCAGAACGGGAACGCAGGAGGCAAGAGCACAGAGCCCAAAACCCCGACTATAAGGAGAAAACGCCAGAGGAGATTGCAGAACTGGAGCGCCAGCGTCGACTTCGAATGGAAGAAATGGCGAAGGAGTGGAACATGGAGGCAGATGATCTCCCTCCTGAAGGCGAACCGTTTGACGATGAGGACTACGATGATGCAGATGAAGGGGAAACAACCCAATACGACGTTGACGAGGACGACGAAGATGGAGACGACGTCATGGACCTTGACTAAAACAATTCTATCGTATGAAGTGAATGTGTGTGCTGCGATGCTGCTGTAGAAATAAACGATTACAACAATTTCAGACCTAATCTGGTAAACTTGCATCCATCTATAAACTTGATTTTACCTTTTACTTTGAAAGATCCGTTCAATTCCAGATTCTAGAAACAATTATTCACTGAACCGAGTGACGTAATGATACTTTAAAAACAAAGCAACCCGTGCAGACGAAAAGAGAGAACTCCAGAAGCATCGATACTTCTTTTTCTTTCCATGACTTCAACTTCAAAAAACGAGACAGCCCAGCCATTTACTTTCCAACCGACGGAGGCGTAAGATCAACATCCTCTGCATCATCATAAAAGTATTGAGCCGGGATTGGAATCACATAACGAGATGGGACACGACGGTGGGGCGTGCGTCCCTGTTGATCCTCGTCATCTTCGAACTTGACAATTACCTCCTGTGATGTTCGTTTGGAAACACATCTTGTAAGAAATATATGTAATGAGAACATGAGAAACACCGAAAACAATTCACTTGCCTGGACAACTGGAGAACCAGCTCGGTCGAGCTTCCACACAGGCTCCTTGCTAACTTTAGCACGATAGAAAGACGTCGTTTCGGGAAAGATTGCCATGCAATCAGTCCCCTTTTTGAAGCATCCTTCGTCGCCGGTACTGAGCCTCATGACGTGTGACCACGGAAGACGAATCAACTTGCTGGTGTCATCCTCGTCCTGAACGTCATAAGTTTCCGTGTCCGTATAAAACCGTTGGACGCTGGCAAGAATCCAACTCCCATTTTCGTCCGTTCTTTCGAATTTTTAAGTAGAAATACGTATTTGTGAGTCTGTGGTCAACAGAACTGTACCAGTACCGGTGGATCAAACAGTAACATACCTCGTCACTTTGGCAGCAACCTTACCAAATAAAAGAAGGAAAGAATGGTTGTTAGTCACAGTCAGAGTAAAAAATTGCTAGAAAGAAGCATGAACAAGACAGTTGTATCTTCATACCTGCTCTCCGGGCCTCGCGGCTAATTTTGTGCGCTTTCGCTTCCGAACAGCAGAGTGGGGGGCCCTGCCATCAAAATAAGTTGTCTTCCGCGAATATGCGGTAGGGCCTGTGCCTTTTTCCAGGCGTTCCAAAAATCCTCCGATGCATTCTTCTTCGTCGACTTCCATACCTTCGAAATGCCTGGCTACCGCCACAGCTAGTTCCGATGGCGGAGCTTCGGGGCGGACATTCACATTCTTTGGTACAGCACAGAAACGAAACGAAAAGGTATCAGTTGTGATTAGCGTGATCGTCACAGGCAAATAAGAACTCAGCTCTTCCAACCTCAACCCTTCCCCGCATGCGAGGAATGACTTACATGCTGATCTACATACTGGAGCAATGAGATTGCAGACAATTTTCGAAAATCCAGTCCGACGCCTCGAGGGTAGGAGCGTGAATGGCTAACCGACTTTGACGACCTTCTGGGAACCTTGGTCGCCCCGGAGCCTGCGAATGAAGTCGGCGCTGGGGCCATTGTAGTCAAAGGTTCTTGTGAATTATTGTAACAACAACGACACCAGTAATGGAAAATGTGTGTCAAACTGTTCCAGCTTTGCTCAACCTGATGATCATTAGCCTAACAAAATTGACAACAATAACAAGATGCGCTGCTGAGTTGAGTTGTCGATCTAGCTATCTAGCTAGTAGCTAGCTACTACTCGAGTATAGCTAGTACCATACGGCATAATCCTGAAGCGTGGCGGTGCGACTTCTTTACAGTAAGTACGGTACTAATGGTACGGTGTAGCTGCTGTGTAGACTTAGTGTACCACTAGCTACCTAGTACTATTTAGTACGACGAGCCCGTAGAATCACTACCAGTACTAATAGTACGGAGTACTAGTACTGGTACTACATATCAGTATTGATTGCATGCTTGCTACTGTATTAGCTACATACTGGTACCACGTACCTGGTAGTACACTACTACTGGTACCAGTAGCTAGCTAGCTAGTACCGCACCTGGTATGCTTACCCAAATATTAGGACGGAAAGTGCATGTTGTCGTTGGTACACAAATAAGAAGATAAATTACCTTGTAGCCTAGTTTAGCTAAACTCCAAGGGGCTACCTTCTGTACAATTGTAACAACAATCCTATCCATCCAGCCCGGACCCAAGCTTAGTTCCCTCGTATGCACCAGGAAGGTTCAGCAACTCTAGCTAGCTAATGGCCGCACACTTACTATGCTACCATTTGTCTCCGTCGCGGTCCTTAACCACCAGTCGCAAGACTGAAAAGAAATAGAAGGGCTGCGGGGTTGTTGGCCTATCTGTAAGTCACGGCCCTTAACCACCAGTTGCAACTAAAAAGAAATACATTGGGGACCATTATTTTTAGATATGCGTACGCTGCCGTATTTTACGGTGGATGGGCTCTAAAATTATTTTAATTGGACTTAATTGTTCTTGCTAAAAAGAGCTTCCGATTTCTTTCTTTCAGATAAAGATGTATGTAGTAATATGCAAAAAAAAGCTCTGAGCTTCTGCCTGTCGAATAATAATTCCATTATTCGATTCGATCGATCGTTGTTGTTTGTCTGTTGTGGTTCCGTTCCTTTTCATTTCTTACGACGCATAACGCAAAGCGCTGATAGCGGCATTCACAATATCCGCAGTCGAAGTGCCGCCCGAGTATCCTTGCTGGGATTGTTGCTGCTGCTGCTGGGGTCCCTGGTTCGCTCCGTTCATCACGGGAGCCGACATGAAGTTGTTCATGCGGCTCGCGTTATTCGCCGGATTATACTGCTGTGATTGCTGCTGCTGCTGCTGCTGACCCATAAACTCCATGTGCTTGGACATCATGGCCGGCAATCCCCCCGAGAATGGGCCGCCTTGCGTTCCTCCCATGCCCAATCCCAAGCTAGGTCTGAGAGCATTGGTGAGACTGACTTGTCCTCCCTGGTTCGCTGGGTTCGCTGCGGCAAAGTTCCCGTACATGTTGACCGGGTTTGCCCCCGAGGGAGTCATAAAGGAAGCAGCGGCGACCTTCTGCTGAAGGAAGTGATCCAAGAGGGCGCGCTTGTGGTGATCCGGTCCAATTTCGTTAACTTCCAAGGTCCTCTTTCCTCCACCATATACCATGGTCTGCGCTTCCGCCTTGCGGGAGCTAGCAGCCGTGATGGAACGCATCTTGGACATTTCCTCAGCGTTATCGCGAAGGAAGTATTCATTGCCAAAGATGATCGGATCATCCGGGCCGATGCCGCGGTTCACTTGACGGAATCCCCAACGGTACAACTTGCGGGTAAAGCTCGAGAACTTGGTAGGCTTGAAGTACTTGGGAACCACCGATCGAGTGAACTCATCGGGTTGACGGATCACGAAGGATTTGCCGTCCGGAAGCCAAGCCACGCAGAACCCTTCTTCTTGTTCATCAGCAAAGCGCATCAAATTCATTAGCTGCAGGCGTTGGATGATATGCAAGACATCATCATGTTATTCATTCGCATTGCCATAGTACAACAGAACGCAGTACAGGTAGTAGTCGGTTGTTAGGCGGCCGAGACCGGTCATTGCGATTAGATGATAAATAAGATTCAAGTTTGTTCACGAAAGAGATAAAAGAGAGTGCAACAACAGTCAAGTGAGATATAATCATATACAGTGTGTATGTTACAGTGGGTGCTAACAAGAGGGTGAGAACCGGTAAGATTTTGAGATGCGGTCATCGTCGCGCGGTTATCATGACAAAAGGCCGGCTCGTTGAAAATGTCAATACACCCACAGAGGTCCTCCGTAGGATTCTACGGCGCCTGGTACTGGGGAGGGTTCGGCCAAAGCGATCCTTGTTTCTACCGGACTGCAAGCTAACAGCAACGAAGTAAACCACCATGGTGGTGCACGTACCTTTTCTGGGAACGTAAGGGCAGCATCCGGCTTTTTATGATCCGGGATGTAACGCTTGCCTGGTTTAGAATCATCCTTCGAGTTGGTCTCTTCTTCTTTGTCGGTCACAGAGGTAGCCGTAGGAGAAGAAGACCCTTCTTCATCACCGAGCGCTGTTAACGCACTTGCTGCCTCCATGATGCTCCGGAGCTTCTCCTTAGTAGCAGGTTTCTCGGTTGTCTGCTTTTTATCTTGTGTATCGGCCATGTTGTCTAGTGTATATTCTTTTTTATTTGTTTGCTGGTCCTGGTGTTGGTTTTTGAGATGTGGAATTGATAATATCAGGTGTTTTTATTTTGGAAGGTGACTACTTCTCACTACTGGCTGCAATGTGGAGAAATGAACAGAGTTGATCAACAACCGAATTGTGTGATATTTTACTCCGCGTAAAGTAACCATCGTTTTATCATTGCTCCTATGGCCCCTGCAAGTAGGCGCGTTACGTGGCAAGTATCGGGGCTTCTGGATTTCTCTCTAACTTTCAGGTGCAGCTGGGCATTATTGGCAGAGCTGTGACTCCGCTGTGAGCGTTGATTGTGATAATGCGGGAGGCGAACAGGAGTACCGCGAACCGATGACAAAGACGCCAGTTGACCAAAACGTGACCTTCGTTTAACGAATCCGATCAACTGTTAAATACGACTATTATCAGTCTGGGACTCGATTTTCTTCGTCTTGGAAGTGATCTTCCTTCTCGTTCTACATGTACCGAATTATTTAACGCATTAACTGATCCAGAATCCATTACGACATACTATTGTGGTACTCGTACTTCAGTACAAGGTACGTACCATTCCATACAACCAGTACTAGTACTACTAACATAGCTAGTACGGTGAGTACGCACGAGTACCAGGCGAAGGAAAAGGTCGCCACTGGGTTGATAAAATGACTATCGAGAAGAAGGAGGCGCGCGAGTGCCACCCGCAACTGTGAATACTACGTACAATTGTAGCGGCTGTACGTAGGCTGGCTGCGCGTTGTAAAACTAGTGCAGCGAAATTATTAGCTCGCAAATCCAGCCGCAAGGTACCGGTAGTCTACCGTGCTATGTAGTACCGGTGAGGTGATGCTGTACTAGCTAGAGTAGCTACTAGTAGAGCCGCTACATGTCGCTACTCCTGCCATTAAATGCGCCTACACTTTCGTAGCTTTCTTGCATCATCGAGGTTCTCCCCACTGTGCTGTGCTGGTACGTCGTACTATTTATGTAGTACTCCGTAGTACGTACCAGCACCTGCTTGTTGGAGTTCATCCCAGTGAAACAAGCCAGCCAAATCTTTAATTGATGCCTGGCTTGGAAGATGATTACAAGATGATTTGTCTTTACCATAAGATGGTCTTAAGACTGGCTGAATCAGAACAAGATAACAAAACGGGACACGTGTTCTTGTCCAGTCTTTAAATTGTCTTGTCTTGTGCAAGACAATCTCATTGTTGTTGAGACAATCGCCTGCAAAGCCACAAAGAAAGCCATCGATCAAGGTTCTGTGCACTCAAAACAACATCAACAACAAGAGACCCACACCCTCCACAGCTGAAATCCGCAGCTTATCATTGGAAGCATTTGTCAGTGTTCTTCAAGAGACAGGTGTGCACATGTCGATGTCTTGAAGCACTGCGGACACAACAGCATGGAAGACTCGAGAATGATCTGCAACAACAAGAAGCAACAACTTGCGCTGCAGTGCTCACTGGCACAATTGCTAGTTTCAGGAGACCCTTTCTAGTCTATTTTGTAAACCAGCATCGCTGATTTCAAGATTGTTGATAACAAATGTCAAATTAAAAAAAAGAGTAAGTTTGTCTGCTAAGAATTCCAACTTGAAAGTTTCGGCATCATCTTAAGCATTGCCGGGTCTGCATGCTGTCAGCATCATGCCATCTGTCATTCTCTGTCGTACGTCTGAGACCATCCCTTTGGTGACACTGCAAACTGGAGTGGCTGGCAAACGAAGGCGTCTTGGGCAGGAAATGAGACGGATGGAGTTGTCCCGCCGGTAAATGACATGCGAATTGCATCCCAAAAAGAAACTAAAAGGGAGCAATGGACCACATGGGGATCTTCGCTGAATCAAAGAAGAGAAATGCAAGTGACAATCATGCAGAATCCAGCAAATGGCTTAGCAAAGTCATTGGATGGGTTGATGGCACTAGAGACGAACTGCATTGTGATGTCACCAGCATGAAGTGCGGAATGTCAAAGTGGCGGGAGTGGTCAGCAGGGACACGGACATTGATCATGTTGATGGCTAACTGATTGTCACAGTGGAGAACATTGGGACCAGAAGAGGAAAAGCAAAGTTGTTTCATGATTGCATGTCAACCATTGGCATGCTTAGCTGGCATGACAGTTGTGAGGAATTGCGCCTCAGTTTGGTGGTTGCAGTGATGGACTGTGTTTGCATCAGCAGGACACAGTGCCACCACACAGCACAAAAGCACAGTCAGTGGTAGACCAGCTATTGCAGGGGTCATTGGCATGTGTGGCATCCAAGAATCCAACAAGTTTCAATGAGTTGATCTCATGAAAAGGTGGGAGATCATCGGTTTGTTCAAGGTGTTAAAAGGGTGAATGTGGAAGAGTGGCACCCCACTTGGATTTGTGGCAGACTGTGCCCCAATGTTTGGATTCACCGAGACATTTGGCTGTCTTTTTCAAAAGGGCGAAGTGGGTATCATGAGGACACGTGGAGAACTTGTTTAGAGAAATGGCAGCACATCCAATGTCTGGACGGCATGTGACATGGGCACAAAGTGATATAATTTTCCTGGCAAGCTGTGGCAGACAAAGTCATGCTTTGAGGCCATTGAAGGGTGTCATGCTCCGGAGTTCCTTCAGCAGGTCTGCTGTGCTTGTAGAAGCAGTGACAGCATCAGCAGTTAGTGGAGCAACCTGCCAGGAAATGTTGAATCAAATGGGGATGTCATCAGATGAGAGCAAAGGGGAAAACAGAAAAAATGATATTTGGTTGATGCGCAAGGCAAGAAGTTGGCATGATGAGGCAATAGTCAAAACATGTGTTCAGGTTACACCAAACAAAAAAAACTATTTGTTGGGTTGACACTTGCCAGTGTCACAGCTTTGGTAATCATGAGTTGCAAATGGCAAGGTGTCATGTATTTTAGTAACTGAAACAAATGCAAGCCTGACACTGGAGAACAAGTCGATTTGCAAAAAGGTGCAAATGAAAAGCCACATTCTGTGCATGGCAATGCCAAGTGCATTTTAGACTGTCTGTGAATGGTGACAATGTCTCAATTGTAACCCAAAGCTCAAGCAAAATGGGCATAGCAACTGTGCCAACCAAAATGCATGAGGCATTGCACATGACATGGTCAGCTTCACAGTGAGTCAAAAATGAAAAGATGAGAAATCCAATGATAACAAAATCGAACGAAACCATCCATGCATTTGTCACAACACTGTGACACCCACATGGTGTCACTATGAGTTTTGAATATGAAATCTGTTTATTCATTTTTTCTGGCTACAAGGTCCATTCTTTTCCCAATCCAACTGTACAGATTGGGATTGTTGATTTGGGTTTTAAAGCAGTGAAAACCAAATGTTTTGTTCAGGATTTTCTTTGATTTGAGAGGAAGTGCTAAATTGAAGCACATTTCTAATGTGCTTGCATCATTCTCAGTTGCCAATCAAACCGGTAACAAGAAGCTTACGACCTGCCACAAGTCTTCCAAGTAAGATGGACTTGGGCACAATGCTGGGTTCAGGTACAGTACCTCGCATATTGGTAGTGGCAGGCATGGAAATATATTGAAAGACCGGAATAATTGTTTCTAGCTAGCGCTATAAGAAGATGATTTATGCATATGTATTGATGTGGATTAAATAAAATAATTTAACTAAAGGCACTGATCATGTGCTATTTCTTTTGGAGGGAGCCAGAAAAATAAACACAAGAACAGCGGCAGAGCGTCACCTTGGATCCTAGTTGTAAGGATCTTCTGCAGTAGAAACATAAGCATACCCTTTGGATGCTTTCTGACAAACGTCATGCAAAAACCTGGACGAAAGTGGAAGCAAATGAATAAGGAAACTCTGCGACTACTTTCACAGTGATCGAGCGCCACGAACAAAACACGTACCAGGTAACCAATGGGGGTGCGCTCTGGAGACAAGCTTCGTCATAGTAAGTTAGGTATAAGCCTTCATTGGGTTTCGTTTGCGTACATGCAACGGCGTGTCGGGACTGAATGTACTTGACAACATTCAAATTGGCATTCATCCGGCCGGCCGCCAAATGCATCGGGTACTCATAGTGGTGAGATGTCCTTTCGTAAAGAGAACTTGGGCACGCTGTCATGAGGTACTGGACAGTCTGGAGGGGGGCGCCGCGAGCGCAGCTATAGTGCACGGGAAGCCAACCATCTTTGTTTTTGGTGCGAGCAGCATCTGCGTGCAGAGAAGGCAACGCAATGAGAGGATCCGCGACAGCTAGAAGAATACAGACGTACAGTGTGATTGTCACGCAACATACCTGGATACTCTGAATGGACCAATAGTTCGCATAAAGGCAGGCTGTGGGTGAGTGAAACTAAGTAGGATAGCTGGGATGATACAGGCCGAAAGTGTGACTAAAAATCAACGCACCTGTAATGAGATAGTGAATAATATGAAGGTTTGCCAGGTTCTTGCAGGCTGTATGAAGAGGCAAACCGGCCCTCGCGTCCAATCCAAACTTTGCCTTGTGGACGATCCAAACTTTTTGAAACGTCGTCGTCAAGATATCATAATCTGCCACCTGCAGCGAATCCGGGTCCTTGGATACAAGAAGCTTGATGGCTTCCAACGACGCGCCGCATTCCAGAGCCACGTGAATGGGTAGCTTGAATTTACTGTTGCGTTCGCCCGTTCCTTCTGGATACGCATCGAGTAACGCTTCAATCACGTCGGATTTGGCCCTTTTCATGCATGCCGTGTGCAGTGGGAGATTTCCGTCTATTTTTGCCGCCGCACCGAGGGGATGTTTGGCCACAAGATATTTGATGACTTGTACATCCGATTTGTTGCCACACGCTTTGTGCAGGGCAATCAGTGTTTGTTCATCGTCGACCTCCTTCGCTGGATTCTGACCATTATTCTGATTGTTATGATTATTATTGGGGGGTTGACGCAACACAACACGTAGCGAATTCCTGCCAATATTGGCCAAGGCGCGAAGGCGTGGACGTGATTCTCCTTGTGGAAGCTGCTTGTTGACTAATTTGATTTCCAAATCTTCTTTAGTGGGGGCATTATTTTGTTGATTTTGTTTCTGTTTGGACCAAAACGAGAAATCAAAAAAATTAGAAGGCATGAAGTAAAAAACAAGGGAAATGCAGAGAAGGCAAGTTGATGTGGAAGCACGTACGTTGACAGGCAATCGCTGCAGAATGCCCTGTCCGATATTCTGCCCCCATCGACCCATTTTCTGAGGCGAGAACAATTGAATACTTCAATTTTGATCACAGATGCACAGTAGTTTCCGCAAAGCTATAAAGACAGGAACAACCCAAGTCTGCTCAACGAGCAATGCACTAGCTCTACAGTGATGGATGATGATTGACTCGAAGCCCGCAAAACTCGCTATCTGGTGATCATCGGCCGAGGGCTGGCTGATGTAGGTACATCGTCGCCCAACTGCTTCTTAACTTATCGGTTCCTTCTTTCGCGTGCTTCCCAATTCAACCCATGCAAACTTGGTGGGCCTCATATAGTATTAGATTCATTCCCTCACTCAAGACTGTCACGTGGTAACGAGTTCCATACAAATTGTACACTGTACGTACTGTACAAACCAATACTCGATTAGTGCGCTACTGTCCAGTGTCTATCTATTTGGAGTACTTTATTAGATAACAACTACGACGTACCGGCACTCATGTCTTTACTTGAAGTATGGCTGTCTCTTATACACATCTGACGCTGCCGACGAATAGAGAGGTGTAGA
>ENA-ORBV01008003-ORBV01008003.1-microbial-mat-metagenome-genome-assembly--contig:-NODE-8003-length-17938-cov-6.615923_pt1 | contig 17938 bp, 15 predicted proteins | sample MGYA00237777_ERZ505514 | MGnify/ENA primary metagenome ERZ505514 (study PRJEB26160, sample SAMN06269048) | microbial mat metagenome | isolation source: Oligotrophic lake microbial mat | place...
ACAAAGTTTCGTGAGCGAAGCAACGAAGAATAGAACGCGGATCGAGCGGATTAACGCGGATTAACGCGGATTCTTAAAAGAATGGTAGAGGATTTTGCAGAGGTTCTCGCCAAATCCAACACCAGGGATCTACGCCAGAATGAATCTGTGCTGATCCGCAAAATCCGCGTCATCCGCGTTCTATTCCTGCACGCGATGAACCTGTCGCTGACGATGAATGAATAAGCAGAGTCGCCGACTCATCTTGACGCGCACCCCCTTTCCTCACAGAATTTTAGTGCCGCCTGTGGCATTCTGCGGGCGGGCCTCACTTCGTTCATTCCGTCTCCGGAAGGGACTCCCCTCATCATGGCGATCAAAAAAAACGCTCATCCCAAATCGGCCCTGACGCCGAAGCGGCATTCCCCCCCCGTCGCGTCTGCCGGGGCGAAACGGGACGATCAGACGCGGACCATCGGCGGGTATTTGATTCAACGTCTGCAAGACTACGGCCTGGAACATGTCTTCGGCATCCCCGGTGACTTCGTGCTGCAGTTTTACGCCATGCTCGAAGAAAGCCCGCTGAAGGTCATCGGGGCGACCCGCGAGGACAACGCCGGTTTTGCGGCCGATGCGTATGCTCGCGTGCATGGGATGGGGGCCGTGTGCGTGACGTACAGCGTCGGCGGCCTCAGCATGTGCAACTCGATTGCCGGGGCGTATGCCGAGAAATCGCCCGTCGTCGTCATCAGCGGTGCCCCGGGCATGGCCGAGCGACGCAACGATCCTTTGCTGCATCATCGCGTGCGCGAGCGTCAGCGCGTGAAACCCGCCCTGCGATGGGGTTTTCGCAATGACGGCGTTTCCGGCGAGGATCTGCACCAGCTCGGCGTGAACTTGCACGCTCAGCGGATAGTTCCATGACGCGATGTTCGAGACTGGTCCTGACAATGGCTTGCGCTCATCCGAAGTTCCAACCTTGAGTTGGCGCGGGATCTGCTCGAGGTACCAGCGAACGCCGTCGATGCAGCGGTCAACGTCAGCTTGGGCGATGTGCCATGGCTTGCCGATCTCCCAGACCAGCAGCATGGCGATCAATTCTCGTTGGGACTGCAGCAACTCAACGGCGTGCGTGACACGCGCAACTCGCTCAGTGAGCGGCACTGCGACCCAGGCTCTGTGTTGTTCAGCAGCCAGAGCGACCGAGTCGACGGCGGTTTGGTGATCGATCCGCGGAGGTCCGAACATCACCGTTCCGTCGTTTGGCGAACTGTGGGCGCCTGTTTCGCCGGTCGAGACCCACTCGCCGCCGATGAGGTTGCGAAGGCTATCTGCCCCAAACGCTTCTGGCGCTTCCGCTTGACAGCGCGCGTAGGTCTCTGACCAGCCGGTGCCGGGCTTAATGTGCAACTGTTCCAAAGCAAGTCCATTCGGTCATGAGCGATCGACGATTGACCGAATGTCAGATGGCGTCATTGCTCGATGGGGCTGGCCATGAAGGCCAATTTGGCGGGGAACCTTGATGCAGCATTGTGTGCCAGCTCCCAAGAGTAAACGCCACAGTATCAGCCAAAGCTGGCACTCTTGGACCGCAGGATCTTGGGCGCCGCTGACCGTTTTCGCAACCGCTACGGGACGGTGTACCCGGCCGCTCTGAACAGTTCATACCATTCGGCGCGGGTGAGCGGGATGTCTGATCCGGTTGCAGCGTCGGTCACTCGCTGCGGCGTGGTGGTGCCGAGTACAACTTGCATTTGCGCGGGGTGGCGGGTGATCCAGGCAGTCGCGATTGCGATTGGCGTCACGTCATAATGGGCTGCCAGTCGATCGATCACGGCATTAAGTTCTTGGTAGTTGGGGTCGTCGAGAAACACGCCCGTGAAGAACCCAGCCTGAAACGGTGACCATGCTTGCACAGTGATGTGGTTGATGCGGCAATAGTCGAGGATGCCGCCGCCATCGAGGGTGACCGATTGATCGAGTCCATGCATATTGGTGGCCACTCCCTGCGCCACAATGGGCGCGTGGGTGATCGACAGCTGAACCTGATTTGCGACGATTGGCTGGGTCACAGCGGTCTTGAGCAGGTCGATCTGGCGCGGCGTGTGGTTTGACACGCCGAATGCACGTACTTTGCCTGCGGCTTCGAGTTCGTCGAATGCGCGGGCAACCTCTTCAGGCTCGACGAGCGCATCCGGTCGATGAAGCAAAAGGATGTCGATGTAGTCGGTCTGCAGCGCTCGGAGTGAGCCCTCGACGCTCGACACGATTCGTTCGTACGAAAAGTCGAAGTACGGCCCCTCGCGCACGATGCCCGCTTTTGTCTGGATCGTGACCTCAGACCGCTCGGCTGGCGAAAGACTCAGCGCCACGGCGAATCGCTCCTCGCACTCGTGCATTCGAGTGCCGTAGACATCGGCGTGGTCGAAGAAGTCGATGCCAGCGTCCCGTGCCGCCGAGATAAGCGCACGAATCTCGTCGTGGCTCTTCTCCGCGATGCGCATGACGCCGAGGACGACATTGGGAGCGGTCAGGCCCGCTGGGCCAACGGGAATGGTCTTCATGGGATCTCTCTCTGGAGGAGGCGTCGTCGGTCAGCGGTCTACACGCGATCGAGAAAAGCAGCCCTGCTACACCGTGACCCGGCGGCGGGCGGGATGTGCGTGGGGCTTGTTGGTCGTGGAGTCGGCGGCTGATGCTAAGCGAGCCACGGCATCCGCCGCACCAGGCCCGTTTTTTTCCACGGCAGACCGAAGCCGATAGTGTCGCCAGCGGCCAGCACAGCAACGACGATCAGGCTGAGTGCGTAGATGACGTGGTAGTTGACGACCGGGTTGGTCGAGCCGGTTCCGGCGCCGGACGGCCACTCGGCGAGGTACATCGCCAGGAGGATGACCGTTCCCGCGACGGCGCTTATGCGCAGCCCAATGCCGAGCACGACAGCGAGGCCGATGCCGAGCATCCCGGCCATAAAGAGCCAGTCGGATGCCGGACTGGCGATTGTGGTGAAGAACGGCTTGAGCGGGCCGACGACGGCGTCGCCAAGCAGGAACCCCTGGCTGGGGGCACCGCCATTAATCCAAGCGCGCTCGGGTGGTGTGGAGTATCCGAGTCCGAAGGTCTTGTCGAGGAAGGCCCAGAGGAAGATGAACCCGATGGCCAGGCGAAGCACGGCAAGCACGAGTCGACCGGAGCCGATGTGCACTAGGTCGGTTTGGCGGGCGAGCGAGCGCAGTACGACCGGCTCGCTCGGCAGGGCGGGTGCTTGGGTGGCGGTCATGGTTTCTCCAGTCGGCAAAGGAACGCCGCCGGGGTCTGGAGCAACGCTTTCAACCGTACGCCGCGCGGCTTGGGCAGGTCAAGGGGGGCACGGGCTGCGGCGCTAGACCCGCGTCATCGCGTCGATGAGCTCGTCGACACCGAGCGCCGCAACCCGGATGCGGTTGTCACCGACGCCGTGTGGCATCCAGAGCACAGAGTCGTGAATGAGCCCGCCGCAGGAGTAGACCACGTTCGGCACATAGCCGTTCTGTTTTGCGCCGGTGGACGTGAGGAACGGGTGGTCGAGTGCGGCGATGAGCACCGACGGGTCGTCAAGATCCAGCAGGATCGCGCTCATTGAGTACACCCGCATCGGACCAACGCCGTGCGTAAGCACGAGCCAGCCGCGCTCGGTCTCAAGCGGGGATCCACAGTTGCCAGAGAGCACAAGCTCCCACGGCTGCTGGGGTCGACGGATGGCGCGCTCGCCGTGCCACTCGACGCCATCGTCAGAGCGGGCAAGCGAATTCGTCTCTCCATCAGAGCGCACGATGGCGAGCAGGTCACCATGAACACGTCGCGGGAACAGTGCAACGCCCTTGTTGGTCGAGGCGGGGCCGATGAGGTTGTGGCTGGCAAAGTTGGCAAGGTCCCGGGATACCAATAGTCGGGGCGTGACTTTCTCCCCGTCGTAGGCGGTGTAGGTGGCGCGGTACTCGGTGGTGCCGTCGTCGTGGGTAAAACGCACGAAGCGGGCATCCTCAACACCGTTGCGTTCCTCGTCGACGACCGGCTGGATGACGCGCTGACTCAGCGTGGTCGTCGTTGCGAAATCGGAGTGGTAACTTGACCACGCACCGCCGCCGCGGGTGACGGTCGCACTGGCGAGCGGGGCATCCCGGGGCTCGAAGGTCCAGGTCTCACCGGGGCCGACGACGGCGCTCGTGAACCCGAGGCTCGAGACGTGCCCTTCTCCAATCCCGCGCAGCGAGACCGCGACGCGGAGTTGTCCAGCGGCGAGCCCGGTCTGATCGGGATGGATGACCGGACTCGGGTTGCACAGCGCGGCGCCCTCGACGGCGTACTCGGAGGTGACGCTCGCACCGAACACGACGCCGTGCGCATCGTCGACCGCAGCGTGGCCGCCGATCGTCGCCATCGCCGCCGTCGCGTTCTCGGCAAGGGTGCGGCGGAAGTCGACATGCCGGGGCGTGAAGTCGGCGAGGATGTTCGCGGCGAGGTGGGTCGCCGTCTCCAAGGGAAGTGCGTTGACCCGGTCCGCGATGAGGTCGACGCGGGAGATGCTCGGGCCAACGCTCTCGCCGGGCAGGAACAGGCGCGCGACGACCCGGCTGGGATCTGCGGCGAGTTCGAGGCCCTGATCCCGCGCGGTGATCATGCCTGTCCCAATCGTCTGGCCTGCTGGTGGGTCGACAGGGCCGCGAGGGTCGACTCGGCGCCACGGTTGTCGTTGCGGCCGTCGCGCTCCAAGCCGTCAAAGCCGGCGCCGGATGCGAGGTGCACCATCGGCACGCCGCTGTCGTTGTCGCCGAGGAACCAGGCCCAAGCCAGCCGCACGGGCTCAAGCCAGCGCGGGTTCCCGGTAACGTCGAAGGCGCGGGCCGCGGCATCCGCGATCGCCGCAACCTCGATCGGCTGCTGGTCGAATTGAGCTCCGGTGTCGCCGGGTGCGCGACCTGCCGTGCCGGTGACAGAGAGGTGGCCGTCGCGAGTTTCGAGTCTCAGCAGCGCATCGAGTGCAGCGAGTCCGCGAGCCGTCAGTGCGGCGTCGTTGAGGGCTGCGCCGCCGAGAATGAGCGCCTCTGCGACCGAGGCGTTGCCGTAGCGCAGGCGCGGTTCGGGCCAGTCCCACCCCGGAGAGGCGTTCGGAATGACGGCGAGGCCGTCCCGCAGCAGAGCAAGCAGGGCCGGATCCCGGTCGCCGGCGAGCACAAGTTCGCCGGCGCCAAGCGCGGCAAACGTCATCGCGCGCGGGTGCGGGCTGCGCGCCGTGGCGAGCTGGAGCACGGCATGTCTAGCCCGCGTGCGAGTCAGGGCGCTCGGGGCACGGGATGCCGCGACACCGAGCCCCCATGCAGCGCGCCCCCACCAGTCACCGTCACCCGGCTCGTCGGTCCACACGCCGTCGGCCGAGCGGCGATTATGGGAGCGACCGTCTGGCGCGATCGCACTCTCGAGAAACTGTAGGTACAGCTCGGTCAGCGCGGAGACCATCAACGTTGTTTCAGGCTCGCGGGCGCACACCAGCAGGCCGCGCCCGACGTCATCGACGCAGTAGCCGTGCTCGCGACGCGGTTCCGAGCCGAGGGCGTGTTCGAACAGCCCGACCTCATCGGTGAGGCTTATCAGGTGGTCGAGGGTGGGCGAGGTGAGGGTGAGCGCGGAGCCGCGCATCAGGCGGCCTGCATCGAGAGGATGTCGGCGCCGAGCGCGCGGTACCGCGCGGCGACCTCGGGCCAGCCGGTACCGGCGGCAAGTTTGGTAGCCGCAGCGGACATCCGTTCGGCCTCTCGGGCTTCACCCAGTACGCGGCGCAGGCCCTCGGCGATGGATGATGGATCGGCGTGGGCGACGATCACGCCCGCCCCGTCACTCAGCAGTTCGATCGAGTGCGGGAACCCGGTTGACACTACGGGCTTGCCAGCGGCGATCGCCTCGACGAGTACTCCGGAGGTCACCTGATTCTCGGTGTCGTACGGCAGCAGCACGACCTCAGCGGTGGCGACCCACTCGGCGAGCTGGTCGGTGTCGAGATAGTCGTCGACGAATCGCACGTGCTCCTGAAGCCCGAGGTCTTCCACGAGCTTCTCGAGCCGACGGCGATACGCTTCGCCCTCGTGCAACAGAACCTTGGGGTGCGTACGACCGACAATCACATACTGCGGATGCGAGGGCAAGTCAGTCAGGTGCGTCATTGCGCGGATGCCCCATTCCAGTCCTTTACCCGGTCCAATGAGTCCCCACGTGAGCACCCGTCCCGGCACCGGCCGCACAGCCTGCACCGCCGAGCGCGCCGGCGATGTCGCCACCCCGTGCGGAATCATACTGACCTTGGACATGACGACGTCGTAGCCGGTCTCGAGGATACCGCGGGCAGCATCCGACATCACGACGATCGCGGTCGCCAGCTCGCTGACCCGCTCGAGGACGCGCTTCTGACCCGGCGTCGGGGTATCGAGCACGGTGTGCAGCACGACGATGCTCGGGCTGCTGAGGCCCTCCAGCACCGCGAGCACCTCGTCGCCGTCGACTCCGCCGTAAATACCGTACTCGTGCTGCACGATCACCACGTCGAAGTCATTCAGGGCGCGAATACTCGCGCGAACGCTCACGCGCTCACCACCGACCAGTTCCGCGGCGACGATCGAGGCGCCGAACCGCGGGCTGTCGACGGGACTCGCCTCATCCAGCACGCGCACCACGCGGGGCCCGTGCTCGCCCATCGCTCCGGCGAGAGCTTCCGTAAACGTGGCGAGGCCGCACCGGGTGGGCGGGTATGTGCTGAGAAATCCAAAACGGGCCATGGCCGGTGTCCTCACGTGGGCGGGGAGTCAATACCACCGCGCTCGGGGCGTCTGCCGACCGGCATCCCCCGTGGGATCGCGCCCGCGCTGCCGGATCCGGTTCGCCGCGAGTGCAGGGACCGGGCACAGGGCGGTTGAAGCGAACCGTATACCCGTGGGCTGGGAGCGGACCGTGCGCCAGCGAGTGGCCTACGACACTAGGTCGCGCCGCCGCAGCGCGAGCGCCGCACCCACCGCGCCCGCAAGAGCGATGGCGACGAGGATGACCGCGGCCGCGACATCCAGCTGCTCGACCGGCAGCGCCGACGACCAATAGAAGGGACTTACGCTCTGCAGCCACTCGGGCAGCTGCAGCAGCTCGCCGAACTGCCCGAGCACGAGAGCGAGCACGAGCAGTCCCCATCCCAGTGCGATCGTTGCGCGCGGGAGCGCCCCGAAGAGCACGGCGGTCAGCGCGACGATCACGATCGCGGCGGGGGCATGGGCAAGGGCGGCGCCAGTGAGGCGGCCGAGGTCGGCGGCATCCCCGGTCGTCGTCGCGATTGCGGTCCCGGTGGCGAACCCGGTCGCGATGCAGACAACCAACACCGATATCGCGGCAACCGACCCCGTGGAGAAGAGCCAGCGCAGCCTCCCCGTTGGCGTCGCGAGGAGCAGCTCAGCGCGACCTTCGGTCTCCTCGGTGCGCAGTCGAAGAACCGCCTGAACACCGGCCGCAGCCGCAAGGATGCCTGCGATCCCGAGGATCGCCGCCGTGAAGATGTCGACCGTATCGGCCGCGGTTCCCGGCACGAGGCGCGCGATCAGCTGCGAAAGCGAGGCATTGTCGGCGAGAGCTTGCGCGACGACGGGAGCGAGCCCGCCAGCAATGGCGCCGAGCACCGCGCCGCCGATCGCCCACGCGATCAGTGCGGTGCGCTGGAGGCGCCACGCGAGACCCAGCACGCTGCGACCACCAAGGCGGGCCCGGGAGCGCCCCGCGCGTTCGGGGAACAGGCTCGCGTCGAGGTCTCGTCGGGTACGGATGACGAGGGCGGCGCCGCCGAGCGCGACGGCCACCGTGAGGGAGAGCACCAGCGGCAGGAGAGTTGGCTCGGTGAAGGCACGCGTCGCCTGGCCCCACCCGATCGGCGAAAACCACGAGAGCGCGGCCGGAGTCACGCGGGTGAGGTCCGAGCTCGGCGTGCCGAGGGCATCCCCGATCCCGCGAACGAGGTAGGCGACCCCGACCGCGGCGCCCGCCGCTCCGTTAGCCCCCCGGCCACTGGGAAGCGCCTGGGCGAGGATGGCGGCGACGCCGGCAAAGACGAGCCCAGCACTCCCGACGGATGCCCCCGCTACGAGCGACCCCTCCACGGGGAGGCCGCCGAGAATGTAGCCGCCAGACACGGCAGCCGCCAGTACGACGTTCGCGAGCAGTGCGAGGGTCAGGGTGGCCATCAGCGGAACCGCGCGGCCGATCGGGGTGGCTCCCACGAGTTCCGAGCGCCCGAGTTCTTCGTCGGCGCGGGTGTGCCGCACGACGAGGAAGGTGCTCATGAGCCCCGCGAGAACCGCCGTGAAGGCGAATCCCTGAAAGAACACCACCGCTCCGACGCTGAGGCCGTCGGGGAGGCCTCTCAGAAAGAGGACTGCCGGGTTCGCCGAGGCGAGCACGATGATGGCTGCCCGCTGTGCCTCCTCGCCGAACTGCGATGCGACGGCGGCACCGACAGCGAGCCCGAGCACCGCGATACCGACGATCCAGATCGGCAGCACCCAGCGATCACGGCGCGCCTGGGTCACGAGCAGGCGGCAGAACCCGCGCATCACTTCGCCTCGCTGTAGTGACGCAGGAACAAGGACTCGAGGGAGGCCGGAGCGACCCTCAGCCCGGTGACCGGGTGAGTGGAAAGGGCCGCGAGCACCGCGGGAACGGCCTCGGCATCCACCTCGAACTCGAGGGCGTCGGCGACCGTCCGAACGTCGTTGACCCCGGCCATCGCGGCGACCGCGCTCGCATCGAGACCGGCGACCCGAATGCTGGTACGGCTGAGGTGCCGCAGGTCGCCCAGCGTGCCGCTCTCGACGGCGACGCCCGAGCGGATGATCGTGACCCGGTCACAGAGCTCCTCGACCTCGCTGAGGATGTGGCTCGAGAGCAGCACGGTCGCGCCGTCCGCGCGAACCCGCTCGATCTGGCGCCGGAACACCGCTTCCATAACGGGGTCGAGTCCGGAACTCGGTTCGTCGAGGATGTAGAGCCGAGCGGGGCGCGCGAAGGCCGCGATCAGGGCGACCTTCTGCCGGTTGCCCTTGGAGTAGGTGCGCGCCTTCTTGCGCGGGTCGAACTCGAACTCGTCGATGAGGGTGGCGCACAGCGCGGCATCCGCCCCGCCCCGCAGGAAGGTCAGCAGGTCGATGGCCTCGCCGCCGGTGAGTCCAGGCCAGAGGCTCACGTCGCCCGGCACATACGCGATGTCGCGGTGGATGCGCACGGAGTCCCGCCAGGGGTCGAGACCGAACACCTGCGCCGAACCGCTAGTGGCTCGAATCAGACCGAGCAGCACGCGGATCGTCGTTGACTTTCCCGCACCGTTCGGGCCGAGGAAGCCGTGCACCTCGCCCTCGGCGACCGAGAGGTCGAGGCCCTCGAGGGCGGTGGCGCGGCCGAAGCGCTTAACGAGGCTCGTTGTTTCAACAAGAGGTGCAGGGGCAGGGGACACAAGCACAGTCCTTCCGTGATCGTTCCACCACGGCGGTCGCCGGGGTGTTCCGCGTTCTCGCGGGCCGACCATACTTCCCGACACTCCGCGGGTCAGTCTAGGACCATGGATGCGCGGCTGTCACCCGTGCGATCTACCGTGTTCTGGTGCCCCTCGATCGTTCGCCGCACACGTTGGTCTTCACGAGCGTTTCGCGGGCCCGATGCTCGGCACGCCCCGGTGGATCCCCGAGTACCTCCCGCACTGGACCTCGCTTGAGCGCGCGACGGCAGGATACGAGTTTTGGGATGGCGGGCTCGTCCTCCGCATCGACGCGGACCAGCCCGACTGGTCGCTCGAGTACGACCCCACCCTGCGCGTCTCTAGCCTCCAGGTCGCAGCACGGTCGGGTCCCATGGGCAGCGGCGACGGGCAGCACCGCTACCAGCCCGGCTGTCTCGGCGCACTCTGGCTCATCGGCTTCGAGGATTCGCTCGAGAACTCTGGCGACATCTGCCTCTTCGAGCTGTTCGGCTGGGAGGCACAGGACGATCGCGCGATCGTGCGCATGGGCATCCACCCGCACCACGACCTTGCCTAACGGATGACCTGCGCGCGATCGAACGGGTCGGCGACGTCACCGATTTCCACATCTTCTCGTTCGAGTGGATGCCCGACCGCCTGCACTTCTTCATCGACGACCAACCCGTGCTCACGCTCGACACTCGTGCTGAACGATCACCACGTCGAAGTCGTCGAGGGCGCGAATACTCGCGCGAACGCTCACGCGCTCACCACCGACCAGTTCCGCGGCGACGATCGAGGCGCCGAACCGCGGGCTGTCGACGGGACTCGCCTCATCCAGCACGCGCACCACGCGGGGCCCGTGCTCGCCCATCGCTCCGGCGAGAGCTTCCGTAAACGTGGCGAGGCCGCACCGGGTGGGCGGGTATGTGCTGAGAAATCCAAAACGGGCCATGGCCGGTGTCCTCACGTGGGCGGGGAGTCAATACCACCGCGCTCGGGGCGTCTGCCGACCGGCATCCCCCGTGGGATCGCGCCCGCGCTGCCGGATCCGGTTCGCCGCGAGTGCAGGGACCTGGCACAGGGCGATTGAAGCGAACGGTAGACCCGGGGCTGGGAGCGGACCGTGCGATCCGGGTCGCCACAGGCCCGACACGGTTCTCCAAGACTTCTAGAGCTCCGCCGGTTCGGCGCGCCGTCCAACAGTGTGTGGGCTCACGACCGCCCGGCACCGCGGCTATTCGCCTCCCCGCGCAAACTGAGTTCGGAATCGCCGCCGCACCGGACGGCCGCTTTCGCTACGACAGCGAAAGCTAGACGCTACGGCGCCCAGTAATGCTGCGTGCAAGGAATGCGATGACCGCGATGACGAGTAGCACCACGCCAACCCACAGCAGGAAGTTGAGTGATTGCACGAAGCCTCCGGTGAGCAGGAGGATGATGGCCACGATTGCAACGATGACAAGTAAGGTATTCAAGGTTTTCTCCAGTCAGTTAGCAGAACGCCGCCGAGGTCTGGAGCAACACCCCTAGTGTACGCCTACCCCCGTGTGGGGGACACGGTTCGCAAAGGCAATCGCGCTCGCGGTAGATTCGTCGCGGCTGACGCTCGCCTAGAATCGGATAGGATCCATGATCATCGGTGTCAAACTCAGGATGGGCGGCGCGACTGTGGAGGACCAAGCACTCCCAAATTTCACGGTCGAACAGGTCCGGGTCGCACCGCGCTGGGCGGTCCTGCAGCGCCAGATCGTCGAATCACTCTCACGTGCGGCGCCGGAATTTGTCGCGCGTTACACCCGTGATGACGGCAGCCTGATCTGGCGCGACGAGTGGCCAGGGATGGACGGCTCGGATGATCCATATGAGGCATTCCAGTACCTTGCGCTGTTTTACAGCATCAGTGGAGACGAGGTCGTGTACGACCTCGCCAGGAACATGTGGGACTCGATCACATGGCAGTGGACGCAATACGGCCAGATCGAACGCGAGTTCGACGGCTATTACGACTGGATGCACCACGGCGAGGCCAACCTCTTTCACTACTTCTTCGGACTGACCAAGCCCGAATCCTTGGTCGATCGGCAGCGGGCCGACCGCTTCGCGAGGATGTACACCGGGGAGGACCCGCTCGCCCCGAACTACGATCCGGAGCTTGGCATCGTGCGAGCCCCGCAGTCCGGCAGCAGAGGTCCGCGCTTTGTCGTCACCGCCGAAGACTTAGGCACCCACCGCGGCGTGCTTGACGGCTACCATCCGCCGTTCGAAGATCTCACCAGCGTGCCATTCCCGGCATCGACCACGCCGTGGCACGACGATAGCGTCTTTGCCGAGATCATCGAGAAGATGAATGAGCGCACGACGCGCGGAGACGTGCCGCTGAACCTGAACGCAACAGGCCAGATGGCACACGCGTTCATGTACTCGGCAGACGAGGGGCTTCGCACCTGGGTGGTTGAGTACCTTGCACGGTGGAAATCGCGGGCGCAGGCGAACGGCGGCATTTTGCCTGACAATGTCGGACTGTCTGGCGAAGTCGGTGAGTACCTCAACGGAAAATGGTGGGGAGGGCACTACGGCTGGCGCTGGCCACACGGCCTCCTGACCATCATTGAGCCGACCCTCAATGCCGGTCTCAATGCCTTGCTGCTCACCGGGGATCCGACTCATCTCGCGCTCGTGCGCCAGCAGCTCGACGCCAACTTCGAGCTCGGTCATGAGGAGGGCGCCACTTGGGTTGTACCGCACAAGCACTTTGATAGCGGATGGACCGACTACCGAGCTCCCAACCCGCTGTACCCAATTCAGATCTGGGCGAGGAGCCTGGCGGACGAGGACCTAGCGCGAGTTGAGCGGGTGCGCGGGGATTCAGACTGGACGAAGGTGGACTATCCGGTCGTGCCCCTGACGGTCAAGCACTTCAACATGAACACGCGAGCATGGTTCTCGTACATCATCGGTACCAATCCCGAATTTCCAGAACGTGCCCTCGAAGCGAACATTGCCCTGATCGAGCAGCAGTTGCGACGGATGCGATCACCCGACGGAGATCCGGCCGGCTTCGGCACCATCCACCACATTGACGGGCACACCGAGGCCATCGACCTGCAGATCGACGGGTACGCGATCCACATTTGGCAAGAGTTCAACCCGGTGTATTTCGAGTCTCTCGTGCAAACCATGTGGGGAGCACCGATGCACATGTCCCACGGTGGGCTGCAACACGCGACAGTGCGCTACTACGATGGCGTAGCCAAGCGTCCAGGGCTGCCCGAGGGCGTTGCCGCGCTCGTCACAGCTATCGGCCCGGATTTCGTGGAGCTTGACCTGATCAGCCTTGAAACAGAAATCGCTCGAACAGTCGTTGTGCAAGCTGGCTCCTTCGGCGAGCACCGGTTCGGCACGATTTCGGTGGACACCGCCGAAGGTATCCCGGTGGACGGTCGGTGGTTTGAGGTGAGACTTGCCCCGGGCTCCGGCGCGAGCATCCGAGTCACGATGGAGCGCTACGTCAACTCGCCGAGCTACGAGACGCCGTGGTCAAGGGCGAGCGACTGGGTCCCGATCATTCGACCACGTCAGTTGGACTAAGGGTCGGCGTTCGATCGTGATCTCGACATTCAGCCGAGCGTTCGGGTTTGTGGGTTCGGGTTTGGCGGTTCAGGCCTTCGCGTTGAGCGCCTCCACGGCCGCTATGAAGCGCTGACGAGACGACTCGATGTGCTGCAGCATCAGCGCGCCAGCCCTTTCTCCGTCGCCGCCGGTGATCGCGCCAACTATCGCCTCATGCTCTGACAGCGCAAGCGGTCTGTGACCGCTCTGGTAGTACTCGGCGAACATGTCTCGTACGAATTCACCTTGGAGATCCTCATCACCTTCGCTGTCAGCAGATGCTTTGTAGACCCGGAACAGATGCATGTGACAGCGAGTGCGGATGAAGGCTTCCTCGACGAAAGAGTTGCCGGAGGCGTGCGCGACCAGCGCGTGCAATCGCGTGTCGTGCTCGACGAAATCCGCGTAGGTCGAAGAGGCTCCGGATTGCGAGATGCGATCCGCCCGGTTCAACTCGGCCTCGAGCGCTTCGATGTCGCGGCGCGTGCTGCGACGAGCCGCCTCCGACGCCGCCCACGGCTCAATGAGCGCTCGGAACTGAAATAGCTCGTCGAACTGCTGCACCGACAGCAGGTCGGTCGCTTGGTAGCCGCGCAGCGGGATCTTGCTCACGAGCCCGTCAGACTCGAGGCGCGCCAGAGCTTCGCGAACGGGAGTCTGAGAGACGGAGAGATCCCGAGATAATTCATCGATCCCGACGTGCTCGCCGGGAGAGATCTCGTGATCGAGAATCATTGCCTTGATGGCGTCGTAGGTTCCGTCCGCCAGCACGAGGCGTCGTGGGCTTGCTGCGGTTCGGCGGGCTGAATCTCGTGTCATTGTCGTTCGCCTTCCTAGACATGTCCAGCCACGAAACGGGGTTCGACCGAGGCCAATCGTATATGCGATTAAGCTTCGCCTATGCGTTCTGCCGCTATCGCGGCGGCACCCGCAACCCGTCCATACCACCGTCAACGGCAAGGACTGTCCCGGTGATCGACTGCTGGTGTGGGCTGGCGAGGAACCGGATCGCGTTGGCCACTTCGACGGAAGTGACAAGGCGACCACTTGGCTGGCGCTGCTCGAGCGCGCTCCGTTCAGCCGCCGGATCCTGTGCGAGATCGAGCAAGCGCGCCACCCACGGCGTGTCGGCAGTGCCTGGATTGACACAGTTAACGCGGATGCCCTCGTGGATGAGGTCGGCCGCCATCGCCAGAGTCAATGACTGCACTGCGCCCTTGCTTGCCGAGTAGATGGCGCGCTGCGGGAGCCCGACGGTCGCTGCGATCGAACAGGTGTTGACAATTGCAGCAGCAGTGCTGGCGCGCAAGAGGGGAAGCGCGGCTCTGGTTACCCGTGCGATCCCGACGACATTGACGTTGAGCACGTTTGCCCACTCCTCGTCGGTGGCGTCTTCCACGCTGCCGACCGCGCCGATGCCGGCGTTGTTTACGAGGATGTCAAGCACCGACACCTCGCTTGCCAGAGTTGCAAACGCCTCCGCTACGGAATCCGAGGAGCCGATATCGCAGAGAATCCACTCAGCGACTCCATTCATCTCACCGAGGTTGAGATCAAGACCGAAGACCCGAGCGCCCGCCGCAGCCAAATTCTCCGCGGTAGACAAACCAATCCCGGAACCGGCTCCGGTGACCACGGCCGTGAGGCCGGTTAGTTCGGACATGTGTGCTCCGTGCGCTCTCCGTTGAGTGATAAACCCGAGATCTCGATGCGATCCGGGGGCGTCCGGACAACGAATCAGGCTGCCCAAAAATAGTGTATAGGATTCTGGTAAATCATGTAGCATGACTATCACATCGGAGCGAAGAAGCTTTCTTTCGTTCCATCACGGCATGAAAGGAAGCACCATGAAACGAATAACAGTGGCGATCGGCGCGTTAGCGGCGGTGGCCATCGTGCTGACCGGATGCGCGCCAGCGGCCCCGACGGTTGACCCGGACGCGAAGCCTTCGCTCCTCTTCTGGGTCGACACCCCTCGTGTGCCGCAAGCTGAGGCATACCAAGAGCTCATGGCCGACGAGATCGACATCACGATTGAAGTGATCGCTCAGCAGGACGCCCAGACCAAGATCACTCTTGCCAACCGCGCGAACAAGGGTTGGCCGGACATCATCTTCGGTACCGCGGCCGACACGGCGCAGTTCCTTGACCCGAGCAACGGGTTTGCAGCAGACCTCACCGACGTGGTGTCGCAAGAGATCTTCGACGGGTTCGGCGAGGGAAACAGCGATTGTCTTTTTGACGGCACCTACTACTGCCTGAAGAACGACCTCGCAAACGGCGTGCTCTGGTATAACACGAGGATCTTCGAAGAACTCGGCCTCACGGTTCCGACGACCATGGACGAGTTCGCCGCGACCGCTCTCCAGCTACAGGGGACGGGCTTCTCGGCTGGTGCTATCGGCGATCAGGGCTACTACTCCATGTTCCTGCAGTCGAGTGAATGTCCGCTAGCTGACGTAACTGCGCCCAACGTGGTGCGGATTGCGCCAAGTGACCCGAAGTGCACCCGCGTCGCTGAGTTGGTTCAGCCACTGCTCGATGCTGGCGTGCTTGACAGCCGTTCGAGCTTTGACGCCGGCTTCATCGAGGACGTCGCAAAGCAGAACAAGGTCGCAATGACGCTCGGCCCATCGTGGTTCGGTGACTTCGTGATCAAGCCTGAGGCATCATGGGCTGTTCCGGCGGGAGAAATCGCCGCGGCGAACATGCCCGCTTGGGGCACCGGAGATGACGACAGGTCGGGCGCGTGGGGTGGTGGAGTCTTCACGGTCTCGTCGAAGTCGCTCTACCCGCAGGAAGCTGCAGATGCCGCTGTCTGGATGACCACTTCGGACGTCATGGCACAACTGGAAACCACACCAACATTCCCGGCCTACGGCCCGGCGAATAAACTGTGGGAGGCGCGAATCTCGGTCGACCCGTACTATGCATCAAACCCGTATCCGGCGATGGCTGCTGGCTCGAACAAGATCTCGCAGATCGATCGCCCAGTGCGATTCGCCTTCGTTGCGCAGATCGGTACCGTGCTCCAAGCCGCGATCAACGGGGGCTCATCCCTTGAGACGGCGCTGAACGACTACGCGGTGTCGTTGCAGAACCTTGCACCGGCCTCCGGATACACGGTAGAAACCGAGTAGTACAACTAGAAGCATCGTTGGGTGCAGGGGCACGATGTGCCTCTGCACCCAACTTTCATCGTGAATGGGAGGGTCGCAGTGTTGCGATCACGAAGCAGTAGACCAAGCCTCTTCGCTGGGGCCATCATGATCGCGCCGTATTTTGCGCTGCTCGTGGCTTTCGGCATTGTGCCGATAGTCGTTGCGGCAGGCACGTCATTCGAGCCCTCTGTGCTCAACCCAGGCGGTGGTCCCCTCAACTATCTTCTGGCGCTGCAGGACTTCCGCTTCCTTGACGCGCTGATCAATGTGGGCATTTTCCTGGCGCTGTATGTGCCATCGATGCTCATCGTTGTCGCCCTGATGTCTCTGCTGCTCGACACCGTTCAGGGCCGATGGAATCTTCCCCTCCGCCTCACCTATATCGTTCCAGCTTCGCTCACCGGCGCGACCGCGGTGCTCGTCTGGTACTTCCTTCTCGAACCGACGCTCAGTCCATATCAGGACATCCTCGCGGCGATGGGGATCACGCAAGGCACCCAAATCTGGACCGGCTCAAACCTTGCGTGGATTTTTGTTCTGATGGCCTTCTTCACTGGTGCAGGCAACTGGATTGTCGTGCAGTACGGATCCCTGCAATCAATCCCAGACGACATCCTCGAGGCCGCTCGCATCGACGGCGCAAACGCGTTCCAGATCGCGTGGCAGATCAAGCTCCCGCTCATCCGGAAGTACCTCGTGTATATGGGGATCCTGGTCTTCGCCGCTGGGCTTCAAGTCTTTGTGGAGCCTCAACTTATTTCCGCGTCGGTGTATCCGGGCCTCGCGTCCAACTGGTCGCTGAATCAACTCAGCTACACGTTCGCGTTCCAGCAAAACAACCTCGGAGGAGCTGCAGCGCTCTCCCTCATGCTGCTCTTGGTGTGCATGATCGCTGCTGTCTTCGTAATCTTCCGAACGGACTTCTTCGACGGAATTGGAGTGAAGCGCAAATGACAACCACCGCACCCAACGAAACCGAAGTAGTGACTCCGCACCTCACGAAGATCACGCACCACAACCTCAACAAGCGCACAGCCTCAGGCTCGGTCGGCCGTGCCCTTGTGTGGGTGACGCTCATCGTTGGGGCGCTCTTGAGCGTCATTCCTATGATCTGGCTCATCATCGCTCCATCGAAGACCGCCCCGCAGTTGAACAACGACCCGCCATTCTCCTTTGGCAGTTTCGAGAACTACGTTATTGCTTGGCAAAACCTTCTCACGTTCCAAAACGGCATCATCGTGCAGTGGCTGGTGAACTCGGTTGTCTACACACTGCTGATCGTCGCTATCTCGTGCGTCACTGCGCTCCTTGCGGGCTACGCGCTCGCGGCAACCGCGATCCCGTTTAAGCGCACCATGCTCATCACGACTCTGGTCGCAATGATCGTTCCACCGGTCGCGCTCGTACTCCCGCTGTTCATCCAAATCTCGCAACTTGGTTTGTATGACACTCCGGCCGCCGTCATCCTGACAAGCTCGTTTTATCCGTTCGGGGTGTTTCTCGCGTATATCTATTTCACAACCTCGATCCCGCACGACATCTATGAGGCAGCTCGCGTGGATGGCGCCGGAGAGTTCAAAACCTTCTTCTTGATCGCATTGCCGCTCTCCCGGGGACTCTTTGGCATGCTCGCGTTCTTCAGCTTCAGTGCAGCTTGGGTCAACTATTTCCT
>ENA-ORBV01008004-ORBV01008004.1-microbial-mat-metagenome-genome-assembly--contig:-NODE-8004-length-17937-cov-9.545857_pt1 | contig 17937 bp, 14 predicted proteins | sample MGYA00237777_ERZ505514 | MGnify/ENA primary metagenome ERZ505514 (study PRJEB26160, sample SAMN06269048) | microbial mat metagenome | isolation source: Oligotrophic lake microbial mat | place...
ATGTATGTATGTATGTATGTATGTATGTATGTATGTATCTATGGATGTATGTATGTATGCATTCATGTATTTAGGTATGTAGGACCAGTGAGTGGACCCGACGTCCGTTACTGTCTGAACTCATGGACGATCAAGCCAACAATTTGAGTTTTGGAAAGCATGGATCCCAAAATAAGCACCATTTGGAACTCAACATAGCATAACTTGGCCAGTCAATGTCCAGGATTGAATACCAACTTCTTTTTAAAATTATTGTCAAAGACCTTGCAGTACGGATGGCTCTCTTCCGCTTTCGCGTGTGCAATCGTGTAGCAACCCGCCACGTCAGCGCAGATTGCGGCCAGCACACCAATTTTCCCGCCCTGTCCTGCCTTCGGTGGGTGATTTCAATGCCATTCCCATAAGTTTAAAAATAAACACACCCATCAAACTAGTCGTATTTGGAATTTTTCTGGTTGTAAAGCAAAAGCCCAGAAAGGGCTGCAACACCCATGCCCAAAAGTATCTTGGAGTTGTAGACTTTGCCATCCTTCTTCGGCGGAGGCTTGTAGGTAGATGGTTGACTTCCTCTTTGATAGGCACGTAAGACCGCAGCTCGTCGTTTGGCATGCGATCGTGCATACGACCAACGGCCCATGGGTTCCATAAGGTAGGTCCATACAAAGGGGAGTGGAAATGGCAGTGTTACCAAATATCGCGTTGATTGTTGTTGCAGTTCTTGTAGCTGTTGTTGGACTTGAGCAATACTTTTCTTCTTGTTGTCGTCGAGATGCACCGTCGCCATGACAATTTCAGTCTCATCCTGAGCGTCATTGTTGTGCTGTGGATTGGTAGCCGATGATGCTGCTGCTACTAGGCGCGTCTCGCCATGATGACAGTCCCAAATACTGCTCCAACCACGAAAGGTGTGATGTCTTGGAATCATAATCCATGGCCAAGGATTTCGAGAATGCAAGGGTCCGACCTTGTTGGATAAAATGACGGGAACTCCAAACAATTGTGCCATGCGTTGAGGGGTTTCTCGAACAATGGCATTGAACAAGTCCACCTTGTCCTGCGGAAACGATCGGCATACATTCGTAGTGGGAGCCGAATGGGGACACAATAATAAATCAAAGGGAATACGTGCAGTAGTGTTGTTTTCGGATTGATTCGTACCGACAAGTCGTTGTTGTTGCGATACCAACATGTTTTCGTAGCAAATATTGACACCCACGTGAATTCCCAAACTGGTTTCCAAAATGGGAGACCAGGAATCATCGCCCCGAAAGACCCATGCTTCAAAGGCGGCCGGTTCCGATTTGCGACACACCTGCTTGGTCCCAGATGGCTCGACCAATACAAAGGTATTGTAAAAGTCCGTCTCTATCTCCGTCTTTCTTGTTGTCAAATTTGTTGTTTTAGCATTGTCGTCGGTATGGTTGTTGTGAATCCAGGCTTCTAAAATGGTAAACCCAATCATCACATTGCATCGACGCGATACTTCCATCATGGCAGTAAGGGTGGGACCATCTTCCAAGACTTCGGCCATTTCCCATAATTCTGGGTCGAATAAATAGCCACAGGAAAAAAATTCTGGCAACAGTACCAACTGGGCACCTTGGGATGCGGCTTGTTCCACGGCCGCCACGGCACGTTGCAGATTGCCAGTCACGTCGTAATTGACATGCGGCAATTGGATGGCTGCCACTTTTAATTCCATGTTTTCTCTCGTCTTTTCTAATGGATTCATATATAGTTGTTGTTGCGGAAGGTGGTGCTAGCTAGATATGTAGTCCAGTTGTAGTGTCGGCACTGTTGATGATGTGTCTTGTCATTGCATGGCCGTTGTTGTTGTTGTCGTTGTTGTTGTTGTTGTTGTTGTTGTTGTTGCGTTGCCACTGTTGTGGCTCCACGACTCAATGGATCCAGGAGATTTGAATTCGTAGAGCATGTGAGCATCTTTTTTATTCACTCAAATCGGGATAATGTTCTCAACTACTGCTAGCTAGCTAGTTAGCAGCTACACAGTAGACATAGATGGATGAACAAAGCAAGCTACAGCATTAGCTTCCTGTGGAGGTTTCACCAAACAACATCCCCTCAAAATGTTGCAGGCACAGAAAAGTGATCCATGCTTTTCTGAAAAAGATTGCCAGGTGTCACGATGTCAAATGCAACACACAGATGTTCTTCATTCAAGAACAAAGCTGAACATTTCATGGGAAGAATGTCATGTTCATGAAATGTTCAGCTTTGTTCTTGAATGAAGAACCTCTGTGTGTTGCATTTGACATCGTGAAATGATTGCTGCACCATTGAATGCTAAAACGCTAACACAAACAAAACCCTTGCAATGCTGTCTATGTGATTGGCTCATTGAATCAACAATGTCTGATGAATCTCTGGGTGTTTGGCAAATTGTGCGCTCCTCTCAAACAGATTGATGCGTGTTGTCTGCATTGCAGAAATAATCCTTGCAGAAAGGGTCACTGCAAATTTGTTGTGGATGAAGTTCCAAACAAATGAAGCAAGACGAAACTATGTGAAAAAGTAGCATTGGCGGGGATGACTCATTTGGCCAACTGAAGCTTGCAAGGAAATTATGTGCAATGATGTCTTTTTTTTCATCCTTGTGTTTGTACTCTCTGAATTGGAACGCTGCACATGGCCTTTTCTGTTGCCTTTGCTTTGCCTACAATGTCATTCATGTGTGGCCAGTCCAGCATCCACTCCAATGCTGGTCACAAACAAAGAATTGCAGTTGAAGGGCACATTTGTTTGTGGAAATGACCAGCTACTACTAGTTGTGAATTCCAAAGAATTCCAAGCTCTTCTAGCTAGCTCTACCTGATGGGGTCGGAGAGGGGGCACTTGTGCGACGAATGAGTGATTGGATCCCAACACGATAAGTGATTGGATCCCAAGACGACCCCTCATCATCATCATCACACGATTGCGATAGCGAGCTCCTTGTATCGCTTGCCTTCTGTCCGGGAGTAAGACACCGGTGTCATTGGTAGACCTCTTTCGTCCAAGAGTGCGACAAGAGAACTGTTCCCCGTGGACTCGCCCGACGATAAAGGTGAAAATGCGTCCAATCAGTACAGTATATTTCACAGTCGTTAAATTTCAATTCATTTGCGTCATGTCGCATTCGAATTCTCATAGAAGTTGAATCTTTCGGCTTTCTTGTTCTATGTGACTATGTCTATTCTTTTATTTCTTTCTTATTCTGTTTCAGAGTCCTATTTACAAAAAGGATGCGCGTCATGACACTTCGCATCAGCCCAATCATTTCACCGCGTTCAACAGCCAATGAAAGCGGAGCTTAGAACAGGAGACAGTTGTCCATGTCATGACGGTGGACAAAGTACATGTACGTGTTTATTACAACAGAAGTTTGGTGCCAATATTTTGGGCTAGCTAGCTAGTAGCGTTCTCATCGATTAGACTAGTAACTGAGGTTTCGCTGACGTGGATACCGCTCGGTACGGAAAACCTCAGTACCGTGATACGTACTACAGCCGAAATGCAGGCAGAAGACTCGAAAGAAATTCCATCTTGTAAAATCAAAGAACAAAGAAACCCGCAACTTCGCAAGTGCAGGAACTCTTACTCTTACGTACACGTTAGACCACTGTAAATTATTCTCTGGCTCGACTCACACATTTTACTCTGGCGCATTGTATCGGCACTTTGGGCAATACTTTCATCGCTCCATTTCCTCTACTACTTGCCAGAGAAACCTTGCCGCCCCATCACCTTCCTTTACTTTATATAGTTCACTCAACCCACATCCAGCCTACCGATTATCGATTGAATAGAACGCTAGTGAAAACTATACAAGATGGTGTTTGTCAATTCCAATACCCGAGAACCCCTACGGGCTTCTCTGCACAAACGAAGTGCTGCTGCCTTGCTTTGCGTCTTGGCAACTTCGTTGTGCTCCAATACATGCGTCGTGCAAGGCTTTGCGCCATCTACTATTCCATCTCCGGTTACCACTAGTAGTACTGGTTTGGATGTTTCTTCCGTCATCTCGGTATCTCACTCCGATCGGCCATCGTTTGTCGAGCGCATGGGAAATGCCATGACGGCAGCTGTTGCGTCTAAGAAGCAACGGAAGCAAGTCAAGCAACAACGAGAGGAATTACAGTCCTCTTTCGATGAGAAGCCCACTCACCACGTCACCGTCACCACCATGAGTAACGAGCCTCGCAGTCCCCAAACCTCTTCTTCTTCTGCCGCTACCGCGCCTCTCCTCCGCACAAACATCTTGTTGGACGAGCAAGAAGTCCTTCGACGCAAGCGAGAATGGGCCACCAAGTACACGAGTGTGGAGTCCTTGCGTGCTACCTTTGGTGGCAACAAGAACCGACTCTGGGGCGACATGCAAGCCAGTACGGCTCGACGCCTTTACAAGACCCTACTACCCCGCGCCCTCTTGGAACTCTCTCAGTTGGGCGTGGGCGAACTTCAACCTCAAGATTTGGCGCCTCTCGCCTACCAAGCCCGCGTGGCGGCCAAGTTGTATGCCCGAGAACGCTGCACCGTTCCAGCTCGTCTAGGGGCGACACTCTTTGACGGATTTCGCCAATGGATGAAGTACGGAAAGTTCCAAGCCCACGGCATGACCTACGATCAACTCTGGGAAAAGTATGCCGAGAAGATCATTCACGAAACCGAGAATCCCGAAGTGGATATCTGTTTGAAGATTATCGAGCGCAGTTGCATCTCCAACTCGAAAGTGGACTCGCTCGTCTTGAGCAATCCCGGCTATTCCACCGTGGAACCTCAACAGAAGTTGTTGGAACAAATCCATTCGCGTCTCGAACAGGACATGTACGAACTGCTTTTGCCCAATGTCCAAGTTTCTTCCGAAGAGGGAGAACTTTCCACTTCTGGAACTTCTTCTTCTGGACGCAAGTTGAAGGCACAACGCCGCCCTTGGTGCAAGCGCAATCACATGTTGATTGTCCGTTTGTTGGCCAAACAAAAGCGACTGATTCAGTTGCAAGAAGAACAAGCACAGGCGGCCCGGATGGAGCAACTCCATCCCTAAAAAGTCCCACACGGCGGAGAGAGACACACGCATTCTCCTCTCCCCATTTGTATCACCACATGTATATGCTATACCATTATCATTTTGACAAAAGCAAGCACAAAGTGCTTTAATGCTTCACTAGTCTACATTACATATCAATAATTTTAAATAACGCACTCGATTTTGAACCTCCAAAGACAATGCTCTTTTGCTACTCTAGCTAGATTAGCTAATGTACTACTGCAAGAAGGCAATGCAGTTGCAAGCTTGCTTTCGGAACATGATTACTGCCACTCCGTCACGAAGACTGCAGTGAGACACGACGACTGACACTCAAACACCTGCCGAGCAATTAGCATGGCACCAGGCCAGAAGTTCTTGCACGCATCGCCTTCCGTCCTGTCTACAACTACCAACTAGCCTAGCTAGCTAAGACTACGCACTGTTACCAGCCCCTGCCTTCAGTTGACCCATCTACCAACCCCGCTAACACGCAGCGACGGAAGCAGCGAGCCTACCACTCAATCCAGGGCAGCTCTTACTACCCACTGGTGTGTTACTAATTAGAGGAGACTGCTAGCTAGCTAGACTGCTTGCCTGTGTTCCTGCTGGTTTATTAGAAACATGATGGATGTAATACGTCAGCGATTTTTATACGTAGACTCGGTAGACTTTATACGTGAGTCGTGGAATACTCATAAGACATCCTTATAGAGAGCGTCCCATTATTTACACGATAAATGTGGGTGTTCGCATTTTCATTCAAATTTTATACTATCTCCGATTTATCGCAAGGCGATGTTCGATTACCAATTCACAGACACTGGAATACTGCCCTCCAAACGTGGTATTCTGGAAGACGATTGACATTTGCAGTACAAGTCTACATACGAGAAAGTTCACCAAATGACATTTAGGAATTAGTTAGTAGTAGGTAAAATAGCCATTATGGATACATAGCTGACCACATAATGTGGTCCACTCCGGTAAGACATTCATTGATAGACACAGGCTAAACTGCACTGCGAACGAGATAATCAGTCAGCAGCGTGTCAACTAGATTCCAATGCGCATATCACAACATTGACATGAGTGTTCCAAATTCAATAGCGACGATGATAGTCGCCACCATAACCACCATAATGATCCCCGTATTCTTCGGGTGGCGGTGGCGGTTCCTCTTCGTATCCACCATGGCCTGGATGAGTTTGTGGGTGGCTACATGCCGGAGGATACGAGCGTCTGTTTTCGAATCGCGAGTGATATCCTGGATAATGAGATGGAGGTGGAGGTCCAACAAACGATGGTGGTGGACCATGATACTCTTGCCGACGAGGAGGATACATGGGTGGATAAGACTGACGATGAGTAGGAGGAGGAGTAGGACGGTGAGTTGGATACAATGTTTGACGCAATCGTTGGTTTTCCTGTTCCAAACGAAGCATTTGATTTTCGCGTTTGAGTTTTTCCATTTTGATATCAATTTCATCTCTGACACTGACAATGGTATTTTCTTTTTCTTCTTCGTGAACGGAGGCTTCTAGCAATGGTTGACGGTCACGAGCCATGTGAGCAAACTTGTGTCGATTTTCTGGAAGCAGTGGCTGCGTTTCGATTACAACAGCATCCTCCGGAAGTATTTCGGAAACTTTCTGCTTCTTGGTGTCGTTGTCGGGACGCGACAACTTTCCACTGGGATTCATGGCACTCATGCGATTGGCTTTGCGTTTATTCGATTCCGTCGCATAAGTCTTTTGCGAAGTGATTGACGCATGGCGCACTTTGGTAGCAACCTCCGCGGCAGTCATGTTGGAGCCAATACAGTGAGTAATACAAAGCGCACGCAATGCATGTCCTGTACACTGTTCCCATTTCTCAACTCCTGACAATTTGGCTATCTCTTTGCAAAGTTCTCGATGTTTGGTGGGACCAAGATTCCAATTCGCACGTCCTTCCCCAGATTCGGCGAACCAAATGGGATATCCAAATGCTTTTTGAAGCTTACCACCTTCGCATTGAGAGCCTTGCTTGACAAGACGACCGTAAAATTTCTTTGCCTTTGGATGGGTGTGCGCGATGTAAAAGCAAATGATCTTCCAAGGATCCCAGCATGGATGCTGCGGATCTTCTACTACGGTAAGAACGACATCTTTGTCTCGCGGAAGCACTGTGTTTTTCAGATTCAACTGACTAGTCTTTGACCACGGCACTTTGACACCAAACCAACGCAGACCGGCAAGCTCAGATCCATCTTCGATTGTATACTCTCCGATATAGAAATCTTCTGCTTTCAAATTGATATGTTCGGAAGAGCCACGAAGACCACAGCAAAAGCCAAGAATAAAAATCACACAGATGAGTAAGTGCTCCGGGTCTTCGTATGGACGTATGGCTTTGTCACTGATGGCTTGAATAAATTTTCGAAAAAGAGTGTGTTCGACTCTTGCCTTCTGTTCTCCTGTTCCAAAGGTTGGCCTTTCTTTTCTAATCTCTTGCCATTTCTTTTTAATAACACCGTGGAATTCGCCAGTGTCATTGAAATCTTTGTTGTATTCATAACGAATGCCCTTTGAAAGGAAGACGTATGATAGTTGTTGCATCATTTTGTTGAAAGAACGAGGAGCAAGTGCTTCGCCTTTATTGGCTCCGGATCGACAATCCCACTTCATTCCACACAGAGTGAAGACGTCGTTGAGTATCTTGTGTTTCGAAGCATCCTTGTCGCCTCCACATACTTCAAACAACTCATAGTCGATGGGCGACTCTTGAGATGGATGGTTTGTGTTTGGTACTTTGTTCTTGGCGAGACGAGCGATTGGTCCACCATGCTTGCGTATCGTTTCCAAGCAACGATGTAATAAACGCTCTTTGGTTTTGTTGTATTTGGTAGAGTTAGCGCCTTCTTCGCACTCTTCAATAAACTGACGTTCTTCCGCAGGTAAGTCAAGGCCATCTTTGTGTAATTGTTTTGCGATTCGATCTTTCAAAGGCAATGCCTCCTCGTCCTCGTCACAATCTAATGAATCTTCTTCCTCTATTTCCGAGCGACGAAATGAACGTTGTGGAAGAAGAGGCGGACATGGACGAGATGCTCGAGCTGCGGAGTGATGACTGTTGCTGTTACCAAATCCGCCGGCAAGTGCAGAAGCTGCGTCAAGAGTATTTTGTGTATAGCTTGTTGGTTGTTGTGGTTCTTCTTCTTCCAATATTTGACTGCCAATGTACTCTTCTAATGCAAAGTCAACATCATCATCATCACCATGTTGCATTTGAGAGGGATTGTCGCACTGCGGACGATACTCGTCCACAAGCATTGACGATCCACGGTGCAAGTCATTCGGAATGTTGCCGTGGTTCATTGAATAATCATTCTGATCATCAAATGCTACAGGAGGGTAAGTGTCTTCTTCTGCTACATCGTCTTGTGTGGAAGAAGGATGACCGCGTGTACCGGGTCTACGGCTAACCGGCGCCATGGTCTCACATCTAATTGATTCTTACAGTGTAGGACTACATGATGACAATGGCAAACAGCGATTTGAATGGATGTTTCTAATAAGCAAGTTGGAATGCTCTACGTGTTGTTAGTGCCTCGTCTACGTACAAAATTTGCTGCCGAATTACTAACACAAGACTGTCACTGATTTAAATCCTCTATTTGCTGTTCCAGAGTACATAAGTGTCTCGGCCTACACGCGCAAGCGCGTGCTTACGGCCTCGACACTTAGGCACTCTGGAACAGCAAATCTCGGATTGAATCTCCCTCCAGACCTCGTTCCACTCGGTCTGGAGGTCGATTCCACAATCAGTGACGTCTTATTGATTAGCAGCTGCTCAAGCCAACCAGTATGCATGACATCCATCAGCTGCTGGTTGCTACTCTGGAGTAGTCAATGGTTCTTGCAGGACCCAACGGAACGGCACTTTTCCCACCTTGTTGTCTCCCGGGTGGACAAAAGGATATCCTCAACCGGACCAAACCATTGGATGCACAGTAGTACAACATTCTATCATGAGGCTCCGGGACTCACGAATCTATGGATTCTGCCGGCCGCATTCTCATTCAAGATGTCATCACCATGCACGCAACGCGGTTTATTTGGTTGCCACAACACACTCCTGTTATTTCGAATTATTTATTCATTCATTCATTCATTCATTCATTCCTTTATTGCGCGCAAAAGTCAAACACACGACACCTTCCTCGGATCGTCGACCATCATCGCCACGAGCGAGGAAGATCCTCTCCTCCTTGAATTGACACTACGCCAAAGGACTATCTCGAAAAAAGATAGTTTTGTGTGTTTCGACAAAAAAGGGAGAGGATTCGAGTAGCAAGAGACGGAAAGAAGAAGAAGACAATGGTGGCGACCAAGTTGAGTGAAGTGGCCTCGAAAGGATGGCGAGCATCTGGCAGCGGCAGTGTTGGTGCCAGTACCAGCAATAGTACAGGCTCCCTGGTGGACGCTGGCGCTTCCTCGGATCCGTCGCCTTCCACTCCCTCTCGTCCCAGTTTGGCGACAGCGGCTGCGGCTGTCACGGGACTCACAGCTGCCGTAACCTCGGTTGTGGCTACGGCTTCCTCCGATATTGCAGCAGCAGCAGCAACAACAACGCCAGCTGCTACAGCTGCTACAGCTGCGAGTGGAGCAGGTACCAATACGTCGCCATTGTCGTTGACGTCTCCCTCGGCCATCTGGGATGCCGCGAGTTCGTCCCTGGATCAAGCTTATTCGTCCGTGTCCAAGACGGCCAATTATTATATCGGATGGGATTCCTTTGGTGGTAGCGAAAGTAACCACTCGAACCACAACAACAACATGCCAGGACGAAACCAAAAGAATGACAATGCTAGTGACATGCCGTCCTCCATGTCGCCGTCGTGGCTCCAATCGATTGTCTTTCCACCACGAGACAATGACAACAACAATACAAATGTCAATGCCAATCTTCCCTTTAGTTCCCCCTGGAGACAATTGCACAATCCCTACAATCGTGTCCGAGGACGGTATGCAGAAAATCATCAAAATTCGTCGCTCAAGGCCGTACGTTCTTTGCTGCCCTTGGTCGTCAATGACAATAATGCTCAAAATGTTTACAATCATAAAAATACGCATCGGCGTTACAATAGCTATCCCGTGATTGCCGAAGTCTCCGAATCTCAAGAAGACAATCCCCTGTTGGATGACGCAACGACGGAAGGAGAAGCCTCCTTGCAATTTTTGACGGCCGATTCGGAGGATTCCAAAACCAGTCGGAGCCGTGCGGCGGCACGACGACGAACGGAATCGGAAGATTCCTTTGGCGCCCAAAAAAGTCGGCAAGGAACCTTGGGTGGTTTGTTGAGTCGTATGCGACGACGAGGATCCAATTGTCCCTACACACCCGATTCCTTTTCGGCCTTGGATCCCTATTATGACAATACCAATACGACCAGTGTGGGTGGCGGTGATGCGGCGACCTTTTATACACCTCCTCCAAATTCGAGTAATACCCGCCAACAAAATAATCAAGATCATCAGAATATGGATACGGCCACTCCGACGTGGCATCAAAATTCCGAAACGGCCTCGCAATTGGCCGAAGGAACGGTTCGTGCCTTTCGGGATATTGCCTTGGATGAAGCCGTCGAATTTCATGCGGCCCTGCGATTTTGGAGTGATCGATGGGAACATCCGCTCTTGAGTTGGTTGGAAGCGGGTCCAATGGGTACGTACTTGATGGGGGAGATTTATTGTGTTTTGCATTCATTGATTGTACGAATCCAAAATTATAAAAAATTGGGAATACAGCATCCATCGCTTCTCGAAATCTAACCAAAAATGTTGAATTTCATTTCCCTTGGTACATTCCATTATTTTCTACTTCCCGATTTCCTCGCAACGAAACAAATGTATCCACACAAAAATAATCCATACACCCAAAATCGTGGCAAATTTACTCATATTATTCCAGTTTGGTTGTCACCAAACGGATACAATCATCAGTTGGTGGGACACAAGGTGGCTCAGATTCAAGCTATTTTAGCCAGGCGATGTACGGCCATTGGCGAATTGCAACAACATTTATTGAGAGCTGGATGGCAACGTGGTGTTGCTCAATGGGGAGTCTTAGGACGTGGACAATGGGCCACGGTCCAAGGGACGTATGTCATGACGGAAGAAGATGCCGCAGCTCTGGCCGCTATCTCCTCTCAGAGGCAGTATGACGAAGATGAAAACAGAGGCAACAACCAAGGCCAAAACTTGGCCGAGTCGTTTGAAAGTGCGGCCACCATCCCGCCACCACCGGCTAGACCTTTAGAGCGCATTGGTATGAGCAATAGTAGCCAGCCTCCTCCTCCTCCTCACAGTAAAAATTCATCGAAACGTGCGGAACGCAAAATGAAACAATGGCAACGGCAAAAAGGGTATTATGCATCCGTATTTGTTCGTAATGAAAACAATGGTAGGATTCTCATGGACGATGCTGCTTTGGCGGAATGGTCCGTGGATGCCATGGCACTCATTCGAAATTTATTGGAACGAGCCGCCAATGGAAGATTTATACTGCCCTATGAACATCACTGGAAACCTCATGCAGAAACAACAGCAACGACACTGCCAGCACAGTCATCTGAGCAGCAACAACACCAAGAACAACAAAAATATGAACGGCAATATTCGTCAGCTGGAGAAATATCCGAAGGGAGTAGTCATCACCGAGGAGACTTGATACTGGAAGAGGTAAAGGAAGAGCCGCAAGATGAGCAGCTACATCCAATCAACGGCACTGCTAGCGGAGAAGATCCTGACACTCATCGATCCTTGCCCATTTGGGCCAAGTGGGCACCCAAAGGAGGACCAGACCGTGACGATAACAACAACAACACTGATAATCATCATCACAATGAAGACGAGGATGCCAACATGCTCAACGATGGCGAGGAACACGTCGTCATCTCCGATCTACCACTCATGGCAACCGAAGTATCCGAACTTTTGAACTGCATCGAAGAAATCATGCCATCGCAAATGCATCGACGACTCCGCAAATTGCGACCACCATCCATGTTTCGACAGCGATGGTACCTGACAGCCGTGGCGGCTCCCATCGCGACCTATTTGTTTCACCACTTGGTGACGAAGGGGTATGGCACCCAGCTCATTCGAGTGGCAGCGTCCAAGATTTATCAATTCTTTCACGAACATGTTTACGTCCCGACCGTGGCAATGTAAGTCGTGGTTCAAGTGTGATTTACAAAATGCACACCCTTTTTTAAGGGAATGCATTCTGATCGCCTCACTTTCGTTAAATTTTCGCCATTGTAGCATTGAAGAAGTTTTGAAAGGACGGGAAGGAATGAGTGACAGGAAAGCGAGAATTGAAGTTATCGCCGGCTTGAAGGAAATGATTCGTAGCTGGCTAGATGAGAACCACCCTGAAATCCCGGCCGACGAGCGGTCGAAAATGGCCGAGCTAATGGATATTACGTTGATTGAAAGGAAGAAGGCTGAAAGCATGAAGACCATTTTTGAGTTGAACCAAGCGGTGCGACTGAGCTTCATTGAAATGCAATTCATCAAAAAGGTACTTACATTCTTGTTCCTTGCGTGCTTTACCAGACGAATCCTGTTGCGTAGCTAATGATAGCAAAATAATGATTATTTTCCTGAACTTGTTGTAGGAAATGGTGAACGCCCTCTTTACTATGGACGACATGATGAGTGGTAAGTTATGAAAAAGGGCCGCCTAAAAAATCTAGCTGCCGGAGACGATCATGCTGCATTGCTCACTCTTTTTCATTTGCGCTCCTGTCGTCGTTCGATGTATCAGCAAATGAAATCAACATGAACTTGGCTGCAGTCACGCCAGCGGTGCTAGTGCTCTATTCGGCGAAGCAATTATTCCGCTTCTTCTACTACGCATTGCTGAAACTTGGAAAAAGTAAAGAGGAGACGTATGCGACTTTTCGCCAGATTTTGACTGACATCGAGCGTCTACTTGTCATGAGAGACAACCCACCGACATCTCCCTTTCCTCAGCACCAGCTGCGCAACTCTGCTGGTGACACGGAAGAAGCCTCTCACTCTCAGCTACTGTTGACCGAAGGGCATAGTCTAGGTAGCGGTGGTTGCAATGTGTTGAGCGCTGATGACCTGGGAATGCTCATGCTCCACATTCACGAGTGTCGAACGATCTTATGGAAGGACTACAGCCGTTTTGCTCCTGCTGTCATTCAAAGTGTGTCCGAAGATCTGGCAGAATTAGCGGGAGAACGAGGTAAGATTCAGTGCGCCATAGCTATAGCTAGCAGCTCTCGCGACTGTAGTGCAAGGGAAGAGTTGACTAACACTTACTTACTTATTTATTTATTGCCATGCCAAGGTGCTGTGAGTGTCCAGCAACAACTGCAAATTATTTCAAGGATGTGCCGCACGTATCCGTTCCTCAAAGTCATCAGTATCGGAACAACGTTTCACGAAAGATTCATTGGTGGCCCTCGATAGATCATTGGATGATATCTGAGAAGCTACCAAGCAGGATTTAGAGGCGGCGATTCCAACGAAGCATTTGCTGTTAGTAGAGAAAGAAAAACAACAAATGAAGCGGGTGCGAAAAGAATTAGAAAACTACTAGTAGAAGATGTTTAGAGTCTTTTTGTATCCATTTCTTCCTGATTAGTACCAAACGAATTTTCCTTACAGCTTCATTGTAAACTACCTTGCACTTATTATTTTATTAATGAATGCAGTAGCTACGCAGCCACACATTCTTTCTTTCCTACCGCCTCCCACGCCCACCACTCTGTGGAGGAAAATTCGGTGGTCCTCGTCCACGGTCCATTGGCGGCGGTGGGCCTCGACCATGAAATCCTCCGCGAAAGGGCATGCCGGGTGGTGGCGGTCCATCTCCACGGCGCATACCTGGCGGAGGAGGAGGCCCATCCCAGTAAGGTCCCGGTGGTGGTGGCCCATCGGGACCGCCAGGAGGTGGAGGAGGAGGGGGTCCGCCACCGCCGCCAGGATGATGATATCGTCGATCATCCCATCCTCCTCCACGAGGAGGAGGGCCACCCCATCCTGGGGGAGGACCAGGATGATGAAATCCTCCCGGTGGTGGTGGAGGACCACGGCCGTCTCTGGCCGGACTTGCTCGTCGTCTTTGTGGATCTCCACTTCGTCGATCACGATCGCGACTGCCACTATGACGATCTCGGTCGCGGGATCGTTCTCGTTCCCGGTCACGATCCCTAGTACTATCACGGTGACGGTGACGGTCCTCCTCTTCGGAGGGCTTCTTGCTACTGCTACCAGTAGTGGCTCCGGCAACGGCAGCAGCACCGGGACCAGCACTACTAGTGGCAGGGGCAGCAGTGGTAGTAGTAGCAGCGGGAGTTGTAGTCGTCGTCGTAGGATTGTTGGCATTCCGTGAGCCTACGGCCGGATCCACAATGCCCCACCAATGCAAGGAATGTCCATGAAAGCCGGGTGGAAATTCTTCTGGAAAAATGGCAATCTTGGGTTGCAAAACGATATCTCCCTTATCATTGACATCGAAAAAATCGTACATGTCCTTTTCGTCGCGCGAAAAGGACCCCGACAAATCAATGGCCGTCCCGGGATTGCCCGAAGCACTGGCCGACGCCATCATGGTGCCCCGCAAGACCAATTCAAAGTGGGGATTGTCCAATAATGCTTCGCACAGGCCATCCAAGGATTGCAACTTTTTTTTGCCCCGTTCCACCAATCGTTTTTGTCGTAACATTTCTTGGGGGTCCACGATTTTTTTCTTGGTCCTCGTTGTCACAGCAGCCGCAACGGTGATGGTTCCCGTAGTCGTGTCGTTGGTTGTGGTGTTGTTGTTGTCCGCGGTTAAGTTGATGATGGTGGTGGTGGTGGGGTCATTTGGATTAGTATTGGTGAGGATGCTACTGTTCGTAGGGGCGGCAGTGCTGTTGGATGCCATGCTTTGAGACAAGGGTGGTTTTTCGGCGTTGGACGAAACGAAAGAGGATGCTCCTCCTACTGTTCCTCCTGGTGGTGCCGGAGATGATGCATAGGAATCCGTGAGTCGCTTTTTGTTGGGAGACAACATGGCATCTGCACCTCCTCGCTTGGAAGCCGATGAGGAGGAGAAACCGCCCATTCCAGTACTGACATTGCTATTATTGCCAGTAGCATTCGTACCAAAATTGCTACTACTGTAACTCGTGTTTCCAGCGGCAGCACTATTCGTACTTCCACTTGTTCCAGTGGTTGCCAAAACTGGCGGAGGAGGAGGAGCTTGCATGCCTTGAATCAAACTCGACGAGCCCTTCTTTTTATGAGACGAGGTTTCCGTAGCGCCGGCGGCTTCTTTCATGTTGGCCGTCAAGGATCGTTTGGGAATGCTCGCCAGGCTGCTGCTGCTGGTGTTGTTGGTGGTGCTGTTGTCTTTGGATTTGCGAGGAATGGCACCCGTTTTGGGGCTGCTTCCCAACGGTGCTTTGGACTTTTTGGGGATGCTCATACCTGTACTATTGCTATTGCTAGCAGCAGCAGCAGCAGTAGTAGAAGGAGTGGTACCACTACGTCGAGTCCTTCGGGAAGGTGCATTGTCGTCATCCTCGCTGTCGGCAAAGGCACTCTTGTCCTTGAGACCATCCACATCATCGTCGTCGCTGTCATGAATGACGGGACGAGCGCGCTCCTTTTTCTGGATTTTTTTCAAAAAGCGAGGTTTGCCCTTGTCTTTGTCGGGGGTGTCCTTGTCGTCGTTGTCGCCGGCCATGGTGTTGTCTGTGGTGGGTGTGTAGTTTAGCTTTCAACCAAGAAGTGCAGCGGTACTAGCTAGTAGTAGTCTCGGTGTAGGTGGAGTCTGTTGATGTTGCGATTTTTCTTGTCTTCAATGAGAATTTACATTTATCTCGGCCTTTTAATTATTGGTGGTGCAAGTCGTCGTCGGTGCGGCAGCTGAAAAAACAGTTTATTGTTGGGATTGGAATCAAAAAATCAATCCAATGAGCCGATCCTATTGCCTTGTCAGTACAGTATTCTTTATACTGTCCTCAATAGATGTTGCTGTTGGTGTTGGATCGATCGCAGCTACTACCAACACTAATAAATATTTTAGCAAGCTTAGGCTGTTGTTGTACTAGTATTATTATTGTGGAGCAGCAGAGCCCGAACCGCCATGGTCGTATCCTGGCAAAAAATCGGACAAATTTGATCCACCACGGTCGGAGGACAGACTGCCCCATAGTAGTTGGTCAGCATGACAGACAAAAATGTGGTACACACCACAAATTCAGCTAAAAAAACTCTGAATAAAACTGCAGCACTAACTCTAGTACTCCAGTAGGTAGTAGCACTACTGTTTTAATAATAAGCTAACACTACTATTTTAACAGTAAATCAAGGCTACAAAATTTAGAGATTCCTGTTGTTTGAGCATCTCAGTCAGTGTCATCAAGGTGCACAATTTGTCACACTGACACTCGGCAATCCCAAATTGATCCTTGGTGAAGGCTTGCCTTGACACACTACCGACCCCTTAACCACCCAATGTTAAGGTTACAGCATCCATTAACATCTGAGGTTACAGAAAAACTTAAGAAACTCATCATTTCAAGTCCCTGAAGTCATGCACAATTTTGAAGCTCTTTTGAGCAAAGCAGACTCGAATGATGTAGCAACCACAATTGACTCTTCTGTGTTCACATGCTGCTCCCCTTTTAACACTAAGTTGTCAGTTGGTAACAAAAGCAACTATTGCAAAATGTACACACCTCACAAGAATTTCTTCACACAAGCTAAGTTGCTAAGCTGTCAATGCAATTGTGTTGAAAACAAATTTTGCTCCATGTTGCTTGACAAAGCTGTGATTGTGTTATGCGGTAATCATCTTCTCTTACCCCAGTACAATTTCCTGACCAAACATGCAGATGCTTCAATTATTTACCCTGGCATGACTTCAGGAGAAAAACCGAGTCTCTCCATTGGCGGTCATCCATTTAAAAAACTAACAACTAGAATTGTGTCATCATGTTCATCCCATTCTTGGTTGTTATCATGGGTGAGATCAAGTGTTAGCAAAAGACCCACATGTAGCAATAATGTAGCACTTAAGATTGTGTCTACTGATCCTTCTTTTTAGTGGTTTTGTTGTCAAAGGAAAACAACAGTTGAAAAATCAATCTAGAATGACACTTGCATCCGCCCCAAAAGAGCAGTGGAGGGAGCTTCCCTTGTTCAGTTCTCATTGTTGTAATTTCTTGGCACAAACAGTCAATCATCATTTTCTGTCACATCAAAATGTATCAGCATCTCAATGAAAGCCCCTTTGTAGCAGCAATGACAAGTCAAATGTAAACATAAGTCATGCTTCTGATTATTTGAAAACATTGTTCCATGTGATATAAAAATTGGAAAAAACATTCCAATTTGTTGAGCTTCAGTTCCTAGCCTCACTTGTCTTCCATTTACACTTTTTGTTCTGTTCCTACTAATGATAAAAAAGGAAGTGGGAAAGGAAAAGAAGACAAAGGAATTGCAACAACTTAGAATGTCAAAACAAGAGTTAGTTTGCAATACCCTAATTTGCCTATGTTTGGCTATACATAGAGTATCCTCATACGGGACTCACAGGGTCGTGACTCGTTCACGGAAGATACGCTTCTCAGCATATCCGACTAGTGACTACTAGTCCTAACACTCAATGATAGCGAAGAACATCGCTTAAGAGAATAGGGAACCATCGTCAGAGACGACGGCCTATATAACACAACGGCTATATCTTTTAGACCGTTATAATAATACATGTGGTTCAGAACACGTTTTGTTCTGGATCGTTTTAACACGAGGCTATCGTTATAAAACAAAGTCATTATAAACTATACAACTGGCACGCCGATTCTTCACGTAGAAGCATCGTCGAACGCAGTAGAGAGA
>ENA-ORBV01008005-ORBV01008005.1-microbial-mat-metagenome-genome-assembly--contig:-NODE-8005-length-17937-cov-3.995745_pt1 | contig 17937 bp, 12 predicted proteins | sample MGYA00237777_ERZ505514 | MGnify/ENA primary metagenome ERZ505514 (study PRJEB26160, sample SAMN06269048) | microbial mat metagenome | isolation source: Oligotrophic lake microbial mat | place...
GCTTGCGGCCGAGCCGGCGACCGCAGCGCCTCGTCAGTATCGCCCTGGCCGCGCGGCGAGAATCTCTTCGCGCTGCTGCCTCGGCGGTCGATCGCGCGCCCAGCCTCGGGCCTCGATCAAGCCGAGTGCGTTGCGGGCATCGCCGATGTCGTCGTCGCGTGCGTCCACCAGCAGCGCGCGGATGTCGTCCCCATCCTGCGGGGAGTCGGCGTTCCCCGCTCCGGCGTTGCGCAACGATGGGTCCGGCTCAAGGCCACGTACCGCACAGGACAGCCGCGAGACCGCGGGGCGGCACGGGGGACGCGCGTGTTCCCCGTGCCGTGTTTCTCACGCCGCGGTCAGTGACTGCAGGCGCTCGACCGCTTCGACGTAGCCGGTGACCAGCTCCTGCATCACGTCGCGCACGCTACGCGACTGGTTGATATGGCCGATGACCTGGCCGGCGGGGTTGAACATGACGTCTTTGGCCTTGTCGGCGTAGCGGTGGCCGCGGCTCACCGCCTCGGCGGTGACCATGAACTGCAGCGGCATGCCGAGCGTGCCGGGCGAGTCGGGCCCTTCCCAGGCGTCGGTCCAGTCGTTCTTCAGCATGCGGCACGGCTTGCCGGTCCAACTGCGCGAGCGCACCGTGTCTCGCGTCCCGGCCTTCAGGTAGGACTCCATTTGCGCCGGCGGCACGTCGGCCTCCTGCACGGTCAGCCACAGGGTGCCGGTCCACACGCCCGCCGCGCCCATCGCCAGCGCCGCGGCAATCTGCTTGCCCGAACCGACGCCGCCGGCGGCGAGGACCGGCGTCGGCGCCACGGCCTCGATCACCTCCGGCCACAGCACCATGCTGCCGACGTCGCCAGTGTGGCCACCGCCCTCGGTGCCCTGGGCGATGATGATGTCGATGCCCGCCGCCTTGTGCGCGCGCGCCTGCTTCGGGGCGCCGCACAGCGCCGCGACCAGGCGGCCCTTGGCGTGGATGTCGGCGATGATCTCATCCGGCGGCGTGCCGAGCGCGTTGGCGATCAACCGGACCTTCGGATGCGTCAACGCCACCTCGACCTGCGGCGTCGCCGTCGCCGCCGTCCAGCCGAGCAGCTGGCTCACCGGCGCTTCCCCCTCGGGCAGCTTCGGCACGCCGTGGTCGGCGAGGATCTTGTCGGCGAACTTGCGATGCTCGGCGGGAATCGACGCCATCAGCATCTCCTCGAGCTTCTTCGGGTCGACCTCGCCCATGCCCTCGTACTTGCCGGGAATGACGATGTCGACGCCGTACGGCTTGTCGCCGATGTGCTCGTCGATCCAGTTCAGTTCGACCTCCAGCTGCTGCGGCGAGAAGCCGACGGCGCCGAGGACGCCGAACCCGCCCGCCTTGCTGACCGCGACGACGACGTCGCGGCAATGGCTGAAGGCGAATATGGGGAGCTCGATCCCGAGCAGGTCACAGACTGTGGTGTGCATGGGTAGGGGTCCTTTCTGAAGAAGAGTTCACACGCAGCAACGGCGGCACGGAGAGAAAGCGGGGGTTCGGGTCATCCGGCCCGCCTCCGTTTCTCCGTGCCGCCGTGTGAAGAGTCCTGGATCGGCAGGTCGGCCACGAGGCCGGCGAGCATGTGGCGCAGGCCGAACTCGAACAGCGCCTCGGCGCTCGCCGCGTGCGTGCCTTCGAGGACGGTGTAGGCGGCCAGCGTGTCGGGCCCGAACTGACCGTTGCCGGCGGCGTCGCGGGCGCGGCGCAGGGTCGCCTGCATCTGGCGGTGCGAGGGGCCGCGCGAGCGGCTGGCGCTGAGGAAGGTGAGGCCGATGGTGTAGGTGGTCAACGCGGTGATGGCGAAGGTGGCGCTGGCGTCGGAGAAGCCGGCGCGGCGCAGCGGCGCGGTGGCGGCCTCGATGAAGCGCAGCGCGTTCGGGCCGTGCGGCGTCGCGTGGGCGAACAGCGCCGCCAGCGCCGGGCGACGCGCGAAGAGGGCGCGCAGGCGGCGCATGATCTCGGCCAACTGCTCCTGCCAGGCGCCGTCGGCGGGGAACGTCGTGTCGTCCCAGTGCATGCCACTGATGACATCGTCGAGCACCAGGGCGAGCAGCTCGTCCTTGTTACGGATGCGCCGATAGAGCGCCGGCGCCTGCACGCCCAGCGCGTCGACCAGGGCGCGCATCGAGCACGCCGCCATGCCGCGCGCCTCGATGATCTTGCGCGCCGCGGTGACGACGGCGGCGGTGGTGAGCGGCTTGCGCGCCCGCGAGGCTAACGGTGTTACCATGAAGGGGTAACACCGTTACCGCGGGTCCTCGCGATACGCAAGCCTGGAGGGCGCGGCTACGCCGCGCCGTGTCTGATGCGGCGCGGCGTCGCCGCGCCCTGCAGCCCGAAGCGCGCCTGCACCGAGGGGTGCGCGCGCAGCGCGGCGGGAAACCCGGGCCCGAGTTCCGCGCGCACGGTCTCCAGGGTGAGCGGCTCGCCGCACGCGGCACAGGTGACCTCGGCGTGCGTTGTGTTTCCGCAGGTGGTGTGGCGGAAGGCGGTTGGGGCGCCGCGCGCGCCGTCGAGCCAGCGATCGCCCCAACGGCTCATCGCCGCCAGCACCGGGAAGAAGTCGCGGCCCTTCTCCGTCAGGCGATACTCGGAGCGTGCCGGGCGCTCCTGGTACTGGTGCTTCTCGAGCAGCGCCTCGCCGACCAGGCGCTGCAGGCGTGCGGTCAGCACGTTGCGACCGATGCCGAGGCGGCGCTGCAGATCCTCGAAGCGCGTCACGCCGAAGTACGCCTCGCGCAGCACCAGCGGCGTCCACCAGTCGCCGATGAGGTCGACGGTGCGGGCGATCGAACAGGGCCAGCCGGCAAACGAGGTGCGCTTCATGCTGGACACTATAGACCGTTGCGCTAACGAACGCACCCTGGTACGAGTCCGTTGCGCAAACGAACGTACTGCATCTAGGGCAGTGCTGAGCGACGACGGAGGCCGACCATGAGCGAGCTGCAGCGCGACGGGGAATGGCAGCAGACGGCGTGCATCCTCTGCGAGTGCAACTGTGGCGTCGAGGTGCAGCTCGGCGGCGCCGGCAACCGCCACCTGACGCGCATTCGCGGCGACCGCGCGCATCCGGCCTCGCAGGGGTACACCTGCAACAAGGCGCTGCGGCTCGATCACTACCAGAACGGACCCGACCGCCTGACGCAGCCGCTCCGGCGTCGCGACGACGGCAGCTTCGAGGTCATCGACTGGGACACCGCCATCCGCGAAGTGGCGGCGCGCCTGGGGGCGGTGCGCGCCGCGCACGGCGGCGAGGCGATCTTCTACTATGGGGGCGGCGGCCAGGGGAATCATCTCGGCGGCGGCTACGCCAACGCCACCCTGGCGGCGCTCGGCGCGCGCTACCGGTCGAATGCGCTGGCGCAGGAGAAGACCGGCGAGATGTGGGTGCAGGGCAAGATGACCGGCGCCGGCGTGCGCGGCGACTTCGAGCATGCCGAGGTGGCACTGTTCGTCGGCAAGAACCCCTGGCACTCGCACGGCCTGCCGCGCGCCCGCCAGACGCTGCGGCAGATCGCCAAGGATCCACAGCGGACGCTGATCGTCGTCGATCCGCGCCGCAGCGAGACCGCCGAGTTGGCCGACATCCACCTGCAGGTGACGCCGGGCACCGACGCCTGGCTGCTGGCGGCGCTGGTCGCCATCCTGGTGCAGGAGGATCTGCTCGCCGGCGCGTGGTTGGCCGCGCACGCCGCCGGGTTGGACGAGGTGCTGCCGCACTTCGTCGCGCTGCCGGTCGCCGAGTACTGCGCCGTCGCCGGCATCCCCGAGGCGCAGGCGCGGCAGGTGGCGCGCCGCATCGCCGCGGCGGCGAGCGTCGCGGTGGCCGAGGATCTCGGCATCCAGATGAACCGCCACTCGACGCTGGCGAGCTACCTCGAGAAGCTCGTCTGGGGCCTCACCGGCCACTTCGCCAAGCCCGGCGCCCAGTACGCCTTCGCCAGCCTGGTCAAGCTCGCCGGCGGCGGTCGCGAGACGACGCCGGGCGCGCCCGGGGCGTCGAAGATCAGCCCGGTCGCCGGCGCGCGCATCATTTCCGGCCTGGTGCCATGCAACGTCATCGCCGAGGAGATCCTCACCGACCATCCGCGTCGCTATCGCGCAATGATCGTCGAGAGCGGCAACCCGGCGCATTCGCTGGCCGACAGCCAGCGCATGCGCGCGGCGCTGCAGGCCCTCGACACGCTGGTGGTCATCGACGTGGCGATGACCGAGACGGCGCGCCTGGCGCACTACATCCTGCCGGCGCCGTCGCAGTTCGAGAAGTACGAGGCGACGTTCTTCAACTTCGACTTCCCGAAGAACGTCTTCCACCTGCGCCACCCGCTCTTCGCGGCGCCGCAGGGCGTGCTGCCCGAACCGGAGATCCACGCCCGCCTGGTCGAGGCCCTCGGCGCGCTCGACGAGGAGGACCTGGCGCCGCTGCGCGCCGCGCTGCGCGACGGCCGCGCCGCCCTCGCCGAGCAGTTCTTCCCACTCGTCGCCGCTAATCCGCGCCTGCAGAAGGCGCTGCCGGTGGCGCTCTACCGCGTCCTCGGTCCGACCCTGCCCGACGGCGCCGCCTCGGCCGCCGCGCTGTGGGGCCTGGCGCACCTCTTCGTCATGCAGAATCCCGAGTCGGCGCGCCGCGCCGGCTTCACCGGCGACGGCTTCGCGCCCGGCGAGCAGCTCTTCGACGCCATCCTCGCCAACCGCTCGGGCGTCGTCTTCGCCGTCGATGAGTACGAGGACAGTTGGAAACGCGTCCGCGGCGGCCGCATCAACCTCGCCATCCCCGAGCTGCTCGACGAGCTCGGCAAGCTGGCGCACGAGCGGCCGGGCGCGCCCGGCGCCGAGTTCCCGTTCGTGCTCTCGGCCGGCGAGCGGCGCGCCTTCACCGCCAACACCATCTTCCGCGACCCGCGCTGGCGCAAGCAGGACCTCGACGGCGCGCTACGCGTCAGTCCGGCCGACGCCGCACGCCTCGGTCTCGCCACCGGCGGCAAGGCCCGCCTGACCACCAAGCGCGCCAGCGTCGAGGTGGTGGTCGAAGTCTCCGAGCAGATGCAGCCCGGCCACCTGTCGCTGCCCAACGGTCTCGGCCTCGACTCTCCGGCCGAGAGCGGCGGCCGCCAGCAGACCGGCGTCGCGCCGAACGAACTCACCGCCAGCGAGGACCGCGACCCCTTCGCCGGCACGCCGTGGCACAAGTACGTCGCGGCGCGCGTGGAAGCCGCCTGAGCGGCCGCGCCGCGTGCGCGACGTCGGCGCGGTGCGGACGCGGCGCCCGGGGCGACGTCAGGCGGCGAGGAGAAACGCTTCGAGTTCGTCGACGCGGGCGCTGGCGTCCTGGTAGCCGATGTCGATCAGGGCCCGCGTGTACGATGAGTCGAAGAGCAGGTAGCTCATCAAGTCGGCGCTCTGCGCGTTCGGCGTGCCGAGACCGTCCATGACGTAGCGCACGGCGCGCGGCATCTTGTGCGCGAAGGCGGCGGCGACGATGGCCAGGTCCGCCGAGGGGTTGAGCACGAACGGTTCGATGCGGCGCATCGGCTCGCTGGTGGCGGCGCGCCGCTTGCGGCCGTTGCCGTTGCTGTGATGGCCGGCGGCGATGAGCTCGTTCATGCGCACCAGGTGATCGAGGTCGGTGTCGAGGTGGTCGAGGAAGATGGCGTTGAGGAAGACGCCGCAGATCTGCGCCAACGGCGGCTCGGCGATCGACTCGCGGCCAGCCAGCCCCTCCTCTTCCCCTCGCAGCTCGGCGCGCGACAGCGCATCGGCCGAGCTCTGACAGCGGATCCCGACGGCAAAGATGCGTCGCGCGCCGAGGCGGATGGCGGGGCTGAACGGCGTCACCAGACGCATGCCGCCGTCGCCGAACCAGCACTCGCCGACTTCCGGCGAATTGACGCGCACCGGCGCGAAGACGATCGGGATCGCCGCCGAGGCACAGACGTGCTCGTGCGCCAGCTCCACCGCCAGCGCCACGCGGCGGCTCTTCAGCCACATCGGATGGCCCTTGCGGCCCTGGATGAAGGTGAAGGACTTGCCCGAATGGTAGCTCGTCGCCGAGAGGCCGATGGCGTAGAGATGCCCGGCGCGAATCGCCTCGCCGATGCCGGTCATCGGCATGTGTTGCGCGAGCAGGGCGCGCAGCGGTCTGGCGTCGAGCAGGGAGCGGACGTGCCCGCCGCCGATCAGCCCACCGAGCGAGAGGTCGCGCACCAGGTTGGCGCCGCCGAGGCCGAGCGACATCAGGTCGCTGCGAAAGACCTGCCCGGGAGTCAGATCGGCCCACAGCTTCGCCAGGTGGCGCGTGCCGGCGGTGAAGTCGGCGCTGGTCGCCGCCACCATGGTGCCGTTGATCGCGCCCGCCGAGGCGCCGGCGATGACGGCGAACGGCGAGGGGCGGTTGCGCAGCGCGCGCGCCTCGCCGAGGCGTTTGAGCACCCCGGCCTGGTAGGCGCCACGCGCGCCTCCCGCGGTGAGAACTAGACCCAGCATCGCCCCTCGATCGAGCCAGACTCAGGAAGCAATGCCGGTGCCAGCCGGCGCGGTCACTTCACGCGTGGCGCGGCGCCACCAGCGAGCCGGCGGTGCCCAGCGCGACGGCAACCGCTGCTGCGGGCCTGGGCAGGGCGTTCAGTTGCCTTCGATGACGGCCGGCGGCGCGACCGCTTCCTCGGTCAGGAGTACCGACCAGGCAAGCCAGCCGGCGAGGAAGAGAGCGAATCCGATGATGATCAACGTATGATGGCGCTTCATCGCTTGCGGCTGACCAGAAAGGCCGCGAGGGGTCAAGCGCCGATCGTCGCGGCGGGCGCGCCGGGTGCGGGTTGGCGGCACGCGCGGCGGGCTATGCGTCGCCCACCGGACGGTGGCCGGCGGCGACGATTGCCGCGCCCTCCGCCAGGCGTTCGCGCAGTTCGGGGCTCGGCAGCGGGCACGCCGCGTATTGTCCGAACCAGCGGTAGCGATGGCGCGCGACGACATCGTAGGCGGCATCGCGCAGTCCGCGTGGTAGCCCGTGCAGCAGCGCCAGCAGCCGCCAGCCGCCGCCCAGTTCGCGCAGGATGGCGCAGACGGCGTCCGACTTCTCCAGCAGCCGATCGCCCAGCAGCAGGCCGACCGTGTCGAGCTGGCGCGCGTCGCGGCCGTGCCGCGCCAGGGTCTCGCGTGCGTAGGGGCTCTGCAGCGGCGCGAAGCGGAAGCGGCGCCGCCGGTCGTGGCGCAGGACGAAGCGCACCGTGCGGTCGCACAGGCCGCAGACCCCATCGTAGAACAGTACCGCCGGTTCGGACATGCATCGCCAGCATACTGCAGCAGGACGTCGATGGCAGCGGCGGGTGGACTCACCCGATTCTCTCCGTACTAATGACGAGGTGAGGCGGCGTGCAGCAGCATGGTTGGGGCTCGGCGCCCTGCTCCTGGCGGGGCCGGCGCCGGCCGGGGAGAACGTCTGGACGGCGAGCGGCCCGGAGGGCGGCCAGGCGCTCGCCTTCGCCATCCCGAGCGGGCCGGCGCCGGTGGTCTACGCGGCCACCAGCGGCGGCGTCCTGCGCAGCGCCGACCTCGGCCTGCACTGGCGCGGCTCCGGCGGCGGCCTGCCGGCGGCCGGGGCGTTGGCGGTGGCGGTGGACCCGCAGAACGACTTCGTCGCCTACGCCGGCAGCGACGGCGGCGGCGTCTTCAAGAGCACCGACGGCGGCGAGACCTGGCGTGCCGCCAACGGCACGCCAGGTCTCGCCCTGGCCCTCGCCGCGGTAGCGGCCATCGTCGTCGATCCGGTCGAGCGTCAGACGGTGTACGCGGGGACGCGCGGCGACGGCGTCTTCAGAAGCACCGACGGCGGCGCCACCTGGAGCAGCGCCGCCAGCGGCCTGTCGACCAGCTTCGTCGCCGCCCTGGCGCTCGACCCGCAGAAGCCCCAGACGCTTTATGCCGGCACGGTCGACGGGGTCTTCAAGAGCAGCAGCGGCGGCGCCGTCTGGACGCGCGCCAGCAGCGGCCTCAGCGATACCTTCGTCACCGCCGTCGCCGTCGCGGCGGCCGACCCGCGCGTCGTCTACGCCGCCACCTTCGGCGGCGTCTTTCGCAGCGACGACGGTGCCGCCACCTGGGTGCCGGCGAGCAGCGGCCTGGAATCGACGAGTGTCTTCGCCCTCGCCGTCGATCCGCGCGCCGCGCCGACGCTGTACGCGGCCACCGCCGCCGGCGTCTTCCGCTCGACCAGCGGCGGCGCGGCGTGGACGCCGGCGCGTGCCGGCCTGCCCGCCGACGCCGCCGTCGCGGCGCTGGGGCTGGCGCCGAGCGCTCCGGCGACGCTGCTCGCCGCGCCGGCCGGCGGCGCCGGCGTCTATCGCACGACCACGGCCGGCGCCGCCTGGAGCGCCGCCAACGCCGGCTTCGCCAACACCCTGGTGCGCGCCCTGGCGGTCGATCCGGCGCAGCCGGCGACGCTCTATGCCGGGACCTTCCTCGGCGGCGTCGCCAAGAGCGACGACGGCGCCGCCAGCTGGCGGGCGACCAGCGCCGGCCTGACGGCCGACGACATCACCACCCTCGCCGTCGATCCGCTCAGTCCGGCGACGCTCTACGCCGGCAGCGGCGGCGCCGGCGTCTTCCGCAGCCTCGATGGCGCCGCCAGCTGGGCGCCGACGGCGACGCAGCCGCTCAACGCCGGCGTGCGAGCGCTGCGCCTCGACCCCAGTCAGCCGGCGGTGCTCTATGCCGCCACCAACGGCGGCGTGTTCAAGAGCGTCAGCGGCGGCACCGTTTGGACGGCGCGCAACAACGGGCTGGTGGCCAACGGCAGCGTGCCGCGCATCGACGCCCTGGCTCTCGATCCGCGCGCGCCGGCGACCCTGTACGCGGGCTTCCTCGGCGGCGTGCGCAAGAGCGTTGACGGCGGCGCCAGTTGGACCGCCGCGAGCAACGGACTCCCCACCAGCGCGCTGGTGCTGGCGCTGGCTATCGACCCCGCCGATGGGGCCGTTGTTTACGCCGGCAGTGGCGGCGCCGGCGTCTTCGCCAGCCGTGACGGCGGCGCGCAGTGGACCGCCCTCGGCGCGCCGGGCGGCCAGCTGCGCGGCGCGGCGATCACCGCGCTGGCGCTCGACCCGCTCGACCCGCGCGTCGTGTACGCCGGCGGCTCGCTCGGCGTGTTGCGCAGCGCCGATGCCGGCGTCAGCTGGGTCGGCATCAACGCCGGTCTCGCCGTGCGCGCCGTCACCAGCCTAGCGCTCGACCCCGACGACCCGCGCCAGCTGTACGCCGGCACCAGCGGCGGCGGTACCTGGGCGATGCGGCTCACGCAGGTGCGCTGCGGCGACGGCGTCGTCGATGCCGGCGAGCAATGCGACCGCGGCGCCCTGAACGGCGCCGCCGGCTCCTGCTGCGGCCTCGACTGCGGCGCCCGCGCCGCCGGCACCACCTGTCGCGTCAGCACCGGCCCCTGCGATCCCGCGGAGAGCTGCAGCGGCGCCAGCGGCGTCTGCCCGGCCGACGCCATCGTCCCGGCCGGCATGCCCTGCGCCAGCGACGGCGATCCCTGCACCGACGATGTCTGCGGCGGCGGCGCCGCCTGCCTCCATCCCGGCAACAGCGCGGCCTGCGACGATGGCAGCGCCTGCACCACCGCCGATCGCTGCGCCGGCGGCGTCTGCGTCGGCGGCCCGCCGCCGCTGTGCGACGCCTGCCAGACCTGCGCGCCGGCCAACGGCTGCAGCGGGCCGCCCTGCACGCCGTCGCCGACCGCCAGCCCGACGCCCAGCGCGACCTCCACCGGCACCGCCACTGCGACGCCGACGTCGAGTCGCACCGTCACCGCCACCGCGACCGCATCGATCACCGCCACGCCGAGCGCCTCGGAGACCGACACGCCGGCGCCGTCGTCGACGCCGACGGCGCCCCCGACCGCGACGCCGACCGAGACGCCGGCCTGTGCCGGCGACTGCGACGGCGACGGCGTGGTCGCGATCAACGAACTGGTGCGCGGTGTCAGCATCGCCCTCGGCGCCGCGCCGCTGGCGGAGTGCCGGGCCCTCGACCGCGACGGCGACGCCGCGGTCACCGTCAGCGAACTCATCCGCGCCGTCCGCGCCGCCCTCGACGGCTGCTGATGGGCGTTGCAACCAGCGCCCCCAGCGGCCGCGTCCGACGAGCGCGATGCGCGGTGCAAATGTCATATCTGTGTGTCGAACCTGTGTGTCGTAGGGCGGGTCTCCAGACCCGCCCTACGACATTCCGAGACAGGCCCCCCGCGCGGGATCCGTCACCGCATCCCCAGCGCGGCGCTGGGCAGGGCGCGGCGCGCGAGCAGACGCAGGCGGCCGTGGCTCGCGATCAGGGCCGCTGCACGATCACGGGCCGCCGATCTCCCACAGCACCACGCCGCGGCGGCGCGCCCGTTCGTCCGGGCGTACGCCCCGCTCCGCCAGGATCGCGGCGTAAGCGTCGAGTTGATCGGTGGTCAGCAGCATCCAGCCGTGTCCCTGCCGCGCGGACAGCCAGGCGCTGGTCGTGGCGGCGAGGTCGCACGGCTCGCCGCAGACCGTCGCGTCGGCGAAACGGCCCCGGTCGCCGTGTCGCCGGTAGTAGCCGAACGGACGGCTGGCCCATTCGCCGACGTAGAGCGGCTCGCCGGCGGGGATCAGCGCCGCGGCGGTGTCGAGCATCGCGCCGACGTCGTGTACGATGTCGAAGATGAAATACGGCGCCGCCGTCGGGTGCGGCGCATACCGCGCCGCGAGCGCCCGCCCGCCCCACCAGAGCGTCAGCGGCACGACCGCGGCGAGCGTGGCGGCGCGCCCGTGGCGCGGCGCGATGCGGCGCGCCACGACGGCGAGTCCGTGCGCGGCGGCGAGCAGCAGCGGCGGCAGCGCCGCCAGCAGCAGGCGGCCGTCGGCGAGCAGGTAGCGGCCGGTGAGCGTCGCGGCGATGGTCAGCGCGCCCGTGCCGGCGTAGAGCCAGACCAGCGTCGCGCGCTGCGGGCGCGTCCAGCACCAGGCGCCGAGCAGCGCCAACGGCAGCGCCAGCAGCCAGACGTCGAGGAACACGTAGCGGGTCGAGAGCGCCAGGAAGCGCCCCACGGCCTCGACCGCATTGGCCGCCGAGCCGTCGTCGAGATGCCAGCCGCGCCAGGTGCTGCGCAGCCCGGGGCTGGCCGCCTGCGGGGCCAGCGCGACGCGTAGCGCGATGACGAACGAGGCGGCATAGACACCGCTCGCCGCCGCCCACCAGCGGCGCGCGCCCGGCGCGGCGGACGGCATCCAGCGCGCCCAGCCCCAGAGCAGCAGCGCCGCCAGGGCGAAGGCGGAGCCGAAGGTGATCCACGGCGCCACGGCCAACAGGGCGACGAGGCCGGCGCCGGCACGCGCCGGCGCCAGGCCGCCGCCATCGGCGGCGCGGCCGAACAGCCGCAGCGCCAGCAACGGCGCCAGCGTCGCGAGGAGCGCGTCGAGGCCGTAGGATTTCAGATCGCGCGAGTAATAGACCAGCGCCGGCAGCGCGGCGGCGAGCCAGACGACCAGCAGCGGCACCGGCGCCGGCGCGCCGAGCGCCGCGGCGAAGCGGCCGAGCAGCGGCACCAGCGCCAGGCCGACGCACAGCGGCACCAAGCGGTAGGCGATCTCCGGGGCCAGCGGCAACCGCCCGGTCGCCTTGGCGAGGGCGACGAAGCCGACCGGCACGGCGCGCGGCCGCTGCGGGTCGATCACCGCGGCGAGCGGCGACTCGATGGCCAGGGCCACCGACGCCTCGTCGCGCCAGAAGGGCTTGTCGCCGAGCCAGGCGACGCGCACGACGACGGCGAGCAGCAGCGCGGCGGCGAACCACAGGCGCTCGGAGCGGGGCGCGTTGTTCATGCTTGGCGCGCCTCAATAGCAGATCGCCGATGGGAAGCGACGTGGCGCCGGTGTGCGCGCGGCGGCTCGCCCACCGCCAGGGGCGCGCCGCGCGCCTGGCGGCGCTGGGCGCCGCGCGCGACAGCGCCGACGTGCCGCCGTCGACGCGCATCGCGCAGCTCGACCGCCTGGCGACCCTACTCGACGCCCACCGCAATCAGTTCTTCGCGCCGCTGGCGCCGCTGCTGCTCTGGCAGACACAGCTCGCCCTGGCGGTCGAGGACTGGCGGGCGGTGTCGGGCGCGGCGGAGGCGCGTTGGCTCGATGCGCTCGGCGAGTACGAGGCACTGTGCGCGCTCGCCGGCTGTGCCCACGAGCGGGCCGACGATCCGTTTCTCGAGCTGGTCGACGGCTCCGCGTGCTTCACCGGCGTCGGCCTGGCCACCCGCTGCTGCCGGCGGCGCGCGCGGAGCCGATCGTGCCCTGCTGGTGGTGAGCGGCTCGAACATGTCGGGCAAGAGTGCGTCGCTGCGCACCATCGGTGTCAACGCCGTGCTCGCCCAGGCCGGCGCGCCGGTGCGCGCCGTGCGGCTGACGCGCAGTCCGCTGCTGGGCGGCAGCTCGATGCGCGTCTCGGATTCGTTGAGGCCGACCGCGACGCCGCCCTGTGCCGGCGACTGCAACGGCGACGGCGTGGTCGCGATCGACGAACTGGTGCGCGGTGTCAGCATCGCCCTCGGCGCGGCGCCGCTGGTGGAGTGCCGGGCCCTCGACCGCGACGGCGACGCCGCCGTCACCGTCAGCGAACTCATCCGCGCCGCCAGCGCTGCCCTCGATGGCTGCTGAACGGTTCTCGGCGGGCGGCGCCGCGCGAGCGGCGATGATCGCGTCGCGAGCGCCGGCCGTCAGCCGCGCCGCAGGACTTCGAGCAGCGTACGCGGCCGCAGGTCGAACAGCGCCTTGCGCTCGTTCAGGTAGACGATGGAGCAGTCGCCGCAGTGGTGCGTGCGCACGTGGCGCAACGCCGCCTCGAGTCCGTCCCGCACCGCGTTGCGCGGCGTGAAGGCGGCATCCTCGTACAGCGCGCACGGCTGCACGTCGCCGTTCGGTTCGAGATGGACGTAGAAGCGGCCGGCCATGCAGCTCGAGGGCGCGGCGCTGACGGTGGTGAGGCGGTCGTGATCAGCCCAGGTGGTGACCTGCTCGTAGCTGGCGGCGGAGAACATGATCGGCCGCCCGGCGCGCTTCCAGGCGGCGAGCTGGCGGTGCATGGCGACGATCTCGTCGCGCGTCGGCGCCAGCCGCCGCGCCGCGTCGTCATAGTAGCGGCGCCCGAAGACCACCGGCTGGGCGTGCAGGCCGACGCCGCGCGCGGCGCAGAAATCGAGCATCGCGTCGATGTCGCCGAGCGTGCCGCGGGTGACGACCATGTTGATGAACGTCGGCAGGCGGCGGGCGCGCGCGGCGTCGAGGGCGCGCGTCACCTGTGCATGCACGCCGGCGCCGCGCTGCGCGTCGTTGCGCGCCGCGTCGGGCGAATCGAGACTGAAGACGACCTCGTCGAGCTCGTCGAGCAGCGTCGGATCGGCGGCGATGGCGAGCCCGTTGGTCACCACCGCGGTGACGATGCCGGCGGCCCGCGCGGCGGCGCAGAGGGCGCGGAAGTCGCGTCGCAGCGTCGGTTCGCCGCCCTGGAACTTGATGCGCATGGTGCCCAGCGCCGCGAGGCCGCGGATGATCTCGAGCCACTGCGCGGTGGTGAGGACGCGCGTCTGCTCGTCCGGGCAGCGGCAGTAGGCGCAGCGCAGGTTGCAGGCGTTGAGCAGCGCCGCCTGCACTTCGAATGGATGCAGGGCGCGGAAGCGATGCGCGGCGAAACGCGCCGCCAGACGCAGGTGGCGGGCGCGGATCACGAGGGAGCGACCGCGGACAGATCCAGGGGCATGCCTTGGGCTCTAGCGGTCGGGCAGCCCCGTGTCACGGCGGGGGAACCGGCTCGACCACCCACGGCACGGCGCCGCGTCCAGCGCCAGGCGCCGAACCGCGCCAGAACGGCTTGTCGCCCAGCCAGGCGAAGCGCAGGACCGCGGCGAGCAACACGGCGGCGGCCTACCACCAGAAGGTAGAGCGAGACGCGGTGTTCATGGCCGGCGCGGCTTGATAGCAGAACGCGGATGGAACGCGACGCGGCGGCGGAGTATGGGCGGCGCCTCGCCGACCGCCGCGCGCGCGCCGCGCACCTAGCGGCGTCCGAGCGCCGCATCGGTACCTGGCGCCTGCTCGCCGTCGTCGGCCTGCTCGCTGGCGCGTTTGCGGTGTACGGCTGGCAGGTGCTGCCGGCGTGGACGCTGGCGCCGCCGGCGCTGGCCTTCGCGGCGCTGGTCGCCTGGCATGCGCGGGTGATCCCGGCGCGGCGCGCCGCCGACCGCGCCGTCGCCTACTACGCCGGCGGCGTCGCGCGCCTCGAGGACCGCTGGGCGGGCGACGGCCGCGCCGGCCTGCGGTTTCTCGACCTCGCCCATCCCTACGCCGCCGACCTCGACCTCTTCGGCGCCGGTTCGTTGTTCGAATTGCTCTGTACGGCGCGCACCGGCGCCGGCGAGGCGCGCCTGGCGGCGTGGCTGCTGGCGCCGGCGCCGGTCGAGGTGGTGCGCGCGCGCCAGGCGGCGGTGGCGGCGCTGCGGCCGCGCCTCGATCTGCGCGAGGAGCTGGCGGCGCTCGGCGACGCGGTCGGCGACCGCCTCGATCCCGTCGCGCTCACCGCCTGGGGCGCCGCGCCGCCGCGGCTCGGCGGTGCCGCCCGGCGCACCGCCGCCGCCCTGCTGGTCGCCGCCAGCGCTGTCGCCGGCGGCGGCTGGCTGCTCGGCTGGTGGGCGGCGTGGCCGGCCGCGGTCGCGCTGGTCGCGCAGACGCTGTTCGCGCTGGCACTGCGTGGCTCGGTGCGCGCCGTCGTGCGCGACGTCGAACGACCGGGCCGCGAGCTCGACCTGCTGGCGGCGTTACTGGCGCGCATCGAGCGCGAACCCGCCGGGGCACCCTGTCTGGTGGCGCTGCGCGCCGCCCTCGACACCGCCGGTGTCGCCCCGTCGGCGCGCATCGCCCAGCTCGACCGCTTGGTCACCCTGCTCGACGCGCGCCGCAACCAGTTCTTCGCGCCGCTGGCGCCGCTGCTGCTCTGGCAGACACAGGTGGCGCTGGCGATCGAGCACTGGCGCGCCGTGTCGGGCGCCGCCGTGGCGCGCTGGCTCGACGTCCTCGGCGACTACGAGGCGTTGGGCGCGCTCGCCGGCTACGCCTACGAGCGCGCAGACGATCCGTTCCCCGACCTGGTCGACGGACCGGCGCGCTTCAGCGCCGTCGGACTCGGACACCCGCTGCTGCCGGCGCGCCGCTGCGAGCGCAACGACGTGGACCTCGGGCCGGAGCGGGCCCTGCTGGTGGTGAGCGGCTCGAACATGTCGGGCAAAAGCACGCTGCTGCGCACCCTCGGCGTCAACGCCGTGCTCGCCCAGGCCGGTGCGCCGGTGCGCGCGACGCGCCTGACGCTCAGCCCGCTGGCAGTCGGCACCTCCATGCGCGTCGCCGACTCGCTGCAGACCGGCACCTCGCGCTTCTACGCCGAGATCCAGCGTCTGCGGCAGCTCGTCGACCTCGCGGGGGCCGCGCCGCCGCTGTGCTTTCTGCTCGACGAGATCCTCCACGGCACCAACTCGCACGACCGCCGCATCGGCGCCGAGGCGGTGGTGCGCGGTCTGCTCGGGCGCGGCGCCATCGGCTGCGTCACGACGCACGACCTGACCCTGGCCGGCATCGCCGAGGCGCTGGCGCCGCGCGCCGCCAACGTCCACTTCGCCGACCACCTCGAGAACGGTGTCATGCGCTTCGACTACCGCATGCGCGACGGCGTCGTGCAGCACAGCAACGCGCTGGCGCTGATGCGAGCGGTGGGGTTGGAGGTGTGAGCGCGGTGGGCGGCCACGTCGTCGCGGTCCTGCTCCTGCTCTTCCTCGCCATCCCCGTCGGCGCCGCCGACCGCTGTGCCGGCAACACGACGTTCCTCGTCGGCACCGGCATCTACGACGTAACCGGGCCGGCCGGCGGCGCGGTGATGATGGGATACGCGATGCCGTGGCAGACCACCGGCGGCATCCATCAGCGCCTGCGGGCGCGCGCCTTCGTGGTCGAGTCGCCCTGCAACGGCCAGCGCCTGGCGTTCGTCAGCGTCGATGTCGGCCTGCTGACCCAGGCGGTGCAGCAGCGCGTCATTGACGCCCTGCAGGCGCGTTTCGGCGCCACCTATGGCGACGAGAACGTCATGCTCAGCGCCACGCACACGCACAGCGGCCCGGGGGGGACCTCGCACTACACGCTCTACAACCTCACCACGCGCGGCTACAGCGCGCAGAACACGGCCGCGGTGGCCGACGGCATCGTCGCCGCGATCGCGCGCGGCACCGACAGCCTGGCGCCGGGCACGCTGCGGCTCGCCGTCGGCGCGCTGCGCGACGCCGCGATCAATCGCTCGCCGCCCGCCTACGCGCGCAACCCGGCCGTCGAGCGCCAGCGGTTCGACGCCGACACCGACCCCACCATGACCGTGCTGCGCTTCGACGCGGCCGACGGCACGCCGCTCGGCGTGATCAGCTGGTTCGCGCTGCACCCGACCTCGATGGGCAACGACAACCATCTGATCAGTGGCGACAACAAGGGCTACGCGTCGTGGCTGTTCGAGCGCCACGCCGGCACCGACTACGCGGCGGCGCGGACCTTCGTCGCCGCCTTCGCGCAGAGCCACGAGGGCGACGTGTCACCGAACATCTACGGCGGCACCGACGGGGGCGGGGCGGACGACGTCGCCAGTACGGCCCTGTCCGGCCGCAAGCAGTTCGACGCGGCGCTGGCGCTGTATGCGTCGGGCGGGACGCCGCTCGTCGGCGGCGTCGGCGTCCGTCACGTCTATGTGGCCATGGACGCGGTCGAGGTCACCCCGGCGTTTGCCGACGGGCAGGCGCGCCACACCTGCGCGGCGTCGATCGGGGTGTCGATGCTGGCGGGCGCCGAGGACGGACGCGGCGTCGGCTACGAGGGATTCGGGTGCGCGCCGCCGGGCAACGCGTTCGAGTCGCTGGTCTGCGCGGCGACGGCGACCGCCTGTCAGGGGGCCAAGCCGATCGCGGTGGCGATGGGCGACTTCACCCCGCCGTGGACGCCGGAGGTGTTGCCGGTGCAGGTGGCGCATATCGGGGCGCTGGGCCTGGTCGCGGTGCCCTTCGAACTCACCACCATGGCCGGGCGGCGCCTGCTCGACACCGTGCGCGCCGATCTCGCGCCGCTCGGCGTCGCCGACGTCGTGATCGTCGGGCTTGCCAATGCCTATGCCGGCTACGTCGCGACGCCGGAGGAGTACGCCGCGCAGCACTACGAGGGCGCCTCGACGCACTTCGGGCCGTGGACGCTCGGGGCGCTGCGCCAGACGGCGCACGCCGTCGCCGTGGCGCTGCGTGACGACGCGGCGCTGGCGCCGGGTCCGACGCCGCGGCGCTGGGACGCGGCACCGTGGAGCGCGCATCTCGACGTCCCGTTCGACAGCGTCCCGAGCGGCATCCGTCCCGGCGCCGTCGAGACCGACGCCGCGCCGTCCTACCGGCACGGCGACACGGCGCGGGCGCGCTTCTGGGGCGGACATCCCGCCAACGACCTGCGGCCGCAGGGCAGCTTTCTCGTCGTCGAGCGCCAGACCGCCGACGGCTGGGCGCCGGTGGCGCACGACTGGGACTGGGAGACGCGCTACGTCTGGGAGCGCTCGCGCTGTCTGCCGACGCTGCTGTGCGCGCTGGTCACCGTCGAGTGGGACATCCCCGCCGACGCGCCGCCCGGCATCTACCGCCTGCGCCACGACGGGGATTTCAAGCCGTTCTCCACCCGTGTGCCGGAGGCCTACGAGGGCGTCTCGCGCGAGTTCGCGCTGCGCTGAAGACGAGGGGGCGGAACCGCTTGTGATCCCCTCACCCTGACCCTGCGGCGGGAGTTTCCATGTCCTCCGCGAGTGCATGGGCGATGGAGACGGGAGCGAGCGCGATAGACGGGACGAAGACG
>ENA-ORBV01008006-ORBV01008006.1-microbial-mat-metagenome-genome-assembly--contig:-NODE-8006-length-17936-cov-6.985274_pt1 | contig 17936 bp, 14 predicted proteins | sample MGYA00237777_ERZ505514 | MGnify/ENA primary metagenome ERZ505514 (study PRJEB26160, sample SAMN06269048) | microbial mat metagenome | isolation source: Oligotrophic lake microbial mat | place...
GGGTATCGCTGCGGCGTGTGGCCGAGATATTCGAAACTCCCATCGACATCACCGATCCCGAGTCGCCCATCGAGATGGCCAGTTCGGTGTTGCCCATTGACATGGTCAGTCCGGTGCTGCCGATCGACATGGTCGATCTGGTGAAGCCGGTCGCCGTCATTCGCGGGGTTGGACGCGTGACCTTCGAAGGCGTGACCTTCACCTTTGCCCGCGGCGGGCCGGTGCTGGACGGTGTCACGCTCGACATCGCACCCGGGGAGCTGGTGGCCATCGTGGGCGCCAGCGGGGCGGGGAAATCGACCATCGCCGATCTGTTGGTGCGCTATCTCGATCCGGAGCGGGGGCGCGTGCTGCTGGACGGTCACGACCTGCGAGCCCTCCGACTCGCGGACGTCAGGCGGCATATGCTGGCAGTGGAGCAGGATCCCTTCGTCTTTCACGCATCGTTAGGTGACAACCTGCGAGTGGCAGCGCCAGGGGCCGGCGACGCGGAGTTGCAGACGGCGGCCGAAGTGGGGGGGCTGGGTGAGTGGCTGGCATCGACGCCGCAGGGACTGGCGACGGTGGTGGGCGAGCGGGGCAAGGCGCTGTCGTCGGGAGAGCGCCAGCGCCTCGCGCTGGCCCGCGCCTATCTGGCAAATCCGTCCGTGCTGGTGCTCGATGAGGCCACCGCCTCGCTCGATCCCGCCACCGAGGGGAGGGTGATCGCCGGGCTCGACACCTGGATCCGCAGGCGCACCGCGATACTCATTACCCACCGTCTGGACGTTGCCCGCCGGGCCGATCGCGTGGTCGTGCTGGAGGGAGGGCGCATCGTGGAAGAAGGGAAGGCCGACGCCCTCATGCAGCGTGGCGGTCCCTTCGCACGCCTGTTCGGTTTCATGGAGCCCGTGGGGTGACCTTGCGCCTGACCACAACTGACCCGGCGATGCTGGGGCGGACCGGAGCGGGTGTTCGGGTTGCAATCATCGACAGCGGCATCGCCGCCGGTCATCCGCACGTTGGAGCGGTGGCCGATGGCGTCTGGATCATGCCCGATGGACAATCGAGCGACTTCGCCGATCGCATCGGTCACGGCACAGCGGTCGCCGCAGCGGTACGCGACTGTGCCCCGTCTGCAACCCTTGTTGCAGTTCGCGTCTTCGATCGCCGACTCAGCACCACGGCCGCCGTGCTGGCGCGGGCGATCCGATGGGCCGCGCACGATGGGAGGGCGCAACTCATCAATCTCAGCCTCGGCACCACCAACATGCGCCACCAGGACCTTCTGCGGGAGGCCGTCGCCGACGCGTACGCCGCCGGGGTGCTCGTGGTGGCCGCTGACATGGACGGCGAGTTGCCGTGCCTTCCCGGCGCGCTGCGGGGGGCGCCGGGGGGTGAAGGGGTGATCGGCGTCGCCGTGAATGCAGAATGTCCACGCCACGCCCTGCAGCTGCCGACTGATGCGTTAGGGGCCACACTCGCGGCGTCGCCATATCCGCGACCCGTGCCCGGAGTGCCGCCGGAGCGCAACCTGTCCGGGGTCTCGTTTGCAGTGGCCAACGTGACGGGTTTGCTGGCCCGCTTTCTGGAACGGCGGGCGCGTAGCACTAGTGCAGCAGATCTGATCGAAGAAATTCGCCGGGCGATGGGGGCGTCGGGGGGCGATGATCCAGGAGTTGCAGAATAGGGGTCGGATGCAGAGCGCTGTGTCTCGCGAAGTCATGCAGTCATGTCGACAGTGTACGCGCGGCCTAACGAACTGCATCGGGTGTCGCGACGTATCTATGATGTGCCCGTCATGGCCGCTTTGCCCAGTTCACTCGGCGCCGGTTCGTGGCGAATGCCCCGTCCACCGGCGAAACGCGCGATGAAAGGCGCTCGCCTCACGAAACCCCACCAGCCACGCCCCCTGTGCCACTGTCGCGCGCGGCGCGGCGAGATAACGAATGGCCAACTCGCGGTGCGCCTGATCGAGGAGGGCCTGGAAGGTCGTTCCCTCTCTGGCCAGGCCACGTTGCAGGTGACGGGGGCTCATCGCCGACCATAGCGCTCGCCCTCTCGCTCGCGGCCGATCTCACAAACGTCTTGCTTCCGCTATTTCTCGTCGTTTTCGGCACCTGGTTGGCCTGGGGCCGATCGGGTAGAGCGCCCCGCGTGCAAGGTGCGAGGTAGAGGTGCGAGGTGCGAGGTGCGAGGTAGAGGTAGAGGATCCGCATTTCTCCATTGGACCGCGCGACTACGTGTCGCGCGACCTATGGGAGGCTGCGCCCCCGGACTGTCCCGCTACCGCAGTACGCCGGTAGGTCGACACCGGATTCGGAATGTACCGGCACTGCGGATTTACGCACCCCGGACATCGAAGCCCGTATTGCGTACTGCACGGCTCTCCGCTCCGCAAATGCTCGCCAACAAGCGCCGCCATTGCATCCAGAATAAGCGGCGACGCGTTGAGCGCCGGCGATCGGACAAACTTCGTGATGCCGAGCGTCCGTGCCAGATGCCCATACTCGATGTCGAGCTCCGACAGCGTTTCGATATGGTCGCTGGTGAAGGCGATGGGAATAACCAATACATTGCGCCTGCGTTTCGACGCCAGTCCGCGGATGACCGATTCGGTGCTCGGGCCGAGCCACGATACGGGCCCAACCTCGGACTGATACGACAACATATATTGATACCCACCGTCCATGCGCTGCATGACCTCATGCACCGAGGCGCCGATCTCCTGGGGGTACGGATCACCGCGGCGCACGATGTCCATTGGTAGTGAGTGGGCCGAGAAGAGCAGAAGGACGTCGTCACGCTCCTCCTGAGAAAATTGCTCCAGTCCCTGGCGCACGGTATCTGTCATGGCGTCGATAAAGCCGCTGTGCGTGGGCCAGCGATCGATCACGCTCCACTCGAAGGCGTCGATGAGTCCCGTGCGGCGCGCCGCTCGCCAGAGTTCGTTCAGGCTCGACCCCGTGGTCGCGCATGAATACTGCGGATACTGCGAGAATCCGACCGCCCGCCTAACGCCGTCGGCCTGCATGGCGCGCAATGCCTCATCGCTGGTGGGCGAGACGTAACGAAAGGCGATGTAGAAGCGGTGCGGCGCGGTCTCCGGCGAGAGGCGGTCGAGCCTCTCGACCATTCCTGCGCCCTGTAACTCGGTCCAGCGACGAATCGGCGAGCCGCCACCAATCGCACGGTATAACTCGCGCACTTTCGGCGCTCGGCGGCGGGCGATGAAGGGCCCGAGGGAGTTCTGCAACGGTAGCTGAATGATCTCCCGATCGGCAAAGAGGCGCAGCAGGAATGGTTCGACGTCGTCGAGCGTCTCGGGTCCACCGAGATTGAGCATGACGATGCCGGTGGGCGTGCGATCGGCAGACGCGTGGGACGCAGTCATGAATTGGGAGAGTGCAGGGTATCAATCAGTCGTTAGGTATGCTTGGCGCAGGAGCGTTTCGGGTTCCAGTGTGTGGTCGACGAGTTCGGGTGTGTCGCGCGCGATGGCCCGCAGGTGCAAGAAGGGGCGACGCAGAATCCGGTTGACGAGCGCCTCGGAAAATTGCTCGAGCACCGCACGATTGGCGGGACTCCCCTGGCGAGTGTGACGCTCCACTTCCAGCCTTGCGTCGGCGAGCAGCGACTCACGGAGTCGTCGAGCGATGGGAACGAGCTTTCGGAGTCTCCACCAGGCAAGAAAGCGGTGGAGCTCTTCGCCCACGATCCGCTCGACGGCGTCAATCTCTCCTCTACGGCTGGCCCGATTGTCTTCCAGAACGCCGTGCATGTTGTCGAGGTCGTAGAGCTGTACGTGGGGTAGACGGGCGCACTCCGGCGCCACGTTCCGCGGATTGCCGAGGTCTACGAGTACGAGTGGCGATCCGTTACCTAACCGCGCAGTGCGGAGCAATTCACCAGTGAGAATCGGTACCGTCACGCTTGTCGCCCCTACCACCGCCGTGGCGGACGATAACAATCCGCCCAGATGCGAGAGCGGATGTGCGGTCCCTCCCACCCGTGACGCGAGCTCGCGGGCGTGTTCCACGGTGCGATTCGTGATGTCGATGTGTTTCCACCCGAAGCGACGCAGCTGCAACGCGACTTGACCGGCGATTCGTCCGGCCCCGATGACGACGGCCCGCCCGCCATTAGCGCCTGCGTTCATCGCGCCATGGGAGTGTCTCTCATACGGTGATAACCCGGGACCGTGCAGCGATGCGCTCACCGTTGCGGCTGCGGCGAAACCCAGGGTAGTGTGGCCGTGGCCGATTCTCGTTTCATTTCGCGCCCGCGCACCCGTCGCAATGGCACATTCGAGCAGTCGGTGAAGCACGGGACCGGGTGCACGCATCGTCGCGGCCCGCCGCAATGCGTTGCGTAGTTGGCCAAGGATTTCGTGCTCGCCAACCATGAGTGATTCGAGGCCCGCGGCGACCCGCATCACGTGGTGCGCGACCTCGGCGCCGTGGAGCTCGCGGGCGCGCCCGACTACGGCGTGCGGTGCCCCCGTGTGCGCGTGGAGCAGGGCGCGCAGCGTTGCCACGCCCTCATCCCTCGACCGCACCACGGCGTAGAGCTCCGTGCGCGAGCAGGTAGAGAGCGCGGCGATTCCCTCGACTGCGTTACCGCCGTGCCGGGCGGCGGCGAGAAGCAAGACTAGCGCCGCGTCGTCCAGCGCCAGTTGCTCTCGCACCTGAGCGGGTGCTTCTGCATGCGACATCACGAGCCCCACGAGATGACAATCGGAGTCATCTGCGCGGTGATCGGGTGCGACGGCTGCGTCGAATGCGGAGTCCTCAGCTTCCACGGATTCCATGAATCAGAAACATCTATCCCGTACTACGGTGAAAGTATCCGCAGCATTACCTACGCATAAATACGGTACTCATCGGCGGCAGTCCCAGACACCGCCCTCACCCGTTCGGCCGGGTGGAGGAACGCACGCCATCTAACAGCCTTGGCCATTCCGACACCAACCGCCGCGCACCACGAAGCGTACACGAACTCTTCGTGACTGGTCGCATGGCGGTCGCGTCCGGTCACCGCGCGCGGGAACGTCTCATAATCGTCCGACAGGACTAGCGCGCGCCGTCACTTCGAGAGACACTCAAGAGTCGAGTGGAATTGCGGTGCGAGATCCGATGGCGTGCACGCATTGGAGTTGAGGTGCGGCTCGGACAACGGGCAACTACGAGGATGAAAGCAATGCGTGGCAACAATAAGCAAACGGGGACGAGCCGTGTCCACGCGCCCAAGGCGAAGGACGCGAGCGGTTCAGTGCCCGTGCGGCACGAGCGCGCCTCTACGGCGCGTGCAATTGATCACGCCGTGGACGGCGGCCCTCCGATTCCCAAGGAGTTGACCGGCCGGGCGAGCACGACCGACGAGAGCCTGACGGAGCTGTTCAGGAACAGATCGGCCGAGCACCTTGCAGATGGCTTCAGCGGTGGTAGCGGAGACGATCCGGATACCGACCTCGCGCTCGATGATGAGGGCACGGTGCTGCAGCCGGATGCCGATGATGACCTCGACACGCTCGAGGAGTCCGAGGGAGCCGACAGCAAGGGGTGAGCGCCGTTAGGCAGGCGGTGCGCCTTTGCTTCAACTGCACCCGACTTGCACGCCGCTGCCACTCGTAGTTTGTCCACGAACGGCGAGCACCGGCCCGCGCTCCTTGCCCAGTAACACAGTCACGGGAATACGTGCGCGTGATGCGAGGATTACGGCAACACTTGCCCTGGCCCGACGCGCCTCGGGAATTCATCCAGCGGCTCGACCGCAATCGGACCCTGTCGTTCCGGCAACAGCCCGTCGGTCAATGCGAACAATCGGGCCTCGGAAAATTCATCGTGAAAGGCGAGCAGTCCGCGGCGCTCAGCGGGGCGCAACGTGGTTCCGCGCTTTACCTCGATGGCCGTCAGTGCATCGGCCGTTTCAACGACAAAGTCCACCTCCACGCCTCCCGTCGTCCGCCATGTCCACAACCGGGCATCGCGCGTTGCGTCGCACCACGCGGCCAGGTGCTGATAGACCAATCCCTCGCGGGCTGCGCCGACGGCATCGGGCATGGCGCGCGCTGCGTCGTGAGGGCGGAAGGTCATGGCGACGCCGGTATCGGCGAAGTAGAGCTTCGGCTGCGCCGCCAGTGCGCGACGCGACGGCCTCTCCCAATGGTCGCCAAAACACTTGACCGCTGTGTCGCCAGCCAGTAGCCTACATGTAGCATGCACATGGAGTACATGTATGGCACAAAGGCGTCCTCCCGCCGAGGTTCGCGAGCCGGTGCAGGTCTATCTGGATGTCCCCGATCGAGCGATTCTCGAGCGGGCCGCCCTCGCGACTGGTCTGCCCCGCGCCGAGGTACTGCGCCGAGGATTGCGTCGGTTCGCGGCGGAACTGCTCGCCGATGAAAGCCCGGCGCTGGCGTTTCTGGAAAGTGCCGCGAGCGCATCGCCGGCAAGCGCGCCGAGCGATGTGGCCGCGCGTCACGACGAGTATCTGGCCGACTGGGAGATAGCGTCGTGGGGAGCGACGCCGGCCGCGAAAAAGCCCAAGCCAAGGGTGAAGTGATCCGTTCGGTCTTTCTGGACTCGTCGGGCTGGGTCGCAGCAGCCGTCCGCGGCCAGTCTCGTCACGACGAAGCGAAGGCCGCATACACGACGGCCGTTCGTCAGGGATGTCGCATCATGATCACGCCGATGATCCTCGGCGAATCGCACGCTCTCTTTCTCCGGCTGTTGGGCCGCGATCAGGCGGCTGCGGCGCTTGAAAGCGCACTACGCGATCCGACGCACGTCGTGTTCCCTGTCGATGACGCCCTTGTTAAGGCAGCGGTGGATCGCTGGATCCGTCCATATCGTGATCAGAACTTTTCGCTCTGCGATGCCGTGTCGTTTGAGGTTATGCAGCGCGAGCGTATCACACGGGCGTTGTCCATCGACCGGCATTTCGTAACCGCCGGCTTCGAGATCGACGGTTAATACTCGATACCTCCTCAACGTTCGCATTGGATCGCGATGGACGTCGGTTCTGCCGCGAATACTCCGGACGTGATGAGCGCTGGTCCGAGTGAAGAGCTATTGGGGCATCGCAATGATACAGAGGGCAATAGAATGATGAGGGCCACCGATGGTCGCGGTCCTACGCTGTTTCATGGCCGCTTGCCCCCCTCTCGCATAGCCGAGCAGATTATGCTCATGCCTGCTCAGCGGATGTACCCTCGGCGGTGGACCGAGGAACAGTTCTACGCCGCACGAGACGCCGCCCCTCCGGGTGAACGGTGGGAACTCGTCGATGGCGAGGTCCTCATGACCCCCTCGCCCAACTGGACTCACCAGCGGGTCGTTCTGCGGCTGGCTGTCGCGCTCGACGCATACGTCCGCCGCCAGTCGCTCGGTGAGGTTTTCACCGCCCCGCTCGACGTGAAACTCCAGCCGGGTTTAGTGTTGCAGCCCGACATTCTGGTCGTGCCGACGGGAGTACTCCGTGCGCAGGAAGACGTTGTGGATCGTTTGCTACTCGCCGTTGAGGTTATCTCTCCGAGTTCCGCTCGGCATGATCGGGTGGTCAAGCGGCCAGTGTATCAGCGTAATCGCGTCCCGGAGTATTGGATTGTCGATGAGCGATCGGGCACGGTCGAACGATGGTGGCCAGACGACGAGCGGCCCGAGATCGTCGACCAGCAGCTTGTGTGGAATCCCGAAGGGGCGAGTGAGTCGTTCGTGCTCGACCTCGTCGATTTCTTCGCGGAGATCGCCGTGCCCAACTCCCGGACCGAGACGTAGGGGATCGTCATCGTGGGACTTCACATCTGCTACGATCTGCGGCTCCCGGGCGATACCGCCGACGAGGACGCCGTGCGCCTTTTGGAGGGCTTGCGAGTCTACGCGCTCACCCTCGGCGTAGCCGACACGACGCCAGTCTCGCGTCTTACCGGCGGTGACGTGTCGCTGGATCACGACCGCTGGGAACGCTGGACCGTTCCCTGGCTGTTGCACGTCGTCTCGCGCGGAATGCGCGAAGAGCGGGACGGCGCTGCCCTACCGATGGATGAGCCGGATCGACTCGCGGTTGCCGGCTTTCTAATGCACCCGGGAGAGGGCTGTGAGGCGGCAGCGTTCGGCGTGGTTCGACCTTGCCTAGCGGAACCACCAGCCAACGCGGAGCGCACGGACGAATGGCAGAATTGGTTCTGGCACTCCTGCTGCAAGACGCAGTACGCCTCTACCGTAAGCGACGAACATCTCCTCCACTGCCACCGTTCCGTCGTTCGCATGCTTGAGGAGGCGCAGCGGATCGGATTCGGCGTCACGGTCCGCGACGAAACGCATTACTGGGAGACGCGATCCACGGAGCGGCTGCTGCTCGAGGTGCGCAACATGAACCGCGTCGTGGCGCGGATTGCCGGAGCCTTCCACGACGCTGTCTCGCCCCAGCAACGCGTAGAGGGAGCCATCTTCGAGCATCCCGACTTCGAACGTCTCGAGACGGAGCGACCCGAGACGGAGCGACCCGAGACGGAGCGACCCGAGACGGAGCGACCCGAGACGGAGCGACCCGAGACGGAGCGATCCGAGACGGAGCGATCCGAGACGGAGCGACTCGAGACGGAGCGACCCGAGACGGAGCGACTCGAGACGGAGCGATCCGAGACGGAGCGACTCGAGACGGAGCGACTCCATCGTGGCACCGACGGCGATCCGATCCGACCGCAGGGCGCGCGGTGAGCGTGAATAGTCCGGTAGTGCGCCACCCACGGTAGCACAGCGCCACTCAACTTCTTCCCCCCATTGGACCCACGCGTGATGCCACGCCGTTTTGCATTCCTCGCTTTGTTCTTCCTTGGCTCGGTCGCCGGTGCGAAGTCGGCTGGTGCACAGGTGGTGGATTCGAGCGTTACGATCGCGATGCGCGATGGCGTGGTGCTTCGCGCCACGCTGCTGCGTCCAAGCATTGGTGGTCGCTTCCCGACCCTGGTGTACCGCACGCCATACGGCGCGGCGGCCGCGGTTCGGGGCGACTCCATCTTTTCCCGGGCGGTCGGCCGCGGGTACGCAGTCGTCGTGCAGGACGTGCGCGGGCGCTACCGCTCCGACGGCCGATTCGATCCGTACCGACAGGAAGGACGCGACGGCTACGACACCATCGAGTGGGCAGCGGCGCAGCCTTGGTCCACCGGCGAGGTCGGAACCTTTGGTCTGTCATATCCGGGTGCCGTGCAGTGGCTGGCTGCGGTCGAGTCGCCGCCGCATCTCAAGGCGATGGTTCCGGCGATGACATTTTCGCGCCCAGACAACTTCTGGTATGCGGGGGGGGTGCTCGACCTCTCCTGGATCTCGTGGATCTGGTTCAACATCGCGCCGGACGAGCGGCGGCGGCGCAATCTTGCCGGTCCGCGAACGGGGCGCGAGGCGCGCGCCGCCTGGGATTCGTTAGGTCCGTTGCTTCTCGCGCGGCAGCCGGCGACCGACGTCCCCGAGATCGCCGAGGTAGCGCCGTGGTATGTGGAGTGGCTGTCACACCCGCCTAACGATCCGTGGTGGCGGTGGGCCGACCTGCGGTGGCGCTACGGGCGCACGAACGTCGCCGTGCTCAACATCTCGGGGTGGCACGACGAGGCGTACGGGCCCGAGGGAGCGGTCACCAACTTTCTCGGGTTGCTGGCATCGCGATCGCGTGAACGCCATCCGCGGACCTTTCTCGTCCTCGGGCCGTGGGAGCACGGCGCGTCGGCGATCAACGACCGCAGCGCCGGCGCTTCATCGGGAGAACGTGTTTTCGGCGCAGTAGCGGGGCTCGACTACGACGAGTTGGTCCTGCGCTTCATGGATCGCTACGTGCGCGGTCTCGACAATGGCGTCGATCGTGATCCGCCGGTCAAGGTGTTCGTCATGGGCGAGAACCGCTGGCGCTCAGCCGACCGGTGGCCGCTCCCCGACATCACGCCGCTCCGGCTTTCGTTGGGCAGGCAGGCGGACGGGCGCGGAACGCTTGGCGACGCGCCGCCAGCTGCAGGAAGCTGGACCATTGTCACCGATCCTGCCACGCCGGTGGTCGACCCGTACGAGGCCGCCTATGGAGCGCACGATTACCGCGCTCTCGCCGCACATCCCGGTGTGATGGTGTTCGACAGCGAGCCGTTCGTGCGCGACACGCGGGTTGTTGGACGCATCGAGGTGCGGCTCACGGTGAGTATCAACGTTCCCGACGCAGACGTATATGTGCGGCTGTTCGACGTCGAACCAGGAGACACCTCCTGGAACTTGATGAGCCCCGGCCTGGAGGTGACGCGGCTGAGCGCGCGCGCCGACACGAGCGCCCGCGCCGCTCCACTTCGGCCTAACGAGCTGGTCGAGGTGACGGTCGGTCATCACCTGACGGGGAATCTCTTCCGCGCCGGCCACCGACTTCGCGCGGTGGTGATGCCGAGCTTCTTTCCGCATTTCAGCGTCAATCCGCAGACGGGGCAACGTGAGACGGAGACGTCGGCTCGGCGCGCGGGGAACCTCACCGTGCACTACGGACCCGATCGGGAATCGTACCTGCTGCTGCCCGTCGTGCGATGACACCTAGAATCCCCATGACAGCCCGCATGCCCAATCACGCCTTTCTCGCCACGATACTCGTCGCAGCTACACACGCTGTGCCGACTCTGTCCCCGGTGCATGCCCAGTCACCCAGCACGCAACGAATCGCGCTGGTAGGTGGCACCGTGGTCTCCGCCACCGGCGCCCCCGCGCTCGCCGACGCCACGGTGCTCATCGAGGGCCGACGCATCGTCGCCGTCACGCCTCGCGGCGCGGCACGTATTCCCAAGGGCACGCGCATCATCGACGCGAGGAACAAGTTCATCATCCCCGGACTCATCGACGCGAACGTGCATCTGGTGCTCATGATCACGCCCGAGTTCTATGTCAAATACGAGGATCGACTGAGCGACATCGCAGTGCAGTCGGCGCAGGTGGCCCTCAAGTACGGTCTCACCACTGTGATGGACTCGTGGGGACCGCTCGGCCCCCTGCTCGCCGCGCGCGAACGCATAAATCGCGGTGATGTGGTGGCGAGCCGAGTGTTGGTAGCGGGAAACATCGTCGGGCTCGGCGGGCCGTTCAGTCCTTACTTCATGGGGAGCTACGACCTGCGCGGCACCGATTTGCGCTATGGTGGATGGGTGCATCCCATGATCCAATCGCGCATCAATGCCCTTTGGGAAGATGGGGCCGGGCCGGCGCTGTTGGCCCTGACTCCAAACGAGGCAGGTGACGCGATACGGGCCTACCTGCGGAAAGGGCCGGATTTCCTCAAGGTCGCGGTGAGTGCTCACGGCATCGGTCCGGTGGAGCCACTCATGTTTTCGTCTCTCGCGCTGGCCGCCATGCGCGGCGCGACCGCCGAGGCGGGGAAGCCATTCCAGACGCACACCTTCTCGCTGGAAAGCCTGCGCGAGGCGGTGGCGGTGCATCCGCAGCTACTTCAGCACCCGAACGTCATGAGTGTACTGCCAAACACTCCGCAGCAGCGCCTCATGTTGGATTCCCTGCTTTCGGAGATCAAGCGACAGGGAATCTATTCGGCGCCCCTCATGGTGCCGCTGGAATCGCAGCAGTCGGTGTACGACAACTGGAGCGCGCACGATCGCGCCGACGACCCCAGCCTGAGTGCAGTCATCCAGAGCCGTCAGCCGCACATGACGCGCCAGACCTTCGCCCAGAAGCTGGCCTCGCTCAAGACATGGATTCGCTCGGGGGTGAAGTTCGTGATCGGCACCGACCAGGGGCCCGAAGCGTCGGAGCTTGGTCCCGTGGTGTGGGGCCGCATGGGGCGCCGACACTTCGAGATCATGGAGGGACTGCAGGAAGCGGGCATGTCGACGATGGACATCCTCGTGGCCGCCACGCGCCACGGGGCAGAGGCCTACGGACTCGCTGACTCACTCGGCACCGTGCAGGCAGGGAAGCTCGCCGACCTGCTCGTGCTCGATGCCGACCCTCTCGCCGATGTACGCAATCTTCGGCGTATTCATGGGGTTTTCAAAGCCGGGCTGCTGGTGGACCGCGAGTCACTCCCCACCGTGCGGGTGCTGCAGTTTGATCCCGAGGCGCGCTGGCCTAAATAGCCGCAAAAACGCAACACCCCCGGAAGCGATTCCCGGGGGTATTACGTGCTGGAACGTAGTGCTGCAGTCCCGCTACTTAATGACGGCGATGCTCCGAATGCGAGGTAGCGTTTTCAGGCGCTGTGGTGGCGCGGAGTCGGCCGGGGCCTGCTGAATCTTCCGGACGACGTCCATTCCCTTCACCACCTTTCCGAAGGCGGCGAACCCCTGCCCATCGGGATTGCGCTTGCCGCCGAAATCGAGCTCGGGCTGATCGTTGACGCAGATGAAGAACTCGCTCGTCGCCGAGCCCGGCGTACTGCGCGCCATGCTGATCGTGCCGTCCAGGTGCTTGAGTCCGGTCTTGTCGTTCGTCTCATGAGCAATGGCCGGCAGGCGCTTGGATGAATCGGCGTCGAGTCCTCCCTGAATCACTTCGATCTTGACGGGGCTCGTGGGCTGATTGCGCATGGTTACGACGCGATAGAACGCCCCGCCGTCGTAGCGCTTCTCGGCGACGTAGCGGAGAAAGTTGGCCGATGTAATCGGCGCCTTGTCTGCGAAGACGTCGACCAGAATCTCGCCCGCATCGGTATCGATGCGGACGCGGGTCGGCTTGCCCTGGGACTGTGCGGCTGACGGAAGCACCGCCGCACTCACCACGAGCGTCGCTACGGCCAGACGCCGCCACGAATGTTTCGTCTTGCTCACGGAAGTGATCCTCACTTGTCGAACCAGAGCGCTTTGTCGACCACGATCCCGGTTGGGGTATTGCGGTTCGAGTTGATCTCCTCGCTACGATACAGCAGGCGGCGTACCATATTGGTCGACGCGGCTCCGGAGGGGGCGGTCATCGCCGGATACTCCTGACCGGCGGGACCACTGCGACGCCACTGCACCCACGCGTCGGCTGGCCGCATGAACAGGTCGAGCCACTGCTGCCGATTGAGATCCTTGCGGAAGTTCGCGCTGCTTAGCGTCGGTAGTGCAGTGATGTAGGCGTCGACGGCCGGTGTCGCAACACCAATTGCACTCATCGACTCTCGGACACCCGCACGAAACCGCGTATCGGCGGCGGCGAGGCCACCCTGCCAGAACCCACGTGCGATCGCCTCGGCCTCGAGCAGCAGCTGTTCCGAGAAGGAGAACGAGACTTCGGGAAGGTTGGCCTTGAGCAGGCCGAGGTTTACCAGCGACGACGTGGCCGGATTGTACTGCTCCACCGGATCGAGCGAGAAGAAGTTGCCCGCTCCGGCCGTCGGTCCGGGCTGGAAGAAGATCGGCATGCGCGGATCGTTGAACGGCACCATCTCGTTGAACATCACTTTCGACGCGTACCAATCCGACTGCACGCCGCCGCGGAAAATGGCGGTGAACGAGAAACGCGGATTCTGCCGTCCCGGTGAGTCGAAGTACGGAAACTTCATCTCATCGCCGCGAGCCGCAATCATGGACTGCGACGCCATGGCTCCGATGGCCGCCGACTTGGAGGGATCGGCATCGACCATGGTCATCAGTATGCGGAACTTGAGCGAGTTGGCGAAACGACGCCACTTCGCCATGTCGCCGGCGTAATACAGGTCGTTAGGCGCGGTAATACGGGCCGAGCCGGCGTCCATCTGCGCCATCGCCTCGTCGAGCAACTTAATGCTGCCGTTCAGCACCGCCTCCTGTGAATCGAACTTAGGCTGATCGACCTTGCCGTTGGCCGCTTCGGAGAAGGGAATGTCTCCCCACAGGTAGCTCGTCTGTGAGAAGACAAACGCCGTGTAGATCTTGAGCTGGGCGATCGAATTGTTCGGCTTCGGCGTCCGCGCCTCGGCGTCGGTGGTCGCGAGCGAAAGGTTCTTGAGGACATCCGTGTAGATGCTGCCCCACGCGCTGCGGATACGCGTCTGGTCGTATCGCGCCTGCTGCAGCCCCCAGCGTCCGCCAGACGCCCACTGTTGATTCATGAGGGCGATGGGCCAGGTGAGCTCGGCCACGCGCAGGAGAGAAAACTTTACCTCGGCGCCGGTAAAGAGCAGCGCCGGATCGGCGGTGGTGGACCGGTTGGGGTCTACGTTGAGTGCGCCATCGGCGAAACACGCGACGCCGCTCAGCGCCAGAAGCGCGGTAGACGTACAGCGCATCACCCGCCGTGCGAATGCTTGTTTGTTGGTTGTCATAGTGAGTGCTCGTGGTATGAGGCGCTTCGATCAAAAAGAAAGACGGAGATTCATGCCGATGGAGCGCGTCGAAGGAATCACGTTGCGCTCGATGCCTTCGCCGATGAGCCCCGTGCCGTGCACGTTGGACTCGGGGTCGATGTGCGGAACGTTGCTCGAGATGAGCCAGAGGTTGCGTCCCTCCAGCGACCAGACCGCATCACGCGCACGCATGCGCGACGCCCAGCTGTTGGGAAGCTTGAGGCTGAACTGCAGCTCGCGGAGCTTGGTGAACGACCCGTCGAACACGTTGTTCTCCGGGCTGAGCGAGCTGTCGAGATTCTCCCAGTAGGCCTGTACGCTTGCGACCGGCACATCGTTCTTGCGGGTGGTGCCATTGGCGTTGCGAATTACTCCATCTTGAACGAATGGGGTGCGGTTGGAGGTTTCCTTGGCGGTGCCCGATGAGCGCAACGCCGACGTGGTGTTCGACATGATCACGCCACCGCGTCGCACGTCGACCAAGAAGGAGAGCGAGGCATTCTTGTAGCTGAAGGAGTTGTTGACGCCACCGATCCAGTCGGGATAGATGTTGCCGAGCAGGCGGCGCCCGCCGGCGATCCGCAGGCCGTTTTGCGCATTGATGATGTATTTGTTCGTCACCGAGTCGCGCAGGAAACCGACTCCCTGAATGTTGAACGTGGTGCCCGGCCGTGCAACGATAAACGTGCCGAACCCGTCGCCCGACGTCACCGTGAACTCCTTGAGCCCCGGCGCCAGCTTCTCGACAATATTGCGGTTGCGGCTGTAGTTGGCGTTCACGTCCCAGCGGAACCCGTTACGCGGCCCTTCCAGCACCGTGTAATTGACCTGCGCCTCGACGCCCTTGTTGGATATTTCGCCCACGTTGAGGCGGCGGGCGTTGAAGCCGGTCGTCTGCGGCACGGCGATCGACACGATCTGATCGTAGTTGCGGACATTGTAGTAGGTGAGATCGAGTCCGACCCGATCCTTCATCAGCCGGAACTCGCCGCCCACTTCCCACGACGCCTGACGTTGCGGACGCAGGTTGGACGGCGGAATGACATTCGTCGCGCCGAAGGCCGAGGCGCCGTTGTACGGGAAGTTCTGGTTGAACGTGTAGATGTCCGCCTGCTGCACCAACGGCGAATACGTAAAGGCCAGCTGATAGGGCTCTTCGTCAGATCCCACGTTGGCCCAGTTGGCCCGCAACTTGGCGAAGCTCACGGTTCCATTCTTGAAGATCCCTGCATCGCGGAAAGCATCGGAGAGCACGAAGCCCGACGAGATGGAGGGATAAAAATAGCTGTTGTTCTTGACCGGTAGTGTGGACGACCAGTCGTTGCGCCCGGTGACGTTGACGAAGAGATAGTCGCGCCAGCCGAGCCCGACATCGGCATACGCACCGAACAGTTGGCGCTCGGAGTAGAAGTTGGTCGCGGCATTGACGTTCGCGTTGGCCTGGGTGTACAGCTTGTCTATGTTGAGTCCTTGGCTAAACACCCGCTGCCGCTTGAAGGTGCGCTTGTTGAAATTGTGCCCGGCCACCGCCTTGAAGGTCAGCGTGGGCGCCAACTGCTTCGTGATGGTGGCCATCAGGTCGGTGTTGAGCTCGCGCTCGTTCAAGTCCTGCGTGTCGAACTCACCGTCCAGTCGCCCGCGCGTGCCCTTGCGCGTAACGAAGCGACGCCCTTCCACGGCGATGTCCGTTCCGGCGCGCATGGCGAGGTTGAGCCAGGGCTTCGCGTCGTACGACAGGAAGGTGTTGCCATAGAGCCTGTCGGTCGAGTTGCCCAGGCCGTTGTTATCGGTCACCCAATACGGATTGTTGCTGGTGCCCGTACCGTCAATGGATCCGGCCGTGCCGTCGGGGCGCTGGCGATTCTTTCGGAGAAACTCGGTGGACAGGGTGCGCGACGTAAAGGTCCAGATGGAGATCGGGATGCTCTGTCCGTTTTGTCCCTGCGAGGCCCGACCGGCTGAATTGGAGCGCACATAATTGGCCGCGACACGGGCGGTGAACTTTTCCTTGAAGCGCTGCCCCGCGTTCATCGAGAGCGAGTAGCGCTGCAGTTGGGAGTTCGGAATAATGCCGGTCTGACCGAGCCAGGTGCCGCCGAGGCGATAGTCGCTCGACTCGGTCCCGCCCGAGTACGACATGGCGTGGATGTTCGTATAGCCCGTATTAAAGAAGTCGCTGAAGTTGTTCGGGTCGGCCTTGAGGGCGACCGTTTCGTCAAGGAAGTTGGTCACCTGCTGACCGGTAATCTTGGGACCCCAGCCGTTGGACAGGTCCTTGTTATAGACGCCGAGCGCGCCCTGCGCGTATTCGTTCTGGAACTCGGGAAGGCGGAGAATCTGGTCCGAGCGCACACTGCCATTGTAGGTGAAGCGCTGCTGCCCGGCGAATCCACGCTTGGTGGTGACCACGACGACGCCGTTGCGCGCCCGCGATCCGTACAGTGCCGATGCCGCCGCTCCCTTCAAAATCGACATCGATTCGATGTCATCGGGGTTAATGTCCTGAGCGCGATTGCCGACGTCGGCGCCGCCCGTCACGATCTCCGTTTCCGTTCCGGCAAAGGCCGAATTGGAGATCGGTACGCCGTCGACGACGAAGAGGGGCTCGGACGCGGTGGCGATCGAGTTCACGCCGCGGATCACGATCTTGCTAGAGCCGCCGACGGTGCCGGATTGCTGGGTGATGCGAACCCCGGCGACCTTCGCGGCGATGCCGTTTAGCACGTTCGAGCTGCGGGCGACCGTCAGCTTCTCGGGCTCGATCTGCGCGATGGCATATCCGAGTTCCTTGGTCTCGCGCACAATGGCGTTGGCCGTGACGACGACGTCGGAGAGCGTATTCGGCGAGTCTTCGAGCGCGGCATCGATGGTAGTTCTCCCGCGGATGGGCGTGTCGATCGGCTTATAGCCCAGGAGTCGGAAGACGATGATCTCGGTGCCCGCCTGCTCGGGGAGGGCGAGCCGATACTCCCCCGTCGCACTGGTGAGCGTTCCCAGGCGCGTGCCGCGCACGAGCACGTTGACGCCCTGCAGGGGGCGTCCGCCTTCGGTGGCGGTGACTTTGCCCGTGATCACACGCTGCGTGGCCGCTTGGGCGTGGGCCGAGGTGGAGGGGGTGGCGAGGAGCGCGAGCGATGAGGCCACCCAGTAGGCGGCAATCCGTCGACGATGTGAGGTTGTCATGAAGCCGGGGGGAGCGATGAGAGTGATGCTCCAGGGGACGACCCCCTGGCGGATACGTCGCCGTCTCTCAGTTCGGCGTCGTCAGATGTATGTGTCCGCCTGGACAGCTATTAACCGTCAGCGTGGACACTCTCTAACCGTCAGCGTGGACACTCTATAACCGTCAGCGTGGACACTCTATAACCGTCAGCCTGGACACTCTATAACCGTCAGCCTGTCGGCGCCCGGAGGCGCGCTGGCCACTTGCTTCTCTCGAATCCAATTCCCGATAAAAATACTTGGGACCGCCAACCTTAAGGGTGCTGCATGAATAGTCAAGCATTGTGGATGGCATTGGTCAAGTACGGGATGGACGGCCTAACGTTGACGCGCGGGGAATTGGTGAAGGACTTGGTGAAGGACTTGGTGAAGGACTTGGTGAAGGACTTGGTGAAGGACTTGGTGAAGGAATTGGTGAAGGACTTGGCGGATGTGACGGCTGTCTCTTATACACATCT
>ENA-ORBV01008007-ORBV01008007.1-microbial-mat-metagenome-genome-assembly--contig:-NODE-8007-length-17936-cov-5.592810_pt1 | contig 17936 bp, 13 predicted proteins | sample MGYA00237777_ERZ505514 | MGnify/ENA primary metagenome ERZ505514 (study PRJEB26160, sample SAMN06269048) | microbial mat metagenome | isolation source: Oligotrophic lake microbial mat | place...
AGGGATGTTCACCCTTGTGAACATCCACTGATACTTTTATAATTTTATAGTTACTATCGTTTGACCCAACATGACTTTGTCCTAATTAGATCTTGATATGGAGATGACCGTAATACTCGCAGTCGCGTTGCCCTTGAGATTCACATTCTAACACAGTGTCATCCTGTTTTTAATTCATGCTATTGTTCAGTATGATAGGAGAGCTTTCACCAGCAGAGATTTCTTTTCCTGTTGTTGTCATGGTTCTGCCGAAACCAGAAGGAGCTGTGACTGAGAAATTGGTTACAACATTGAAAAAAATGAGCAAAGGCAGCCTGCAACTAAACATCAAGGTGGCACAGCCAACTTGCCTGTCCATTTAAAAGCAAAGTAGACATTAGGTGGACAGAATGTTCCATCAACAGGCAAATGCAGCAGCAGTTGCTGCTGTACAAGTTTTCTTGCCTTTGCAATTTTTCTTTTTGTGCAACTTTTCCCGACCATCATGGGATGTTTTGATTGCCTCAAGTTTAGCTTGTGCTGCTTTGATTATGCAATTTTTTTGTAGGTTAGGGGATTAGGCTGGTCAACATTAAGTGTTGATGGACAAACAGCTAAGAAGCAATGGACACAGTTGACATGGTTGCTGTGCAAAGCAGTGACAACAGTTACAGCCATGTGGTTGTAGCACATCGTCAGCCATAAGAACACAGGTTCCCTTTGTGCTGCCAAGGGTTTCTAAACATCCTGGAGGAAGACACTTGACTTCTGCCCAATTTTCTGGATGAATGCTAGTAGACCAACTAGTCTCTCCAAGGACTGCACACGATGCTATTAGTAAATTAGCATTCAACTAGCTTCTGTGGGGTCATCTTTCTATATCATTTATCTATCAATCAATAAAGATTGTTCTTTATTGATTTTTATCTTGGAGTATGCAAACCAATGCGCTCACAAGTATTTCTTTTTGTTGCTCCCTGAGGCGCCAAACGATGACCGCGGTGGTTGACCAAGCGACATCATTGTTGCTCGTCTCGGCCGCACGCACGAATTTATTCTGGGAGTACATATGGTGCTGGATCTTTTCCTGGCAATGGAAGAATGTCTCATAGTGGAGGCTCGTGTCAGGCTGGGAATTCGATGAAGATCCGCTGGGCCATCTTCGGTGACAGCAACTTCGTCCTCCTTGCTCTGATTGATGTAGGCTACGAAGGGAACCCACAGCCTAGATTCCGAAAAATCAAAGACGCCGACCAACAAAGGAAAGAACAACGCTTGGATCCATCTAATCACTTTCACAGGACCGATATCTATTGAGGCAACAACTAGATTGCACAAAGCGATACTGAAGTTCTCCATTTGAGGATTTGCGAGCAGCTGAACCAATAATCCTGGAGCAATCCACCGCTGGAATATCGGCTTGGGTACAAGCAGGCCACTTTCTTGGCACAACTCGCCTGTGAAGAAATATATAGGTACGTCTAGAAAGACAATAAATCCAATAAGTAGCATGATGTACTCGGTAATGAAGCGCATGACTTGAATGTAGTGATTCTGCGCTGTCGAGAATGGCGGGCGGCAGAAAAAAGGATCATTTGGACATGAACTGGGTCGCACCGAAGCAAGGAGGAAAGAATTGAATTGTTCTTGTTCTTTCGTATAACAAGAACAAGCCGGGAGATCCGATACTGGTGTTGGTATCAATAAGTTTTCCAACACTGCTGAGAAGCTCGCCGGGCTTTTGGAACCTTTACTTTTGTTTGTCGCCAAGATTGGGCTGTATGCCAAGTCGATTATCTCGATGAGAATGCAGAAGACAAATATAATCTTCCAGGTATACGCGAAGGCTGTGTTGGGGCGCATCAAGAGTCGCTGGTCAATGGATCCTGACCTAGAGGCTCTCATCTCTGCCTGCAGCTCATAAAGACGCTTTCGTTCTTGGGGACTCATAGTCATTCTTAATCGTAGTGCAGATTGTTCTCTAGCCTCGAGTGTATTCAATTCAGCTTTCTTGCTTCGAATCCTCGTCCTGGCGCGTTGCAAACACTTGCGAAGCATTGTCTGGACTCTGATTGCCGCCACTTCATCTTTTCGGCACTGTATCAAAGCCAATGCCCACCTGGCCTTTCTAATGCAATAGCTCCTGTAAACGCTCTGTATGCATCGGGCGGCTCTGTCTTTGCGTTGTTGTGGGGTAAGTTTCTTCCAAAGGATCTGACGAATTTTCATGGCAAGGACAGCTTCTCGGTGCTGACGGTGCTTTCTGACGAGATCACACATGTTTTCTCTGAGCTTGTTTGAGGCAGCCAACAAGGGAACCACATACTTAATCCATCGAAGCCACCTCATGACACGCTTGGCCTGTTTCCAGACTTTGCGAGGTTTGATGATTGCCTTCACACCAAGTTTTCTTCCTTCTTTCCAACCTCTTTTCACGAGCCATTTCTTCATGGAGCCGAAGCTTACATAGAGTAAGCTGCCGACGGGTTTCAGAATAAGGGCGATAACGCTGATGGTCGTCTCACTTGAATGAAGTTCTTGTGCTGGCAGAGTCATGTTCAAAGTATGGGATGTAGAATTCAAGGTCGTCTGGAGCCTTATGTCGAAAGCGCCACCCAAGATACTTGTGAATGTAGCTTTAACCATTTGACACCCGTGATACAATAGCAGGTAATAGCTCACAGGGAGCAGCAAGAGCTGCACGAGTAGGGTGGCATGAAATGCAAACCACGGACCAATACCATCAAAATATCGATCTCCTCTTCCAGGAGCCGAGCAATCCATAGAGCGCAGGCTACTGCTTCTTTTCATGAGCCGTTCACGATCACGTTTGCGCAAAGCAATTTGTCTTACGTGTCGTGCATCGCGAAAAGCTTGCACGCACCACAGGAGAGAAAAGACGAATCCAAAGTAGATGGCATTGCGGTCTAGCCAGAGTAGCGTATCTGACGAAGACATTGGCGGCAAGGGAAGAGAATAGCCGAAAAACCGCATGCTTCCTCGGGCTGCTCCCGCAAGGGCTGATGAAGAAGACTTTGCATCTCCTGCTTCTTCTGTAAGCATATCTGGCAGCAGCATTCTACCCGGTAACACAGTCGAGATGAAGTCCATGAAGGCGAAGATCCCCAGTAGGACGTTCCATGCTCTCCGTAGCATTACGCGTCTCCAATGCCGCTGACGAGCAAGTGCGATAAAGCATTCGGTCTTGCCCGTATCATCCGAGGCTGACGAGGCATCGTCGGTGGTGGAAATTTCAGTTGTGTCCAAGGCAGGCGCAAAGTTGGGGATTTCGAGCAGCTTGATGCGTCGATCCTGACGAAGACTAGCTCTGCTTTTCTTCGCCATCATTCACAACCCTCACATTGACGTTATTCACGCCAGGCAATGCCCTTTCTCGTTAATATTGGATTCAATTCTTGTAGAGATATTATGTACTACTGTCCACCAATGCATGTGTTGTTCTAAAAGAATTCTTAGGGAAGCCAGTAGAAAAACAGAGCGGTTCTATCCGCTGGTTGAGGCAAAGCGTCGCAATAGCGGTTGAAATCATCCGAGGGAAAGATACAAATACCTGGCCCAACTGTCGATAATGCACGACTGAATGCTGACGTTGGCGTTGCCTCTATCGCGACCAGTAACCTATCTTTCGAGATTTAACGGTTTTATTGACACAGTTCATTTAATTTGATTGGCCTATCTTTCTAACCAGTTTTATTGACACAAGTCATTTGATTGGCCCGAGCTACTTAAACTATCCAAGCTACTAGCTAGAGTACTAACTGCAGAGAACTGGTAGCTACCCGCAGTTTACTAGGAGTCAGAGTGTTGCTACAGTATTATCCTCATGCAGATAAGCAGCTAGCCAGATAGTATAGACTCTAGTACCACAATGGCCAAAGGACTAGAGTTGCGACCGGTGCTGCCTGGTAATAGTACATGTTATGACCATGAATGAATGATATTTTTGTGATGGCTCCCAAGATAGGGCAAAACCTCCATGCCGAGTCTAGTAAGTACAGAACTGGAGCTTACTCCATCTTCAGCGGAGGCAGGTCAACAGTTGACAATCGTTACGTACTGTACCAGGACCTGCGTGGGGGGCTATCAAGGCCATGGAATTCGGATGACAGGCGGCCCCCAAATATAGAATTTCTGTCTGGGACAATCGACGATCTACGTCGACCATATGTGCCATGCAATTCGGATGACCGGCGGCCCATAAAAATAGAATTTCTGTCTAGGGCAATCGATGATCTACGTCGTGCTGTATGTTCCTGCTTAAGCCGCTCGGTTTCATTTTCGCGATTGGCATAGGCCGCTAGTCGAATCCATAAACCTTCCATAAAATCAAGCAGCAAAACAAACGCGGGGAAGAAGAATGCTCTCCACCACCTGTATACTCTAATTGGACCCACCTCCCACTGACTTCGCAAATACCAAAAGACCAATTTGCTCATCGCCTCCATCTTCGGGTTAATAAGTAGCGGAATGATCAGTCCAAACCATCTCTGGAAAAATGGCTTCGGAACAAGTGCTCCACTTTTGGGATGGTACTGACCCGTAAAAAAAGCGATAGGGGCATCCAGCAATCCCATCAGCGCCATTAGAAAAATGAACTGCTCCATGACGAATACAAATACTCTTGAATAGGTTGACTGTGCGAAGTGGTAGAGCTGGTGGCAATACCAAGGCTTGTTAGATGGACAAGTCTCAGCTGGTCGCCATATCCAAAACATTTTCTTTCGTTTGGGTGTGCAGGTGCATTCCTCAAGTTCTTTCACGGTGGGTGGGATCAACATTGATTGCAGCTTCGAAAGGACTGTATGGCGCCCCCCAGTTGCTTTGTTTATTTCTTTTTCAACAAATGGCCTCCAACCACGCCCAATCAGCTCGATAATCACCAAGATCACGAAGATGGATTTCCAGATAATTTGAAATTTTGAGCCGGGTCGCATGAGTAGCCGTTGGTCAATGGATGAATCTGCACCGGAAGAGCACTCCAGTTCATTTCTCAATTCAAAAATACGTTTTTGATCCTCTGGGGCAAGGGTGAAGATTGTTTTGGCACCTCGAAAGCCCTTTTTGTCTGTCCCTTCTAGCCTCTCGAGCTCTTTCCGTTTCCGACGTTTTCTAGATTGCACGTGGTTCGTCCATGCACGGCACGCTCGTTGGAGCCTTTTAGCAGCGAACTCGTCGATCTCTTGTTGCCTTACGAGGAATTCCAAGCATGCTTGTCGCTCTCGATAACTTCGAAAGGTACTCTGTATGATTTTTGCCGCTTGGACTCTTCGCTGGTGCTCGTCCATTTCCGCGCGCATGCGCTTCCGTATTGCTTCGGCAAGCTTACGTTGGGACCGTTGTCGATACATCAAAATCAGAGCATTCATATTCTTTCGGATGGATACCGTAGCATTGACGATAGGACTTAGATATGCTATCCATCGCATAAACGATTGTGCCTGGCGAGCTTGGTGCCGAAATCGAAGGGGGTGCCTCAGTGCACTAATAAGCAAGCTTTTCCCCTGTCTCCAGCTTTCTTTCCGTAGACGTTTCTTTGTTTGGGCCCTCGCTGTCTTGTATACTGGAGTCCCAGAATGCTTTACAATGGCGAAACCAAGTGCTAGCTTTGTTTCGTTCGAGAAAGTTCGATACTCCTGGGGCAGACCCGCCAAGCCGTAAGTCGACTCCAGTAATTCCTTCATCTCTTCTAGGTGGGTGGCTGTTGATTGTGAAGTGAAAGGCACAAGCATCCGTGGAATAGTTTTAAGGAGAAATAAGTAAAAGCCGACTGGCAACAGAAGAAACTCCAAAACCAAGGCTGCATAGTAGACAATCATTGCATGATATGGGTATTCATTATCGTTCGTTTCTGGCTGCTTCCTTGTGTTGGTTTTGAGGTTGTTACGAATACTTCGCATAAATCGTCTTCTTTCTATTTTTCTTAGTGCTTGGATAGCATCGCGCTCCGCCGAGTGGATCGAGTAGATGCTGCAACAAAGAGAAAAAGCAAGACCAATATGTGTCTTATATTCGTCAAGCCAGAGAATGATGCCCGTGATAAGAGGATGAACAGAATGGAATTGATATCCATAAATGCTCACAATTGCTGAAAAGTGACCTACATGGTCAGCCACGACAACCTCCACCGATACGCGTCTGCTAATCGTAGTTGCCAGCCAGTCCAACAGCGCCGCAAACCCTAAAACCAACTTCCACCTGGTCGAAAATGGACGGTCTTGTCGACAAGAGAGCTCCCCCTTATCCTCCCTCGGGAAACTCATATTTTGTGCTGTCTCTACCCACAGCTCATCGTGCCAAAGATCCAATCCAGGGGCACCCACAAATACGGCCGACAACAAACTAATGACAACGAAAGCCGTGCATGGTGTCATGGTCTGCCATCACAATCATCATGTGCTGCACTTCCGTCCAGTCAAGTGAGCGGCCTGATGTCTGACAAGAGCTCAGGATTGTGCAGTAAAGCAGTAAGATTTTTCGAGCCGGTGTGCTACCAGCAGCACTTCATGTCACACTTGACTGGCTGGTGGCCTGCTGGTGTGGCACAAGTGGCACATCACATGCTGCTGCTGACACGGCCACTCGGCTCACTCCAAATCTTTCACTTGAAGCATTGTCACATGTGCAGCAGCAACTGATGACGACTTCAGCTTGGTTGGTTGGTTGCTTAGTGGGTTAACTGTTGCATGCACTCTCGCATGCATGCGCATGTGAGCAATGCAATGATGTGATTGCATGCACCCCCAGTGATTATCATGGCTGGTTGTTGAGTCTGCAACCAAGCCAGTAAAAGACAATGTAGCCATTATGGCATGGAGGGAACCGACTTCAGGGGCTGCTGACAATGTTTCCTTTTTCTTGCTGTTTCCCTTGCAGCCGTCCTTTTGCAGTTACCAATTCACAAGTTCTCATGTGCCCACTTCACATGGTCATGAGGGGTGCCCAGGACAGTGTCACACTGGACACTTCTTGTTGATCTGCTCATTCAAGAAATGGTGATCCTCCATCATGATCTTGTTGCGGGCCTGGAACTGAAGTGTTGAAAACATTCTCAAATTAAGATTTGGAAAGAGAAATTACAGCAGAGATTACATGTTAAAGTGCATACAATTTGGGAGGGTTTAGATGGTCAAGTCAGCCTTCATCGCAATATGAAATCCAGCATTAGTCAATTTGCATCAAATTGAGGACAAACTGAAATGTAAACATGAAAATTCCAATTTCCAAGGGGGTCGACACACATTTGTGTTGCACAGTGATTGCCTGCAACACCAAAGGCATTGCAAACTGAGGTACTAGAACGTGATCATCTAAAGCCTTCATGCCATCTGCATCTCACACACATCACAGCTACAGCTGAGATGATCCAGCTCAATTATCCAATTAAACCTCTCACATAAGTTAGGTTTATTATTAGCATATTCCGTATTTGTTCTAGTAGTATAAGCCGCCGAAGAAGAGCAGTTAGCGAGCGATAGGGCTTCTTCGCGACGAGTTCACAATCGTTGCCTACTGAAAACCGCCGCACTCGCCTCTAACGCCAAACTCTTGTGGTTCTGACTGCGAACAAGTGGTAGCCAAACTTTCCCTTCCAAATAATCAAAGACAGCCACGAATAGAGGAAAGACAAAAGCGTATGCCCACCGAAACACTCGAACTGGCCCTATGTCCAGGATTTCATGGCCTATTGCCCATACGGCTTTGCTTGTCGATGCCATCTTTGGATTCACGAGCAGCTGGAGACCAAGTCCGGGCAGAATCCATCTTTGGAAGAATGGTTTCGGTAGCGTTTCTCCAGTCATTTCGTCGATCTCTCCAGTGAAAAATGACACTGGGACGTCCAAGAAAACAATCAGGCCAACAAACAAAAGAAAATCATCGATAATACATTCCAGTAACTGTATGTAGATTGATCTCATGGTTGAATATGGCGCCTCACAGAACCATGGAGCAGGTCCACACTCCAGTATTTTCCTGCGCTTCCAGCCTAACACCACTCTCGCCTTCCAATGATTAGAAACATCGTCCATGCACGAGCATTCCTTTAGGTCTGAAGTTGGTAAGGGTACAAGGCGTCTTTTGATTACGGTAATCATAGAAATTGCCTCACCTGTAGCCTTGTCTTTGTCACTCTTCAGGAGCGGGTTCCAAACGAGCCCTGCGATTTCAAAGATAACGCACAAGCAAAACAGGCTTTTCCAGGTTACCGCGAAGGTTGTATCCGGTTTCAATATCAATCTTCTATTGAGAATCCTGGCAGACTCAAGTTGAAGCTCCTCTTCTAGCTCGTACATCCTCTGTCTTTCCTCAGGACTCATGCGAGGCAACTCAGCTTCTGCTTTATGCTTCAATCTTTCCAACTCAATTCTCTTTCGCCGTATTCGCGCCCTTGCGCGGGCTAGACTGGCTCGGAACTGCTTTTGCATCCGAAGTGCGGCCATCGTTTCATGCTGTCCTCGTATGATTTGCACAGCCCGAATGCTTTTTCGCGCGCGATGTCCTCTGTATGCCGCTTGTATCTTCCGGACGGAGTATTCAAGGCGCTCTTGGCTTGTCATTTGCCTGATAATACGCCGTCGAAGTTTCTGCATCAACAAAGATTCACGTCTTTGCCGAAACTTTTTGGTTAAATCAGCCAGGTTTCCTTTCAGCTTGTTGGAAGCTCCAAAAATTGGTTGTAGATATTTTACCCATCTAAGTGCAGTCAAAATATTCTTGACGGATCGCAGAAATGTTCGTGGATTCCATATTGCAATGGAGAAAATCCGACGGAGTGCCTTTTTGACCTTCTGAAGAATAGTATTTTTGATCATCAATCCTTTTTGTCGAGTGTACACAGAAATGACTGAAATGATTCGTTTCAAAATATAAAACCCAAGAGATATGTTCTTCCCGCGAAAAGCCCTGTCTATAGCGTATGATTCGTGAAACATTTCTTCGACTCTTTCTTCCTCTATCACTCCATCAATATTATTGGGTCGGAAGTTTATTTCGGCTTCTAGAATCGCACCTCGGCTAATGAGCCAGTAGAACCCTGCCGGCAGTAGCAAGAGCTGCCATAAAAGACGAGCATAAAATGCAAGATAGGAATCAAAATTGTCGTCCAAAAACCCTAAATCTTCAATTATATTGATACTTTCGTCCTCTTCGTCCTGCTTCATTTTCATCAGCCGTTTTCTGTCTCGTTCCTTGATAGTCCTATCTCGAGTTCTTCTAGCATCCAAGAAGGCTTCCACCAAGCACACCATTGAAAAGAAAAATCCAATGACAGCAGCGTTGTCGTTTAGAAAATGGATCATTGAACCAACCGGATACGCTGGAATCGGGTGCCCAAACGCTTCATACATGTAACACTCGGCTTCGGCGTGGTTTCCCTCGGACGACTCTACGTCATGATTGGCTCGCAACACATCGGGAAGCACTGTTGCAAGAAAGTCGAGCAATGCGGCAAGACCCAAGAGATCTCTCCACGCGAGAGCAAGGTGGGCTTTCCAGTGTTCTCTGTATTTTGAGAGTTCTTTCAAGTGTGGGTCACCCAAAAGTGCCTCATCGTCGATCTTGGATGGTCGCCATGGAAGAATAAAGGATTCTCTCATTTTTTACTGAAAGGGACGAGAAAGCAACTGCAGAGTGTTACAAAACACATCCGCCCTGGCTCGCTAGGCAACGCTGTGTCACGCTCCTTCCTCCGGCCTTGACACCTAGCTAGCTATGTCTTCGATAAACAATTAAACGGATCGGTTTTTGTTGTCGACGTGAGACAAAGAAATTAATGAGGTTCTTCAAACTTCAAACCTCTTCGATAATAATGACTTTTAGGACATTTTCATGGCAATGGCGTAGAAAGGGCTAGGGATATATAAAATCAACCCCAACTATCTCAACCTTCCTAAATTTATAAGGTGCAGTTTGGAGTCTGGCTTCAAATCCTACTACTAGTGCGCTTAATCCCCCAAGGCACGAAGCTCCAGGGCTACAAACAACCTCAATAAACATAGCTGACATGATTCTGGAACTTGATTTCGTCTTTCTTTGCTTGCGATGGTGTCCCTGATGAATTGCTGACCAGCTGGTGCCTGCCTACCTGTTGCTGACAGACACCCTTTCAATCTCAATTTGACTGGCCTCCTAGACTAGTCTACACAATGTAAGAAGCACTGGCTCCTCAATGTTATAATAGTCAGTCAGACAAAGACATGCGAGACAACATGCCAACAATGGAGGTATCCATGCAGTTTCAATGACCACAACCAAACTGCTCAAATGGACATATGCCCTAGCCCCAGTCTCTTGACCCCAACCCTACCATGTCTCCAACTGGCCCCACTTTGCCGGCCTATTTTAGTCCCCAGCTAACCCCAACAACCCACATAAACCTAGCTACTGATCTATCAAAAATGCTCCAACAAGCTTGCTCTACTCATTGAAGCACAACACGATAGAAACATCATGCTCTGTGTTCATCCATCGTGACACGTGCTGCACTTTGATCTACAGCCTCATTCTTCTCGCAAAATGGTCACATTGCACGAGAAGAATAAAATTCTAGTGTGCAACATATTCATTGATCTTACAACAAATCAAGCTGCTACCAAAGTATGAAAAATTCTTGCACCGGAGTAGTTCCCGTGGGTGGGTAGACCATTACAGTACAAAGGATATACATTTTGGCTTAATAAGAGCCTTGTGCTGCCTGGATATGAGGTTCTAGTCGTAAATCAATGAAATGAGTTTAAGACATGAAAGAAAACGATTATTTTCGTGTTACAACAAATGTTCCATTGCTGCCGTTTGCAGTTCTGGTTTTCTTGGATTGTCGCTTTTGGGGGGTGTTCATGTCGGCAGCCCTCATGGTCGGTATGAAGCAAATAATCACGTGATGTTCATCTTAACCTTCCATAACAACCAAGCATGAGCTTCCAAAGAGCGGCCAACGATCGGTTTCAGAAAAAATTGTACTTGCATCTTGTTCAATTTTTCCCAGATTTGCGCGTGCCTAGCATCTGCCAGCTGTCAACAGCGGATTGCAAACTCCCTCTCCATAATCTGTTGTGTACGGAATCACCAAGCCCACCACCAGCAGCGAAACCATGACCAAGATAAATGAACCAGCAATGATTTTTGTGATCAGCGGATCGGTATTGTTATTGAGTGCCATTTCCAAGTCATATTCATCATCTTGTTCTCCGAGACCGAGCTCCTTACGACGTCTGTCAGAGATCGCGTACAGTTCAGTGAATACAAGGCGTGGAGGATTAATTATCTGTGGGGACACAATAGACGCAGACGACGAAGGACGCGGAGCGGAGAAAGCCACCGTGGCCGGCAAAAGCTGCAAAACGATGGCAGCCGTCACTAGTGCAGAGAAAATTCGGGGAACGGAGGGCTTCATGGTGTCTTGGATTTCTTCGATCGCGATTTTAAGAAATTGAAAAAGTGGTTGGTGCTAGCTAGTAGTACCATCGCTGAACTTTGACTGTCATGGAGATGAGCAAATAAACCGCAAACACGCAATGACATCATTGATTGTGACGATGGGGAAACCAGATACGGTCGTACTGCTACACAGTAGTGAGTGACTCAGAGCCGGGTCCCTTTATTGTTGTGATGGCTTTTCTGAGGACCCACACTAGCTCGCAGAAACACAACAAAAACTCTAATCGTAATCGCGGCGCGCCGGCAGTAGCTGTAGAACCGAGCTATAATATGCGTGCTATCTTTCATAACCGCGCCTTTTGTCCGCGTTTGAATGGAGTGCCTCTGCCCATCCAGCGAAAAATGACCGATCATTCTTCGCGTAGCACCCAGTACAATCCGTTCGTAGACCGCATTGCACCACCACAATCACACAACAAAAGTAATAATACAAAGTATTGTTATTTTGGATTCACCATGACGATGGGAAGTTGGACAACAAGAGTTCTTTTAGCAAGTGCTGCTTTCCTTATTGGAGGCAGCGAAGCTGTCTTTTATGTGCCTGGTGTGCAGCCTCAGAATTTTCAACAAGGCGATGAAGTGCCAATGAAAGTGAACGCTTTAACATCTGGTAGGTTCCGGGTCGGCAGATTTTTGGATCTCAATCGTGACCAATCACGCAGTTTTTTTTCAAACAAAATTTTGCTGGCCAAGTCTATTTCTTGTTGGGAATAGCTGCTTTGCTCGTTTATATGGTTTTGTAATTATGCGTATTTTTTGCAAGCATTTTGTATGAAATTTTCAACTAACGGGATCTTGGACTACCTACAGTGCACACGCAAATCCCGAAAGATTATTACCGTCTTCCCTACTGCCAGCCAGATGGAGGTCCTAAAATGGCCTCAGAGAACTTGGGTGAATTTCTAACGGGCAACAAAATTCAAAGCTCCCCTTACCATATCAATATGCTTGATAATGTCATCTGTCGCAAGCTTTGCCAAGTTACGTTAACCAGCATCGAGGCAGCCAAGCTCCGCCTTCACATCAAGTACGGATACCACAACAATTGGATCATTGATAACTTGCCTAGTGCTAATCTCGCTGTTAGTAACGGAAAAGAACAGAAGCACTATGCTGGAGGATTTCCTATTGGTATCATGTCCAACGACAAAACCAAAGCGTATATCTACAACCACGTCAACATCAACATTGACTACCATCCGCGCCCCGAAGAAGGATACCGAGTTGTCGGATTTTCCGTGGAGCCTCTTAGTGTTGCCCACAAATTCAAAGGTGCCTACGAATGGGATGGCATCACCACCGATGGATTCCAAAAGCCTCTGGCCACTTGTCCTGACCCCGAAAGTGGTGAGCACATGCACCGAGAACGAATTGAGAGCCTTCAGATCGTAAACCCCGGAGAAAAGGTTCTTTTTACCTACGATGTGATGTGGAAAGAAAGTGAAGTCGCGTGGTCCTCACGTTGGGATGTGTATCTCACCGAGGATCATCTGGTTCCCGCTCAAGTTCACTGGTACTCCATTACCAACTCTATTTTGGTGGTTGTCTTTCTTTCACTCCTTGTCATTTCCATTCTTGTCAGGAATTTGAAGAGAGATATCGCCGCATACAATGCATTGGCGGCGCTTTCTGAAGAAGATGCCGAGGAAGCCGAAGATGAAAAGGGATGGAAGCTGGTCCACGCTGATGTTTTCCGCCCTCCGTCGACAATGCCTATGATGTACTGTGTTTTCGTGGGTACTGGAGTCCAATTGGGTATGGCTCTCTTCTGCGCGATTGTTTTCTCTGCCATTGGTTTCCTATCGCCCGCAAGACGTGGATCTTTGATGAATGCTGCCTTGGTCTTTTACATGCTGTGTGGCGTCTTTTCTGGTTATGTTAGTAGCAGGCTTTACAAGTCTTTCCGGGGACGTCTCTGGCAGGTTTGCACCGTTCTGACTGCCACTCTGTTCCCCGGAGCTGCCTTTGGAATGTTTCTGTTCTTTAATATCATCTTGGCCTTTATGGGATCATCCGCGTCTGCTCCACTTTTGGATGTGATCATTGTTGCCGCTATGTGGTGCTGTGTCTCCATTCCGCTGACCTTCTTGGGTGCCTACTTTGGATACAAGGCAGAAGCAATTGAATTTCCCACTGTTACGTCAACCATTGCCCGTGCCATCCCAAAGCCATCTCCTCTTTTGAACCCCATGGTTGGAATGACTTTGACAGGAATCATCCCCTTTGCCGCCGCCTATGTGGAACTTTTCTTTATCATGACCAGTCTTTGGATGGACCAATTCTACTACGTCTTTGGATTCACATTGATTGTCTATATCATTTTGATCATTACTTGTGCTGAAGTGACTGTTTTGTCAGTCTACTACCAGTTGTGTGCTGAGAATCATCGATGGTGGTGGTACTCCTTCTTTTGTGCAGGAAGCACTTCTTTCTACATGTTTGGTTACAGTGTTATCTGGTTCCGTACATTGGAGGCATCCAGGATGCTCATGACCTATATGCTTTACTTTGGATACATGTCCTTGCTCTCATTTTCCATGCTGTTGGTGTTTGGATCCATCGGTACCCTCACTTCCTTGATGTTTATTCACAAGATTTTCTCCACCATCAAAGTGGACTAATTTACTGGATTCCAAGGAATAAACGACATCAATACCATTCCACTAGCGTGTTTTCCGATTGATTTCTATTTTCTTTCATCAAAGCGACGCGATAAAATAAATAGGAGAGGTTGAAGAAGAGACGCCTTTATATTTTCTCTCCAAGAAGTGGTTGAGTAGATGGGGTTAAGGACAAAATTAAGAATCGATTTAAAAAGAACACATGGAAATTTCTTGTGGCACATATCTTAGCTTCCACTTTCATAAAATAAAGTGGTTGTCCTGCGCTGATGTTCCTTTTATGGCACAAGGATGGGATATGAAATGCCAGTTGCATTTCATGCAAAACCTTTGCTTTAGCACTTAACATCCATGTGATGATACCATACAGTACGTACATGTGCCGACCTGAGAAGGACTTGTCTAGCTCTACTAGCTAGCTAGCTACTGTAGATGCATTGAGTGGGTACGAGTAGGGCGCGTGAGGATTTGGAAATCTAAAATCTTTCTCCTATTAACCCTCGCCCTTTCGTTATATTTACCATGAGTTTCACACATATCTGCTACACGATTAACTGCTGTGGGACTGCATGACCACTTGGTAGCATGCATGGACAATGACTTCATGCGTTGGCAAAAAACAAAGCCAGAAAAACCGATCCCATGGCCACTAGTAGTAGAGATACACATGGCAGTTGTAAATAAACATACTATTGATCTGCATCTTGCAACTGGGTCTACTACTGTAACACTTATTCGAGAAAGGTCACCGAGCTCCAGGTGCTATATTAAGAGCTACAGGCCGTCTTGCCAGTAGCAAATTTCTTTTCGTTTTGTGGCAGTACCGTCCCACGATTGAACAGAACCACTACTTCGAGTTGTATGTTGTTGGTTGCAGCTGGCGAGCTGATTGAAAGCGGAAAAGATGAAGTTTTTTTCTCTACAATATTCAAGATCCGTATTTTCTGTTTTGATCGCAACAATAATATTACTTGAGAATTATTCTGCCAGTCAAACCGTTGCCTCCCCAGACGTCGTCGATCTGCCCTTTGGCGACATCAATGTCTTGGTCCTGACAGATACTCATTCCTGGGTTGGTGGTCACAGCACTAATGAACCTCAGCACAATGCCGATTATGGGGATATTCTTTCATTTTATCAACGTCTACATGCCCACTGCCAACGCCACAATATGGATCTCTGGTTTGTCGTCAACGGAGATTGGATTGATGGCACAGGTCTGAGTTTAAACAATGATATTTCCTATTTGACGCCTATTTTGGAACACATGCCCTGGGATGCCGTCAATGTTGGCAATCACGAACTCGAACGTTCGGAAGTGGTCGATCAGTTTATGCGGCCAGGAGGCTTTGTCGAGGTAAGTCCCGCTATGGGCTCTAGTGTTGCATCTGTGATCAATTATTGGGACGGTTTCGAATCTGCGTTCAAAGTGTCGTATCTATACTGAAACGTGCTGGCAATCAGAAAACCTATCATGCATTGAGTTTATGATGATCTTCCCTGGAATGTTTTTGGTTTTGTGCTGATTTACGAGTACTCACTAGTCAACATTACCTGACCTTGCAGTGGTGGGGTGATCGATATTTAAGTTCCAATGTGATGCACACTCAACAACAGGAACCACTGGGAAATCGTTATCGATTTCTTCGAGGCATCAATTCAACAGTGCTCACCTTCGGTTTTTTGTACAATATGGAGGATGCCAGTCCACTAGTAACAATTGAAAAAGTGGAGTCTGCTGTTGAACAGAGCTGGTTTGTCAATGTTGTCAGCAATGCCGACAAGCTTCCGCAGGGGTACTACGATGCGATCATGGTCCTAGCACATATGGACGTCAAAGACCATCTCGTCACGGTTATATTGGACAAAATACGCGAACTGGTGGGGCCGAGCATGCCAGTCCAATTTATCACTGGGCATACTCATTATCGAGGCGTCCAAACTATGGATGAAGCCTCTATATCATTCGAGGCAGGCCGATTTCTTGATACACTCGGCTTCGTATCGTTTCCAAAGCAACAAACGCTGCAAAAAGTCGTTCGCGGGCTTCAACAAGGCGGGAGTGGCGTCCCGAACAACAATAATACCCCTCCTCTTCTTGGACCAGGTGGAACTGAATGGCCCAATGTGTCGGATTCCAATACAAATAACATGACCGCGGCAACAGCAGCACCAACTGGCTCTAATGCTTCCGGCACAATACCACCCACTGCAGCTGAAGCCGTCGACTCTTGGCCAAACACATGGTTCAACGAGTCACCTCCCCCAACCTCAGCGCCAACACCAAAAACGTCGGAGTTGTTTCGCTATTTATTCATGGACACAGAGGTTTCCAAGCTGGAGAAAATTTTGAATGTTTCAGAACTTAGCACAGACGATGGGTCCCGCTTGTCGGAATTTATTTTACGCACACGGAAGGAATTAGGTCTCCTTGATCTCATCGGGTGCACCCCTGAGTCCTATTATGTGAACCGCACAGTACAGGACGAGGACTCCATCTGGAACGTATTTTTGAATCAAGTGGCACCGTATCGTTTGTTGAAGTCAACTTCCAGCAGCGGGAACACTACGCGACAAAAAGTATTTTTGGGCGCAATGGGTGCCTTCCGATACGATTTATTAGGAAGGGCGCTGGTTGTAGACGATGTCATCGCTGTCGCGCCATTCAACGAGACAATCATTTCTCTCGGTCCGAATATTTCTGGTTCTGTCTTGAAGCAACTAATTACTCAAGTCTTGAACACGCAACCGAATGACGAGAATCCAAAGTGGGACAACTTTGCAGTCTCTCCTAACCTGAATAACATCCTGCCCGAAGTGCCCTACGATATAATGGCTCCTGTCAGGGGAGTTCCAGCCATCCTCGACGGACTGAAGAAATTGAACTTCACTGGCAGGATAGAGCAAACCGATAGTGGCTTCACTATTACCGATGTCTGGCTAGATTTCGTGAAAAGTCGGTGGCAGTGCGAAGACAAAGACGAGGACGACGAATCTTCGAACGTCGGAAGCTCAAGTGGTAATAACGGCAGCAATAATCATCACAGTACAGGCTCTCCATCTTCAGATGGTAAAGAGCACCCCGTGCATTCCGGGACGCCTTACACAGAAGTCAACAAGGAAAAGGACAGGAAACGCCTTGTAGTGGCATGCGTCGGTGTAGGAGTAGTTTTATTCTTGGGCAGTTTATACATAATCCAACAGCACAGGTCTTGGTTGGTTCGGTACCGAGCCAGGCAGCGGTTAATTCTGCTAACAGATCAAGAGTTCCACACCGACAATGAGTTAATATGAAATGCTATCTGCTCTGCCTGTTCCGTGAGCCTTTGCCTTGAATCTCTACCTTTTGGCTAGTCAGGCTACGCAGCTTCGTCAAGCATCAGGAGTAAGACTAATATTGGAAACATGTAATACCAGGCTTATTCTTATTCTAATTCTACTGCTAATTTACGTTATATGGGGTCGTCACTGCTATTTCCTTTTCGCAAAAGATGCAGAGACTTTCCGAGGGCTGGCTTTCATATTCGACCTGGAAAATTGGGTCGCCAACTTCGATGTGAATAAACGATGCAAAGCTCACCTTTCGCTGTACAAGTTTTCGCTGTGTTTCCCCTCCTGATACAATTGAATGTACCCAGTACTTCAGCGTAATCTCTCCAGGTGATTCATAGATGAGGCTTGCATTCATTGGTCGTCTAGCTAGCTACAGGTAGCTAGCTAGCACCAAAAGGGCTGCGGGAATAGTTAGCGTGGGGGATGCTAGTGTTAGGGTTCCCGTGAATGAAATGATGGTGACTTGCTTCGAGGTACTAGTACCTGTCTCTTATACACATCTCCGAGCCCACGAGACTAAGGCGAATCTCGTATGCCGTCTTCTGCTTG
>ENA-ORBV01008008-ORBV01008008.1-microbial-mat-metagenome-genome-assembly--contig:-NODE-8008-length-17936-cov-5.017134_pt1 | contig 17936 bp, 12 predicted proteins | sample MGYA00237777_ERZ505514 | MGnify/ENA primary metagenome ERZ505514 (study PRJEB26160, sample SAMN06269048) | microbial mat metagenome | isolation source: Oligotrophic lake microbial mat | place...
ATGATACGGCGACCACCGAGATCTACACCTCTCTATTCGTCGGCAGCGTCAGATGTGTATAAGAGACAGCTGCATACGTTTGCTAGTAGAGCTTTTTGGGGTTGACTACACCAACAGGGGAATAAGAGAATCTTCACTAACTTGAACAACAACAACAACCATGGCATCTACTATTACTGCAACGTCCATGTACCGGAATGTCCGACATCGCAAACGTCGTGGGTCCTTGTTTTTGACAGAGGACGGTTTGGTCTTTCACGATGACAATGACAGCAACGCCAGTGTCAAGTCCTTGCAATCCGTACCCATTGCTTGGGCGGACCTCCAAGATGTCATGGCCAATATTGCGTCCAGCCAAACCCCCATTCTCAAATTCACCTTGACTTCAGCGACGAGTTACAAATTCGCGTTTGGGACGCGCGCCATTTTGGAACAAGTACGGGCGGATGTTCACAAGAGATGGAAACAGTCGCATGAAGACGTGAGCCTGCGCCATTTGGACGATGAAGAGTTTTCCGAAACCAAACACACTCTGGACAACGACCAGAGTCAGAGTGAGGATGCCAGTTTTGTCATGAGGGGACCACCTCCGTCGTCTTCACCAAAAAGACGTCCTCCGGACACAATTTCTCGACGAGACAATAGGAGTCGGGCGAGCAGTGTGTCCAGCCTTCCAAAGGGACCACCACTACCATCGGTGGGTTCGGAAAGTAATTTGAGTGTGGCCTCCAGTATCCAAAGCAGTATCAATGGACCAAGTTTCAGCGGTACTCCTCTCAATGATTATCAACAGCCGCAACCATATCATGCGACACCCAATCCTCATCCCTACCAACAGAGAAGTCGATCCCCCGAATCGGAACGACCGCCCAGTCTTCTATCTTCGGTAGGCCCGCGGAGTCAGTCGTATCGATCTCCAAGAACCGAATGGGAGATTCAGGGAGGCAGCAGTACCCGACGCTCTTCCTTACCCAGCCATGCTTCCCATCGGACGCAAAAGACCGAATGGGAGGATGCCAAAATGGGAAACAGCAGTAGCAGGAGTACCAGAAGTAACCGTCAGCATCGACGCCCGTCACAAAAGACCGAATGGGGGGACCCCGAAATGGGAAACAGCAGTCGTCGAAGTACTACTACTAGCAGCAGTAACCGTCAGCAACGACGACCGTCCCAACAGAACTCAGCGAGTCAAAGAAAAGTAGGAGGGACCAGCAAGAGCGGCAGCAGCATCCGCAAAGACCCCAACGCCAAGGTGACCGTCTTGCCCCATGATCAAATCATGGTACCCCGTAATGGCAATGATGGACATTATTTACTGGATTTTTCCACGCTCCAGAAAAACCACCAAGTCGTCAAGGTGACACCGGTGGCTGGTGATTTCGAAGAAGGACAGTCGCATTGGTTGCCATTGGATGGTACACCCAAGGACCCCAAAGACGCAACCACTGCAACAACCACGACGATCGAACAGCAGGGAGGAGACGATGTCTTGCACTATGGTGCTGGCAACCACAAGGTCAAGGTCGTGGATTACAAAGATCATTTTTATTTTGCCGGCTACAAGATTTCCAAGGGATACTGTTTGGGGTCCTTGTTGTTTGTCGCCTGTTGTTTGTGCCTGTTGGTGGTCGTGGCCGTCATTATGATTGTCCTCGCCTTTACGACCGACGTTTTTGATACGGTCTTTGGTGACGACGGTGAGACCATTATCGTGGAAGTGGACAGTGGGAGAAGCTATTTTGAAGATGATTTTTATGCCGGTTATTTTGAACGGCTGCCATAAATCAAACCACGACAATCAACATGGATTATATCAAGGAGCACGAGAAACCGAAACTACCTCCCTGTCATTGACTACTGTACCAAAAGAACAATATTCACAAACAAACAAAGAAGCTGTGACACATTGTCAAGGCTGCTGCCTTTAGGTTGTTAATTTCATATCGACAATACCGAGAAAAGTGTCTGCAGAATCGAACTTGGTCCGCAAAAATGCCATCGCATACAGTATGGAATATCTTGGTCCCACAGCACCCATCACTGTCTCCATGAATTGAAATGACCGAAACCCAACACGTATCCTCGGCACTAAAAAGGCGACAACGACCTATGATCGCTCTCCGCGAATACGACGGGCCAATTGCAAAAAACGCTTGTCGGCGTGTGCAGTGCCCTCGTCGTCCTGGTCCCCCTTCTTGGCCACAAGACCAGCATCTTGAAAGACCTCTGTCAAAAAGTGTTCCGAAGCATCGTGCAGGGCAAAGACGGCCGAATCCATTAATTTCAGGTCGGGATGAAGGGTCTGAAGAATATCTTGAACCATTCCATCAAACGGCTTGGGAAGAAGGACCAAGGCAGCCCCTGCCACCGCCAGAGCTCCTCGATAGGGACGACGACAACGGCGACTGATAATGTGACGAGGTGTCACCGATTTGGGACGGTACCGACGAGGGCGTGGTCTTGATTGGTGGTGTTGACGTGCGGTTGACTTGGTTCGTCCCATGGTTGTGTTCTTTGAGCAATATCGAAAAGAATATTCGCAGTCTACAGAAGAAAACAAAAATGGTATTTGGTTTTTGTAAGAGCAGCAAGGGAGCAACATTGTGCTAATACACTTTGGATACCATTCGGCCATGATGTTGCGACGTACCCTACTAATAATAATGCGCACGATGACAACGACTCCCCACAATTCATCTTCACTGCGATCCAATCCCGCCCGCAAAGCTTTCTAACGTGGAACGAACCATACGTTGAACGTGGAAGTCCCCGGAAAGAAGCATGCCATGCATTCTAAATTTTTTCGTAATAGTCTCGTTTTTATATACAGTCGCACCAGTTTTGTTTTCCCGTTCAAAGTGGAAGTGCATTGCAACGATGGCTCGACTAGCTAGCTACTTACTGTATCGATTTTTTTTGAAACGCAAGAGTCAAGTCTATCTTTACTGTAGCCTACTACTGGTGAACACGACAAAAACAGCACAATCTAGTTTGTACTTTGTAGAGAATTTTTATGCATGTGTGTGCTATTTTAATCTACTGGATTCAACAAGCGATTTAAAAAAAGAATTGCCAAGTCGTACCGTGGCAATTCATAAGAGGTTTCGGGTCCTATTTTCTTTCGTTTCAATCCTACATATTCCCTACAAGCAAATTGTGTTTCGTCTGGTGGGGTGCCAACTGTGTTCACGGAAACAGATCCTTCCCATCCTATGCATTGGCTGTGGATACAGTACTTTCTTTCTAAGCCCGTTCTCCCCGAATCCGACGTGCCAATTGCATGTCCTTGGGCATGATGGTCACTCGTTTGGCATGAATGGCACACAAATTGGTATCTTCAAAGAGTCCCACCAAAAAGGCCTCGGAAGCTTCTTGCAAGGCCAAGACGGCATTGGGTTGAAATCTTAAGTCACTTTTGATGCCCTGCGCAATTTCCTTGACGAGCCGTTGAAAGGGCAATTTGCGAATCAACAAGTCGGACGACTTTTGATAGCGTCGAATTTGACGCAAGGCTTGGGTCCCCGGTCGGAACCGACGTTTTTTCTTGAGACAGGCCGCCGTGGGAGCAAATTTGCGAGCGGCTCTCGTAGCCAAAATCTTGCGAGGGGCTTTGCCACCGGTCGACTTGCGTGCGGTTTGTTTGGTTCGGACCATGATGATGATGGTTCTTGTTACTGTTGTTACTGTGGTTTTTCTCGTTCTTCAATTCCAATGATGCTGCCTGCTGCTGCTGTCGTCTTGTTGTTGTTACCAATGCTATTTGGTTCTGTGGCATTCAAGGTCTGGATGGAAATCGTATGTTGCGGCAAATCCTCGTCGTTGAGTTTAGTTGTATACTTACAATACACCAAGTGAGAGAGTGATGATGAGGATCGCAAAACAACAAAAGGACGAGCGAAGGAAGAATGGGCACAACCGACAACAACACGGGAAATCGCCGTGATTGCTTTGGCATGAAGTTTTGAATGAATACCGGTTCGTTACACAGAAGTTTCCGAGAAGATCCATGGTCAATTTTACAAAAACATTATTTCTAACCCTAATGAAGTTACTCAAAAGATCTTTTTGCGCGAACAAAATGTCATTTTGTCTGTCTATTTTTTTGTTCGAACAAAAGTAACAATTATTCGCTCATTTAATGGTTTCGTGCGCTCAAAATTTTTAAATGAAACACAAAATTAGATTTTTCCCTTTCAAACCGTGTAATTGAAATGGATCATGTGTGGTTCTTCTGTCAAAAAAAGTCTTCCCATATCTCTATCCTTCCAAACGGCGTCAACAATATAAGGGGGAAATGACCACGCATCATCACGATCAACACCACGTCTGTGTACATGTGCGTTTGTTATAATTCATTGCATTCTTTGCCGTGGTTTTGTGCGGCAATTTCAGTTTTTTCTTTGGTCGTCCATCGATTCATTCCTTTTGTCGCTGTTGGTTGTAAATATAGCCATTACAACAAGGCACCCACCATCCATAGCTAGTAGAGCTAGTAGAACTAGTAGCTAGCGAACTTAATTATTGAGATTAGTAAAGAGAAACGAGATGGAAACCCATAGTACGACCGACGACTTGGCGCAACCCTTGTTGTTGTCGGAGCCAGAACAAGGCAACGATTCGAATGCTGCCGAAGTTGCTGTACCCAGTACTGGTAACGATGGCGATAACGATGAAGAGCAGTGCAACGCGAGTAACAACAGCAACGAAAATGATGATGGCGACGCGGAAGAAGAGGAATTTTGCATCCAGAGAGAACTCGTGGAAATGGCCCATTTAGCGCTTCCTTTGGCCGTCAGTTTCTTTTGTCGCATGGTACGTACATTGAGTTTGGGTTGCTACAATACATTAGTAGTAGTAGTAGTAGTAGTAAGACAACGCCAAGCAAGCACAACAGACTCACTCTTTCCCCTTCTATCATATAGGGCATGGCCAGTACGGATTCCGCCTTTGTCGGTCACATTCACGACGGCATCCACCAACCCGAGACCTATCTCGCCGCGGCCGTCTTGTCGGATATGGTCGTGGGCTTGTGCATTACGCCACCCCTCGCCTTTAATCAAGTCCTGAACGGCTTGGTCGGCCAAGCCATGGGGAGTGGACGGCGTGACATGGCGGGGGTTTGGTTGCAACAATCCATGTTTTGGTTGACGGTCAGTATGCTCCCGTGTTTGGCCGGCCTGTGGCAGGTTCAACCCATTCTCGTGGCGCTCGGATTTCCGGCCGATATTGCCCAAGTGGCGGGTGTCTATGCCAAGTACAATGTGATTTGGCCGGTACCGAATGGGCTCTATCAGGTAAGTTTGGTTTCTAAAGTTTGGTTGAGGAAGGCATCGTCATTTATACAACAAAATTTTGGATTGTATTCTCACGCTGAATGACTGTGGTCTATTCTATTCTATAATTATCAGTGCATGCGATTTTATTTTCAAGCCCGGGGTTTGCCACGACCGGCCATGTACAACAATTTACTCTTTTTGGGCGTCAATGCCGGCTTGAATTGGATCTTTGTACTGGGAGGTCCCTTTCGGTGTTTGCCGGCGCACAGCGCCTGGCATTGGCAAGGATTGGGCTTTATTGGTGCCGCCGTGTCTCTGTCCATTTCGAGGACTCTGCAAAGTCTTTGTTATTTTTGGTACATGTTTCTGTATAAACAACATCACATGGATGCATGGCCATCCGCAGGATGGTCGTGGGTCCATCATACCAAAGAACGCACCATGGAATTCATGAAACAAACCTTGCCCAATATTGGAACCCTGCTCTTTCAAGCGTGTGCGTCCCAAGCGACTACCGTCTTGGTGGGACGATTGGGAGAATTGTCCATTGCCGCGTCGTCGGCACTTTCCACGGTCACGATTCCTTGGAGTGGGACCTTGTCAGCGACATGTTGTACGGTCAGTGGTGTACGGGTCGGATATCACCTGGGCCGAGGCAATGGCGATGCCGCCAAACAATCGGCATGGCTGGTCGTCCATTTTATTACGGCCATGAACATGGTCATGGCCGTCGTCTTTTTGGTCCCCTCTCTGCGGCATGGCATTTTGGAATTTGCCACGGACGATCAAGACGTCCTCAGCATGGCCGCAACCTTGGTCCCGGCCATGTTGGTGGGCAATTATTTGAACTTGCTCGTGAGCAACATTACCTCCGGGGTCTTTTCCGGACAAGGACGGCCCCTCATTGCGACGATTTTGAGTTTTGGATTGGAATTGCCCATGAGCATTGGTGGCGTGGCCATTTATATTTTGGTCTTTCACGGACACTTGTTGGGTGTCTATTGGTGGGGGGCCATTTCGGGGGCCATCGAGGCGTGGATTGTTGTGTATCTCCTGTTTCAATCCAATTGGAATCAATGTGCTACCGAAGCACAACAACGACAAGAAGCAGCACGTAGTTCCGATGAGAATGAGAATGACGACGAAAATAACAACCACAACGAAAATGAGGCAGCAGCCACCAGCACTTTGCTGCGAGACAGAGGTAATGCAACAAGCCTGGAACGATTGCCGTCGTTGGCGCAGACAGAGGACGATTCCACGAGTGACGAAGATGTGGAAAGCAGGCGACAACCATTGATTACGAGGGTGTAAGACCGAAGCCCCAACAGGTGAAAATAGTAGCGAAGAAATCAGAAAGAAGATTTGGGGTATACGGAGGGCAATTTGTTTAATATAGCGTCGCAGGAAAACTGCCTGGGCCGATCCCAGATTTTGAAAATCATAACTACAGTACAGTAGCCCAAGGACTCGTCAACGAAGTCTTAACCATTCACGAGAGCAAGAATTTGTGAATACACTACTCTTCCGCGAGGAAATAAACAGTATACAATAATTACAAAATTACACTAAGATACTTCTGGTACCCACAATGCTTGGCCCTTTCCCCGGAATGCCCACCTCTGATGCACTCGATGCCATTTATTACCCGCATTGCCAGAATGGTTTTTTGACTTTGATTTTGGCTTCCAACTGGCTCTCCAATCCTTCAATGTCGGTTTGTGCTGCTACCAGGCGGTGCATGGTATCCTCCAAAAGATTGGTTTTCACAACCAAGTTCGTCTCAAGCCTTTTGATTTCCTTTGTCAGCGCATCGCGATCACATGCTGCTACACCCTCAAGCCTTTTAATCTCCGTTGTCAGCGCATCGCGATCACATGATGCAATACCAAGTTCACCTGTGGCCGCCAACAGTGCGTCGTTTGCTTCTTGAAGGGTTTTTGTCATGCACTGCTTTTCTTTCGTGAGCTCAAGTATTTCCAACTTCAGTCGTTCTATCGATTGCGTATCTGCCTCGGAAGCTTTGGCAGATGCTGCCTTTTCGGCTTCCAGCTCCTCAATCAATTCCTCCTTTTCTTTCGCCAAATCATCCCTTTCGGCCTCCAGAAATTTGATGGACTGCTCGGCCTCTGCAGCAGCCTCTTCCTGACATGCTGTTAAAAATTCCAGTGTCTCCATAAGCTCTACCTGCTTGATTTCCAACTCTTCGATTGACTCTTGCAGCTGCGAAATCTTGGTTTTCAATGCTTCGTTCTCCGCCTTGCTAGCGCTTTGATCGTCTTCCGCTTTCACCAAATCAACGCGTGTCTTTTGAAGATTCACCTCCAATTCTTCCATATCATTGAATTTTTGATCGAGCGTCATTTCGAGCTCTGCTATTTTTTGTCTCATGACTTTTCGTTCCTCCACAAATCGATGCTCGTCCTCTCTTGCTTGTTTTGCCACGGCGGTCAATTCTTCGCGAAGACTTTGGGCGGCTTCCCTTGTGTCGTCGAACGCTCCTTCTTGACACTTTTTCTCGTCCATCACGTCGTGGCCTTCGCGCGAAGTTTGATTGAGTTGTTCCTGAAGACGAGAAATACTCGCTGTTGTTTCGTCTAATTCGATCTTTTGCTTTTCGACTGATTCTTCCAGCGTTGAGACTTGCTGAGCTAGGTGGCGTTTCTCTTTTTCTAGATCCTTGACATTGTACTGAGCTTCCACCAACGCAACTTCTGCTAGCTTTTGGTTCTTGACCGCGTCCTGTCGTTCCTCCACAAGCCTCTCCATTTCGTCTCCCAGAGCACTCGACAAGGACGCCGTCTTTTCCTTTACTAAGTTGTTTGCGGCATCAAGTTGAAATTGCAATTCCGCAATTTTGTCAGACAACGCCTCCTTCTCCTGCGTGTATGCCCCTTCTACTTGTTTTCGGTCCAATTCGATTCGTTCCAGCTGCTCCTTTAGCGTCGCTTGGGTTTGTTCCAGTGTCTGGATTTCATCAGACAGCGCCTCCTTCTCCTGCATGTGTACCTCTTCTGCTTTCTTTTTGTCCAATTCGACTCGCTCCAGATGCTCTATTAAGGACGCTTGGGTTTGTTCCAGTGCTTGGATTTTATCAGACAGCGCTTCCTTCTCCTGTATGAGTACCTCTTCTGCTTGCTTTTTATCCAATTCGACGTGCTCCAGCTGCTCTTTTAGGGACGCTTGGGTTTGGTCCAGTGTTGCTTGCAATGAGCTTCGCGTTTCTTCCGCGCCTAGGAGTTCTTGCTGCACGCTTCTCAATTCAACCTGGAGATCCTCATTTAGAGTCAAAGTTTTTTCATTCTCAGACTTGGCGTCTTCGAGTTCTTGCTGCGCGACTATCAATTCAACCTGGAGATCCTTATTTTCTTGTTTTTCGGGCGCGGACTTCGCTTGTTCGAGTCTTTGCTGCGCAGTTCGCAATTCGACCTGGAGATCCTCATTCAGGACGAAAGCTTGTTGTTTTTCGGACTCGGCTAGTTCTAATTCTTGCTGCATACGTCTCATTTCAGCCTGGAGGTCGTCATTCAAAACCAAAATCTGCTGCTTGTCAGACTCGGCCTGTTCGATTTGTGACTTCAGAGAATCTCGCGTCACTTCAAGATCTGCCTTGAACGCATCTCTCGCTTCTTCTGCCTCCCGCAACGCCTGTTGTGTGGCCACCGACTCTCGGGTCAATTCAAGATCTGCCTGGAAAGCATCTCGTGCTTCTTCTGCCTCTTGTAGCGCATGTTGAACCTTGGACAAGTCTGCCTCCAGCGAATCTCGGGTCCTTTCAAGATCTGCCTTGACCGAATCTCGAGCCTCTTCTGCCTCGTGTAACGTCTGTTGTAGCTTGGACAAGTCGTCCTCCAGATGTTGTTGTGTGTCGAGAGCTTGACTCTTTTCCGTCACTAATTGTTGGATTTGATCCTCTAGCGTCTTCGTGGAGTCTTGCAAATTGGATTCCAATACGGAAAATTTTTCTTGCGCCAATTGCAGTGCTGCTTGAAGCGCCTCCGTTTCGGCTTGCGCCCTTTCACGCAACTCTGTTTCTTGCTCCAATTGTTTCTTGTACGTGTCTTCGGCAACTTGCAATCGACCAATCGTTTCTTCGAGTTGCTGTTGGTCGCTGGAGTACTTGTCTTGGATCTCCTTCATGGCTTCACGCAAGGATTCGAGCAATGTCTCGACGTCATTTTTATCTTGCTGGAGTGTTTGGAGACGAGCTTGCAATTGATCGCGTTCTTCACAAATCGACTCGTATTGTTCAGCTGAGCTGGTCATGTCGGTATTCAGTGTTTCAATAGTACTCATGGCTTGCTCTAATTGGGCAGCAGAACTTGTCACCTTGGCCTGCAACTCGTCGTTTGTTTCGCGTAGCGTTTCGATAGTAGTATTGGCTTGCTCTAATTGGTTGGCCGTGCTTGTCACCTTGGCCTGCAATTCGTTGTTCGTTTCGCATAGCGTTTCAATAGTACTATTGGCTTCTTCTAATTGGCTCGCAGTACTTGTCGCCTCGGACTGCAGTTCGTTGGTTGTTTCACGTAGCGTTTCCAGCTCTTGTTCCATGGATGACAGTTGGGATTGGTGTTGCTCTTGTTGTTGTGCCAATTGCGCCTTGTGCTCCTCCGACGCTACAGTGTGCGATGCCTGTAATTCCTCATGACGATGTTGTATAAGTAGCAATTCTGATTTGGTCGTTTCCAAAGTTGCTACTGTCTCCGTGTGCAATGCTTGTAATTCCACATGACTTTGTTGTGCTTGTTCCAGATTCAATTGGGCCGTTTCCAATTGCGCGGTTAAAGATTGAATTCGTTGCGCCGAGTCGTGCAGTTCCGCGGCTTGTCCCAGGGAGGTAGCCTGTAAGTTCGCCAAGGATTCCTCGAGCTCTTTCTTGACTGCTGCCCATTCTTCGGCAGATTGTGCTAGATCTCTCTGCCCTTGTTCCACTCGTAATTGCAACGCATCTCGTTCCCCAGTCAAGGCTGCGATTTTTTGTTCCGTGGTGTTGGTCAAGGTTTGAATTTGTTCCAGCAACGTTAGATTATCGGCAGCAGAATTCGCGACGCCTTGTCGCAAGGTTGCGATCTGGGCTTGACTTGTTCGAGATTCCACTTGAGCCGTGTGTTGTAAATCTGCCAATTGTTGTGTGGTCGTGTCCAATTCTTTTTTGAGCATCAAGGTTTGGACACGGAACGAGTCTAGTTCTTGAATTGTCGTCTGGTGTATCTCTTGTAGTGTTGTCAATTCATCGGAAAGATGATCCTTGTATTCTGTGGACGAGGCTAATTGGGCTTGCAAGTCTTGGATAGTTGCTTTTTGAGCATTGGTTGCTCGATTTATACCTTGCTCCAACACATACTTTTGGTCGATCGCGTGTTGGAGAGCCACTTGCGCACTATGCGTTTCTTGTTTCGCTGTCCTAAGTTGGGACTCCAACGATCGATTGTCTTCTTGAGTGGCAGTTCTTTCTTTTTTCAGTTCCTGCAATTCTTCCTCCATCGTTCTAATGACTTCATCCTTCCGCGACATTGTCTCACTCACAATTTGTTGCGCTTGCGCCATTTCTTCTTGTAGTTGTTGTTTATTGGCATTGGCAGCTTCTAGTGCTGTCTTGGATGTGGTTTGCTCTTCTTGTAATTTTCGTACTTGGGCTTGCAATTCAATTTTTTCCTTGACGAGTTCATTTCTTTCGACTTGCCATTCCCCCTCAAGTCGATCCATGCTTTCTCGCAAGGACGCGACCATCGTGTTGGCTTCTTGTCGACTGGCTTGCATGGTATCCCGTGCTTCCATGGCCAATTTGCGTGCCTTGGCCCGAATTTCCACCAACTCTACTTGCGTACCATGAGAATTTCTCTCGGCGGTGTCGGCCTTTTCTTGGTATTCTTGAACTTGTTTTTGCAGAGATTGACATTCCAATTGATGAGCAATGCGTTCTTGGCTGGCTTGTTCTAGCAACGAAGAGACTGTAGTTTCCAATTTTGAGACGGTTGCCTCCAGTTGGGATGCCTTTTCTTTCCAGAGCTCGATTTCTTCTTGCTGCTCCAGAGAATCGTTGTTGCTTTTGTTGGTTGCCTCCAGTTGGGATGCCTTTTCTTTCCAGAGCTCGATTTCTTCTTGCTGCTCCAGAGAATCGTTGTTGCTTGTGTTGGTTGCTTCCAGCTGGGATGCCTTTTCTTTCCAGAGCTCAATTTCCTCTTGCTGCTCCAGAGAGTCGTTGTTCCTTTTGTTTGTCTCGTGGCTGTCGTTGTTTTCTTGGCGGTGATAGCCATTGCTCATATTATTATTATTATTACGTCGCGTATTTGTTGTGGAAGCTGGTGGTGAAATAGTTGCTGCTGCTGCGAGAACGGAATTCGCAGCAACAGCATAAGCCGAGAGGCTCGTAAGATCGTTCATTTGAAAACTGCCAGCCCCGGCAGGTTGCTGTTGCGGTGCTGGATCTCGATAGGAGGACGGAGAGGAGACGGAGGGTGGATTGGAAAATTGTTTCATCGCATCGGCTTCTTCTTGCATGCTTTGACGAACTCGTGTGACATCTTCAGGATCAAACAGAACTCTAAGGAGTCGTTCATTCTCCTTAGCACGGGACGGATCGTCCAAGGATTCTCGTACGAGACGACGAATGTCTGCTTCGGTCGCCATTTTTATAGTGCACAGTTTGGAGGTCGGAGGAGGAGGAGGAAAGAAGAAGGACGGTGCACCAGGTGAAAATTGCACCAAAGAAAAACCAAATCGTCGCCACCAAGTTGAGCAATACTAGTAGTGTCTAGCTTGCCTGGTGGCGACAACAAGAGTAGCCTAGAAGAGTAGTGCTCGTCTGCCTTATTTCGGGGTGGTGCTGGAGTCGCGAAGTTGCCTCATTCAATTTGTGTACATGAAAATGCTGTCTTCTTGTATTTGTTGTTGTCGTCGCGAAGGTTACCACGTGTTGTTGGGCCAGAGTCGTCGCTCATGTTTTTCTCTTGCATGCAGAAGCGTGCTGTCGCCCTGGAGGAGATTCAAATTTAAAGAATTCCTATTATTCGTACTCGTGTGCGTCGCAGTTCTTTTTTAGAGGTGGGGTTTTGGGGATCAACATGTTTTTTTAAACAAACTTCATAAATGTCTTTATGGAAAACCAAAAAAATCAATATATGATAGTAACTAACTCCTCAAATGGGGCTTGTAGACTTACCAACCCACCTTTTCATCATAAGAATAGCTGCACATTTCTGAACAAAACAAGGGCTAACAAAAGTCCTAATTTTTTGTCCTGAAGACACACAAACCATTTTCTAAATTGTTTTTGAACAATTCAACATTTTGATCCCAATCCTTGTTTCGCATGGTTAAAACATGATCTAAGTATCCACTCAGGTATGAATTGATTGATTCTTTGTGAGCAAAGGAATTCTTCATTGGATGAACAGGGTGGCAAGAATGACACGAAAACCCTTTGGGTGAATTCCCGAAATCTACCCTGACATGCTGCTATGGAGTATGATCACCTTTACTTGTAGTCAAAGCTAATGTCTTTCTGACTATTCCACTTGCAGCTAAAACTCGCATCATAGCTAAACAGTTGCCTGTTGGAAGTTGCATCGGTGCAAAAGTTTAAAGGAACACCAAATTTTTTGGGGTGAGGAGCGCCGTGATTGACTTTGAAACAGGAGGAATACATTCATTCCTCCAGTTCCCCTACTTGTTAAAGGAACAAAAGAATTCCTGTGGAATGTTGACCTGCAGATTAATCCAACCTCATCAAAGTCAGTTTTGCAAAAGTGAGCAACTATGGTTTTGTAATCCATCAAAACTGAAGATGGCATTGCTTGCTGGGTTCCTACCATCACTACAATTCCTCCCATCAAGGAATGAATGTGAAATTTCTAGCCTATGGAGCAGCTTCTGAAAGTTACATGTGATCTTTTCATATGTTCTTTCTTGTGTTTGTTGTTGCCATCATCTGAACCTAAGAAGCATGATGTTGAAGTTTCAAAGTTGCTTGGTCAGAATGCTAACATGTTGGGTGCATTGTAATCTCCCATGTGCAGCCATGCTGCAGAGGCTGTTAAAATATTAGCCGGTTTAGCCCATGTTGGGATTGTATCCTCTCTTGGCTGAATGTCTAGATTTTGTGAGGATAGATAAGGATTAGTCCCGTTCCCCAAGGTTACTGTATAATCTTTCTGTAACAGTAGTACATCGAATGAGATTAGGCGTGCAATAGAAGCTGACATGTAAATAATGCATCTATTGGTTAATATGAATAGAAAATGAGAAAATGTCAAGCCTTGAGCCCGGCCTCTTCCCACAGTCTGTTCAAGTTCGGAATATCCAAGGGTTTGGGCAAGACGTGATCGGCACCGCATTTTTTAAAGTGCGCTATATCCTCGGGAAGGACGTTTCCAGTAATCCCTACAATCAAGGCATCAAAGTTGGCAATCTGGCGCATCTTTTGAGCCGCCGTAGGACCATCCATATTGGGCATTTCGTAATCCAAGAGAATCGAATCAAAGGGACGTTGTCCCGGTTGCAGCGCCTGTGACACTTTTGCCAACCCTTCCACACCATCTTCAGCCTGATCCAGCACATGACCTTGTCGTTCCAGGAGTCTTGTCAGCAATTTTCGGTTGGTGACGGCATCATCCACTACCAATACCTTGAGACTTGGCTTGGGTTTGGATTTTTGGCCGTTGGTAGCCCCGCTTTCGGCTGTGTCAATCGTATGAGCCTTTGGTATGGCACGAAGGATAGCTGGATGCGAATTCGGTATATAATAGATGGGGATTGTCATGGTAAAGGTGGCACCTTGCCCTAGTCCATCCGAGGAAGCCGTCAGATCTCCATCGTGTTTTCTCATGATTTCCTTGGCAATGAACAATCCTAGTCCACTCCCTTGTCCTGCTTGAAGTTTGTTGCTATTGAATTGTACTCCTGCTCGAAAGAGCTTGGATACCTGATCTTCATTCATTCCAGCACCCGTATCTGTGATTTGTACTTGAAGGAAACCGCTTCTAGGAAACGATGCCTTTTCTTCGCCGCGGGAAAACGACAAGGTAAAGGTGTCCTCCTGTGAGGTTTGGGTCATGACGGTTCCATCGCTCAAGGTTGGCTTGATCACGCACGATTGTACCGTCACAGTGCCACCATCCGGTGTAAACTTGAGCGCATTCGATAGTATATTTCGAAAGACTTGGGTAATTTTCATACTGTCTCCGACGATTCGTTTTTGATCCTTGGTCATTTCGGTTGCACTGTTTCCCAAGTCCAGGACTTTGTACCGAATGTTTTTGGCCTTGAAGGGAAGTTCGAATTCTTGCAGGACCCGACCCGCCAAACTCCCAAATTCGAGCAACACACTTTTCTCCAATTGAAGTTGACCCGTTTCAATTTTATCGTAGTTGAGCAAATCATTGAGGACATCAATGGCACTGGAAACGCTGCCCAATACTTGCTTGGACAAATGAATAATCTCTTGTTTTTGTCCCTTGTTGGCACGAAGGATCAACTCATCATCGTCATCATCCTTGTCGACGTCATTGCCGGTATTATTATTCGGATGGCTGGTACTGCTAGTATTGTTGAGGGGATGGTTGTCGTCTTGGCAAGAGAAATACGACTCCAAATCATCTTCACTGAGCTTGGGCAGAAACGACGAGTCCCTTTTATGATGACCAGCACCACCGCTGCGTGGTTGTCGTGTTTGACCACGATGATCTCCATGATGACGATGAGTCGCGCTGGCCGTGGCCACAACGGCAATGTCCGCATCACTCCCGAGAGGACTGGCATTTTCAAACAAGGCGGTCACTTCTTCTTTTAACAATTTCAGTCCCATACAGACGGAATTGAGAGGGGTCCGTACTTCATGACTGACAAATCGCATAAAGCGACGTCGTCCTTCAATAATGGCTTGATTCTTTTGATTTTGTTGACTCACGAGGGCATCGTATAGAAAAAAGAGGAGGGACGTAAAGAAGATGATTATGACCGCACCGACGGTGGCCAATTTGGGATTTTGCGTCGAAAAGACGGCAAACAAGTCGGCACTGGGATAAATCGTCATGTAGTACTCGGGGGAGGGTTCGCTCAGATATTTTGTGTGTCCCCCCGCATCAGTGAGGATCGTCCGACGACGATACTGGTCATAGGACGCATCGTGCATATCGGTAGGACCAAGATAATGAGCCTTGCCCGCCACGACGCGGTAGGTATACGCGACCAAAGGAGACGCACTCGTCTGCAAGACCACATCGACGCCCGAAACTTTGGTATTAAAGGCCATTTCCAAGACATCTCCCCACAAGATGGAAGAACCAATAAAGGCAACAATCTCGGCCGTGTCATCGGCAGGAAAGACCGGCAACATGATAATACCACCGGGTTCATCTTGTCCCAAGGGTGGTGTAATATCCGTCAGGGTTCCACAATAGGGTTTTCCGGTACTACTCCCATCGCCCGTGTAACTAGCATCACTAACATCTCCAGTCCGTGCGTTGGTGGCGATCGTGGGCCGAAAGTCCGGTCGCTCTTGTGCACATGTGAGGCTCGCATCCATGGCAACACCCCGACTGGCGACGGAATGCTAGTTGAGCAAATACATGGGTGTTTTGGTCGGATCCGGATTGATGCTTTGCAAAATGGGCATGAGAAGGTTGGGATAGGGCGACTCATACGTCAAGGGTGTCCCCGTAATGTCATGATAGCGCTTGTCGGTATTGTTCAGACTGGAATCAAAGGCGAAAATGCCTTTTCCAAAACTAGAAAAACTTTCCACCACGAGTGGATCTGTGATATTGTCATCCGGTGAGGGAATATGTTGATAGGCAAAGTCTTCAAAGTCCTGGACTTCTTCCGGTCTCACAATGGGAGCAAAAGCGACCCCTCGTCCTCGGGATGTCGCCACGATATTGCCGCCCATGGCTTGGAAGCCCTTCAAATACACAAAGGGCCATTCTTGGCGTGTCGGATACAAATTCGAATAGAGACTGGTGAGACTAATGGCGCCCAAGATTTTGCGATTGGTAATATCTCGGGCCGAAGCAATCGCACGATCGGCAATGGCTTCAAATAGCCTTTCCGCTAACGATGTCTCGGCGTGGGCTTGTAAGAGATACACACTAATGCCTAAGACTGCGGCGACCACACACAGAAATCCGACAAAAATAAGGCGACCCATCCAAATGGCGGGTGTCAAGTGGAATTTGTGGCATTTTGACTTGGATGAATCATTGCAAGAGTTGCTGTTGTTGCTTTTGGACGGAGAGAAGAGACGTAGGGGATGAAACCTTCTCTTTTTCAAGGAAGAGTTGGTTGTGTTTTGGTGTTGGTTTAGGCTGCTGCTATTCTTGGCGTCTATAGAAAAATCTACTTTGGGGAGACATGCTTTGTTGTTGCCGTTGTCGTCGTACTCACCACTTTTACTCGAGTTGACAGGGGACTCCCGGGACGTGGCGATGGCGTGTGCGCCAGACAACCTTGTGGCTTGTGTGGAACGGTCGGTGCTACCTGTCGTGATGGGTGCCAGAGCAGCCAAGCCCTCTTCCATTCTCTTGGCTGCGTCGTCAACACTGACTTCACGATTACTACTACTTCTACTACTACTGCTAGCTGCATCGGGGGACAGCATCGTGGAGGCGTTGTGTTGTTGTAGTTGTTCTTGCATTATTGGAGGCATCGATGGATTCTTTGTGGGTTGGTATTACTAATAACTTGTAATGACTCTCTCGATATCAATTGTAGTCTAAGCTATTCTGATAAGTTTTATGAGAACAATCAATTTATCGTTGGTTTCACGTACTAGCTAGTACGTCGTACAGTACTACAACGTATTAGCTAGCTAGTACTGTAGGATGTCCAAAAGTCATGAAGGAAGGAATGTGATGGAACCAACCTGATACATACCTGATGAGGGGCACCTCCTACTAATGCTTAGCAATTTCACAGTGATGCGTATGTACTACGGTTGATATTTATACGTAGTCTTCCGAAAAGAATTGTTCGTGTCGTGCATGCAGCTTTCCAGCCACTATTTCACTAGATGTGCGCCACTGTCTTAGGTTGTAGTATGCGCTGACCACTAAGTAAACCACAATACTCGGAGTACAATAGTATTTACAGGAAACAGTACAGTTGCAGCTGTTGTATCCAAATAATGTAGTGTACCCATGAGAAGCGGAAGAAGAATTCGAAAAGAAGAAGGCGGATCAAAGCGAAGCTTTCCTCAAATTCGGTGGTTGTTTGATGGTAGGACTGTAGTGTTCGCTTTTGACAAGTTGACACCACTGGGACACAGGTCACACAGCACACCACAGTCGCTGGAAGTCAAGAGGCAAAAAAACAAAGCGAAGAACCGAAAAGAAGTACTCTACTCTAGCTATTACGGTGAATTACAACCAACAGCAGCGCTGTGGAAAAAAAGATGACCCCATCGCGATGACCAGAAGAACACAGCCAAGGAATCCAACCAGTGACAACAGGCATGCACAAAATGGAGGAACAACTGTTCCTTTCACTGTTCAGCACAGCCAAGCATTTTTACCCCATCATTGGAAAAAGAAGAAAGACATCCACTTGTGCATGAAGCTGCTGAGTCAAGAGAGTGTGAGGCAAGGTGTTTGATAAACGACATTTCTTCACCGTAGAATCGCCAAACAACAAGGGGCGAATCAAGCAAAGATTACCTTAAAAAGA
>ENA-ORBV01008010-ORBV01008010.1-microbial-mat-metagenome-genome-assembly--contig:-NODE-8010-length-17932-cov-5.817754_pt1 | contig 17932 bp, 6 predicted proteins | sample MGYA00237777_ERZ505514 | MGnify/ENA primary metagenome ERZ505514 (study PRJEB26160, sample SAMN06269048) | microbial mat metagenome | isolation source: Oligotrophic lake microbial mat | place...
CATCGTGGTTGTTGGTGTCTGGTTTTAGCGAACCATACGATTTGTTACTATTATTATGAATTGTTGTAGCTGTATCTGCAATGGCTGCAGCTGTCGGTGCAGACGGAGCTGACGCTGCTGCGACTGCGTGAATTGTAGCAGTTGTGGTTGTCTGGTTGTAATTTTTTTCTGGTGGATCCATTTCATCAGGAATGCTAATTGCCGTCTTGAAGCAGGATCCGTTCGACGAGTTGTCGTTCGCCATGGTTCGTTTGGAAGAAGCGTACGGATTTGAAACCGTTTGCTTGCTGTTGGCAACGGAGGTTGTTGTCTTGTCATTTCCATCATTCGTTGGGATATCTTCTTGTTGGTTTGCAACGAATCTAATCGCTGGAGGATTGTTCTCTTTCAAATCCAAAGCTGGGGCACTTTTGTTGGAATTGGTTTTTTGTTTGGCTGCATTGCTGTTGCTGCTACTGCTGCTGCTGCGAACAGTAGCCCCAGATGATAATGATACCGTGGAAGAATTGATTTTGGCCGACTCTGGAATGGGAATGCCTTGAATAAAATTGGACATGAGCTTTTTGGTCACACGTGCTTCCCCGCACATGACACATTTTGTCCCTGGAAATACGTGTTCATAAGTGCAATGACTGCACGTCCAACCATTCTTGGCGGGCATTATTAATGTTGTCTTAAATCAATCGCAACAATGAAGGAAGGAAGGAAGAATCACAGATTCATTCTCTTTCTTCTGCACCAAAAGGACATGTAGTACTGTGAGAGTGTGAGTCCGTAGCCTCAATTGTCGTCAATAATCTTGCCGTTTGCGGCTCAACTCTCAATAAGTCAGCAAGAAACGCCAATTGCAGTGTCGTCAAGACCTTGGTGCTAATGTGCCCAATTTTGGCACGCCAATGTTGCTGTAGAAACAAGGCAGCCACTTGATCTTCGGTGTGTTTGCGTTGTTGTTGCTTCTACGAATGGTATGAAAAGATGGTTGCCATTCTTTGTTGTTGTTGCTGTCATTAAAATCAAGCAGCCATAAATTTAAACCACTTGACTGACTTGCTTGCCGAGCAACCGTCGCATTGGATGGCGGCCAGACCAGTAGTATAGTACGCGCCATATTTTGACGCACTCACTTCCCGGGAGATGGAGGAGGATCGCGATGGTTGGATGGCAGCGCCGGCAGTGCGCGTCTCACTCATAATTTAAGTATTTCCAGTCTACAGCATGAGAGGGCAGCATAGAGTGACACCATACCAGCAATGTGACCGGCGGTTACCAGAATGAGTGGTGCCGTGACCTGGTCGCATTCCCCTGGAAAAGATTTGGGAATGCGCCCCGCAGGGTCCCCAAAAGCACGCAAGCATGCGGGGTTTTTTTAGCGCACAATTTTTCTAATGCCGGATGGTGCCGGTGCATGTGGGACACGATGTGTGGGGCCGCTAGCCCTTGGTAAGCTTGGTTGGTTCCATACCAGATGGGGTGATTTGGTGGCGCTGGTTTAACGATTTAAATTTTCCTTTTAATGACTTTTAATTTTTTTATTTCCGGATGGTACCGGTGCATATGGGACACGATGTGTGAGGCTGCACCTCCTTATTTTGTGCAACCCAGACGGAGGGAAATTCGAGTCCAGTGCACTTGGCTTATTTTACACTGCTGTGTCCAGAGCAACGACACTAGGAGATGAAGATGGCATGAATTCAGCAATCTACTTCATGGGAGAACACATGAACGAAGAAAGAATCCGACGAATCGGAATGTGCAAAGGATCAAGAAACGAGTTTATCAGGGTGAATGAAAGATGAAGATGGGTGAGACACATAGAAAGAAGCGTGAAGAAAAGCAATTTAACAACAAGGAGAGCAAACGAAGTTCTGAAATGGGCAACAGAAGCAACACATGCATGCAACAAACTGGCCGACAGAATATGCAAATACATTTTCGACAAAACGAAACCAAAAACAAACAGGAGAAAAAGAAACAGCAACACACAAACACAGAATGTTCAAATAAAATAGGATACTGCATTTCGACACCTGTGGTGGTACAACACTATCCTAGCTTACTGTAGCACAGACACAAGTCGATGTAAATAGAAAATTAGATTTCGACACCTGAGATGGTACAGAACCATCATAGCTTGCTGGAGCACAGATAAAAGTCAATATGAACCACACAACAACCGGCAAAGAAGATGCAAATACTTTTAATGTAAGATCAATTGGTTCGACACCAAGCCAGCTTACGAACATGAGGTAAGGTCAATTGGTTCGGTACCAAGCCAGCTGACGAACATAAGGTTAGGGTCACAATGACCGGATAACTGCAATGACCGGAAACCGGTACTCAGAGCGGGGCAGTTTATACCCTAAATGCCGTTTTTTGAACATAAAACACATTGATAGCCATATGCTTTTACTTCCTTAAGTGTCCGCCTTGAAGTTGAAACCATACATGGCTGTATATAAACTATACTCGGTCATCATAAAATGCCAGTTTTTCAAATTTTTTTGCCCCCATTGTAGTTGACATCTTGCTCCTGATGGATGGGGACCCTGCGGGTCGATAACCCTTGCATGCATGCACTCACTGATTGCAGACATAAATGATGCAACAGCTGCTGCATGGCTAGCTACAAGTACAATTGTACCCGGATGGAAGTCGAGTCGATTCGACACAGCGGAGTGGACTTGAATACAAAAAATTGAGAGCACATGTCACAAGCTCTGGCAAGGTCGACAATACTACGAATCCCTCAGTCTTGAAAAATTATCCATCAAGCTCGCCTCTTTCACTTGGTACTGTCGTTGCTACAAGGTACTACGGGTAGTCTAGTAGAGGAGTTAGAGCGAAACGAGTGTCCATCCACGAAATAGTCGTTTCCCAATCGCGATTGTCACATTTTCGAAAATGGCGCGGAAGTCAAAGACCAACGATGCAGAGGCAGAGTTGGCGCTGACATCTACCGACAACAATCTCCATGATGGTGCAACAGGGGCAGAAGAATCCATCAACCACCAGGGAAATGATAGAAGTGACACGACAACTTCTTCTTTGTGCGCAGAGACTGTGGCTACCAGTCAATATGCGCAGGCAGCACTGGAAGCATATCTTGCTGCTGGTTCGCCCCCTCCCAAGTCATGGCAGCGAGTCGTGTGTTGCGAGTCCTCGCGATCCTTGTACTGCCCGGTCTGTTGTCGGTTGCTCGTACCCAACGAAGACTGGCCAGATGCGATTCGAGACAATAAGTTTTTGCATCCATTGCCGTTTGACTTGCACATTTTGGTGGATGACCGACGAGCTTCATCGACGGGTGTGCAAGTCCAAGCGATTTTCAATCCAAGAAAGGATTCCACAACGGGCCACGCAACAACGGCGCATGGCGTTGGCTCGCAAGAGCAGGCATTGCCACTGACGACGGAACCACAATCAGCACCAGCACCAGTAACAACAGTGGAACTATTTGATCTGGGGAAAGGTGAAATTCCAGTTTATAAAACAAGTATTGCAGACAATCAATTAGAAGGGACATATTTGTTGTTTCCTGGTAAAGATTCCGTTCCTCTTTCCAGCGTCCTCAACACCAGCAATAATGGTGCCAACCACGGGAATAATGCTATCAAACGATTGGTGGTACTCGATTGCAAATGGAGTCGGCCAAGTATGAATCCATTTATAGCATCCTTGCCAAAAGTCTCCTTGGACAATCCACCCGAAAAGAGTTATTATTGGAGATGGCACAACACGGGTCCCGGGATGCTGTCCACCGTGGAAGCCATCTATTTTGCAGCCTGGCAAATCACGACAAGTCTGGGATGGAAGAACGAACAACAAAAAGAAACGCTCCTAAGCATGTTTTGGCTTTTTCGATTGCAACGAGCCATCATTCAAGACAAACATGTCAACAATGAACGCCGAGGAGTCAACCCACATGTGCCTTTTACAGAAGAAGCCAAGGACTTTGCTAGGAAACTACGGGCCAAGGAACGACAGATAGAAAATAATAAGCGTAAACATAGCTAATCCGTCAGAGCTGAGCTTTTTCTTTTTGTTCTACAAGCTAATTATTTTGAATGATTTGTGGCTAGCTTCATTGTGCCCGAGGCTGATCGTCGCTTCCACTTCGAGTGTTGGCTGTCTACTGCATGGTGCAATAACGCGCCCCTATTATTCAAAGGAACAAGAGCACCAGAATAAGGACGAAGAAAAACACTCACATAAGCCGATACATGCTCCCATATAAACATTTTACATTTTGTAGTAGAACTCATCAAGCACGTCATTCATAGTCCAATCCAGATGAATCTTTTCCTAAACCCAGTAACTCAACTATGTCATTGCTTTTGCATGAAGTAGGGGATTTAAATGAGCCGCATTTGAGGGTCTATGTAGCAGCAAGCTGAAAAGCTATAGTAGTACAGTAATGTAGGTAAAAATACTACAGTACGTTTCATAAAAACTGGATGCCACTGATGTGGCTGGCCCCCAACATTTTGAGAACTTGTCTCACTGGCACCTTTTCTTATGTGAGCACTGTCTCACTGGCACCTCACAGGGGCACCTACCCTTATGTGACATACAACCACGCCATTTTTAGTCACTTTTGAGTCACTTTTGAGTCACTTTTGTCACTAAAATTTGGATAGACCCCACTTGACTAGTTGGGGGCAATAGTAGGTACAGTAGAAAAAGCTGTAGAAAAACACATTTAGGGTAAGTGTGCGATCCAGTGATAGCGTTCTGGATCTGTTGTGAGCAGTTTTAAGATTGGCACAGTCACAAGACTGCTTGTGTCAAAGTTGTGACTGGGTCCAGTCTTGAGACTGACTTTGGTCAGTCTTGAGACTGGCATCACTCCCTCATCACCAATGTTGTGACCAAGCCAGTCACAAGACTGACGGCAGCCAGTCTCAAGACTGACTGCAGACAAAGTTGCGACTGCTAACTGAACAACTAACTAAACAACTGACTTGACAACTAACTAAACAACTAACTAACTAAACAACAAACAACCTAACTAACTGAACAACAAACAACTGAACAACTAAACCACTAAACCACCAAACCACCAAACAACTGAACAGCCAAACAACCAAATGGTTGAAAAACCAAACAGCTGAACAAGCAAACAACTAAACAACCAAACAACCAAACAACTTAACAACTGAACAACCAAACAACCAAACAATGAAACAGTTAGCTAGTTGGCTAGTTGGCCAGTTAGCTAATTGGTCAGTCAGTCAGTCAGGGAGACAGTTGGTCAGAGAACCAGTTGCTTGGTCAGTCAGCCAGCTAGCCAATTTTCTGGTTAGCTAGTCAGCTAGTTAGCTAGTTAATCAGTTGCTTAATTTCATGGAGCAAGTGTGGGTCAGCTAATGAGCAAACATATGGTGTCGGTCTTAAGATTGACTGGCTCCAGTCTTGAGACTGGAGTTACTTTTCTTGTCAGTCTTGTGACTGGATCCAGTCACTACTTTGCTCGTAACAGATCGGCAAATCTAAATATCTTTCTCGTTCGGTGGAGTGAGTATGGTAAGTACTACTCTAGCAGTAGTACAACAAATTAGAACAGACACTGACGATAGTAGCTAGCTAGCTAGGAATTAGCCATAGAAGCGGCAAGCCAGGATTAAAACTATAAGAATGTTCGGTCTTCGGCTACTAGCTTTGCAGACGACGTCTGCTGTTGCCTTTATTTGTCGTCCCCTTCTCTCTGCGCGACCTTGCTGCTATCACTACCACAAGATTGCCACCACCCAAGCCCGATCCTTCCGAGCAACCACAGCATTAGGAGGCTCAGGAAACCAATTCTTGCTGCGATATGATTACATTCCAGATGTCTTGGAGAAACGTGCACCACACAGGGAAGGACACATCGACATGGCCAAAAAAGCAGTTGGAGATGGATTGTTGTTGAGTGCTGGACCTACATTTCCGGTAGGCGAGGACGTTCCTATCGGGGCCCTGTTCATCTTCACGGATTTGGACGCCGCAAAGAAATTTGTCGAGGAAGATCCGTACACACTAAATGGCATTGTTACGAAGCACTCTATTGAAGAATGGAACATTGTCGTGCAAAAGTAATGAAAATCATGTGACAAACCATCTGTGTGCGTTCTTATATTGCAAAGCCAAATTAACTGGAATTTGAGGTGATCGACCTTAGCAATGATAGTTGAACTAGTGGCCAATACGAAGATTCTAGATGTCTTTCTGCAAGTAGCTACCATGAACACCAAGACGGCAACAACCTGATACACAAAACTAAAATTTATTTTAAAGCGATACAATGAGTTACCCGGTACCTGAAGAAGAAATTCGATTATTGCTTTCTACGCTAAAAGCCTTTGAGAATTTTCAATTTGATGAAATTTCATCTCACAATTTGAAGATGAAAATGCAGAACACAGCAATGAGACGGGAACCAAAACAGGTACGAACAAACACTGTAGATTGTATCTACTCCAACTACTACGTACTGAGAGTAGCAGCAACTGAAGCTAGCAAGCAATAGAAAGCAGGCATGCCAAGATAGAGAAGCAAACAATGGGTGACGAAGCTATTGCGAAGTGCTACTCCAGTAGTAGCTAGCTAGTAGCTAGTACTCTTCTGAAGCTACTACGCGTACTACTACTACATGTACTAGCTAGCACTAGACTACTACTACTACTACTACTACAGTACTACTAACTACAGCAATAGCTAGTAGTAGTAAAGGGGATCCGCCTCTATCTTTTCGCTGTTACTAGTAGCTGTGCCTCTCACCAATTTGTGAAATCGAAGTCCAAGCAAAGTGGAAGCTAGCTAGGTCTATAGGTACCAGCAGTACAGTGTGTGGCATGCATGCTACTTACTGTGCTACTGGTACTGTAGTAGTAGTAACGACTGGCTAGTCCAAATGAACTGAACCACTCCGTCTCTAGGTAGCTAGACTAGTAGCTGGCAGTGCGCCGTTGGCAGCGGAAGAATATCCAGAGCACTGCTTTGCCGCTACTACGTCCAGTATCTGTTTTTTTGGGTGTGTGTGCTGTCTAGTTATTGCATGTCTTCCGGATTTGATTGCATCTGGATCTTGGGCACATCCTCATCTTGGCCGGGATATTGCCAGTTTGTCGGTATCTAATGATGCACTTTCACTAGGATGCAAATACTTCAAAGTAAAAAAGAAGCCAATCATGTTGTTTGGGTTCCCTCTGGCATAACTCCTGAAGAGATTCAATAGAAGCATTCAAAGGTACAGTGTATTGTCGAACAACAGTGCCGGTACAATTGTAACAGGTAACGTGCTGGTGCTGGTGGTAGAAAACTGGCTTGGTCGGTACCAGTAGGCTGTCTTGCCACTCGGACTGTTGTATACTAGCTAGTTAAGTAGACTAGCTAGCTCGCTTGCCTAGCTAGCTTCCCTAGCTAGCTTCCCTAGCTAGCTACTAGCAGTAGCTAGTACTTCGAGCTGCATGGAAGAAGGCCATGCCAAATAAAGGGACTGTCAGCGCCGCTCAGCGGTGCTCACTGAAGCCATACACATACATTAATTATCCGTAAAGATCAGATGAAACGGTAGTACCCTAAACTACAGTAGCTAGCAGTCTACTCTGGCTACCGCAGGAAGTACGTGTTGTATTTAGTTGAGCCTGCCGTGCTTGATGCGGTAAGGATAGGATTAAGGCCATTCTTAAAAATAAACCGCTATTCAACCGTAGCGAGGTGAATTTGAAAGTACAATCTACCGGTATCATTACTGCTGACGACGATAAACAGGACCATTCCGGCGCATTTAGCTTCGCACGAGAAACAGGGAGGCATTATTAGTAGTACCGCAAGTAGCTACCAACTAAGTAGGTACAGTAGCTTTATGAATGATCCAAATGGGACGGATTTCATTCAGCTACGTCGTCGTAGCTAGCTAATCGTCGACATAGCTACTACTAGCTAATAGCTACAACAAGAAGGCTCTAATTGTCTGCGAGTGCTATAGGGTTTGGTAGTACAGCAGCGGTAAAGTTCTTCTCTCTTTGTAGCGCGACCGAAGTCTTATTGTCACACAGGCCGACAACAGGACTGGTGAAAGAAACATTTTCTCCTCAATTTGTTTTCTTCCCGCCGACATTCTCCGTTCGTGTTATGCATCCAAGCTCTCATCATCCCTGTCCATCGTGTTGTCGCGGTAGGTGCCCTCCATCATGCCTCCGGCTAGCGGAAGAATGATCATGAACACGGAAGGCGACAATAATGGTGGTCCAATACCAGTGGGAAATCAGCCTATGCACTATGGACAGCAAATGTCGTCCCAGCAGCAGCAACCGCACCATGACGATCGGCAGTCGCAAATGCAACAACCGCAACACATGATCCCTGGTTCTGCGGCTACTACGAATTATGGAGCACACGGAATCATGATGAACAGTGGCAATAATACTGGAGCGGGTGGCGTCAACAATAGTAGACGGAGGACCGAGGACGAGGAACACATGTCGAGGGGGCCACAACCGACTCCGCTCTTTGAACGATTAGTGACAGAGGAGGTGCAAGAGCTGAAAGCGTACGCCAGAATTATAGAGAGTCAGAACAGGCGATTGGCGGATCTTGAAAGAGTTCATGGTGATTTGGAAGCTAGATTGGAGCAAGAATCTAGATCAAGACAACAGCTAGAGACAACACTGGAAGAGCGAGAGCGCGAATGGAACGAGAAATATGCAGAGCTAGAACAGGACAGAGACCACTGGAAGGAAGTAGTACAAATTGAACAGACAAAGAATGCCCGTCTAATCGAGCAAGTTGTGAGAAAAGACCAGGATATCCAAAAGATGCTTCAAAGAAAGGTAAGAAAGAGTTGGTTCCTGTTGATATAGCAAAACGCGCTCATGTATTCTAACCATACCCACTCTGAATGCCAATTTCTTGTTTTCGTTATAGTATGATCAACCCCGAGAAGGACAACATTTTAGCCAATCTGTTCGCAATTATCCGCGCGGCGACAATGAGCCGCCGCGAGGAAGAAACACCACAAGCAATAACTCGTCTAGGTCTCCTTCCTTCGGCCAGAACAACAAGAGCCCGCATGAGATTCTGGCGGACAACGGGGACGCGCAAGAAATTAGCGCTCGAAATGCAGCTGATGCGCTGATGGAATTTTTTAATCTAAGATAGCCCGTACAGTACCTGGCACCCGTCGTCCATAAACTCGGCGGTAGTTGAACCAACTGCCGCGGTGGGAATTTGCCATGGCCGCGGTTTCTGTTACCATGTTAATGCCACACGGCTGACGCCTCAAGAGCTCACCAAGCGGGGCAGATCTCCAAGTCTTTCGAGGCTGTCTCCATGACTCGTCACTACAGTGTCGCTGCTGCTTTCAAGCCAGCCCCGTCCTCTTGGTCGATGCGTTATCGTCTAATTGGAGCGTCAACAAGGTCTCGTTCGAGTACCCACCCATTCACCACCATAAAAGCAATGTGCTTCACCCATCATTCATATCTCATTCCATGCGCACACTGCTTGAAAGCATTGTCTGTCTCTATTACGAGTGACCTGAGGGATCAAGAAAATAAGCGTTGACCATGCGTTTTTTGTTACAGGTTTTGCATGGCCGCTATCTTGGTCGAGTACACGAGTGTTCGAATAGTTCATACTGTTACCTTCATCAAAGATAGTTCTTTAGCAATGTAAATAAGTTATATTGTTAGCAGTAAGTAAGTAAGTCATAGTCTATCCCAGACGCTCAACATATATCATAGCACGAGAATCCAAGCGTAGGATTCTTAAACATGAGGAGAGCGGCATCTATCAGTCTTGTCTTGTTTCGTAGTTGAGATCCCCACACTGCCTAGTTGTCGCCGCAAGACCAACACAGGTCAACTCTATGACTATGTCTTGGTTGCAGCGGCCTGGTGAATGCAAACATCATCAATATCATCATCGTCGCGAGAATGTACAACACTCTCATGCCCCTGGAGTCTGCTGAGCCGAAGGAGCAGTCCCCATCCCAGCGATATTGGCCGGGTCCATCCATTGTTGTTGTTGGGGATTCGGTGGATGTAGCTGTAGCTGAACATGCTGCTGTTGTTGCTGATGCTGATGCTGAGGTTGTTGTTGTTGCTGCTGCTGCTGCTGTTGAGGTTGTTGCTGGTGCGGTGGCGGCGGAAGAGCTCCTCCATGGAAGGGATTTGGAGTGCTCGTTTGATGACCCTCTGATCCGTCATGTGTACCATGATGTTGGAACGATACTTGGGTTGGTTCCCAATTCGCCAAATGGTTCAGAGCATCAGTTGTTGTGGAAGTAGAGTGAGCAAATTGTATCATGCCACCTTGAGGGTTGGCTCCAGAAGGGTCAATCCCACCAGGCGCTGGTGCCTGTTGTTGCTGTGCTGGGGGAGCAGGCCCTGGAAGTGCCGCTGCCATGACTTGAGCTGTCTGCTGCATAGTCTGCTGCATAGCGGCTGGATTCATCGCAGCAGCCATTTGAGGCATCTGAAACGCTTGAGGCACGGCCCCCTGCATCATCGCCAGACCTGCAGGATCCATTGTTGTTGCTGCAGCAGGCGCAGTGGCTTGACCTTGTGCTGCTTGGACACGGGGTACTATATCAATGAGAAAGTCATATACTTCACTCTCTCCAACAGCCGCGTGCAGGTCCTGTCTTTGTAGGGTTCGTCGCCTATTTCGTTCCGTGTGTTGCCATGCCCGGAAGGATAGATCCTTTATCAGCAGCTCACAAGCTTTGCTCATCAATATCGGTGCTTCACCCGATATCATGAACTTGATATTGGGCCTGTCCTGGGCCTCCTCAGCAACTCCTCCTGCGGCTCTTTCGCTCCGAATACGTTCCTTCTCAAGCTCTTGCATAATTATCTCCTCGCTCTTCATGATCTTCTTCACTCGAGCAAGAGGCAGAGCTTGTATCTTCCAATTCTCGGTACCTACACATGCAGAAGTTGCAAATATCTTAGTTGGCGAACGTCATTCATCAAGGATACAGAACTCTCCAAGAACCATTCATTGCACGAATGAGCTAGCTTACCAGGATCTATGTCAGCTATGTCCTGCGTTGCCCCATTCCACATATTATTGAGATCCGCATCAGAGGCCATGGTGCAGATCGCGTGTCAACCTTCCAGAGCTGAGACCCTTGACCTATCTACTATTGGATCTATCAGAGGACCAAACCACTCACTTCTTGCTTAAAAGTCTCCTCGTCTTGAAGGTATCGAGAGCTGCCAATCATCGTCCACACATCAAAAGGATGCCTGTCAACCCCAGTGGCTGCCAGGAGCTGTCAATCAATGCTGAGAATGATGGTGGCGGGCGTAAGCGTGGCTCAAGTTGAGAGACGAGTGTTGTCTGTCCCAGATCCATCAAAATTGATTGTTGTAGTACGTTTGTCAAACCAACGGTTAGATTCCCAGTATCTGCTGTAGAAACACTACTCGGAGTAGCTAACTAGTAGCTAGCTAGGTAGATTTGGTAGCTTCAGGCACTTGGAGTAGAGGGATTGCTGTTGGCTGACCAACGTCATCGCATTGAGATCCACTCCCTATCATCCCTTTGCATTTTCAGTATTTTTTACAATTTACTTCACGCGCATTCTCCCTTGCTGGAGTAGGTGCAATTGCAGCTCATAACCTCATCCCTCAATTTACCATGCCCCACTGTTGTGCATCACTGCAGTAGCCTTATTTTCTCTTGTGAATCTGATCATTGTTTACTATTTGCTATTGGCTACTCATACATTGATGGCATCCTGATACTCCAATTCAGATGAGAGAGTCATTTGTGCAAAATTGGTTTGCATGGTCAAATTTTGTTTGCAGTCTGAACATTTGTGTGTCAATGCATTGACTCAAAACTGTTGGTGCTTGTTCCACTCACATGATGTTTGTTACGTCAATGTTTGCACCAACCTAGCAACTAACCAACTGGTGCAGTTTTCAAACCCCAGCATTGGTTGGGAAGTTGATCCTCAACAAAACACATTTTTTGTGTGGATCTGACTGCATTTTGATGCATTTGTGGCTTGTTCTTTTCAACTTGCCTAAACCCGCACAGCAAAAATTACTCTCCCTTTCTGCCAACCTTGTGATAGCTATGTGATGGGTTTTCCTGTAGCACTGATTTGGGACACCCCATTCTGCCAGTGCCAGATTTTGTAACATGCGACAACAAAAGATGAACAAGACCAAGCAAAAGACTTTCAGGAGCCCCAACCGTCTGCTGCATGCATCTTTTTCATATTCTGTGTTTCACAGGTGACAAAGTCTGCCAGAGAACAACACAACGATGCACAAAAACTTTAAGAAACATGGACAACTTTGTTCATTTTCACTGCACAGGTTTCCATTGCTCCCCCACAAACATTATGGATGATCTCCCATGTCGCAACAATCGGTCAAATACAATTTTCATAATTTCAGTTTTTGCACTACGATAAAAGCTACAGGCTTTTGAGTTGTTTGTAAAAGAAAATTATAAGCTTTAAAATGAAGCTAAAATGAATGTAACATTTGAGAGAGGTTCAGCTCGAGACCCTTGGCGTAGTCCTCTCTCTGCTGAGTTGAACGATGCTTCTACGTGAAGAATCGGCGTGCCAGTTGCATAGTTTGTTATGACTTTGTTATGCAACGATAGCTCGTGTTAAAAAGGAAACAGAACAAAACGTGTTCTGAACCACATGTGCTTTTATAACGGTCTAAAAGACATAGCCGTTACGACACATAGACCAGCGTCTGCTGACGATGGTTCCTTGCTCTTCTGAGCAAGCTTCTTTACCATTGTAACAGATAGGGCTAGTCGCACAACTAGTCCCATGCGCTGAAGAGCGCATCTTCCGTGAACGAGTCACGACCCGTTGAGTCCCGTATAAGGATACTCTATGTATAGCCAATTATAGGCAAATTAGGGCATTGCAATTAGAAAGTAGATAATGATTGTTATTTAGGAATAAACCCTGGTGGGACCCTTGGAATAGCACATGCAAACCCTTGCTGTTGGTTGACCCCAATTGGACCTTCATTGGCCAATTGCCAAGCTCCACACATCATCCTTTGGGATGCTGTGTCTTCTCAATGGATGGGACATCAGTAAAGCAAGTGCACTGATTGCACGTTCCATTGGCAAGCACTGGAGGGCAGGTTAAATAAATACTAATGTCATTGCTGGAGCCTAGGAAGGACTTTTGTTTGAAAAATGTGCACATGGTTACCTTGGTACCTTTTTTAAAAACTTAATGGATTTCTTTTAATGGACCTATGAGAATTCCAAACATGACTGAAAAATTCATTTCCTTGACATGTGATTAGCTAGGCATTTGATTCTTACAGCCACACAATGAAAGCCTCTGGTGCACGATTTGCATGCCAACAGAACTAGTGTTCCATGCAGCAGTCAACAAAATAGAGCATGTCATTGAATTGCACAGTGATCTAGCATATCAGTGTCTCTTCCACCAGTTGTGCATGTGGGTGTATCGGAGCCACTTGGACCCAATGATAGATTGATCTGATCACAGGAATGACTTCAACATGTGCCATGTTTCAGTGATTCAGTAGTTTACCACACCTGTTGTTGTTCCATTGCTGGTTAGTGCAATAAAGTAGGGGGAAATGTGATGTTTAAAAACACTGGTTTCCTTTTCCTTCTGCTTTGTTTTTCCTCTTGAAACCTTCAAAACAACACGAATCTATTAAGTAGGTTGACTCAGATTCATCCCAAGGAAATCCTTGTGGTCAGTCCTTTCCTTTTGCGCCCTGGAGGCAAGGAGTGGCCAAACAGAAAGTGCAACCTGTAGCTAGTAGATTGGAGTGCATATCAGACCGACCGCACTCTGAACATATTGCACTGCTAGCTAGCTAGCTAGAAGTAGGAAATACTAGAAACACATTCACTTGATACACTTATTGTTCTAGATAAATTCTCTGAAGCAGATACGGACAAGGCAACTGCACCAACTACTGCCAGTGATAGAAAGCAAAACTCAAGCTAGCTAGCTACATAGGGAGCAATCGAAAAGTTCATGCGTTTGGTTTTACTTATCGTTAGTTAGACGTGAGTTTGGTGTGGTCTCGGTCGTACTGTAGATCGACTTATCCTCGTCCTCGTAAGTGAGCCTTCGCCTTCTTGGTAATGACCACGTCGTTGTCGTGAAGGCTGTTGCTGCTGTCCACCGTGACGGCACCCTCCAGTTTGGGATGCTGCTGTTTGCTCATGCAGGTGCAATCACATTGCGAGGGGCACTTGACGATATCACAGTCCACGGTGATGCGTTCCAATTGGTACTGGAGTTGCAACTCACAAATTTCTTGGGGCAAATCTTGAGGCGTCAACTCGACATTGTGATGCAAATCCAGGGTAGACAATTGCGTCAACAACCCCAGTTCGCTTGGGATGATTCCGGTCAAATGATTGCTAGCGAGACTGAGCTTTTCGAGCGCCTTGAAGTCGTCCAATCCCCCCAGTTCCGTGGGAATAGACCCGGTCAGTTCATTGTGCGCCAATTCCAAAATCTTGAGGCGATTCACCAATTTTCCAATCTCACTGGGGATCTGACCTGTCAATGCGTTGTAATCCAACTTGATGGACGACAAACCATTGGAATTGGTCAACTTGCCCAATTCGGTAGGGAGTTGTCCCGTCAAGGAGTTGTGCGTCATATCCAAGTCTTCGAGATTCTTCCAGGCATTGCCCAAGAGTGTCGGCGACAGAATGCCCGTCAAGTTGTTGTGTCCCAAATCGACGTGTTTGAGATTGGACAACAAGGCCAGTTCCGTGACGGGCAGACTGCCCGTCAAGTTGCGTCCTCGCAAATGAAGGGAATGCAATTGGTGGTACCGATTGCACACGTTGTAATTGCCGTGGACGTGATGATCGCCACCAAACCATTCGCATTCGGTACTGTTGTAATTCATCCAAAAGGACGACAAGTGAGACGACATGGCCCAAGTGTTGCCCTTGGTGGCATAAAAGAGTGTGGCGAGGACAAATCGCTGGGTGGCCGAGATCTTATCGAGGGGTGTCAATGTCTTGTTGAGGTTCGCTTTGGTTTCCTTGGTGACGAGTGTGATCTGCGAGTCTTGTTGGAGCCAACGAAGGGCGGCATCTTGAGGTGTTTCATCTTGCTTGTCGGCCAGCAAGAGTTGTGTCGATTCGGGCAAGGCCGTGATATCGAGATAGGAAAGATTCTGCTGTGGCATGAAAATGCCGTCGATGAGCACAGGATCGTCTTGTTGGTTGGATGGAGACGGTGTCTTGTGCCACTTGTGCCAAGCAATGTCTCCCGTCGCAATCAAGGGTGCCAGAATGGCGACCAGTACCAAAAACAAGACCAAACAAACAATGGCCAAACGACCCAACGAGAGACGACGAGGTCGTCCCTCTTGTCGTCGTCCCAATCGTCGTCGACCGCGGCGTTTCTTCTTTTTGTTCTTCTTTTTGTTGCCACCCGTATTGGCCATTTTGGTCGTTTGATTGTCATCGACATCGCCGTCTTCCACGCCGTTGTTGTCATTTGAGCCCGGCAGCAGTGGATCCGTTTTACGACTTGCTTGGGCCGCTCGGGATTCCCAGAGATTGGGATCGTATCCCTCGGGAAAAGCAACACCATTCTCACTATCACTAGCCGCAGCTTGGCGTGCTTCTTTGGGTTGTTTGCTGCTACGTTTGGAAGAGGACTTGCGTTTTCGTCTCCGACTGGAAGCTTTCGTGTCTTTGGGATCCATGCCCAATTCTTCGTCCATAAAGGCTTCCAAAAAGGAGACGCGGCGAGATCCTTGACTTCTTTCGGAATCGGAGACCAGCAACGGACTGGTTTTGGAAGTGGTCGTGGTACCCGAGTTGTGGTTGGGGCTGTGAAAGATGCCCGACAGTCCACTGAACAATCCTGTGGTTGCCGTAGCCGTACCTTTGCCGTCACTGTTGAGGGGACTTCCACTTTGATTCGCTTGGGTCGTGTTGTTGCTGTTGGGTTTGACTTTGCTGGGGAGCTCGCCAATGAACCAACTGGCGCGACGGGGTGTCGTTTCGTATTGTCCCATTTCCACATCCATCAAGTTGACACTTTGATCGACTTGTAGCCTCTCGGGTGGCGTCAAGAAGAATTTGCGCGACATGCTCGTGGCGGTGGCTTGGGCATTGTGGGGATCAATTCCGGCGGGTGTAATAAAGAGGGGATCTCCTTCGGCGTTACTCTCGGAATCGTCGCCACGACCAAGTCCATACAGGACACGTTGCCGACGACGTTCGTCCATGTACGATCGTTGATGCAATAAAAAGGACGACGAACTACTCCCAAAGCTGCTGTGACTTTGGTTTTGAGAGCTATCGTTGTTCATCATTTGTTGTTGGGAACTAGCACTTTGATTCATCATGTGGGCGACCGAGTGACTCTGGTGACTGTGATCACTGGCGTCCATGATGGAGTCGCGACGAAAGGAACCTGGCGAGAAGGAACCCGTGCTGTACGGATTGCTCAGGTCATTTGGGTGCAGGCTGGGTCGTTGATGATCGGGGCTTTTTCGTCGTTCTTGGTGTTGTTGCTCTTGTTGTTGTTGTTGATGTTGAGGCTGAAGGTGCAGCGGGAGGATGGAGGTGGGAGGAGCCATGGTGGCGGAAGTAGCTGTGGAGGATGGCAGGTTCTATACACTCTCTTGGAGGTTGTTGTTGTGTAGTGTAGTGCAGTGGTGTTGAGCAGGCGGCTACTTGTCAGTGGACGAAGATGGCGAGTGGCTCCTCAATTCAATTGGCAATCTTGTTTGCATGCAGTCATAGGTAACTTAGCTATTGCTGTTGCTGTGTTGTTACTTAGGTGTTGTTGTTGGAAGCTACTAGCTAGCACACAGTTGTCCCGTTTGCCAGGATTAGTCTAAGTACAAGTACTTGGTGTTGGTTGTTGCGGGCATGCATGAAGGGATGAGTGCAGTAGCTAGTAGCTAGCTAATAACTAGTAGTGTAGTAATACGGGCATCGACCCATGACCCAAGAGTTTCTGACTGGGTAACTATCGTTGTCGTGGAATTTGGCGCATGTCGCTCCTTTGCTTGGCGGCTAAAACACACCAAGATGGGTGCATGATGGATGAGTGAGGTTTTCCGTGGTCGGGCTCGTCGTTGGAGGGAGAGGGTGCAGAGAAACGCAGCTAAACGCAAAAAACAAACGATTTAATCATCAATTAACTTGGCTGGGTTTGTACCAATGGCACCTGTTTTTAAACGTAAGTCAAACCACTCTTGTATCGGATAAAAGCCCAAATGACCATTTAACTGAACTCCGTCTAAATGCTTGAGTTGAAATGACTCCCAACAGGTTTGCTATAATTTCTCCAATTAACCCCCTCTTAATTTTCGCGTGACTTACGCAAAGCATTGGGCTCATTTTTGTACCACCCTGGAATGAAGTTTTGAGATGCCACCAGTTTTGAGATGCAGGCGATATCTTCCACTCGTAAGGCATGGTAGACAGAAAGACGTACAAATTCGAGCCCAAAAGATTCGAAGAGTCATTAATACGACCAGACAGATAGCTACCAGTACTTGTCAGTAGTGTGGATAGAGGTGCTTCGCTTTCTTCGCCGACCTGCCAGGCGATCGTGCCCAAGGTGTTGTATCTATCCTGACTGTTTCATCGTCGGTCTTTCGCAACTACCACTTTGTACACACTTGAAGCCACCGTGCAAGATCACCAAGATGGCGTCTGATGTGATCAATGCATGCGATCGCGATGGTGGTGGCCATGGATTGGATTGTCGTGAACGAATTTGTCAAGCCCTAACCTTGCTGTAGCTATGTTGTTGCATCCCCAGCAGTTGCTGTGCTATGCTACAGTAAGGGTAGCCAAAAAGTCGGGCAGGCAATTTGACATACGAAATTGCAGATCGCACCCATAACCCGCGACGTCACTGCGACACATCTCAGTAGCCAATCAAATAGTTAGCACGATTCCAAATATCTGTCTCTTATAC
>ENA-ORBV01008011-ORBV01008011.1-microbial-mat-metagenome-genome-assembly--contig:-NODE-8011-length-17932-cov-5.502100_pt1 | contig 17932 bp, 15 predicted proteins | sample MGYA00237777_ERZ505514 | MGnify/ENA primary metagenome ERZ505514 (study PRJEB26160, sample SAMN06269048) | microbial mat metagenome | isolation source: Oligotrophic lake microbial mat | place...
CTCAACAATTGCTTCATGCTTCTATCAAATGTTTAGGAGATTCTTGAACCTTTCACATTCCCACATTTCTAATTTGTTTTTAGAACAACCCCAATGACTCAAAGAAGCTTCATCTCCACATTTCAACTTCGTTGTTGCTGGCTTTCTTGCTAGCAGAAAGCTTGGTTATGATTTGGAATTTGAACCTTTTGTGCCATTTTGAAAAATTCAGATGCTGTTGAACAAGAATCTCATTGCCTTAAGTTTTACCTGCAACCTTACAAAAAAGTCTTGAATGAATGCATTGGCAGGCAAAGCTAAACCTTTTTGCACAAAAGAACTTTTTTGGTTTGCCAATGGTTGTTGTCGCCATGCTAATTCTCAAAACATGCCCATGCTACTCTGTTTTCAAAATCGTTTTTGCATCATTCAAATTTCATCATTTTTTAACAGCTTTTGTGTTGGCATCATCTTGCATTGTTGTCACATCATCTAAAACCTTTTTTCATGTCAATCTGAAAACATTTTGACACAGCTTTAACATCCTTCTGCAACCAACGCAAAATGAATCTTGTTTGTTTCTTATTTCTGTTTTTCAAACAGGCACTTGATTCCTTCCATCGATGTGGGGCTTGGACACAGAAGACTTGCAGTTGCAGGTTATTTGAAACTGGACCAAGCGATGTCAGATTACCATTTTGCTGCAATCATGTGTTTTGAAAAACTTGCCATGAATGCTTGCTTTCGCGTGGCAAGTGCTTCAAATCATTTCTTCTTGTCGTTAAATGTTTGCATTTGAAAATCTGCTGTTTGAAACAAACACAACTTTCTGTGCAACAACACAAACGTTTTTTGAACACTGCCTGTGTGGTGAAATGACACTTTTTTTGAAAACTTGCGAAAAAACCTGCTTTCTGACTGCAAGTTTTTGCGAAAGTTGCTTCTGGTCCTCAAATGATTGGGTTGAGAAAGCAAGTTTTTGAACAACTTGCAATTGCACAAAGTTTTTGTGGCATCTGAACGCAAGTTTTCCCCCATAAATGTTTCAGCACCGAATAGTCCTGCTGCTACTAGCTAGCTATCTGAAACTATGGTGCCAACAAACTGTGTGGAACACCAAGACAAAACTGAGATCCTGCACCAATGGGCAGAATGTGCGCTCTGTAGCCTGTAAAAGTTACGGCGCACACATACACGGCGTTTCATTCAAAATCTTTGACGGTTGACTCACTGACTGGCTCAATTCAAGGCGCGAGTCTCAAGGCCACACGAACCAAATCACATTCACCCCCCCAAATCAAAAGATCCAAAGATATGGCCATATCTTTGGGGGGCGCAGGGTCAAACATGGTTACTCAAGGAAAAACAACTGAAACAAATATTCACCCCCAAATAAAAAGATCCAAATTTATGGCTATATCTTTGGGGGCGGGCACGGTTAAAAAATCGAAATACAGGCATGCACATCTTGCTTTCAAAACCTCTTGATGGCTGCATGAAGCTCTGCTACCAACCAGTAGCTAGCTAGCTGCAACAACCCCGGATCGAAGCCGCATCTTCATCCAGGATCTAACCGAAAAATGAGGACGGAACTACTCTGTACAGCTCTTTGTACCAGTAGTTACAAGTAGCAACTAAAGTGCTACCATGGCGGGAAATTCAGTGAAAATGCTGGCGGCAAAGATGGCATTATGCTAGAGTATCGATGCGGCGCTGCTAGCTAGTAGCTAGCAAGAGACAAAGATGAACGGACATCCTCCTAAAAAGTTGCAAACGCCAATTCTCTTACAACCTAGCGAAAGAACCAAAATCATGATTCGTTTTACTACTGCCTTTCTGGTGCCTTTTGCCCCTCGGCATCTATTCCATCGATTCTGTCCCATTGGCCGGTCCGCGTCTCTCTCGGACTGGATCGACAAATTGGAAAGTGATGGCTGCACGATGTGACTCTGTGCAAGCGTTTTATTTGCTATTGTAGCGGTGGCTGCAGTCAAGTGAAGCCCCGTTCGACCAGCCGTATACCACTACATATAAAAACCGACTGGGGGCCTCAATGTGAGTGGCGTATGCGAACATCCTTTGTGCAGCAGGAAAAATTCTTCTACGAGGAACCATCCCTAGTTCCAGTGGAAAATTTATCAATTTGGAGTCTCTTGATCTCCCAGCTCATGCGCTCACGGGTATCCTCCCCATTGACGGAGGTGGGGGGAATTTCCAAGTTGACTTCTCTGATTCTCCGACAACAACCTATCTGTTTTTCTTTGACTTGAATTTCATAAAGGGATGGACAAGTACGGGCCGCTAAGATTATGCAACTATTTTGTCAACCCCCCCCATTGGATCACGTCGCAATGAGAAAGCAAGCCCTCCCTGGCTTGCAAAGAAACCACAGAGATTAGGTTTGATATCTTTCATTGCAAATGTGAATGATATGACTCTTGGATTTGCAAACCCTAAAACCTGCCGGTGGGTGGCAGCTGTAAGGAATGGAAAATGTTGCGAGACTCACGGACCCATCGTCGACATGTCCATGCGAGCCATTTTTCGAAGCGACCCGATGATGGTGTAGGTGTGTTGCTCGACCTGGAAAACTTGAGTACGATGGAGATGTTGCTATCTATGACTTTTCGGTGAATGCCAGGGTCTTGGCAAACATTTCCGTTCTCTTCCATTAATTTTCGACAAGATGCAGGACGACTTGCACTAGGATTTCGAAATTCGGAGGTGGCTTCTCAAGAGACGTACTGCAACTGTGTAAATGAAACAGATGGCGATACAGCTGGGCGACCTCGATGTTCAGCAGATGGAGGGCATCGTCGTTGTTACGTTTGTAGATCACTCCCGCTGTGGCGATGCGTATTCCTTTTCACGCCAAAGCGTTGATTCGGATATGGGAAGGGTCGGAGAAGAGAATGCCTTTACTCCCAATTATTATTACATGGGAAATAGAAGGGCCTGCGACGAGGAAATCAACCCAGGTTTCCAGGCAGCGGATAGCTTACTGGAGTCCTGTTTACCAGCAGGAAGCCACCTTTGCGTATGGCATTCGCGCTGTGGCCAAAGACTGCGCATTCTCAAAACCGATCGAGCGCCCCGGCAATCATCCATTGATGGTTCTGTGGCACTGTCGAAGGATGCTGGAATGCTGCCGGTTGCAAGGATCTCTGTTTAATATCAACTACGCACAAGATCGGGGCCGGAAGGCAAGGTCTTTGCCATTTGCGGTGAGACTGCTGTTGAAGGTTGGTACCAGAAAATTACCGGCGAAGGTGGTACCTTCAATATGTCGTTGAAAAGTAACTACACCGCCCTCAACAACGATGACGATTACCCAGTCGTCTTACGATTCTCGAAGTCAACAGGAGAGGTGAATCATATCTTTCTCTGCGAAGAAGGTGTGGAAGACTGCAGCACCCCTTATGTTACTACTTTCTTCCTCCAGCACCTTCAGTTCGACAAGCCGGTTCATGTCATTGATGACACAACCGTATGCAGTAAAGGACACGGGCAACACAGCAACTGATTTGGGCTGCCCCATCCCCAGTGCATAAGCTTGTCTCCAGGACCACACGGGGCGATCCAATAAACCACGAAGCCTCTAATGGATTTGACGCCGACACCTCGGTGCAATGCCGCATCGGATTTGATCTGGGTACCTGTTTTGGAGGAGGATTCGGGCTTATTGCCATGATTTGCAAATAAATAATAGACGCACGGTTCGGTGGAAGTCTTGGATTGGGAGGCGGTGTCGACTTTTTAACGGAACTGACCGACAGTATGGTGGGACGACCACCTGGAGCTACCGCTAGTGATGAAACGTGGCTAGCTGGGAAGCAGAGCGACACTTTCTTTTCCCAAACATGAACCTAAAGTTCATGGACGTTGCCAACGCTTTCGGAGAAGAAGGGGATAAGCGCAAATCCACAGACGATCCATATGAACGGAAAAAGGCTACGATTTCGAGGGGCTCCTTCGACGGGGCCATCGCCGACTGGCGGTCGTTTCTAGAACGACACCATAACATCGCGAAAATGGCCTAGGATTGCTCCATCAAGGGAACAAAATTTGGCAAAGACAGCATGCCAGAAGACAAGCTTCTTGGCGAACACCGGTGTCCTGATTGTCGCAATGGCGATAAATCCTCCAACAAATAATATTTTCTGAACCTGTCCCAACGCCGTCGCCATCGCTGGCTCTGTCACCATACCCAACAACCGGAACCTCTGAACCCACTACAGGCACCACACAGCCATCATCGACCCCACACCAAGCCCGAGCCCATACAACTCACCTCCAGAAAGCCAAACTTTAACAGCTATATAGTCGACATCAGAGGACACAGCTTCGCACACAGCCTCGCACACAGCCTCGCACGCAGCCTCGCACGCAGCTTCGCACGCAGCTTCGCACGCAGCTTCGCAGACAGCTTCGCAGACAGCTTCGCAGACAGCTTCGCACACCATGGCACCATCCCCCAATGTCACGCCAGAACCGATCTCTGCTACTCCTTCATCGAGTCTGAGACCCACGTTTTCGCTCACCGCCAGTGCCTCAGAACCAACAAGTAATCCGGTACCAACACCGAACTCTATAGAAAATCCAGCTCCAGAACCATCTTCTTCAATCCGGTCTTACACCATCATCGACTACAGGTCCCACTGCTGGTTCGGAGGGCGATCTGCAGCGAAGGCTAGCTGGTGGGAGAATGCTGTGAAAGAAATTCCCAGTGCTCCTGACTTGTAATATCATCTCTTCGACTCCATCCAAGCCAACTCTTCACGCGCCATCGACTTCCCGCACGTGGACGATATGGTTAGATCTACAAGCAATATATACTAGCCACAAGAGACCAATTTATTGTCAACGGAATAACCAAGGGAAGACAAGCTGTCGATCGCATGCTCGAGTTGGAAAATACGATCGCGAGCCTTCTGGCGGCCCAAGCCAAGGAGATGAAAACACAGGCCCACGTGATGAAAACAGGCTTGAGCATTTTTATTATAGGCTTCATCACAATGTTTACGATTGTGCTGACCGCTCTTTTCGGGCCGATTCGTGAGCGCAAAGGTTTTTAGGGTAAGCGCTCGAGTCGTCGGATGGATTCCCTGTCCTCGTTGCGAAGCGACACGCGGCTGCCAACAGAAATAACCAAGGCACTATTCCGACTCTTTTTAAACACGTACAGCGTCGAGCCATGTACCCACACGCCACGTTTCGGCATCGTACTTTCAAGGACAAGGCACACGCAAGCAAAGTACACATGCAATAGCAAAATCGAGAATCCCTTCTGATCGCATCCTCTCTTACCCAGCTACTCTCAGCTGAAGTGAAGGAACCCAATCAGCTCGGACACAAATGCTGATTGTCGAGGAAGGCAATGCCTCGCTGGAGAGTATTAGTTGCCTGAGGATGCTTCAGTCGAACCGTCACCACGAAAATGTTGCCGTTTTTTAGCTAGATCAAAATCAAGTTGAAGGTAACCATTGGTACAATTTTGAACCTGAACCTGGCTTTAATAGGTCGTCGACACTGCACCTCACGAGCTGCCACTGTAACTGTGCATCTTAGATGACGCATGACCCGCTGGTAGTGAATGAAGTGTTCTAATTTACTATAGTTATAATTCACATTCACTCTGCATTTAATCTTAGGTAGATAGATTAAAGTTGACCATGGGATGATAGCGTCTATTGATGAACCGTATGCAGCAAGCCAGTAATGGTGGTAATTGGGTAATCCTCGCCGTTTGGGCAAAGACAATAGGGTGAATACCCACCAACAGGCCGCAATACGCACGGTATTTCTATTGCGATTGTTATGACCAAATACCTGCTGTCTTTTTGCAGGATCCCTAGGTCTATCATCGCGACCTTTTCCTGGAACGCTGAGAGCTTCACAAGCCGCACACCAGGATGAGGTGCTGGCCTTTATAGCATAACGCTGAAGCAACCAGGCACTTTGGTAATAGCTGCTACAAATAGTAGTATCGCTATAGACAGCTGTGCACCAGTTCACATGTCTGTTCCATGAGATATGGTAGTGGCCAACAATGGGGATCGTTAGTTAAATTGAGCGTTTCTTCTCGGAAGAAGCAATGCCAGTATTCTTTTCCTTCGAAACTGTTTCGAAGACAGGAACGACAACGCATTTGAACTCAGCGCCTAGAATAAAAGTCTCGGTGAGTTGAAAGATCACGATTGAAAATATATGTAACTCGGTCCTAGCTAGTAGTCTGACCGTATGTGGACAGTCCAATACTCCATCACCTGCCAGATTGATCACATCCAATGTTATAATCGCTTTGACAGACTAGTACTGTACTCCAGTAGTCGTACAAATTAGATCCAAACAGGGTCTGATATTCATCCGTACCCTAAGTAGAAAGCTCACCACATGAGCACTATGGCAATTCCTTAAACGTCAATACCGGGTACAGTATGATCAGTCTAGCTAGCTAGGCATGGACTTGGCAGCATGCTTCAATGGATGTTTTGCCGATCCCTTTTCTAGTTCTTCGTCGAGTGTGAACAAGCCATCTCCAGGTCGGCGCGACGAACTCTTGACTCGACGATGACTGGGGGGCTTGGAAGTCGTAGGGAGTGCACCACTACCAGAGGCAACCGCAGGAGCATCCCCAGCAGTAGCGCCATCATCGTCACCAGTAGCCACATCCTCCGTAAAAATCCTTTCCAAGGCAGCAGACAAACCTGGCATGCTATCATCTGCCGCTGTATCATACACTTTGGGGGCACCAGCAGTAAGAGTTGGTTGGATGAAGGGAGTAGCAGGATTGTCAGGACTGGTCCCTTCGTCGGGTGCCGTAGTAGGAATGGCTTGACTAGCCGAAATGTCAGCCTTGGCTTCATCCACTGCTTCCTTGGCTCGCTTCTTTTCTTCTGCTTCTCGAATGGCATCGGGATCCTGTACAATGTCGTGATATCGATCAAGATCGACTTGAAACACGCGATCTCCGGTTTGTTGTTGTTGGGCATCTCCTCGAATAATCGTCAAACAGGGAGCCCATTGAGAATGTTCTTCCCAAACAATATCTTCAAAGCGATAGGATTGCAGCGACTGAAAGGTTCCCGACTGCAAGGGATCAATGCCTTCTACCACACAAATCACCTCGGAAACATTTTGTCGAAAGTATTCCTTCAATTCGTCCATGTTGCGTGTAGCTCGATTGTTTTGGGTCCATTCTTCCACGTCAGCCATATTCAAAGACAAATGACTCCCTTCGACGGGCCAATCATCTTTAGCTTCGGCGATTTGATTAAATCGAACATGATTCTTCCATCGAGTGAGGGTTGCATACGATTCTCCACAGACGGGACAAATGACATCATCTCGACTATTGGTCTTGGAATCCGCTTGTCGCAAGCTCAATCCATTAGGCGACAGCATACCCACTTCCAGTACCCGAATGGGCGGATGCAACAAACTGTACAAATCAATGTGATGACTAATGACGGTGGGGAAGCTCAAAAACAACATACCTCCCAAATCATCATCGGGTTGGAGGAGTCGCAAGGGTCGTGGTACGGGTCGATGATTCATAACACAATACATTCGGACATGCGCCTCACAAACGGGATGTTGGGCGTCGGCATCAAAGAGTCGAACCTGGAATCGGACTTGTCCATTGACGTTGCTGACCAATGCCTTTCTGGATTTAATGACTTGATAGGATCGTGCTTCACTTCGACCCAGACGAGCATAGAGAAAGGCCAACAAAAAGGCATTAAAGAGCATACTAAAGGCCATTTGCAAATAAATCAAAAATTTCAAGCTCCCACATTCTTTTTCAAAAAAGGCATTGAGGCCATGGGGAATGCCATATCCGACGGTCGTGCAGGTCTCTAGGGAAAAGGCAAAAGCTTGTCCAAACGTCATGGGTTGCTCATCTTGTCCGAGGCCACATTTCTCATTGGCATTGGAGATATCATACCAGACATACAAGAGTGCAAAAATGAGAATCGATCCCGTCCAAGCCGCCATGAGCATCGTGATCGATATTTTGGAAGGCCATCGCAAAAAGGCGTGAAACCAATTGTGTTTCAATAGCGAATAGATACGATATCCCTGATTGTGTTCAATGTGCACTTTGTTGGCCGACTGACCAAAAGGACGATTGCGTAGCACCAAACGAGGCAAATAGGATTCGGATTCGTTATTGTAGTTGTTGGCTTCACCTCGTTCCATTAGATCCAGTGCATCATCACCCGTATTGCTGCTGCTGCGACGACCCTGGTAGAGACTGCGGGGAAAACCTATGTTGTAGTTGGCGCCCACGGGTCGTCCACTACTACTAGTAGTAGTGGCTGGGGCAGCGCCAGGAGCAGCTGGGGTTGTGGTTGACGCGCCTGCAGAAGGAGAACCCAAATCCTGTTGCTGCTGTGGTTTCCGGCGCTGTCGGTAGTCCATGGTTACTGTATTATAATAGCCTGGTATTCTTTTGCACTATCTATAGCTAGCTAGTAGTATAGAGGAATGCGGACTGTAGATGCTTTGGTTGCCTTGGCTGCTGAATTTACTTGTGTTGGCAGGATGAAGAATTCATAGTGTACTCATTGTGAGCGATGGCTCCCTTCCATTGAGTGGCCCGAGTAACAACGGTACGTCGTACTGGTAAGTTCGGTTCTCAAAATGAGGTTACGAGAAAGGTGGGGAGCGCTCGTACACGAGTTGTTTAGCGGAACCAACCTTCACCACTACCACTACTAGCTAGCTATAGTACTGGACAAAAGTAGCATCATCCTACGACACTCTTACAGATTGATTCCAATTAGTTATTACGGCTAGGAATACTACTACTGTAGATATAAATCCTTGGCGACCAATCCCACAAAGTTGTCCATGGTCTCCACAAAGTTGGGAAATCTGACCAAAAAGTGAGGGCGACACAAAAGGATTCTGTTAAGAGATCGTTGCCTGGTGCACACATGCTCAATTCCGTACACGGGACTCGTCAAATTCCACGACCCGGACCACGACCAGAAACATGACTATTGTTAAGTAAAAGTCACATGACCACTCGGCCTAATGCTTTCGGCGAAGTGGTCACATGACCGACCATAAGTAAAAGTCACAAGTTACGACCAGAAGACGTTTTCAACTCATTTATATTAATCGTGAAAAGTGTTAGATTTATCGTTACAATACCAGAGCGGAAGCGGGATTCATCCACGGATCTCATTAAGGAGATCACCGAATCCCAGATTCGGAGTCTACGGATCGCGATTAGGAGATCCCCGAATCCGGGATTAGGAGATCTCCGAATCGCAATTAGGAGATCTCCGAATCGCAATTAGGAGATCTCCGAATCCCAGATTCGGTGATCGACGAATCGCGATTCGGAGATCTCCGAATCTGAGTGGTGATTGTTCCATCGTCCAACAACACAACATGTTGTTACCTTCACAGCTGTCATTACCCGCTGGTCGCTGCATGCTAATCGCTGTTCATATGATTCATGGATATCGATATTGCTATTTACGAAAGTAACAGGCAGCCTAGCTAGCTACATGTAGAAGTTGAATGGATCAATAATTCATAAGTACAGTAGGGCTGCTACTAAACGGCTGAAACATCAAAAGCAAAAAAAACAAACATCCATTGGATTGCCCACGTTTGGAAAAGCAATGCCAAGGAAACCAAGAGAATCACGGGTCCAACAACACTGTAAGTGGTCCCAAGATGCTGCAACCACTCACAAATGCTGCCAAGACGGCATCCGACCAGAACCAACAACAACAAAGTCAAAATTGTCGATTCCAACATATACAATGGAGAACAGACGCGTTGATCTTTCTCCGCCTCCCAACTTTTTGATTCGGTCGTCGACATTATCAAATACCAAGGTGTGACCAGGGAACGCTAATTAATGGAATGCCAAAGTGACTAACTTAGTGTGGGAATAGAATGGCTCTGTCAATACAATGAATGCACATTGGAAACATATTGGGACATGCGTCCTTCCCGGTCAAATTCGTGTGTTGAACATAAGACCTCTTGACAGTGAGCCAATGTCACTCCAAAAACGTACCGTGGCAATCGAATTGAATGGCCAAACAAGCCTATCGTTTGCCCGAAATTGCCGGGTGGAAATTGATATACTTTTGAAGCCTGGAGATCACACGACACAAATCCGAATCTTTTTCATGACCTGAACTTTGAACGTTTCCAGAATACAAATCGAAAGACTCTACCTGGAAAATAAAATTGCCAACTTTGTTTGGACGGTGGTATTGGCAGGAACAGTTAGTACCATGCCACTGTCATTACAAACATTTCCATTCGAAGTATTCCATCAACTGCTTTATAGTCCCAACCATCCTGATTCATTCATTCCCAATAATGAAGAAGTATGTAACTGGAGTGAAACGGTACAAGTGGCAATACAATACGGTCAGTAGGAGTGCATGCGATTTCCTCGGCGGAAACGATTGGGCCTCCTGGACGATCGAGAGCTTGTTGCTGCCTGCCGTGGGCTGTCCATCACCCAAGATTTCACTGGCCCTACAAAATGTTTTATTAGGGGACTGCTGTTTTGCCAAGCCTTTCGACAGTGTTGCCCTTTTATGGAATAGAATGGTTCCATTACTATTATCATTGTCTCCATACTTCTTTCCACTCGTTGTGGAAAACGTTGGGTTGTCTCAACTGTTCGTGGGCAACCCCACACGCCCCAACAAGTGGCACACTATAACTATTATTAGCTATTCTACCTAGCTAGCTTCTATTAAAATGTAATATTAAAAAAGGGCAAAATATGACAATTCCAATTGTTTAAATTATGTGTAAGCTATTGGAAGTACTCGTCGTACTGTAATAATTATAAAACTTTGCGTGTCCGCGTCACATGCGTTGCTCAATTATGCCTTGAAAAGCGGCCCAAACAATTATCTCATAGTGGTGTAAAATTTGTACATTGGTATCGCTTATTACTGAGAAAGTGATTCTTGTGATTGTGGTTCTTGTTGTGATTGCGGTGACGACGTGGAACCAGCAGCACCAAACATACTGGCCACTGGGAATTGCGACAAATTCTCCAAGACCAAATCGGCCGTTTGCTCAAATATTTTTCGTTCGTCGTCCGTAAATCGAGGATCCGGAATGGCCACCACGAAACATCCCGCTGCTTTGCCGGCTTGGACTCCGGGCATGCCATCTTCAAAGACGACACAATCCTTGGGATTTAGGCCTATGCGTCGTGCAGCTTCCAAATAAATATCGGGAGACGGTTTTCCATGTTTCAAGGCTGGATCATCGCCTGTCACAATGGTATCAAAATACGAAAACATTTCTTCGTGGTGTTTTCGTTTTTCCGTGACAGATGTCGAGTAGGACGACGTGGCAATGGCCATGGGCAATTTGGTCTTCGCGTCAGTGAGCTGTAGATTGGCTAATTGTTGGACCAATTCGTCGGCGCCTTGGCATGCCTCGACAGTGCCAATGTATTCAAACATGATTTCCTCGTGTCGTTTTAAGAATTCCTCGACCGAAGGTGGACTTGGGACACCCCAATATTTGTGAGACCATTCCAAGACAATTTTGGCCCACGCCGGTCCTGGTAATCCGAGTGTTTTTTGTTTGAGCTCCCATTCCATCAATTGATGGCGATCTTCAAAGGCAGCTAGGGCTTCCGCCGACAGTTTGTCTTGGAGCGTCAAATACACTGCCTTGCATCCCAGGGGTTCCGTGTCCAATAAAGTCCCATCCATGTCAAACAAGACGCCCTTGAATTGTTTTGTACTAGACGACGGCATGGTCGAAAAGGCCAAGATGCTTTGAGGAGCAAGGAAAAGGAGAAGAATCAGCTGCAAAAAGTATCGGAATAGGCTTTGCAATGGCAATCGGAAGGATGCAGTGCAACTGGCAGGTTTCATCGTTGTTGTTGCTGTTTTATATGTTTGTTGTCTTGGCTACTACTACTTTAGTTTCTTTCTTTGCGGGTAATCGAACAGGTTCCGATTCACCGACCGACTGATTGTTTCTTCTTGTATCTTCGTTCACAACTTGTCTCATTCTTCTTGGAAGATCCCCACCAGGTACGTCAGTTCCAATCCACCAATCAGCGTTATTGTTAATGAAAGAACTGCTGTGAGTCCAAACACAAAAGATACTGCATAATTGTTTAAGTAGTGTGCGTCTTTTGGTTTCAGTACGTAAGAATTGTACAGAGTTGCGCGCGCAGTGAGGTTGCAAAAATATATTGGGAACTAAATAAAGGTAATTATATCATGACGTCACTGGTTAATTATAGAACATGTTCTACAATGCACGATTGCATAACAGAGCGCCCGTCGGTCTCTTATACAATGCACGATTGCAGAAAATAGCGCCGGTCGGCCTCTTCTACAATGCACGATTGCATAACAAAGCGCCGGCGCAACCAGAACCAATACAGCACCGAATTGCGGCGCGGTGGTGCGCCAGTTTGAAGTTTGCTTGTGGACGACTATCCACACGCAAATGACCGCTGTGCCAACGATGACAGCAGGCTACATTAGCTAAAGTAGCTGCCTGGCAAGCTAGCCAGACTAGCTAGACTAGCTAGACTAGCTAGACTAGCTAGACTAGCTAGTGCTAGTATAGCAGCACCCTGCAACAACCAACAACAACAACTCGCAGACAGCTACATATACTGTTCCGGGCCAACTTGTCGAAGGAATGGTCCTAGTACAAATAAATAACGACTAGCTTGCCACAGCAGATGGCTGGTAGGAGTGTTCGTCGCGCCAACGGGGAAGAGATAGTGCGAAAAGGGCAATGTCGTCATTTTAGGAATCGATGACCATCTTGTTGTGGTCGATTCAGCCGCATGGACGGCACAGTTGGTTCTGACTGATTTTTGTACCAATGGACATTGGTTAACAAACCAAAACACCTGGGCGCTCATCCTAGTCTGGCTACAAGAGTAGTAGCTATCTGCGTCAACGGTGACGTCGATTGCCAACTGATACCAGCTATAGGAGCCAGTGCACCAGCAGCAATCCATTTTTCGATGACTGCCTCAGTCGTCCTACAAGCCAACAACAGCTATCTAATCCTAACTACTCGCAGTTGGAGGGATTGCTGGAGTACTCGATGCTGAAAAGATGGTCGGAGAAAGACACATGGGAATCCAGCGTTTTTATCAATTCGCCCGCACATAACTTGCAACCAAAAGTACCACTCAAGAATGGAACCTCAACAACAACCCGCAGACTGAAGGACAAGTAGCAAAACAATTAATCCTTGCCAGGATGCATTCGCGTGGATGTTTGGAAAGAGAAAAGGAAGCAGCCGGGCAAGTAAAAACCAGTGCTACTCTATCTCCTCGAACGCCCGAAATCATTCCTGGAATGTGCCGCCGTCGCTCTCAAGCTCAGCGTCTTGTCATTTTCTTTTTGTGGCAAACTTTCCGTCTCGGTATTTTCATAGTAACTTTACCTTCGCCGTAAAATGACAACTTACTTGCTTAATAGATCTGCTTGGAAATGCAAACAACAACAAACTCGGAAAGCTTTCATACATTACGTTCATCGCAAAATGGAAATTCATCTTGGATCTCTTCCAATTATACATAAATATACAGTATCGCAGAAAAGGGGCTCTTTGGTCCTGCAACCAAGAAGTTTTCGACTTTGGACGACAGCGACGACAAGAACCCTTATTGTGAGTGTGGTTAGGGGTGAACGTGGATCTGGCCATTCATTTCGCATATCGAAAATAACATGACAAAGAACCCATGGAATGTACTGTTTCTCGGCATTTTCCAATTCCATGGATGCAGGATTTTCCCCCAAAAAGCAGGAAGCAACAGCCGGCGCACACGCAATGTCTGCTTTTCTTATTTTTCGAGTACGATAAGAGACGAAGAAAACCAAAGCCAAAAGTCGATGCGAGAGAGTCCCAGAAATTGGATGGCCTTTTGGACACCTTTTTCATTGTCGTGGCGCCAAAATTCAACGTATCGTACGAAAAGTCGTTCCACGTACGCAACCTTCCACCAATGCCTTTTCATGTGCAGCCAACACAACCATCCCGATTTTTGGCATCTAGGAGTCACCAACAGATACACCGCACCTTCCTGCCCAACCAAAGATCCAACAAGAGCTTTTTGCAAGGCGAGCAAAGATGGGAAGGGGGCTACTATGTTTGGTATTGCGGGAGCGAACTCTTGCCAAGGACCGTGTTAACCATGGAGTGGAACTTTTTTCAATGCCGATCTCATGACCCATCATGTGCTGGGTTTTTCGTAACATGGCGTCGCTTCTCTTCTTGTAACAGGCAATGACGGGAGCAGGAAACGTTGGTTGTATAACAAGCGATACATTGTTGATATTCGATTGCTTTTGTTGTGCTTGATCCAACAAAGGAACCCCAATCGACACCGACACGAAAGCTGGCTGGCGTATCGAAGAAAGCTAGCTAGCTAGTACTCCCAGCAACTACTGGTACTGGAGGTGTCTGGCTTGGGACTTTACATGCTCCATGGAGTGCTGATACACCTACTTCTTTTTCGGACTATGAAGTAAATCACGATGAGAGCGACAGTGGTAGGAATCATTCGTTTCCCGTAGATGGAGGCGCCGTCATCTCCATTCACGTCTTCAACGATCTGGTGGCGGTGGCGTCGGCAATGGTCTGTTTGGTAACAGCACAAGCATGATGGGAATCTTTCCTGATGGCGAGATGTGAGCGAGAGATGACAAAACGGTGAATCGAGGACCCCAACAAGGTTGCCAAGAATGAAAAGTCACGGACAGGTAGGTTTACATGGCGAAGACTGCAGACGGAATATACTCCGATGGTTTTAGTAAGCAGATGCTCTTTCAGTGAGCTGACCGTCGACCCCAATATCCAGAGAAGTAAAAGCTTCCTTCTCTAGAAGCCAAGAGAGAGAAGCGCCGTCGCCTTGGCCAAACCCTCTTGTGCGCTCTAATTGGAAAGTAGAAGCTGGGAGGGGGGCATGCATGTACGATATCTTGGTGACGGGAGACTTTGAATTGGCGAAGGCGGGTGTCTACTAGCTTTGTCGATCTACTGCGGAGTTGAGGTCCTGTCAATTTTGGCGGAAGATGATACATACACAGCAAACTGTACCGTGTTGGAATTCGACGTATTTAATAACACTGTCAAGGCAGACACCGCTGACTAGACGTACGACTACAACACAAAGCTGGCTAGAATTTCGAAGGAAGCTTGCTAAAAGCCAATGTCATTAAATTAATCCTTCCATCTGCGGTGCGACGCCTAAACTAGACACCCGACTCCTGCCAGCATCTCTTTCTGAACCGGATGCTACCAAGGCGGTTGCTTGTAGCCTGTTTTCGAATACTATGGAACTGTCTTCTTCTTGGTTGTCAGTCTCCGTCTAGTCTTCGTTTTCTTTCTTTTCATCGTCACAGAGTGGAAAATCAAACATCCACTGCACACCAAAGGCGTCCTTCACCATGCCAAAATAGGACCCCCAAAACTGGTTGCCAATGGGACAAATCACTTTGCTTCCTTCCTGGCCTGCGAATGCTTGAAACAAACGGTCTGTTTCTTCCTTCGTGTCCGGTACCAAATTAATGCAACTGTTGGTACCCACCACAAGCTTGTTGTCTGTGCAGCAGAATTCGGCAACGTAATCAGAGCCCATGAGGGAGCACTTTCCCATACCAACATCCAACCCCGTATGGAGGATCAAGTCCTTCTTGTCGTCGGGAACCTTGTCCTTCATGGGAGAAGCCCCATACGTCATTTGAACGCAAACCTTCTTCTTGAAGACCCGTTCATAAAAGGCAAACGCTTCGGCACATTTGCCATCAAAAGTGAGGTACGTACCGATGCTCTTCATGGTGATTTCTACTTTACTTCGGGATTTGGTGATTTGTGGTTTTTGTTTTTTTGTTTTTGATTTTATGGTCTCTGTTAACCTCCTGGAGATTTTCCTTCTCGAATTCAAAAATGATGTTCAGGAAACAAAGTTTCGTGCCAACATATCTTTTCCGGGAACCCTTTGGAATTCTATTTGCGTGAGATTGATGCTGAAACCTGAAATCTGGAAACTTGCATCTCTCCTACCGAGGGTCAAAACTTGCTGCCAAGAATATGGAATCTTAAATAAATGAATCTTGTTTAATCTCTATAACCGATGAACAAAACTTACTGCCAAGAAAAAGATCTTAGTAGTTGTCGTCCCGCTCGTTCGAAGTTTCGCGCCAGCAACTCCATTCGGCCTACTTGTGTTCCTAGCTAGCAGTAACAGTGAACGTCACTCAGAGGGTAACCACTGTGGTTTCGTCATCCCAAAAAAACACACACATCTTTTGCCTTCATAACCTGTTTGCAAAACCATTAAAAACACGTTGCTATTGTGTTTTGGGTCTCCCAAAACCAAACACACACATTCGTTGCACACCTCGCCTAACAAACCAAGCAGCAGCATCCAGCAACCCCACAACAACCAACAGCGCAACCTTGCATGAGCAACACATTGCGTCAATGTGGCAACAATTAACATTTGATGTTGCAGCTGCCTTGAATCGATGATTTTTGGTTGGTCAGTTTGTCATTTGAGAATTCTGATTTTGTTGAATCATGTGTTTGCATTGAGGTGTCAGCGTTCTGGTGGTTGAGATGTTTTGATTGTCTCTGGCTGGCAAACACATGACCCCTTTTTCAAATGTTGAGGTCGCTGGTGAGCAAGTGCACAGATCAGCTTGACTTCTGAATGTGACATTGTTGGCTTCATTTTGTTGGCGCAATGGTGACATCACAAGAAAGCTCAGAAAAGTGGTGATCAATCTGCAATCCGGTTGGACAAAAGACAACAGAGAATGTGCTTGCCAACAGTCTCTGACTTGATTCTTCATGTTGCACTCGCTCTCTGAAGAATTTGCTTGTCTTTTGGATTCATTTTTTGTGTTGTCAAATGGGTTTACACTGAGCAAAAACCAATTTTCATCCAAACGCCTTTGATTGCTCCTTTCTTGTGACATGGTGAATGGTGCCGCCATGTGTCAGATGATCAACAACTTTCATAGCCGAATTGAACAGTTGACAAAACGTGGTCTCTGAGAGACAATCCACTGAACAACTGCCATAGCAGAGTGTCCACAAAAAATGAAAACAAGATGAACATGTGTTCATGAGCAATTGTTGAGTTTGAAAGAGACTCGAGTGATGTCATTGACTGCATCGCTTGTGGCCGGACTTGAGGCAACTGTTTTGGATTGCACTTGATTGCATCTGCATTGCATGCTCATCCCATGTGCACCCATTTAGATGCAGCCTTGCATAAGATGATCCAATCAGAATTACCCACATGCCATCAATGTGAATGTTTGCCCAACTTTTGTGTCAGTGCAGATTTTGTTTGTGTTTTTCACAAGGAACACAAACAAGCGTTAAGGAACCTGCAAACGCACACTGGCCTCGAGCGAGGCAATCGTTCTTCCCATGTTTCCGGAAGTCATGACGCCAGCATGGTGCAGCTTGTTGCGTGGGGAGCCAATGAACAAGTTTGGTACTTAGACATATCAATATTTCGTCGATCTCTATAGTTCATCTCTCTCATGAAGAGGCGCACCCAATCGAAAGAATAAATAACAATCCCTCGCCAATATGGTTCTCTAACTGCCGATAGGGCCTAAACGGACGCAATCAGAGAAACCCGAACACATCGGCAGTTAAGCGACAATCGGCCGAACATACCTAAGTAACAGTCCGAACCGTGTCAACTCACTTAATGAGGGGCAGCCTCCCCTCAGACTTCGCACGGGGAGTCGAACCAAAATTTTCCTCGCTGATTGACACCCAAGATATTTGGGAAGCGAGAAAGTGCACAGATATCCCAATCTGTTTGCCTCTCTCACAAAATCACAAATTGAGAGATTCGAATCGGTTTTTCGTGCTGTCTCTTATACACATCTGACGCTGCCGACGAATAGAGAGGTGTAGATCTCGGTGGTCGCCGTAT
>ENA-ORBV01008012-ORBV01008012.1-microbial-mat-metagenome-genome-assembly--contig:-NODE-8012-length-17931-cov-6.783018_pt1 | contig 17931 bp, 13 predicted proteins | sample MGYA00237777_ERZ505514 | MGnify/ENA primary metagenome ERZ505514 (study PRJEB26160, sample SAMN06269048) | microbial mat metagenome | isolation source: Oligotrophic lake microbial mat | place...
GCATTTATCAACAGCCCGCGCTCTTTCCCGATCTCACCGTCGCGGAAAACATCGCCCTCCGCCTCGACGCCCCCGCCGCCGCCCGCCGCATCGACTGGCCTGCCCGCCGTGCCCGCGCTTCCGCGCTCCTCGCCCGGTGCGGCGCCCGGTTCTCGCCCGACGCCGAGGTCCGCGCCCTCTCCATGCCCGAGCAGCAGCTCGTCGAAATCGCCTGCGCCCTCGGATCGGGCGCCCGCCTCGTCATCATGGACGAGCCCACCGCCTCCCTCACCCGCCTGGAGCAGGAACTCCTCTTCGCCGTCGTGCGCGACCTGCGGCTGGCCGGCGTCGGCGTCGTCTACATCTCCCACCGGCTCGAGGAAATTTTCGCCCTCGCCGACCGCGTCACGGTTCTCCGCGACGGTCGCACCGTCGGCACCCACGCCATCGCCGCCATCGACGAACCGGGCCTCATCCGGCTCATGGTCGGCCGTGAGGTCGCGCAGGTTTACCCGCCCGCCGAGTCCGCCCCCGGCGCGCCCGTGCTCTCCCTCCGCGACGTCGGCTGCACCGCTTCCGGTGTCCACGGGGTCTCCTTCACCGTGCACTCCGGCGAAATCTTCGGCCTCGCCGGTCTCGTCGGCGCCGGCCGCACCGAGCTCGCCCGCGTCCTCTTCGGCCTCACGCCCGCCGACTCCGGCGAAATCTCCCTCGACGGCCAGCCCTTGGCGCTGCGTTCCCCTCGCGACGCGATCGCCCGCGGCCTTGCCTACGTCCCCGAGGACCGCCGCCGCCACGGCGTCGTCCTCGAGCTGCCCATCGCGCACAACCTGACGATGGCCATCCACCGCCGCCTCTTTCCCGGCGCCTGGCTTCGCTTTGGCGCCGAGCGCGCCCTCGCGCTCGACTACATCCGCGACCTCTCTGTGAAATGCGCCGGCCCCGAGGCTCCCGGCGGCAGCCTTTCAGGCGGCAACCAGCAAAAAGTCGCCCTCGCCCGTTGGCTCGCGACCAAGCCCCGCGTCCTCATCCTCGACGAGCCCACCCAAGGCGTCGATGTCGGCGCCAAGGGCGAAATCCACCGGATTATCCGCCGACTCGCAAAAGAGGGTCTCGCCGTAATTCTCATCTCGAGCGACCTGCCCGAGGTTATCGGCATGAGCGACCGCATCGGCGTCATGCGCGGCGGCACGCTCCACGCGATCCTCCCCGGCGGCTCCGATCCCCACACCGTCATGGCCACCGCCCTCGGCGCCGCCGCATGAAGCGCCACGTTCGCGAACTCTCCGTCCTCGGTGCCCTCGTCGTCCTGCTCGTCGGCCTCGCGATTTTTGCGCCCGCGTTTTATCAGCCGCAGCCGCTCCTCTCGCTCCTCACCCGCGAGGCCCCGGCCCTCGTTGTCGCCTGCGGCATGGCCTGCGTCATCATCACGCGCCAGATCGACATCTCCGTAGGTTCGGTCTTCTCCGTCTGCAGCGTCTGCGCCGGACTCCTCGCCGCGCGCGGCTGGCCGCTGCCACTGGTGCTGCCCGCCGCCATCGCGGTGGGCGCGCTCCTCGGGTCCATCAACGGCCTGCTCGTCGCCGGTCTCGGCCTTCCGTCCATCGTCGTCACGCTGGCGACCATGGTCGCGTTGCGCCAAGGCCTGAATCTGATCCGCCAGGGCGAGTTCGTAAACCTCCCCGAGGCCGTCCAATGGTTCGGTCTCAGCCAGACCGCCGGCCAACTCGTCCTCGTCGGCGCCGCCCTCGCCGTGCTGGTCGCGCTCTCCTTCGCCCTGCGCCACCTCGCTGCCGGCCGCGTGATCTACGCCGTCGGTTCCGATGCCGAGGCCAGCCGGCTCGCCGGCCTCCGCCCGCAACTCGCGACGTTTTTGGTCTTCGTTTTCGTCGGAACCCTCACCGGCCTCGCCGCCATGATGAACCTCGTGCAATCCCCGCAGATCCAGCCGCTCGGCGGCGCCGGCCTCGAACTCAAGGTCATCGCCGCCGTCGTGGTCGGCGGAGTCGCGATCTCGGGTGGCCGCGGCAACCTCTGGGGAGCTTCCGCCGGTCTGCTGCTGCTCGCCTGCATCTCCCCGGCGCTCACGCATCTGCGGGTCGAGGCCTATTGGGAAAAAGCCATCCAGGGCACCATCATCATCCTCGCCGTCGCCGCCGAGGGCCTGCGCGGCCGCCGGGGAGGAACTCGCCCATGATCGCCGGTCCCGCCAACACCACCCGGGGCCGCCGCGATTGGAAGGCGTTCCTCCTCTCCCACGAGATGCTGCTGCTTTACGCGCTCGTCGGCATGTGGCTGTTTTTCTACTTCGCCGGCACCACCACCAACCGCCGCGGCATCGTCGTCGGCTTCGGCACGCTCGACCGGCAATTCGACATCCTCCGGCACTCCTGCGAGATCGGCCTGCTCGCCCTCGCCCTCACGCCGGTCATCCTCACCGCCGGCATCGACCTCTCCGTCGGCTCGCTCCTCGGGTTGTGCGCGATCCTCTTCGGACATCTTTGGCAAGTCGCCGGCCTGCCCGTTCCCGTCGCCGTCGTTCTCACCTTGGCCCTCGGCGCGGTCGCGGGCGGCCTCAACGCCGCGCTCATCACCGGCCTACGCCTCCCGCCACTCATCGTGACGCTCGGCACCTATTCCCTCTTCCGCGGCCTCGCCGAGGCCATCACGCGCGGCTCCGTCACCTACACCGATTTTCCCGCCGGCTTTCTCTTTGTCGGCCAGGAACGCTGGCTCGGCCTGCCCACGCAGGCGTGGATTTTCTTCCTCGTGGCGCTCGGCGTCGGCCTCCTCGTGCATCGCACCACTTATGGCCGCTCCTTCCGCGCCATCGGATTTTCCCTCGAGGGCGCGCGCTACGCCGGCATCCCCGTCGCCCGCCGTCTCGCCTTGGTCTACATCCTCGCCGGGCTCATCGCCGCCATCGCCGCCATCATTTACACCGCCCGACTCGGGCAGGCCAAGGCCGATGCCGGCACCGGCTACGAGCTCTTCGCCATCACCGCCGTCGTGCTCGGCGGCACCAGTATCTTCGGCGGCAAGGGCTCCGTCGTCGGCACGCTCCTCGGCGTCGCCGCCATCGCCGTCCTCAAGAGCGGCCTCGCCTGCCTCCCCGTGGTCATGCGGATGAACGCCGCCGAGGAAATGTCCGGCCTGCTCACCGGCGCGCTCCTGCTCCTCGCCCTCACCGCCGGCGTCGCCCCAAAAATCCTGTCCAACCTCCGCTCCTCTTCTCCATCCTCGTCCTCCACCCCATGAAAAAACCCCTCTTCCGCCTTGCCTGCGCCGCCGCCGTTTTTCTCGCCTTGCTCACCGCCGTCTCCGCCGCCGATGCCAAGCTCATCGTCGCGATGCTCCCCAAATCCAAGGGCAACGCCTACTTCATCTCCGTAAAAGCAGGCGCCGAAAAAGCCGCCAAGGAACTCGGCGTCCAGCTCCTCTTCGACGGCCCCACCGATTCCAACGCCGCCAAACAAAACGAGATCGTCGAGAACTGGATCACCCTCGGCGTCGACGTCATCGCCGTCGCTGCGGAAAATAAAGAGGGCATCTCCACCGCCCTCCGCAAAGCCCGGCGCCAAGGCATCAAGGTCCTCACCTATGACGCCGACGCCCTGCCCGATGCCCGTTCGTTCTTCGTCAACCAAGCCACCCCCGAAGGCATCGGCCATAGCCTCATGGACGAGGCCGCCCGACTCACCGGCGGCGAAGGCGAGTTCGCCATGATCGTCGCCACCCTCACCGCCGCCAACCAGCGCGAGTGGCAGAAACACATCGAGGCCCGCCTCAAGGAAAAGTATCCGAAAATGAAACTCGTCGCCGTCCGCCCCTGCGACGACCTCAAGGACAAGGCCCAGTCCGAGGCCACCGCGATGCTCGGCGCCCATCCCAACCTGAAACTCATCATGGCCATCTGCTCCCCCGCAGTCCCCGGCGCCGCCGAGGCCGTCAAACAGGCCGGCAAGGCCGGCAAAGTAAAAGTCATCGGTCTCGGCCTTCCCAACGAAAACCGCCGCTACGTGAAAGAGGGCGTCACCGACAGCGTCATCCTCTGGAACACCGTCGACCTCGGCTACCTCACGATCTACGCCGGCGTCGCCCTCGCCAAAGACGAACTCAAGCCCGGCGCCAAATCCTTCACCGCCGGTTCCCTCGGAACCTTCGCCATCGTCGGTGACAGCATCCTCCTCGGGAAACCGTTCATCTTTAACCGGGCCAACATCGATCAGTTCGACTTTTGAGCCAATTGGCGGCGAGGTCCCCGCACCTTTTGTCCGCACGCAACCATGCGACGAAGATTTGCGGCGAAACCCAACGTTGCCCGTCGTCAGTCTTGAACGTCCCGGGCATAGCCCGGTCCCGCCCGCGGTTCTGAACGCGATCTGGCGCTACGTCCCCGGCGAAGCGGCGGCCTCGCCCCGGGCGGCCGCCGCTTTTCAGCCCCGGATGCGGGCCAGCCGCTCCAGCAACTACGCCCAGCCCGCTTCCGCCGCCGCCCGATTGGCCGGGATCGCGTCGGGCTCCTCATCCAGCCGCATGAACGCAAGCAGAAGCGAGACGGTTGAGATCAATCCTCTCTTCGCAGGGAAAGCGTCACGGCTTCTCCTTCCCCGTGGCCAGCGAGGGCGTCAGCGACTCGCCCTTCACGCGGATACCCGTGAGTTTCTGGATCACCAGCTCCGCCTGATCCTCGACCACATCGACGAGCGTATGCCGCTGGTGAATGTCGATCGCGCCGACGACATTGCCCGGCAGGCGGGTCACCCCGGCGATCTTTCCCACGATGTCCGCCGGCGTGATCAGATGCTTACGTCCGACGTTGATGAACACCGTTTTGAATCCCTGTTCCCGACCCGTCCGGCTGATCGGGGCCACATCGCCCTCGGCTCGCAGCGGTTCGCGGTGAACGTCCGCCGGTGGCCGCGGCGCAGGCACGGACGCGGCGATCTTCGGCCGCACTGCCGTCGTGGCCGGGCTCCGCGTCGCGGCCGGAGCCGCGCTGGCCGGGGCCGCCGGCGCCGTCGGGGCGGCGGGGATCGCCTTCTTCGTCGCCCAACTCGGAGCCGCGCTCGTCGGGGGCAGCGCCGCCGGCTTGCCCTCGGGCTTCTCCGGCCCGCCGCCGCCCTGGAGCAGATGGATCAACGCCGAGCAGATGTCGGTGCTCGGGTAGCCTTGCTCCAACAGCCGGTCGATCATGCGGTCCTGTTTGCGGAATTTCGCCGCGTTCAGCGTGTCGCGCAGCTTTTCGAAAAACACATTCTCCCGCGCCTCTTCCACCTGATCGAGCGACGGGATGTTCTCCCGCCGGATCTTGAGCTTCGCGTAGCGGATGAAATTCTGGAGCACCCAGAGTTCGCGCCCGCAGACAAAGGTAAACGCCCGCCCCGACTTGCCCGCGCGCCCGGTGCGCCCGATGCGGTGCGTGTAATCCTCGGCGTCGTTCGGCAGGTCGTAATTGAACACGACCTCAAGGTCGTCGACATCGAGCCCGCGCGCCGCCACATCCGTCGCGACGAGAAACTCGAAGCCGCGCCGGCGGAATTTGTCCATCACCCGGTTGCGCTGCATCTGCGTGATGTCGCCGTGCAGCCGGTCGACCGCGTAACCGCGCGCCGCCATGATCTCGGCGAGTTCGTCACACATGATCTTGGTGCTGCAAAAGATGATTCCGTAACGGAAATCATGCACGTCGATCAATCGCGTCAGCGCCTCGATCTTCGAGCGGCGATCCACCTCGAAATATACCTGGTCCACCTGCGGCGCGTTCTGCGCCGAGGACTCGATTTTGATCCAGGCCGGATCCCGCGAGTAGCGCTTGATCAGGTCTTGGATCGCTCGCGGCATCGTGGCCGAGAAGAAGAGCAACTGGCGCGTCTCCGGCACCGCCGAAAGGATCTTCTCGATGTCCTCGCGGAAACCCATGTCGAGCATCCGGTCGGCCTCGTCGAGGATCACCAGCTTCAGCTTGTCGAGCTTCAGCGAACCGCGGTCCATGTGGTCCATCAAACGCCCCGGCGTGCCGATCACGACCTGCGCGCCCGCGTCGAGCCCGCGGAACTGCCGCTCGTAGCTCTGCCCGCCGTAGACCGGCAGCTCGCGCAGCCCGCGCTTGAAAAACGCCAGTTTCGCCACCTCCTCCGCGACCTGCACCGCCAGCTCGCGCGTCGGCAGCAAAATCAACACCTGCACCGCCCGGCTCTGCACATCGACCTTGTCGATCGCCGGAATCGCAAACGCCGCCGTCTTGCCCGAGCCGGTCGAGGACTGCCCGACGACATCGCGCCCCTCGAGAATCGTCGGAATGACTGCGGTCTGAATCGGCGATGCTTCCTCGAAGCCCATCTTTTCCACGGCCTTCAGGACCTCGGGCGAAAGCCCCAACTCGGTAAATAAACGTTTTTCCATAGCTCAACCTGACCCCGCCGGGAGCAAAATGAGAGCTAAATCTAAACCGCCGGCCAGTGCTTCTCCAGCTTCGCGCGCACAAACCGCACGCTCTCCGCCAGCTGCTCCATCCCGTCCACTCCATCCTCGATACTCACCCAACCGTCGAAGCCCGCGCCCTTCAACGTGGAGAAGATCGCGTCGTAGTCGTTCAGGCCCTTGCCGATCGTGCCGTGCCGCAGCCGCTTCGCATAGCCTTCCGCACCCGTCTCATCGCGCCGCAGATCCGCGATCGTTCCCTCGGCCAGATAACGGTCGCTCGCATGCATCGTCACCACGCGGTCCTTCACCCGCGCCAACAGTTCCAGCGGCTCGTCCCCGGCGAGAAACGCATTGCTGGGGTCATAGTTCACGCCGAAACGCGGATGCCGGATACGCGCCACCAGTTCGCAAAACACGTCCATCTTCTGGGCAAACTCCGGGTAACTCCAAAAATCGTCCTTGTAGTGGTTCTCGATGATCAACGTGACGCCGCACCGCTCCGCCTCCGGCAGACACGCCTCGATGCACTCTACGACCAAGTCGAGCCCGCGCTCGCGGGTCAGCTCCGGCCGACGCTGCCCCGACAACACCCGGCAAAAACCCGCGCCCAGCGCCGCCGCCATGCGAATCCAATTTTTTTCTTTTTCAATCTCGCGCGTCCGGAACTCCGCATCGGGGTGGGAAAAATCCGGCGAACAACACAGCATGGGGATCACCATGCCCCGCGTCTCCACCGTTCGCCGAGCCTCCGGCCAACGCGCCGGATCGGCGAGTTCCAGCATTCCGCTGTAGTATTCAAGCCCGTCGAGCCCGAGCGGTGCCGCGAGGTCCACCCACTCGCGCAAGGTCATCGTGCCCTCCTTGCAGAGCTGCCGGATGAAGGCCTTGGGAAATGCGGCGAGACGAGGCATGGGGTCGGTTATTTCGCCGCCGTCTTGTCCGGATTTCTTCCGATCACCGAATACTGCTCCAGCTCCACCACCGCGCCGCTCACCGGCCGCGATTCGTCACCGAGCCAGTAAACCGCCGCCGCCGCGATCTCCTCCGGCTTCATCAACCGACCCGAGGGCGCGAACTCCGCCGGCACCCGCTCCGGCCAGTCCGCCGCCATCCCGTGCTCGATCTGGTGGGCGTATTCGCGATCCGTCAGCACCCAACCCACATTGAGATGATTCACGCGCACCCGATCCTTGCAATGGGCGTTCGCAAGGTTGCGCGACATCGTCTGCATCGCGCCCTTCGAAACGCTGTAGGCGAGCAGGTTCGCCTGCCCGCTGTGCGCGTTGATCGAACCGATGTTCAACACGCAGCCCTCGTTGGCCTTGAGTTGGGGAAAGGCCGCCTGGATCAGCAGGAACGGTCCGCGCGCGTTCACCGCCATCATCCGGTCGAAAAATTCCGCACTGGTCGACGCGAGGTTGCTCCGCGCCACGATCGCCGCGTTGTTCACCACCGCGTCGATCCGCCCAAACGCCGCCAGCGCCGCCGCCACGATCCGCCCCGCACTCGCCGGATCGGCGAGATCGTCGAGATGCAGCGCCGTCGCCGCGCCGAGTCTTTTCACCACGGCTTGGCCGTCCTCGCGCGCGATGCCGTGCACAAGCACCCGCGCCCCCTCCGCGACGCAGCGCTCCGCGATGGCTTGCCCGATGCCCGAGGTCCCGCCGGTGACGATGATGACTTTGTCTTTTAATCGCATGGTGTGGAAAGAAGCTCAGACCGGCTTCAACACGGCCTTCACGATCTCGCCCGCGTGCATCTTCTCAAACGCTTCATGCCACGACTCCAGTCCCCACACACCGCCCATAATCGGCCGCACATCGAGTTGGCCCGAGGCCAGCAGCGCCAGCACCCGCTCCCATACCGGCCAGTTGTGCGAAAAACTTCCCTGCAGCGTGATATTCTTCATTACCAGCGGATCGAGCGAGAAGCCCAACGGCTGCGGACCCCAACCCACTTTGCTGATCCAACCGTTCGGCCGCACGATTTCCATCGCGGTCTTCAACGCCGCCGAAACGCCCGCCGCATCGATCACCCCATCGACTCCGAGACCGTCGCGCGCCTTCGCCCACGCCGAGGCGTCGCCTACGATCACTTCGCAGCCGTAAACTTTCGCGACCTCGAGCCGTGCGCGGTCCCGCTCCAGTCCCACCAGCGCCACCTGCGCGCCCGCGAGCCGCGCCATCGCCGCGCATAAGATCCCGATCGGTCCCGGCCCGAGCACGACCACGCGATCCCCCGGCCGCACGCGGGCATTGTTGATCACCGCGTTGAACGCCACACAGCACGGCTCCGTCAACGCCGCCTGCTCCATCGCCAAGCCGTCCGGCACCCGATGCAGGCAACGCGCCGGCACCCGCACGTAGCGCGTCATCGCCCCATCGACGCCGTAGCCAAAGCCCTTCCGCGATGGCTCCAGATTGTAGAGTCCCTCGCGCGTGAGCGGGCTGTCCGGATCGATCACCGCCGCCGTTTCGCTCACGACGCGGTCGCCTTCCGACCATCCGCGCACCGCACTCCCGAGTTCCGCGATCCGCCCGCCAAACTCATGCCCAAGCACCACCGGGTAGTTCACTTTCCAGCTGTGCGACGAAGTCCATTGATGGAGATCACTGCCGCACACGCCGACTGCTTCGACCGCGAGGATGATATCCTCCGGTCCCGCCACGGGACGCGGGATTTCGCGCAGCTCGACGCTGTGAGTTTCAGACGAGTAGTTAACAACACCGGGGCTTTTCATTTTGAAATTTTCCCTACGCGCACATCGCCGTAACCGTGCACGCGTTCGCAGATGATCCGCAGCGTGCCCTCGAGATCGCCGTCAGCCGTGCGAAACGCATCCGCGTCCACCGCCAGCGGCGCGCCGATCACGACGAGCGGCGCGCCATATTCCGGCGTGCGCACGGCCTGCTCCAAAGTGAGTCCGCCCACCGCCTGCACCGGCACGTTCACCGCCCCGACCACCGCGCGCAGATCGTCGAGCGGGCTCGGCATCCGCCGCCCCGCCGCCGCGATCCCGCGCCGCTCGTCGTAGCCGATGTGGTGGATCACAAAATCGCAGCCGAGGTCCTCGATCAGCTTCGCACCCGCGACCATGTCGGGAAACCCGAGGTTATCGCCCATGATCTTCACGCCGTAGTCGCGCCCCGCCTTCACGACGCACTTTAACGTCTCCTCATGCGCGCGCCCCATCACGACGACGTGCGTCGCGCCCGCCTTCGCCATCATCTCGGCCTCGAGATAGCCTCCGTCCATGATCTTCAGGTCCGCCACGATCGGCACACCGGGAAAGCGCTCGCGCAGCGCCCGCACGCCGTGCACGCCCTCGGCCAAAATAAACGGCGTGCCGGCTTCCAGCCAGTCCACACCCGCCTTGAGCGCGAGTGCTGCGGTCGAGAGCGCCTCCGCGCGATCCGTGAGGTCCAACGAAATTTGCACGATGGGGCGCATGCGAAGAAAGACGATCGCCGACACTGCGCGGCCCGTTCCGCCGCCGTCAATATCGCACGCTCAAGCCCATAACAATCTCCGTGATCTTTCACAACGGTCGCGCCCATCCGAGCCGCTTACGACCACCTAACTGACCGGCACCTCTGCGCACGAAGATTCTCAGCTAACCCACCGTCGATTTGATCGCGGCCCGGTCCTCGGTAGATGTCGGAATCTCGCTCCACCCTTCGCTCTGCCGCTATTTTAAAAACCGGACGGTTGCCTCGCTCGGCACCGAAGTTTTGGCTTTTGGCCGATGCACCTCACGCACCTCGCCTGCACCGCCTGCGGCAAAGAACACGACGCCACCTTCCCCCAAAACGTCTGCACCGCCTGTGGCAAACCGCTCTTCGCCCAATACGATCTCGTCGCCGCCGCGAAGACTCTCACCAAGGAATCCCTCCGCACCCGCGAAAAATCCCTCTGGCGCTACCGCGAAGTCCTCCCCGTCAAAAACGCCGCCGACATCGTCACCCTCGGCGAAGGCTGGACGCCTCTCCTCCCCGCCGCGCGTCTCGGTGCGAAGCACGGCCTCAGCCGTCTCTTCATTAAGGACGAGTCGCAAAACCCTACCGCCAGTTTCAAGGCCCGGGGCATGACCGCCGCCGTCTCCATGGCCAAGCAATTCGGTCTGAAAAAACTTGCCGCGCCCTCCGCCGGCAACGCCGGAGGCGCCCTCGCCGCCTACGCTGCGCGCGCCGGCATGGAGGCCCACATCTTCATGCCGCGCGACACGCCCAAGGCCAACATCATCGAGTGCGAGCAGATGGGCGCCCACGTCACCCTCATCGACGGCCTCATCACCGATTGCGGCGCCGAGGTCGCCAAGCGCAAGGTCGCCGAGGGTTGGTTCGATGTTTCCACGCTCAAGGAGCCCTACCGCGCCGAGGGGAAAAAGACCCTCGGCTACGAACTCGCCGAGCAGTTCGATTGGACGCTCCCCGACGTGATCCTCTACCCCACCGGCGGCGGCACCGGCCTCGTCGGCATGTGGAAAGCCTTCGCCGAGATGGAGCGCATGGGCTGGATCGACGCCAAGCGCCCGCGCATGTTCAGCGTGCAGGCCGAAGGCTGCCAACCGATCGTCCGCGCGTTCCACGCCGGCGAGAAGTTCGCCGCCGAGCACCTGGGCGCGCACACCCGTGCCTCCGGCCTCCGGGTGCCCAAGGCCATCGGCGATTTCATCATGCTCGGCGCTCTCCGCAAATCCGGCGGCGGCGCCATCGCCGTCACCGACGAGCAGATGATTACCTGCACAAAAGAAGTCGGCTCGCTCGAAGGCGTCTTCGTCGCCCCTGAGGGCGCGGGCTGCTACGCCGCGTTGAAAACTCTCCTCGCCGCCGGCCAGGTGAAGCCCGACGACACCGTCGTCCTCTTCAACACGAGCACGGGCTTGAAGTATCTGGAGTCTTACGGCGGGTGAGCCCGTGCTGAGTCGCGAGTAAACTCGCTCCCGCACGGTAGCTTCCGAAGTCCGAATGCAGGAGCGAGCTCGCTCGCGATTCTCCCCCGCGAGCCAATCCCAAAATCCGACTGTGGGAGCGAGCTTGCTCGCGACTTTCAGTTTACCGCCCTTCACCGTCGCGAGTAAACCCACTCCTACACGATGTAATCCGAAGGCCCGCATGTGGGAGCGAGCTTGCTCGCGACTTATTCGCAGCCATGACGGCAATGATGACTCCCCTGCCTCCCGCCAAAGGCTACCGCGCATTGCGCGAAGGACGGCATTCGGAAGCGGGAGGTTTTTATTTTCTCACGTTTTGCTCTCTAGATCGCCTCAAAGGTCTGAGCAACGCGGCCATCGCGTCTGCTATCATCGCCGAGATCGACGCCATGCAAGCGGATGAAGCTTGGACCCTCCATTGCGGCACCATTATGCCCGATCACGTTCATCTCCTCATCGAACTCGGCCAGCCGCTTTCTCTTGGGAAAACCATTGCGCGCCTGAAGGCCAAGACCGCTGCAAATCTACGGGACCGGGGACTGAACTGGCAGCCGGGTTATTTCGATCATCGGCTTCGTCCGCGCGAAGAACGGCTCCCCTATTTCCACTACACGCATCTCAACCCCTACCGTGCAGACCTGCTTCGAATAGAAGAAAAATGGCCTTGGTTCATCTGTTCGCCGACAAATCAAAAGTGGTTTGTGCCGATGTTGAATCAAGAGCTGCCCGAACCCACCTGGCTGACCGGCCTTCCCTGAATGTCGCGAGTAAACTCGCTCCCACAAGAAAACACCAAATATCCAAATGTGGGAGCGAGCTTGCTCGCGACTCCGGCTTCACCGCACCTGCAGCGTCGATCCGTCGTAGTCCAACCCGAGCGGGGGAATCACGACCGCCTTCTTCTCTCCATCTTTCCTCACCGTGCCCGCGATCCAAGCCTCGTGCCCGCAGCTCTTCGCCGCCGCGACCACCGCATCCGCCGTCTCCGGCGCGACGTAGGCCGCGAAGCCGACGCCCATGTTAAACGTCGCGTAGGCTTCCCGCAGCGTGATCGGCCCCGCCTCCATCATGAATTTGAATAGCGCCGGTGCCTCGCGCGGCTCCGTTATTTCATACACAAACGGCTCGTCGAGCCGCATCAACTTCCGCCAGCCATGTCCGGTCACGTGCGAAACGTAGTTCAGTTTCAAACCGGCCCGCTGACACTCTCGCACAAAATCCACGTAGATCGCCGACGCCGCGAGAAGCGCCTCGCCATACGTGCGCACGTCGCCGTGCCCCAAGGGCGTCTGATAACCGAGCGGCAGAGTGTCCGCGATGAGCCGGCAAAGGCTCAAGCCATTCGTCTGCACGCCCGTCGAAGCGAGGAAGATGATCGCGTCGCCGTCCTTAACATCACCCGTGATCCGCCGCGACTTCGGCTCGATCTTCCCGACCGCCGACCCGGCCAAAACGATCGTCGCCGCATTGACGATCCCGCGCAGCGTCGGCGTCTCGCCGCCGCCCCATACCGCCCCGGCCTTGCGACAGCCCGCCGCCCAACCGTCGACCAGCGCCTGCATCCGCGCTTCGTCCGTAAACCACGCCGACTCGCCCACCGCCGCGTGCATCGCCACCGAGATCGGCAGCGCCCCGCACGTGATCAGGTCGTTGACGATCGTCGCGACGGTATCGATCGCGATCTCACGGTAGAAATTCTTTCTCGTCTGCGCATACACCGCGTCGGCGACGAGGTTTTTGGTCCCGAGTCCTTCCTCGACGTGCGCGAGAAAATGCCCCTCCGCCTCCATCAAGTAGCAGCTCTCGCCGCGCGTGTTCGCCGGCTCGGCGTAGCCGTGGCTCGTCAGCAGCGGCGCCGTCGTGCGCGCCGCCTTCTGACACGCCCGCTTGAACGCATCGAGCTGATCATAATTTACCCCGGAGGATTCGTAGCTGAGGGACATAATCGGACGGAGATTTTAGCGATTACCCGGATGAAAACCGATGAGCGGTTTCTTCGGCGGCGGAGGAGGATTGAGCAAAGGCTGCAGACGCTCCAGCACCTCGCGCAGCACGACATCGTGCTCGAGCAGTTTTTTGTCGATCTCGGCCAGACGCCGAAGCGTGCCCAGATTCACGGCGACTTGCTCGCGCAACGCCACGAAAGCTCTGACCAAGTAAAGACTCATCTGCACCGCCTGCTCGCTGCGCAAGATGTTGGCGGCCATGAGCGCACCGTGTTCGGTGAAGACCCAAGGCAGATATTTTCGATGCTGCCCGCGCCCACCCGTCTTTAAGATCGCAATTTGCGATCTTAGACCTCCGGCAGTCTCTGATTTTAAGATCACGGATTGTGACCTTAAACTTTCGACTTCATCCACCGTGACCTGAAACCGGAAATCCTCTGGGAATCTCTTCTCATTTCGTTTGATCGCTTCGTTGAAACGGAAAGTCGGCACCCCATACAATTTCGCCAGATCCGCATCCAACACCACCTTCCCGCGACGGATCGCGTAAATCTTCGGCAGCTCGGGATTGGGCGCTTTTTTCTCCATCGCCGCGCCCTCAGTAACTCCGACCCTCGCTCTTGTCGTAGTAATTCAAAAACGCCTGATTCACCACGCGGTAGCCGCCCGGCGTCGGATACTTCCCGGTGAAATACCAATCGCCCGTGTGCTCCGGCACCGCCGCGTGGAGATTCTCGATCGTCTGGAAGATGATCTCGATCTCGCCCTTCCACTCGATGTCCTGCGGTCGGACCCGCTCGACGATCTTCGCCGAGATTTCCTCGGGCGTGAACGGCTCGTAGAGTTTGCGCACATGGTTCGTTCCCGTCGGCGCGGCCACCTCGGCCCGGCAAAGCGCATGGACTTCGTCCAACAGCTCTCCGCGGCCCCGCTCCTTGAGCAACGCCACCGTCGCCTCAAAGGCCACGAACTTGCCCAGCTCCGACATGTCGATGCCGTAGCAATCGGGGTAGCGGATCTGCGGCGCCGTCGAGACGATCACGATTTTCTTCGGATTCAGCCGCGACAAAATCCTCAAGATCGATTTCCGCAGCGTCGTCCCGCGCACGATGGAATCGTCGACGCACACCAAGTTGTCGCCGGGCTTCACCGAGCCGTAGGTGACGTCGTAGACGTGGCTCGCGAGCTGGTTCCGCATCCCTTCCTGCCCGATGAAAGTCCGGATCTTGATGTCCTTGGTCACGACTTTCTCGTCGCGCGGCCAGTTGCGGAGGATGAGATCGTCGAGCAACGTCTCGTCGAGTTTCCCCTCGGCGCTGGCTTGGAGGATCGCCGCCTTCACCTCGTCGCGCCGCCGTGTCCGGAGTTCGGCCATCAGACCGTAGTAGGCCACCTCCGCCGTGTTCGGGATAAAGGCGAACACCGAATGCTCCCAGTCCGCGCCGATCGCGCGGCCCACCTGGTCCGCGAGCCCCGCGCCGAGCGCCTTGCGCTCGCGGTAGATATCCGCGTCGTTGCCCCGGGAAAAATAAATCCGCTCGAACGAACAGGCCGTGCGCGGCAACGGCGCGGTGAACGCCGTCGATGTGATCGTCCCGCGGCGCTTCATTACCACCACATGACCGGGTGTCACCTCGCGCACCTGCTCGACCGCGAGATCGAACACCGTCATCAAAGGCGCCCGTTCGCTGGCGAAGGCGATGACCTCGTCGTTCTGAAAATAAAACGCCGGCCTGATGCCCGAGGGATCGCGCGCCACGAAGGCGTCGCCGTTGCCGATCTGACCGCAGAGCGTGTAGCCGCCGTCCCATTTCTCCGAGGCGCGCTTGATCACACGGGCCACGTCGAGATCCTCGCTGATGCGGCGGGAGAGTTCCTCGCCTTGGAGATTCCGCGTGCGGAGGAACCGGTAGATGTCCTCGTGCTCTTCATCGAGGAAGAAGCCGATTTTCTCCAGGATGGCCTGCGTGTCCGTGGCGTAGATCGGGTGCTGGCCCATCGCCGTCAGCGACGCATTCAACTCGGCCGTGTTGGTGAGGTTGAAATTCCCGCAGAGAGCCAAATTGCGCGTCGGCCATGGCGAGCGCCGGAAAAACGGATGGCAGGAGCTGAGGTTGTAGCCGCCGCTGGTCCCGTAGCGCAGGTGCCCCATGAGCAACTCGCCGCCGAAGTCGAAATACCGTTTCACCGTCTCGGCAAACTCGGGGTGAATCGTTCCGTCGGCGGTTTTTTCGTTATACTGGCCGAGCAGGTTTTTGAAGATCTTGTCGAGGGGGTTGCTCTTCACGCAGCGCTCGCGAAACATGAAGGGCTCCCCCGCCGGCACATCGAGTTTCACACAGGAAACACCCGCACCGTCCTGCCCGCGGTTGTGCTGTTTTTCCATCAGCAAAAACAGCTTCGTGAAACCCCACAGCGGTGTCCCGTATTTTTCCTGATAATGGGCGAGCGGCTTCAGCAGCCGCACCAGCGCGATACCGCATTCGTGGGTGATCCGGTCGCTCATAAGCGGGTCGACCACCTGCGCGCGACCCGGCCCCCAAAGGCAGGACCTTCACTGAACACGAATCGCTGCTCGCTCCTCATAAAAAACGGTCATCTCGAAGGCCCGTCCGCATTCGTCAACGGCTTTCTCGGCCCTTTGCGTCTTAAGAGTTTTTCTGCGTCGCGACCGCCCCTTGACCGCACCCGTGATGTCCCGAAATATCGCGCTTTCCAACCATGCTGATCCTCCGCGGCTCCCCCGCCTTCTCTCCGTTTCGCCTCCGGAAACTCCTCGACGGGCTTATCGTGGCCGGCCTGCCCGTCCGGGCCGTCGGTGCCGAGTTTTCCCACATTGTCGAAACTTCCGCCGCGCTCTCCACCTCCGAGCGCGCCGTCCTCGACCAGCTCCTCACCTATGGTCCGCGCCGCGCCGCCTCATCCGTCACCGGCCTCGTCCAGATCGTCGCCCCCCGCCCCGGCACCATTTCCCCTTGGTCGTCCAAGGCCACCGACATCGCCCGCATCTGCGGCCTCGCCGCCGTCGCCCGCATAGAGCGCGTCATCGCCTACACCGTCGATCTCGGCGCCGCCGCCACCTTTCCGCTTTCGCCGCTCGATCCCGCGCAACTCCAGACCCTCCGCGCCAAACTCCACGACCGGATGACGGAAACCGTCTTCGGCGACCTCGACTCCTGCGCCGCGCTCTTTCGCCACGGCGAGCCCAAGCCCATGAACACCGTGCCTGTGCTCTCCGCCGGCCGCTCCGCGCTCGTCGTCGCCAACCACTACCTCGGCCTCGCCCTCGCCGACGACGAGATCGACTACCTCGTCGACGCCTTCACCGCCCTCGGCCGCGACCCCAACGACATCGAGCTGATGATGTTTGCCCAGGCCAACTCCGAGCACTGTCGCCACAAAATTTTCAACGCCACCTGGACCATCGACGGCCAACCGCAGGACTTGTCGCTGTTCCAGATGATCAAGAACACCCACGCGCTCCACTCCGAGGGCATTCTCTCCGCCTATAAGGACAACGCCGCCGTCTTCGCCGGCACCCGCGGCGGACGCTTCTTCGCCGATCCGCAGACGCACGAATACGCCGCGCACGACGAACCCATCCACATCCTCTGCAAGGTCGAGACGCACAACCACCCCACCGCCATCTCCCCTTTCCCCGGTGCCGCCACCGGCTCCGGCGGCGAGATCCGCGACGAGGGCGCCACCGGCCGCGGTGGCAAGCCCAAGGCCGGCCTCGTCGGCTTCTCCGTCTCCAACCTCAAGATCCCCGGCGCCGTCCAACCTTGGGAACACGACCACGGCAAACCCGCCCGCATCGCCTCCGCTCTCGACATCATGCTCGACGGCCCGCTCGGCGCCGCCGCCTTCAACAACGAGTTCGGCCGCCCCGCCCTCGCCGGCTACTTCCGCACATTCGAGCAGGAGGTCCCCAACGCGCGCGGCACGGAACTGCGCGGCTATCACAAACCCATCATGCTCGCCGGCGGCCTCGGCAACATCCGCCCCGAGCACGTCGCCAAGGCCGCCATCAATCCCGGCGATCACCTCGTCGTCCTCGGCGGACCCGCGATGCTCATCGGTCTCGGCGGCGGCGCGGCCAGCTCCCTGGCGGGCGGCTCCGCTCACGCCGACCTCGATTTCGCCAGCGTCCAACGCGACAACGCCGAGATGCAGCGCCGCTGCCAGGAGGTCATCGACGGTTGCTGCGCCCTCGGCGCGGAGAATCCCGTTTCCTTCATCCACGACGTCGGCGCCGGCGGCATCTCCAACGCCCTGCCCGAACTCGTCAACGACGGCGGCCGCGGCGGACGCTTCCAACTCCGCGCCGTCCCCAACGCCGAGCCCGGCATGACCCCGCTGGAAATCTGGTGCAACGAGTCGCAGGAACGCTACGTCATGGCCGTCCCCGCCGCGCGCCTCGCGACCTTCCGCGCCCTCTGCGAACGCGAGCGCTGCCCCTTTGCCGTCGTCGGCGAAGCCACCGGGGAAACCAAACTCGTTCTCGAGGATGCCCATTTCAAGAACACGCCCGTCGACCTCCCGCTCGACGTTCTCCTCGGCAAACCGCCGCGCATGGCGCGCACCGACGTCACGCTCACCCGCCCCCGCAAGCCCCTTGATCTCGGCGAACTCTCCCTCCTCGAC
>ENA-ORBV01008013-ORBV01008013.1-microbial-mat-metagenome-genome-assembly--contig:-NODE-8013-length-17929-cov-4.305512_pt1 | contig 17929 bp, 10 predicted proteins | sample MGYA00237777_ERZ505514 | MGnify/ENA primary metagenome ERZ505514 (study PRJEB26160, sample SAMN06269048) | microbial mat metagenome | isolation source: Oligotrophic lake microbial mat | place...
TCAAACTTCTCGACCAGCGCGGTCGCCGCAGCGAGGTGCCCGCCGGCAGAACCACCGGATGCGATCACCTTGTCCGTGTCGATGCCGAGTTTCGCGGCATTTGCTCGCACCCAGCGGATCGCGGTCTTCGCGTCTTCGACGGCGGCGTCGGGCTTCGTCTTGTGCTTCGACTCGATGCGGTAGTCCGCGGAGAAGGCGACAATGCCCCGGCTGGCGAAGTACTCCGCCTGCGGGACGAACTGCGTGAACGCCCCGCTCTTCCATCCGCCGCCGAAGAAGAACACGATCACCGGCCGCTTGTCGGTCGGCTTCCAGTCCGCCGGGAAGAAGCCGTGCAGCGTCAGTTCGCCTTCGGGCGTTTTCTTGTAGACGTGGTCAGCCGTGACGACCTTCGCGTCGGTGAGTTTGACAGTCCCCTTCGGTTGCTGGCCGTGGGCAGGCCACGCGACGACGATGGCGAGGCCGACGAGAATCAGTTTTGAGGTCATGGTGAGCTTGCTCCGTGTGTGCCCGGCCGCGGTCACTTCTTCTCCGCGGGCGGGTTGGGCCAGGATTGGATCGCCTTGCCGTCCTTGTCCTTCAACTTGATCGCGTCGAGGCGGACTTCCCCGGGTGCCGTCGATGGGTCGAGCCGGAGCCCCGTCAGTGTCTTTTCGACCGGCATCTTGACCGCGTACTCGTGCCACTCGCCGTCGTGCTTCGGCTCGAACGTCGCGGACCGGTCGCGGTGGAAGCCCTTGTCGTCCGCCGTCGTCCAGAAGACCTGCCCGTTACCGCGACTGCCCGACTTCATCTTGAACTCGACCGTGTACGGCCCGGCCCCGGCCGGCAGGTCACGGGTGACGATGAACGGGTCGCCGCCGGTGGACGTGATCACGAGAACCCCATCCTTCGTCGCTAAGACCGCGTCCTTGCTCGGCGTCCAGCCGGCCGCTCCCCCGGCCGCTGGCTGCTTGCTGAATCCGAGATTCGCCTTCGGGACAACTGCCTCGGTGTCCTTCAAGAATGCGTCGATCAGCCCCGCGAGTTCCTTCACTACCGCAGGCTTCTCGGTGGCGAGGTTCTTCGTCTCCCCGACATTCTCCTTCAGGTCGTAGAGTTCCAGGCGGTCGGTACCGTTGTCGTTCTTGGCGTAGAACCGGATCAGTTTCCAATCGCCCTTGCGGACCCACGTCGCCGGCCAAAACCCCGGAATCCCGACCTCCTGCGTCTCGCTGCCGTGCGGGAAGTGTACGTACACAATGTCGCGGACAGGCTTCTGCCCCAGGATCGCGGGCAGTTGGTTCAGGCCGTCCACCTTCGGCATCGAGTTCGGTTTCACGCCGGTCATCGCAAGCAGCGTCGGGAACCAGTCCACGCTGCTGAACAGGGCATCGCTCGTGCCCGCCTTCACCTTTCCCGGCCACGCGACCAGGCACGGCACCCGCGTCCCGCCCTCGTAGTTTGATGCCTTCCCGCTCCGCAGCGGCGCGTTGCTCGTCGCCGGGATGTCCTCGTACCCCTTTGGGTTGGTCGCCTTGGGCGGGTACGCCCACCCGCCGTTGTCCGAGCTGAAGACGAGGATGGTGTCGTCGGCCACCTTCGCCGCGTCGAGCGCGTCGAACAGTTTGCCGACCGCGTTGTCCATGTTCTTGAGCATCGCGGCGTAGAGCGGGTTCCGCTGTGCGGCTTTCGGGTCGGCGGTCTTCTTGAACTGCTCGATCAACTTCGGGTCTCCGTTCCACGGGCTGTGGACCGAGTACAGCCAGAAGTTCAGGTAGAACGGCTTGCCCTTCTGGGCGGCAATGAACTTCGCGGCCTCCCCGGCCATCCACTCGTCGATGTGCTCGCCCGGTTTGCCTTTGAACTGCGGGTCGGTGACAAACTTCCACGGGGCGAAGTACCCGCCGCCCGGCCCGGGAGCCTTCGGCGTGTGCGGGATGTCGCAGTCGAAGCCCTGGTCTTTCGACTCGTACCCGTCCCCGTGCCCGAGGTGCCACTTGCCGAAGTGGGCGGTCGCGTACCCCGCTCCCTTGAACACCTCGGCGAGGGTGACGTACTCGCCCTTGAGCCGGGTGAGGCTGTCGGCCCCGATCACGCGAGACTTCGGCGACCCGGGGACGAGCCGCTTCTCCAACTGGATCGCGGGCAGGTGGCAGACCGGCGCGGTGATGCCCGTACGAGCCGGGTAGAGGCCGGTGAGGATGCTCGACCGCGTCGGCGAGCACAGCGGGCTGGCCGCGTAATAGTTGGTGAACCGCACCGACCGATCAGCGAGTCGCTTCAGGTTGGGCGTGTCGTGGAAGGTGCTGCCGTAGGGCGTGAGGTCCGCCCAGCCGAGGTCGTCAGCCAGGATGAACACAACGTTCGGCCGCTTCGGCTCCTCGGCACGGACGGCGGGAGCGAGCAGCACGGCGGCGAGGACGGAGAGGACGGAGAGGACGGAGAGGATCGGTCGAATCACGGTGAACCCTCGGGGGCGAACGGTCACTTTTGCGGAACCTGCGCCGAGAGGAACTTGTGGTCTTCGAGGAACTTCGTCGCACGCTTCACGCACGCCTCGTAGTCGTCCGGCTTCGCACCCTTGCGGAAGTCCGGGTGGTTGAAGAACCCGTGGCCGCGGCCCTCGAACGCCTCGACCTCGCAGACGTTCCCCGCGTCCTTCATCGCCTTCGCGAACGCCTCCGCCTGCTTGAACGGGACCGTTGTGTCGGCGGTGCCATGAAGAACGAGAACGGGCGGCAGCTTCTCGCGGACATGGTGCTGCGGCGAGATCGGTTTGAGTTCGTCGCGCCGCCTGGGGCCGCCGAAGCCCGCGGCCGAGGTGTCGAGCACCAGGTTGAACAGAACCATCGCGTTCGGAGCGGCCTCGGCGTCCTTCGCGTCCTTTTCGTCGAGGAATCCGGGGACGAGGGCCGTGCATGCGGCGAGGTGCCCGCCCGCCGATCCGCCCGCCGCAACGATCCGGTTCGGGTCAGCGCCCCACTCCTTCGCATGTTCCCGGACGAAACGGATCGCCGACTTCGCATCCCGCACGGCGTCGGCGGGTTTGGTCTTGTGCCGGGACGACACGCGATAATCGGCGCAGATCGTGACGCACCCGAGGCCGGCGAAGTGCCGGGCGAAGGGCTCGAACTGCGTCGGGGTCCCGCTCGACCAACCGCCGCCGAAGAAGAACACGATGGCAGTGCGGTTGTCGCCGGGTTTCACGTCGGCCGGGGCGTAGATGTACAGTTGCAGTTTCTCCCCGGACGCCTCCTTGTAGGTCACGTCCTTCGGGGGCGCGAGCCCATCCTTCTTCGGCTGGGCGTCCTTCTTTGCCGGCGGGTCGGCCTTCGCCTTCTTCAGAATCTGAATCGTCACGTCGTTCTTCTGCTTCCCGCCGGGGGTGCTGCGACCATCCGCAACGAACTTCTCCAGCAGACCCGTGAGCCGCTTCACCTCGTCTGGGTGCTGTGCGGCGAGGTCCGTCTTTTCACCGATGTCGGCGGCCAGGTCGTAGAGGTGCGGCTTCGTGCCGTCGGTCGCGCCGCTACCGGGGCCAAGGATCAACTTCCACTTCCCGGAGCGCACTGCGAACACGCCCGTCGAGGAATGGTGAACCACGGCCTCGTGAATCGACTTGTCCTCGCCCCGGAGGAGCGGCAGAAGGCTGACGCTGTCCTCGCCCGCTGTCGCCGGGAGCTTCGCCCCTAGCACATCGGCCAGGGTCGCCAGGATGTCCACCGAGCAGATCGTCTGCGAACAGATCGTGCCGGGTTTCACCGTACCCGAGAAGCGGACGACGAACGGGGTGCGGTGGCCGCCCTCCCAAGCGTCGGCCTTGTACCCCCGCAGCGGCCCGCTCGGGAAGTGACCCCGCGACTCCAGTTCTTTTGCGCCGATGTACGGGGCACACCCGTTATCGCTGGTGAAGATGACGAGCGTGTTGTTCTCGACACCCGCCGCCTTGATCACCTCCAGAACGCGGCCGACGACCGCGTCCGTCTGCATGACGAAGTCAACGTAGGGGTGCTTTAAGTCGCTCTTCCCTTGCCAGTCCTTGGCGACGGCGATGGGCGTGTGCGGGGCCGTCAGCGGCAGGTACAGCAGGAAGGGCTTCTTCGCCTTGGCTTGCTTCTCGATGACCTCACAGGCCCGGTCCCCAAGCGCCGGCAGGATCGCTTCGAACTTCCATTCGGGCAGCGCCGGACCTTGCCGGCTCGCGAGGTTGTTGGTCAAGTCCTTCGCCGGGAGAAGGGTTGAGGGGATGCCGACGGTACGGTCGTTCTCGATGTAGCAATACGGCGGCCAGTTCGGGACGTCGGTGCCGAAGTACTCGTCAAATCCTCGGGTGGTCGGCCCGCCGGGAATCCGCTGGGCAAAGACCCGCTTCCACGCGGCGACCTGTTCCGCGGTGGGCTCAGTCTCGGCCTTGTTGCCCTTCCCCTTGCCGCCAGGCCCCTGGAAATGCTTCTGCTCGTCCTCGGGGATGGGCCAGTCCCACCCAAGGTGCCACTTCCCGACGCAGGCCGTGTGGTAGCCGTGCTGCTTCGCGAGGCCCGCGATCGTCAGCCGATCCGGGGCGATGAGCGGTGCCCCCCACACGCCTACAATGCCCGCCTGCAGCCGCGTGCGCCAGTGGTAACGCCCCGTCAGTAGAGTGTACCGCGTTGGCGAGCAGACGCCCGACGACGAGTGCGCGTCGGTGAAGCGCATGCCCGCCTTGGTGAGCGCGTCAATGTTCGGCGTCGGAATCTTGCCCCGTTCGGCGTTGTAGCACGACACGTCGCCGTACCCGAGGTCGTCCGCCAGGATGAACACGACGTTCGGCTTCCTGACCGGTTCGGCCGCCGGGGCAACGCCGCTCAGGAACACCAAACCAAACAGGGCGAGCAGTGTGGCTCGCGGCGTGAGCAAGACACCAGGCATCATTTGCCCTCCGGTTTCTGATCCTTCTTTGGCAGCGGTTGCCCGGTGATCTCCGCCAGTTTGACCCTCATCGCGGCTACCCGGTCGGGGTGTGCGGGGGCGAGGTTCTTCGTTTCGCTCAGGTCGGCGGCGAGGTCGAACAGCGCCGGCCCGGCTTCTTTCGCCTTCGGGCCGACGGGGACCAGCTTCCAGGTGCCGTGCCGGAACCCGAACGGGGCACCGCCGTTGGACTGCTCGACCAGGAACTCGCGGCCCGTCTTCATGGTGCCAAGGAGCGCGTCCAGGTGGTTCTCGCTGTCCGGCGCCTGCCCCTTCGGAACGGCCTGACCGGTGAGCGCGGCGAAGCTCGCGAGGAGGTCCATTTGGCTCATCAGCGCGTCCGACGTGCCGGGCTTCACCTTCGCCGGCCAGCGGACGACGAACGGCACCCGCGTGCCGCCCTCATACACCGTCCCCTTCGTGCCGCGGAGCACGCCGTTGGGCTTGTGGCCATTCGTCGCGTCCGGGTCGCCGATCCCGTGGACCTTGTCCGGCCCGTTGTCGTCGTTGACACCGCCGTTGTCGCTGGTGAGTACGACCAGCGTGTTCTCGGCGAGGCCGAGTTTGTCGAGTTTGTCGAGCACCTGCCCCACCATCCAGTCGAACTCGACAATGGCGTCCCCGCGGACCCCGCAGTCGCTCTTGCCCTTGAACTTCGCGTTCGGCACGCGGGGCACGTGGATGTTGTGCGTGGCCATGAACAGGAAGAACGGCTTGTCCTTGCTCTTCTGAATGAAGTCGCAACTCTTCTCGGCGATCACGAACGACATCTCGTCGTCCTTCCACAGCGCCGCCTTGCCTCCCGTCTGCCCACCGATCCGCGGGACGCCGTTGACGAACGACTCCTTGTCGCCGCGCTTCACGGCGTAATCGAGCTTGATCGGGTCCTTCGGGTCGAGGTTCACCACGCGGTCGTTCTCGACCCACACGCACGGCACGCGATCGCCGGTCGCGGGCAGGATCCAGGTGTAGCCGAACCCGACCTCGTGCGGCCCCGGCTTGATCGCCTCGTTGTAGTTCGTCGGCGTCGCCCCGAGACCGAGGTGCCACTTGCCCACGACCCCGGTGCGATAGCCGCCCTTCTGGAGTAGTGAGGGCAAGGTGGTCCGGTCGGGGTCGATGAGCAACCCTTGGACGCCGGACGCGATTCCGGTCCCCTTCTTGCGGAAGGCGTACTCGCCGGTCATGAGCGAGTACCGCGACGGGGTACACACCGACGCGACGCTGTGGCCGTCGGTGAACCGGATGCCGGCGGCCGCGAGTTTGTCGCAGTTCGGGGTTTGCACCTTCGTCGCCCCGTAACAGCTCAGGTCGCCGTAGCCAATATCGTCGGCATAGAGGAGGACGATGTTGGGCTTGTCCGCGGCCGAAGCCGTCGGTGCAAAGCTCATCATCCAAAGGGCAGCGAGACCGAGTAAGAAGCGGGACATGGAGAGGCTCCGATAGGGTGCCGTGGGTCAGTTCTTATTCTTGGCGTCGCGGAGTGGCCAGTCCGGGTGATCCTCGCGGGCGCCCGCCATCAGTTTCACGGCCTTCGCGACGACATCGGGGTTCTTCGCAGCGAGGTCGGTCTTCTCGCCCGGGTCGGCTTTCAGGTCGTACAACTCGAGCGCTGCCGACGGAGCGTTCTTCACGGCCTTCCAGTCGCCGAAACGGATCGCCTGCAGGCTGGGCCCGGCCTCGTGCAACTCCCAGTAGAAGTAGTCCCGCTTCGGCGCCGCGCCACCCTTGAGGAGCGGCAGGATCGACACGCCGTTGGTCTTCGCTTTTGCCGGGAGTTTGATGCCGATCAACTCCGCGCACGTCGGGAGGAAGTCCCAGAAAGCCCACGGCTCGTCGCTCACCTTACCCGCCTGCACGACGCCCGGCCAGCGGGCGATGCACGCCTGCCGCAGCCCGCCCTCGTACAGCGACCGCTTGAAGCCGCGCAACTTGCCGCCCATCGTCTGGTCGAACAGCTTTCCGATCTCCGAGTTCGGGGCGAACGACGACCCGTTGTCACCGGCCACGATCACCAGCGTCTTCTCGTCGAGTTTGAGTTCCTTGAGCTTCGCGAGCAACCGGCCGACGTCACTGTCGAGGCGCGTGACTTGGGCGGCGTAGTTCTTTTGCTGCTCGGTCCACTTCTTGTCCTTGTAGATGCCCTGCGAGTCGATCTCGTGCCGCCCGTGTGGGAGTGTGATCGAGTAGAAGAGGAAAAACGGCTGGTCCTTGTTGGCCGTCACCCATGCCAGGGTCTCGTCGGCGAGGAGGTTCTGAGCGTAGGTCTTGCCGACGCCCTTCCCGTCGTTGCCCGGCAGGTCGAACCGCTTATCGTCGCGGTATAGGTATGTGGGGAAGTAGCTGTGCGCGTGGCGCTGGCAGTTGTACCCGAAAAAGTGATCGAACCCGACCTTGAGCGGGCTGCCGGGAGTGCCGAACATACCCATGCCCCACTTGCCCACGCACGCGGTGGCGTACCCTTGCTCCTTGAGTAACTTCGCCGCGGTGTAGGTGCCGGCCGGGAGTGGCTTCTGGCCCTCCGGCTGGATCTCGCGGTTCGCCCGGATTGGGCTGTGCCCGGTGTGCTGACCGATCATCAACGAGGTGCGCGACGGAGCGCACACGCTGGTGCCGCCGTACGTCTGCGTGAAGCGCATGCCCTCCTTCGCCATCGCGTCGAGGTGAGGGGTCTTGATGAGCCTCTGGCCGTAGCACCCGACATCGCCCTGTGCGAGGTCGTCGGACAGAACGAAGATCACGTTAGGCTTCGCGGGTGGCTCGGCGGCGGTCGCATTGCCGGTAGTGGCGAACACAACGGCAACGGCAATCATGAACCCACGCATTACTTGCCCTCCCCGGCCCACGTCTTGTTGAGGTCGATGTTCCGCTTCAGCTCGGTGTTGTCCTTCTTCCCGCCGCCGAGGTACACCTTCATGTCTGAGTCATACATCGCCATCGGTTCCGGCTTGCGGCCCCGGTCGCCCGTCTTCTCTTCCCAGGCGGTGAGTTTCGTTCGCAGCGCCGCGAGCGTGGCCTTGTGCTTCGGGTCACCGGCGAGGTTCGTCACCTCGTGCGGGTCGGCGGCGAGATCGTAGAGTTCCTCGGCCGGCCGCGTCTCGGCGAACAGCAACTTCTCCGTCAGGTCGTCGAGCTTCTTGGCCGCGTGCAGTTCACGCAACTTCTGCACGATGGCCTTCTCGTCCTTGTAACGACACGGCTGGAGGTGCGGGCGCTGGTTCATGTCGTTGCGGATGTACTTGAACCGCTCCGTGCGAACGCTGCGGATGTGCTCCATCGTCTCGTCGCACCGGTCGCGGGCGGCGAACACCGCGTCGCGCTTCGCGTAGTCGTTCGTGAACAGATTCCGCCCCTGCATCCACTTCGGGATTTCGATCCCCGCGAGCGCGAGCGAGGTCGCGGTCATGTCGATGTGCTCGATGAGGTCGTCGCGGGTGGTGCCCCTTGCGATCCCCGGCCCGCGGACGATGAATGGGACGTGCGTGCCCTCATCGTACAGGAACTGCTTGCCGCGAGCGTGGCTGATGCCGTGGTCGGTCATGAAGAAGACGACCGTGTCGTTGAGCAACTTCTCTTTCTCCAGCCGCGCGATCACGTCACCGACTTCCTTGTCCGTGTACCGGCAGCAGTCGAGATAATCGGCCCAGTCCTGAAGGATCACCGGGTCGCGCGGGTAGTACGGCGGGAGCACGACGTCCGCGGGCTTGGTGTTCGAGCCGAGTTCCTTCTTTACGCGGTTCTGCCAGTTCGCGTTCGGCCCCTGGCCGCGGTACTTCCCGCCGTTTAGTTGAACCTGCATGAAGAACGGCTGGCCCGGCTTGCGCCCGGTCCAGTCATTGCCGTCGTACATCTTGCGGCCCCACTCGAAGTTGTAATCGGTCTTGCCGAGCTTGTCGCCGGTCGCCTGGAACCCGCCGATGCACGTGTTATAGCCGGCCTTCTGAAACAGCACGGGGACCGGCACCACCTCGCCAGGCAGGGTGATCTTCAGTTCGCCGCGCCCACTGCGGTGGTGGTGCGCGCCGATGGTCGTCTGGTAGCACCCGGTGATCAGGGCGGACCGGCACGGCGAACACACCGGCGCGGTGACGTACGCCTTGCTGAACCGCGTACCCTCCTTCGCGAGTTGATCGACATGCGGCGTCTGGATCAGCTTCTCCCCATAGCAGGAGAAGTTCGCCGACATGTCATCGACGACGATCCAGACGATGTTCGGCCGCGTCACCGGTTCGGCGGCCGGCGCCGGCACGGTGAGCGCGAGAAGTACGAACGAGGCGAATCGGTACACGGAAACCTCCGGCACGGGTGAGCATGACTAATGCGTCAGTACGACAGTAGCCGTCAAATTCCTGAGGAATCCGTTCGCGTCTGCGATCGTTGGGAAGCAAACGCGGTCGAGCCAGTCGAACGGGATGCGATGGCTGCTTCTTTCCGGAACCCAGTCACACAAGTGGTACCAATTGTCCGCGAATCCGCGTATTGTATTCAGGCGTGAGATGAACGACTTCAGGGGAAGGTCAGCGATCTGAAAGTTACACTCCCCTAACCCGACAATCGATCCCGCACCCGGAGAGTTCGGCATGCGTTCGTTCTCGATATTCGTCCTCGCGCTCGCCGTGTGGGTTCCCACCGCCGGCGCCGTCGAGCCCGTGCGGAAGCCAAACGTCGTCGTGATCGTCGCCGACGACCTCGGGTACGCCGACGTCGGGTTCCAGGGGTGTAAGGACATCCCGACGCCGCACCTCGATGCGCTCGCGAAGTCGGGCGTCGTCTGCACCAACGGTTATGTGACGCACCCGTTCTGCTCGCCGACCCGCGCCGCGCTGCTCACGGGGCGCTACCAGCAGCGGTTCGGCCATGAGAACAACCCGACGTGGCTCCCGGGCAACACGGAAATGGGGTTGCCGCTCGATCAGGTCACCGTCGCGGACGCGCTGAAGAAGGCCGGGTACGTAACCGGCGCGGTCGGCAAGTGGCACCTCGGCGCGCACCCGTCGTTCCACCCGAACCGCCGCGGGTTCGATTCGTACTTCGGAGTACTCGGCGGTGGGCACCAGTACCTGAACCACAACACGTTCAAGACCGACCCGCAGAAGGCGAAGCAGGAGTACCTCATCCCCTTGGTGCGGAATGAGAAGTAGGTCGAGGAGAGTGAGTACCTGACCGACGCGTTAGGCCGTGAGGCCGCGGCGTTCGTGGAAGCGAACAAGACGAAACCGTTCTTCCTGTACCTCGCCTTCAACGCTCCCCACACGCCGCTGCAGGCTACGCAGAAGTACCTCGACCGCGTCAAGGACATCAAGGACGAAAAGCTCCGCACCTACGGGGCGATGATCTGCGGCATGGACGACGCGGTCGGCGTTCTCCTGGCCAAACTGAAGGAGCACAAGCTGACCGACGACACGCTGATCTTCTTCTTCAGCGACAACGGCGGGCCGGTCGGCGTGACAAACTGCCGCAACACTCCGCTCCGCGGCGCAAAGGGGCAGGTATATGAGGGAGGGGTGCGAGTCCCGTTCGTGGTGTCGTGGCCCACGATGCTGAAGCCGGGGACGTTCGACCACCCCGTGAGTTCGCTCGACGTGTTCCCCACCGCGGTTGCGGCCGGAGGTGCGGATGTCCCGACGGGCGTACAACTCGACGGGGTCGATCTTCTCCCCCACCTCCGTGGTGAGGCGAAGGAGTCACTCAAAGAGCGGGTGCTGTTCTGGCGCACCGGCGGCGGACGGAACTTCGCGGTTCGGGCCGGGGCCATGAAGCTCGTTCGTGTCGGGAATAACCCGGCGGAACTGTACGACCTCGTGGCCGACGTCGGTGAATCGAAGAACCTCGCCGACGCGGACGGGAAGTCCGACGCGGCCCTGCAGAAGCGACTCGACGATTGGAACGCCGGGCTGGTCGCCCCGAAGTGGGACAACCCGCAGCCCCCGAAGAAAAAATGACCCGCAAGGAGGATCGAAGATGTTGAGACTCACCCTCTCCCTGATGGCCGGCCTGTTCGCGCCGGTCGCCTTTGCCGCCGACCCGCCCAAGCGGCCGAACGTACTGTTCATCGTCGCGGACGACCTGAACTGTGACCTCGGATGCTATGGGCACAAGGTCGTGAAGTCACCGAACATCGACCGGCTCGCCGCCAGCGGGGTGCGGTTCGACCGGGCCTATGTGCAGTACACCGTCTGCAACCCGAGTCGCTCTTCGTTCCTGACGGGGCTGAGGCCGACCACCACCCAGGTGCTGGACAACGCGACCCACTTCCGCAAGTACCTGCCGGACGTGGTCGCTCTCCCCGAGTTGTTCCGAAAGAATGGCTACGAATCTTTCGGCTTCGGAAAGGTGTTCCACCGCGGGTTGTCGCCGGACGACACGAAACCGGACATGGACGACCCGAAGTCGTTCGACCGAGTGTTCTACGGCAAGACGACCGCGGCCGGGAACAAGGGCGAGGGGCGGAACCTGACCGGCGGTGCGCTGCCGTGGTGCCGGTGGCTCGCGGCCGAGGGAGCCGACTCCGAACAGGCCGACGGGCAACTCGCCGACGAAGCCGTGAAACTGCTCTCCGAGAAGCGTGAGGAGTCGCTGTTCCTCGCGGTCGGCTTCTACCGGCCGCACGACCCGTTCCAGTCGCCAAAAAAGTATTTCGAGCTGTACGACAACACAAAGTTTGACCTTCCGAAAATGCCCGACGGGTACAAGGTGCCATCGCCACTTTCGCTCGGCGGAGGCGCGTTCCAGACCGCGTTCGACAAGTTCACGGACAAGGAGAAGCGAGAGTTCCTGCACGCCTACTACGCGGGGGTCAGCTTCACCGACGCACAGGTGGGCCGCCTGCTGGACGCGCTGGAGACGAACAAGCTCGCCGAAAACACGATCGTCGTGTTCCTCGGCGACCACGGGTACGAACTGGGCGTCCGCAACTGGTGGAACAAAAACACGCTGTTCGAGCGGAGTTGCCGCACGCCACTGATCGTCCGTGTGCCCGGAGCGAAGGGCAACGGCAAATCGACGGTGTCGCTCGCGGAATTCATCGACATCTATCCGACGCTGACCGAATTGTGCGGCCTCGTAAACGTGCCAAAACAACTCGAAGGCGCGAGTTTCCGCAAGCTCCTCGACGACCCGACGGCGAAACACAAGGACGCGGCGCTGACCGTCATCAAGCGTGGACAGGTGATGGGCCGCTCGGTCCGCACCGAGAAGTACCGGTACACAGAGTGGGACGAGGGCAAGAAGGGGGAGGAACTCTACGATCACCAGAAGGACGCCGGGGAGTTCGTGAACCTAGCGGACAAGCCGGAGCTTGCGAAGACCCTGGGCGAACTGTCCGCGCTCATCAAGAGTACCGAAACGAAGGCCAGGTGATGGGAGCGGCAAGGGCGGCACCCGCCCGGCCTAGGCAAAACTGCTGCCCGTACTGCTGAAGCCGCACGGCTATCACTCGTACCACTCGGGCAAATGGCACGTCGACGGACTGCCCCTTCACAACGGGTTCGAACACTCATACAGCCTGAACGACCACGACCGGCACTTCGCCCCGAAGTAGCACACCGAGGACGACAAGCCGCTGCCACCCGCGGACCCGAGAGCGGGTACTACTCCAGCACCGCGATCGCCGACCACGCCATCGCCCAACTGACTGGCCACTTCGGGAAGCACCTCGACGAACCGTTTTTCGGGTTCGTGGCGTTCACCGCCCCGCACTTCCCGGTGCAGGCCCCTGCCGACGACGTCGCCAAGTACAAGAAGAAGTACCTGGCCGGCTGTGACGAGATGCGGGAGCTGCGGTGGAAGCGGACGAAGGAGTTGTCGCTTGGCGACACGTTGTCCGCCATCGAGCGCGACATCGGCCCGCCGTACGCGTTCCCGGACGCGATCAGGAAACTCGGGCCGAACGAACTGAACCGCCCGCTCGAGTGGAAGGATTTGACCGCCAAGCAGAAGGCGTACCAGTCTTACAAGATGGCCGTCCACGCGGCCATGGTAGACCGAATGGACCGTGAGATCGGGCGCATCCTCGCCGCACTCAGAAAGGCGAAGAAACTGGACGACACGCTGGTGGTGTTCCTATCGGACAACGGGGCGAGCGCCGAAATCATGGTGCGGGGGACGGGCACGACCCGCACGCCGAGTGCGGCACGGGGGCCACGTTCTTGAGCATCGGGCCCGGGTGGTCGAGCCTGTGCAAAGCCCCCTTCCGCCAGCACAAGACGTGGGTCCACGAAGGTGGGATTCACACCCCGTTCCTCGGCCACCAGCCGGCCGGTTTCGGTCGAATCGGGAAACACGCCCGGCAGAAGGTGCCGCGCGGGCGAACTCGGCCATATGTTCACCACCGGGACGCCCAGCTTGGCCGCGCGCCGGGCGAGCGGATAATTCGCCCGCGCCACAATGCCGTCGTACCGGTCCGCCTTGCTCCACTTCTGCTGCAGGGTGTCGTGAGCGAACTCCTCGGTGATCGAAGTCCAGTCCCGCTCTACTGCGTACAGTTGGACGCCGGAGAAAATCTCCGAGTGCCGCTTGAACGGCCACTGGAGGTCCAGTATCAGCGCGACGCGGCGGGGTGTTCGGTCCATGCGACCGCTTTCCTGGGTTCGTTACTTTTTTCCCGTAAAACGATAATCGCGCAAGGTATCATTGTCCGTTGGACAATTTGGGGTGGCTAGCCTCATTCATGCAGCGGGGATCGAATGGGAAACAGCGGATGCCACTTGTCGCGTTCTGGACTCGCGTATCGCCAGTTCCTGCTGGTGCTGATGCCCCTCGTTGCCTGTGCTTGTCCGTCATCCCATGCCGGTGACATGCCGAATGAGTTTTCGGTGCCCAAAGATGCCCAGGCAGCGTTGACCGCCTACTGCGTGGATTGCCACGGCGTTCAAGGCAAGGGGAATGTCGGCCTGCTGGCACTTGACAAACTCACGTTGAACGAGCGGCTCGATGTTCTGAATAAGGTGCAAGATCAACTCTTCTTCAAAATGATGCCACCCTCGATGGCTGAGCAGCCGGGCGAGAAAGACCGCCGGGCGCTGCGTGATTGGGTTTGTGCGGAATTGCAGCAGCACAAAGCGTCGAAGCTGGACGAGCGGCTGCCCCTGCCGGGTTCTGGCAACTACGTCGATCACGGCGTACTCTTTCGCGGGGACATCAAAGACAAGCCGTACAGTCCGGCCCGGCGCTGGCTGGTTAGCCCGCAGATTTTTCGTGAGCGGGTTCTGGATTCACTCCGGATGGAAGGCCGAGGCCGACAGCAACACCTGTACGGCGTGACCAACCCGTTCACTTTGCCAGAGCGTTCGGGTGTACGGGACTATGACCTGACGCCGCTCGACGGCACCCACTTCGTGACGATGAAGGCGAACGCGGCCTGGCTGGCCGAAAAGGTTATCGGCAGCCTGCGAGTGAAGTTGGGTGAGTCGCGGGAAAAAGTGTTCGAGAACCCCAAAGACCGCTGGTTCCCGCCGAGTGCCGGGCCGGACGGGAAGCAGCCGCTGATGGCCGCATTCGAGCAGATCATGACGAAAAAGATGCCTCCGACCAATGACGAACTGGCGGCAGCGATCCGGCTGCAGTTCGATCGCGTGCTCGCACGATCGGCTCGCGAGGCAGAATTGAAGCGATACCAGAAGCTGATGCGTTCCGCCGTGGAACTCGGCGGCAACAGCGAGGGGCTGCGGAAGATGCTGGAGGCGGTGTGGCTGGAATCCGAGTTCGTTTACCGGCTCGAATTCGGGTTCGGAGAGGCGGACCCGTCCGGCCGCAAGATGTTGTCGCCGCGGGAAGCCAGCTACGCCATCGCGTACGCGCTGGGCGACAAGGCTCCGGACGCCACCCTGGCCAAGGCGGCGCGCGACGGCCGGTTGAATTCGATAGCAGACTACGAACGCGAGGTGAAACGAATTCTCGCGGACACCACCTCTTTCCGGGGTCTCGTCGATCCGTCGCTGAGCGCGGAGCACAACGAATCATACATCTCGACGCCGCACCCGAAGGTCGTCCGGTTTTTCCGCGAGTTCTTCGGTTACCCCATGGCGGTGCGGGTCTTCAAGGACAGCGAGCGGAGCGACGGCCTGTACCGCGTCCCGGACCGCGGGACCGGCGGCACACCGGGATTTCTCATCGTCGAAGCGGACCGAGTCGTGGCCCGAATTGTCGAACAGGATCGGAAGGTGTTTGAATCCCTGCTGACAACGGATCAGTACTTCGTCTACCACAACATCGACAACGAAAAGGGAGCGAAGCTGATCGCGGACTGGCGAAAAATCTATGACACCCTGAAAGACACGAACTGGCGACAGAATCCCGATCAAGTCGCGCAAGATCACGCCGCGTTACTCAAGCCTTACGTGACTCCGGCCGCAAACAAAGGAAAAGGTCGAGGGGTTCACGAGACAGGCGTCGTTCGATTGATGAATCTGTTCGAAGAGACGTTCGGTCGCGGCGGGCGGCCATTTACCACCTTCCCGTGGGCACACGGCAACCGGCTCTGGCATTCGCCGTTCTACAACCTGCCGCGAACTCCGACGGAGGGGCAATACGGCAACGACGGTGTTTTCGATTACGAGCCGGTGCAGCCCTTTACCATCCCTCACCGCAAGGGGATTCTGACGCACCCGGCGTGGCTCATCGCCCACTCGCAGAACTCGGCGACGGACCCGGTGCGACGCGGCAAGTGGATCCGCGAGAAACTGCTGGCCGGCGTCGTGCCCGATGTGCCGATTACTGTCGATGCCCAGATCCCCGAAGACCCTCACAAGACGCTCCGTGAGCGCCTCGACTTGGCGACCGGAAAGCAGGCGTGCATGAAATGCCACCAGCACATGAACCCGCTTGGGCTGGCCTTCGAGATGTACGACGACTTTGGCCGATTACGCACGGCCGAGAATCTCGAACATCCCGACAACGTGCTCGCGAAGGCGAAGATCAAGAACGGGGCCGACACCTACAAGACTGCTCTTGTGGTCTCGACCGGACGACTCGACGGCACCGGCGACCCGAAGCTCGACGGCGATGTCAAGGACGCCCTCGACCTGATCGATCGTCTCGCGAAGTCGGAGCGTGTCCGTCAGTCGATCATTCGCCATGCGTTCCGTTTCTACCTCGGGCGCAACGAGATGCTCAGCGATTCGCAGACGTTGATCGACGCCGACCGGGCGTACGTGACGAGCGGGGGTAGTTTCAAGGCGGTAATCGTCTCGCTGCTGACTTCGGACTCATTCCTGTACCGCAAGTAGACCACGAACCCGCGAACCCGATAAAAACCCCAACGAGGGATATCCATGCTGAATCGACGAAACTTCCTGCTCAACACTGCCGCTGCCAGTGGTGGGCTCGCCTTCGCCCCGTGGCTGCAAGAAGCGATTGGGGCACCGAGCACCGGCAAACCGTTGATGCGGTTCATTTTCATGCACAAGGGGAACGGCCTGTTTCCCAGCGTGATGGTGCCGCCCACGCTGGCCAAGGAGGACGCCGAGAAGGAGAAGAGCAAGGAGGCATTCTCCGTGCCGCTTGCCAAGCACGAGTTGCCCGCATGGATGGCCCCGGTCACGGGCCACAAGAGCCAAATGACGATCCTGCAAGGCCTCTCCGGGAAGATGTGTACGACCGGGCATCATACCTGGCAGTCGTCGCTCGGCGTCTACAAGGCGAATGAGGCGCTCAGTTCGATCAAGTGGGCGACGGTGGACTTCGAACTGGCCCGGCTGTTTCCCTCACCACTCGAACACATCGAGTTGGCGTGCTTTCCCAACGGCGGGGGCAACGCCCGCGGCAACGTGAACGGCATTGAAACGGGCTTCTCCGCTCGTGGGCCGCAGCAGCCGAACATGGCCTATGGTTCACCGAAGGTCGCGCTGCGGGAACTGTTCAAGCTGGTGTCGAACGACAAGAAGGACCAGGTGCAGTACGAACTGGAACGGCAAGTTCTGGAGTTCACTGCCGGGAATCAGTCGAACCTCGCCACCGACCTGAAAGGGGCCGAGCGTGCCAAAGTAGCCAACTACGCTGAGTCCGTTGAAGCGGTCCGTGCCCGTAACGGCCGACTCGAAAAAATGTCGGAGGCGATCCGCAAGCACCTACCCAAGCTCGAGGCCAAGTACCTCGCCGACGAGATTAGCACCATCGATCGCCAGTGGGGCCACGTCGAGATACTCTTGGCCACGCTGATCTCCGGTATGACAAACGTGGTGACATTCACCGTGGACGAACTCGGCACGCCCTACACCGGGCTGAAAGGACTGGAGAAAGAGCCGGTCAACCTGCACGACGTCGGTCACGGCAAAGGGGTGGGGACGCTCAAGGCCGACGAGATCCGGGCGGAGATTCGCACCCAGCACATGTCGCTCATCGACACGATCATCAAGCGGCTGAAGGCAGTGCCCGAAGCGGACGGAACCCTTTTCGACAACACGACGCTCTTCTACTTCCCGGACAACGGCGAAACGCACCACAGCACCGGCGTCGAGTGGCCGTTCCTCGTCTTCTCCGGCCGCAATTCCAAGCTGAATATCGCCGGCCGCTACATCCGCCTGCCTTACCACGGCCAGGAAGGGCACAAGACACTCGGCAACTGGTACACAACAATCCTCAATGCCTCCGGCAACCCGATCCCCCACTACGGCGACCTCGACCTCGCTCTCGAACGGCTCAAACTGAATCAGAAAGGCCCAATCCGAGAGTTCCTCGCGTAACGTGCGAGCGGTTCCAGTTCGAATACCCTCGACAGGAGAAATGTCATGCGACTACGACTGTTTGTGCTGATCACGGCTACCCTCGGCGCGGTGAGTCTGGGGTTGCCCACACGCGCACAAGAGACCACCAAGCCCTTACCCCGCCCCGATGGCAAACCGGCGGATATGTCCAAACCGGTCAAAGTCTTCATCCTGATGGGCCAGTCCAACATGGTCGGCGCGGGCAAGATCAGCGGCATCGACAAGACAGGCTCGCTGGAGAACGCCGTGAAAAAAGAGAAGCTCTATTCCTTCCTCGCTGACTACGCTGGTGCCTGGAC
>ENA-ORBV01008017-ORBV01008017.1-microbial-mat-metagenome-genome-assembly--contig:-NODE-8017-length-17915-cov-7.854356_pt1 | contig 17915 bp, 34 predicted proteins | sample MGYA00237777_ERZ505514 | MGnify/ENA primary metagenome ERZ505514 (study PRJEB26160, sample SAMN06269048) | microbial mat metagenome | isolation source: Oligotrophic lake microbial mat | place...
GGGTCATCGGTGTACTCGTGGTCTATCGTCATTTCTTTGCCCTCTTGTTCGCCGCTCTGATCGCCGCCGCTAGGGTCGTGCGGAAGAAGTCACCGTGGTAGTCCCCGCTTCGCCTGCACCGGATAAAGGTGTGGCCGACAGGGCCAAGCGCGATGACCTTCATCCTTTTCCCGCAGTAGGGGCACGGCTTTAGCTTTGGGGGCTGGGTCATACCAGCTCGCTCAGCGCGCCAATCGCTTCATCAAGGCTGTCCACTGCCCGTTCGCAGCTCCCCTCCAGATCCTCGACCTCAGCGCGGAGATCGCGCAAAAAGTCTCGGTCCTTGGCCACAAGTTTCTTGGCCGTCTCTAAGCGGGTGATTAATGCTTTTGTCTTCGTGGTCATTTCGCTCCCTTCCGACACTCGCGGATGATGCGGCGGACCATGCGGTTCCACTCCTGCACTGCCTGTTGTTCAGTAGGGTATGAGTCCGCCTGCAAAGTTCCTTGCTCCATAGAGATGAAGCCCTCATATTCCTGATAGAGCCTGGGATCACCAGCGACGCCGGGAATTTTCAGGGGATTGGTCACTGCGCACCTTCTTTGCCCGCAAGGCCGCAGTAGCCGGTCCAAACTTCAGCATGAACTACTTTTACGGTTTCAGTCATGGAGTCATAATCCTGTCTCTGGTACCGACTCATCTTCCCGTCCAGAAAATAAGCCCAAGTTTTCTCTGTGGTCCGTAACGGCTCGTCCCAACGCCACGCCATGCAGTCGGGGCCGATGCAGCAGCGAGTAGACGCACGCTCTACTACACGCTCGGGGTAGTCTCGCCACTCGCCACACCCCTCCGGGCCGCAGCACCGTTTGGCCTTTGCTTGTTCTGGCGTCACTTCACTCTCTCCCTTATCTGGTCAAGTACCTTGCTCGCTCGGCGCAGCACCGTGGTCTGGCCCACGCCCCACTGCTGGCCCACCTCGGCCTGCGTCAAGCCCGCTGCGTACAGCAGCCGCAGCAGCCCGCGTTCGTCGTCGGTCAAGGCCGCCAGGGCGCAGTTAAGCCGCTGGTTGGTCTGCACCCGGTCAAGTGCGCGATCCCCGGGCAGCAGTGCCTCCGGGGTCGCGTCGAACGGGTAGCTGATGATCTCGTGCATGGTCATGGCGGTGCCGTCGTCGTGCTGGCGAATGGCCCAGTCCATGTGCAGCGTGGCGGGCGGGCGGCCCTCCCCCGTGAAGCCCCGGCGCGCCGCCCGCCGCTGCTGCCCGCGGGCCGCCTGGACCGCAACGCAGCTGACATACGTAGTGAATGCGCCTTGCCAGGGCTGCCAGCGACGCACCGCGACGCCCACGGTCAAGTACGCTTCCTGCTCGCTGTCCGGGTCGAGGACCCCCGCCCGCCGCAAAGCGGCCCGGGCGATGGGCAGCGCCGCCCGCCAGAGGTAGCCCCAGTTTTCACAAGCCAGGGCTGCCTCCAGGTCGGCGGGGGAGGGGCGGGTCATCCGATAAGGCTCGCCGCGACGCGCACTTCTCCGCCGTGACGAATGATGAAGTCCTCGATGTAGGCGATGGCCTGCTGCGCGGTCTTGGCGCCGCCGCAGCCCCACGCACCAAACAACTCAAGGGACTCCTTAAAGCTCACGTCAAAGTGTTCTGCGGCACGGACCGTATACGACGTAGATAGATTGCTTGAGAACAGATGATCCTTCAAAATGTACGTCTCATAGTGCCCCAGCACACACGCCGGGGTTCCACAGGGATTGTGGAACACGCTCGTCGTGAAGCTCTCCGGGCCAGGATTGTCCCTGAGCGCGTCACAACAGTCGTTCAGTCGTGCGAAGTTCATGTCGGTTCCTTTGCTTCAATCAGGCCCGCGGGTCATACCAGCGGCAGCCCGTTGACCCTCTCTGGTTTCGCGATCTGCCGCTCAGCGGTGAGCACGGTAAGCATGGCGTTAACCCTTTCGGTCAAGCGCGCATGCGCCCACAGCAACTCGTGGTAGGCCCCGTGCGGCACGTCTTTGCCTTCCGACAGACAGCGCACATCAATATCAAAGTACCGCTTTGGTACGGTCAAGTCAGTCATCCCACTCCCCTTCCGTTGATCCGCTCCGGGGGCGCACTACTAAGTAACCCCACTCGTTCTCGTCGATGTCCAGGTCACGTCCGCCGCTGGACAGCACCCCGGCCGCGTCCGTATAGCACGGGCGTCGAGGAGCGGTCAAGCGCGCGCGGCCTGAACCCGCTGTAGGCGCCTGCCCCTCGAGGGGCCGGCGGCGGTAGGGGCCGGTCACCCGCGCCCCTCCGCCCGGTCGATAGCCGCGAACGCCGCTTCCAACGCCTCATCGTCTAGCGTCGTCCACTCCTGCTCAGCCTTCGGCACGTTGCGGAACGTGCGCGCCGTGACGGTCAAGTTTTTCAGGGCCGCCAGCAGCAGGGGCGCCGCCGTGTAGTTGTCGATCAGGTCGGCCAGGCCATGCAGCGTCTTAGTGCCGTTCATGGTGTACGTCACTTTGTGGTCGCCCTGAATGCGGACAGCAGCCCGCAACGCGCCGTGTGTGGGACTTGGTAAAGACATGGCTATTCTCCTATTGTGTGATTCATTCGCTTTCAGCCAGCAGCACACCGTTGCCGCGGGTCAAGCCCGCCGCGGAGCGGTAGCTGCGATGAACGCGGAACAAGTCCGCTGCGGGGCTCACGAGCCCGCTGCTCCGCGCGGAAAAGGCCACCAGGTCAAGTGTGTCGCCTCCCCATTCTTCGTGGGATTCGAGAGTACAAAGTACGTCAAGCGCAAACCGCTGTAGGTTCATGCGCTCCCGCGGGCTTAGCGTTCTGACGGTCATGGCTTTAGTCTCCTATGTGTGGGTATCGGACAACCCCCGGTCAAGTGCGCCAGGGGCTGGCCGCTACTCACCCTTGATAAATCAGGTCGTCATCGCCCACGTACAGGTACCTCCCGCCAGTCAGCTTGGCGGCTTCGGTCAGCCTCTCGCTCAGGTCCCCCGGCAGTTCATCCCGGTCCCAGTAGCCGCACCCGTGGCCGCATCGGGTCAGCCAAAAGTCATGCCCGGCCCGCGTCATATCGTAACCGTCGCACTGCGCAGCAGCGGTCAGGTCTGGCGCGTTAGCGGTCAGAAAGTCCCGCGCCTCAGCCTCTAGAACCGCTTGTGTTTCTTCCGCCAGGGTCAGGTGGTCCAGCGCGTTCCCTTCTTCGTCAACTTCGGCCCACTGCGCGCCTTGCGTGTACCCTTGGACAAACTCGATTACGTGTTGGTCAGTAACCATTGCCGTGTTTCCTTCTGTGTGTGTGGATATCGGACAACCCCCGGTCAAGTGCACCAGGGGCTGGCCGCTACTCACACACGGCAGGGCATTATTACCCCGTAGTCGCCTGGCGTCGGGCCGGCCACTACGGTAAACGGCGCCAGTTCGTCTATAGAACCGTCCGCTTTCCGCTGAAAGAGAATGCGCACAATGCCGCTCTTTGCGTCCAGTGCTTCCGCCAGCGACAGCAGGTACTTGGCGTTAAAGCTGATATCACACTCACCCGCTTGTGCCGCCGCCAAGTTAGCGGGCCGAATGGCCCGCCAGTTAGGGAACTCGCCGTTATCCTCGACGGTCGGTCGCGGGAACGCTGCGCCGTCCTCGATTGTCAACGCGCCGTTCGCCGTGATAGCCCGCCTGGCTTTGCGCGCCGCCTTCAACGCTTCCGGTGTGATGTATCCCGACACGTCGGCCGTGTTAACGGCGCATTGCACTACGGCGAGCATGTGCCCGTTAGTAGCGATGAGCTGGCCCGTGGTACCGCCGGCGTTCACGTCAAGCCAGACGTTATGCACGCTCGTCCGCTTGTCATTCTTACCGACAATGTTCTCAATTTTTCCGATATCGCTTTGCATGGCTTTAGTCTCCTATTGTGTGTGGGTATCGGACAACCCCCGGTCAAGTGCACCAGGGGCTGGCCGCTACTCACTTGCTGGGGGCGCAGCCCTTCATATAGTCCCACCCGTCGAACCATCGCACACCGTTTCGGGTTCCGTGCGTTTTCGGGTCCGAACAGTGCCTCTGTGCCTCAGACTCGGTGACGTGGTTCCGCAACGTGCGCGGGCGCCCGCTATACGTGAAGCGGATCAAGCGGTAGATGCGCGGCTCTGATTCAGTTTCCATTGTCGTGTTTCCTTCTGTGTGTGAAATTCGGTAGTTCGTAGGCTATTCCGGTCAAGTGCGCAATGTCAAGCGGTCAAGTGCGCCAGGGTAAAAAATACCCGGGGAACGGTTCCCCGGGCTAAGGCGCAGCATCGCGACAACAAAAGGCGTACTTTCACTATTCCCTGGCTCCCGGCGCTCCGGTTCCACCAAATGGCTTCGCCTGTTGCGCCAGGTTGAACGTTCGGCAGGGTACCCGCTACCCTGCTATGGGCTGAACCGACACTAGCGGCAGTCGGCAGTGCCGGCTGCCTGTAGTGGTGACTCCTGTCAATAATCCTGGAATGCTTCCCGCAGTTCCGCCAGTCCCGCATCACCGAGGCCCTGGCGTAACTGCAGCGCCGTCGCCAGGCAAGCCCGATATGCTTCTTCGGCCTTGCGAGAATCGGTGCCATAACCGCAGTCGCTGGCCCATTCATCGAATGACCGGCAATCAATCACGCTGGCGTCCATTGCCAGTCCGTACAGAACATCGGCCGCTGTAGGTGCAGACAGCGCCTTTTTGGCTTCAAACCTAGACCCGTTTGGGGAGCGATACTCGCCGGTCTCACACGCGGCTAGTAGTTCCTCCCGGCGCGTCTGATCGTCTACGCTCCGCGGGCGCGCCTGAGACCATCCGGGAATGTGGCCAACGCCTTGCGAGTAGTCCGTATTCATTACGTGCCGACCGTTGGCAATTACCTTGACGCGCCAGTTCAGGCACCGGGCCGACTCGCCTGTCTTGTCCGACCAGGCAGACTTTCCGGTGACCGGATCTACCCGGTTCCGCGATTGAGACTGCGGGACGAAAACTGCGCTTACCTGCAGGCCAAACTTGGCAATTGCTGCGGCTACTTTGGGATGTTCCATTGTCGTGTTTCCTTCGGTGTGTGTGTGTGTGGTTATCGGACAGTCCCCGGCAGCTGCACCAGGGACTGGCCGCTAGTCACGCATCCGTGCCGTCCGCGGTAAATTCGCAGTTATTGGCGTGCAAAGACTCCGCAACCTGTTCATCTGATTCTAAATACTCACTTTCTTTTTCCAGCGTGCGGTACAGCCAATCCATCAGCCCGCGCAGCCCGTGAGTTACTTCCCGTTCTACTTCATCCGCCACGGGATAGCCTGTCTCCGCATCGGTGCAGTCCACATCGACTGTGTTGGCGTGCGAGTAGTTGGAATTGCGTCGCACCAGCTGGCCGCGGACGCCAGCGAAGCCGGCCAGCGTATCGGCTATTTCGTGAAGGTCCGTATCTGCTGGTGCATAGTCACGAACAGCAGCGCCGCCGCCTGGTGCGCATTCCCACTGGCCGGTGAAACTGGCGCCGTCCCCTTGTGAGGAGAAACCGCTGAACTGTATCAGGCTGCAGTCTGTTTCGATTCCCATTAGCTTTGCGATATTCACGAAATCACGAACAGTACCGTCCCACCATTCGTTGTGTTCGGTATTCCATTCACGATTGCGGCTAATAGCCGTTTCTTTCGCCTTGTCTGACAATTCGTCAAAAGTGAATAGTTCCCGTGTTGTTGTTTCGGTGCGCATGATTAGCTTTCCTTCCGTTGTGTGTGTGGTTATCGGACAGCCCCCGGCAGTCGCACCGGGGACTGGCCGCTACTCACGCGGGCAGGGTTATGGTGGTGCCGTCTTTCGAAAATACCGTGGTTCGAGTCCCGCGCCGGTAGGCGGAAAACTTGCCCTTGGCGCGGCTAACGCGAAAGTCTAAGTCCCACTCCCCCGCAGCCTGGTTCATGCGGGCCATAGTGGTGACGGTCAACCATCCCCCCGTGTTCAGCCTCACGGTTCCACTGGGCGCTACGTCTACAACAGTTGTGTTGTGCAGTATTACAAAGCGCGAACCATCGGGCCGGGTTCCGGTCGCTGTGTTATTCCGGCTGATCTTTTTGAGTTGCGTCATGGCTAGTCTCCTATTGTGTGTGGTTATCGGACAGCCCCCGGCAGTCGCACCGGGGACTGGCCGCTACTCACGCGGCATCTTCTTCTGTTTCAACCAGGCACCCGCGGGCATCGCAAGGTAGTAGCCAACAGTCGCCATCCTGATAAACACAGTACGTTTGCCCGGTGTCCGGTGCCGTGACAATCGCGCCACCTAGAATGCTCTCCCAAGCTTCCCAGTACCATTCGCCATCGGGACCGGCTAGGCACGTTTGCCAGTCCGCGTCCGCCACCCCGCGGACACACTCCCGCTTTGTCTGTTCGCAGAACGCTTGCGGAATGAATACGCCCCTACTGTCTGACAGATAGAGCAAAGCGCCATCGGGTAATTCTTCCATTGTCGTACTTCCTTCTGTGTGTGTGGATCAGCAATCAGCAGTCAGTGCAGGCGGCGTGCACCCGCACCATTCGGTGAACTCCATACCGGCCGGGCAGGCTGGCGGCACCAGCGGGTAATCATTCCGCAGCAGCGCCGTGGTGCCGGCGTACGCCACGGCGCCTACCACCATTGCCGACGCCAGCCAGATAGCCGCGCGCTCAATCAGTGCCGACCGGCGAGTAATCCGGTCATGCTCCGCGATAAGTAGCGCGCGCCGGTGTGCGGCTTGGTTCGGTGTCATGACACACGCTCGAACGAATCGCCGGCACCGATCTTAAACAGCATGTTATTGGCGCGGATGGAGTACCCGCGGCCCATGCGCACATCTTTTGGCGTTGATCGACCCGTAGCGTTAAACCAAACACCGAGTTTCCAAGCATAGGACGCTGGGGAAGAACTAAGACCCTGGTTAGCGCCGCCGTAGTACCCGCGCCCCGCATCTTCCGTTAGGTCACTGCGGTTCATGACGCTACCCCTACCGTGACTACTGAGCCGGGATTCTTGGCCTGGATAGCCGCCAGTACCGTAGCGGCCGGGACTGCCGCACTAAACGGGGTGCGAATGGTGGCGGTGCCGAACAGCATAGCAACCTCCGGGTCGCTAAACGTGGCGTGCCATGCGTTCTGGTTACTGCTGAGGGTGATTGTGTTCATGCGGGTGAATCCTTCGGTGTGTGTGTGTGTGTGAGGTTAGACAGGCAGTATCGCGTGACCGGCCTCGCTCAATCGGCGCATAAGTAACGGGTGGGAGTACATGCCAATCCCGTCGTGGCTGCTGGCATCATAGGCTGCCAAAACGTGGGCGTTCGTAACGTCTGCAGAATCCCGCCAGATTCGCACGACACCAGACAGCCCACGCGTAATGTCGTCGTAGGCCACGCGGCAGAACTCCCCATCATCGCCAAGAATCTCATAGGCAATGACTTGACCGTACGCGGCGTACTTCCGGCCGGTATTGAATGCTTTGGTCTGGTTCGTCATGTGCTGGTTTCCTTGTGTGTGAATTGCCGTGCTGCCGATGCTACGTACAGCGGTTTGAATGTCAAGCTGTCAACCCGTGTTTCCGACGAACGGTAGCAGAATGCCGATGGACGGTATGTCTCCAGCCGATTTTCGAGCGATGGGCTCCGACTTGCGCAAGCTGTTTCCCGCTCTACCAGGGGCTCTACTGAGTAATTGCCGGTTTATTGCGAAATAATTACGGAATTGTCGAATTCGCTAGTGTTATCATGCACTTAGGCCATTTTGGCTATGATGTAGAAATTGCAGAAAAAACGGGCTGTTTTCCGCTGTTTCAAAATGTCGGAATTCCTCAGTAGAATCAAAGACTTGCAAAAATGTAGAAAACTGTTGCACTGCAACATTTCTACACTTCTTGTAATAGCGCGCTATTACAAAAAGCAATTAAAAAGCAATTAAAAGAACTCGATGTAGAAAAGCCGAAAAACGCTAATTCCTTAGACTAATCATGTACTTAGCGAATGTAGAAACTTGTAGAAACTGCATACTGGAAAAAACTGGTATGCAGCGGTCTTTTTATGCTGCAGTGCCCTGCATAAAAAACAGGCCTTTTCCTTAAGGAAAGGCCTTTTATGCAGGCAGCAGCAAGACCCCAAGTAAAAATATACGGACGGTGAGTTATCAACCAAAAGCCGGCCCGCGTTCCGGTCTCCCGCTGGCCAGTCGGCCGAACACCGCCACCAGGGGCCAGGAGGTCACCAGGCTGCCGCTCTACCGGCACGGGAACCCACGGGAGCCGGTACCCGGCCCACGCTCAACCAGGGGCAGCACAGTCGGGCTCAGCGGCAGGCACCAGGGACCGGCCCCATGCATGGCTGGTGCACCCTGTTATGCGCATATGCCGCATGTTCTGGCGTGGATATGCATAAGTCACAATGAGACCCGCATAGGTACGCGGTATTTAACACAATAACGGTTATGCGCAATACAGCTATCAACGAGTTACGTGGCACAGTGGGCTGCTGGCACTGCCGCCAGGCGCGCGCAAAAACCCCCTATTAAATCAACGGCTTGCGTGTGTTACGACATACGCACCCGGCCTCCCCGAAACGGATTCCGCCGTGTATATCACCCACCCCGTAGAAAAGTTTTGGATTTTCAGAGTTAATTTCCGGGTATTGGTTATCCGGTACTCGGCCTCGCCAGAAAAAATTTTATACTTTTTGAAGTCGTTTTTCGGGACCAGCAATCTCCGCAATAATCTCCGCAATAATCTCCGCAATAATCTCCGCAGGACTCTCCGCAGGACTCTCCGCCCTAGCCCATCCGCCAGAGCGCGGCCGGTACTCGGCCTCGCCAGAAAAAATTTTTTATATTTTAATGCATAATTTCGGGATTCCCGACTATAGTCTCTTATACCACCTCGGTTTCGGGACCCCGGCCGCGTGTTGCCGCCTGGCACGCCGGTCTCCCTCCGGCCTTTCGCTCCTCGATGATCGGCCCCGGCCGGGGTCCCGTCTTGCAACCACGCCAGCGATAGCCTCGCCGGCCCGACGCCCCTTGTGGGCGTTTCTTTTTGGACAAGGAATCTCATGACCCCGGATCATCTGCTCATGCGCAGCATTGTGACGCGCGCCGTCGCTATCCTGCTGGTCTGTCTGACCTTCGCAATGTTCGCCTCCTGCGCGCTTTTTGCACCGCAACAGGACGTGGCGAAGCTGTGCGCCGGTCTGCCCAACCGCAACGCGGCGGTGACCTGCGTCCAGGCCAGTTACGCGGTCGTCAAAGCCACGGCCGACGTGACCCGTCAGCGGCACGCCGCCGGTAAGTTGTCAGCGGACACCGCCCGGTGGGTGGCGGCTCGATTGGAAGACGCCTTCACGGCCACCGAGATCGCCGAGGTCGCGATCAGTGCCGGCCGGCTGGACGAGGCTGAGGACCAGATGGCCGCAGTGATCGTGGTCTTGACTGCCATTGAGGAGAAGTTGCAGTGAGCGCCGTCCTCGAAATCATCACCCTGTTGAACACGTTGGCCCAGTTGGCGCAATCCCAGGGCCTGTCCCTGCGACCGTTGCTGCTGGCCTATGAGAAAGCCCAGGCCGAAGGCCGGCAGCTGGACCCGGCAGAGATCGCGGTCCTGAAGGCCGCGGCTCGGCAGTCCCTTGTTGACTTGGAAAACGCCCTACCCAAAGGATAAACGCATGAACCAACCCAGTTCCACCATCACGGCTGCCGCCCTCGCCGGTCTCGTCACGTCACTCGGTTGGCTGATTGCCAGCGAGTTCTTCGGCATCGCGGCTTCCGAAGCGCTGGTTGCGCTGTCCGTCACCGTGGCCTCCTCGGTGGTCGGCTACTTCAAGACGGAGAACGTGCTGCCGCTGCGCCCCGTGTACTGATCGCGGGACGTTTCTTTTGAGGGAGAGAGTGTGTTGCAAGCCGTTGACGACTTCCTGAGTCTCGAGCCGCCGCCGAAGAAGCGGGGCCGGCCCGCGGGCAGCAAGGGCAAGCCCCGGGTGGAGCCGGCCGCCAAGATTACCCGGGAGGATCAGCGCGGCAAGTCGATGGTCCGCAGCCAGTTTGGCAAAGACCGTATCTGGGCCTGCGACGGTGAGTACGTCTGGTTCCGCCCGCACAAGTACGAGGGCGGGCAGAAGGTCCTGCGGGCCAACCCGGCCAGCTACGAGCGCCACCAGCGGTTTCTTGCGGCAGGCCACTACACGCACATCGAGACCCAGGACGACGTGGAGGTCTACCGCGTCAACCCGGAGTCGCCGTTTGCCCGCAAGGGCCTGTACGTCGGCGAGATGAGCGACACGGACCTGCGGCGGCAAGTGGCCATCCAGGCCGTGAAGCGCGACTGGGTGGGCTACGTCGATTGTCTTGAGGAGCTGTTTGGCCGGATCAAGAACCGCGGCTACGACGCCAGCTTCGCGGCCGCCATCAAGGAAGACTACCTGAAGTACATCGCCCTGCTGATTCAGATGCGCGGCGGCCCGACCCCGGCAGAGTGCTCGGCCGGGCTCGCCAACGTGATGAATCGGCGCGGCACCGGCACCGGACGGGTCATCCTGCTACCCGGCGGCAAGTGACCCGCCGGGACACGGTCGGGTTGGCCGACGACTACCTGGCCCTCGAACCGCCGCCGCCGCTGGACCCGACCATCATTTACCGCGAGCCGGTGCCACCCCGCAAGGCAGGGGCGGACCTGCCGCGACGGCACACCGGCGAGGCGGCCAGTCGGGCGCGAGAGGCCGCGCAGCTGCGCCGACGCTTCTCGTTCGCCCAGCGCAGCTACATGGACGCGATGGTGGCTTGCCGGTTCCACCACGCCAACGCCGGCAAGATGCTGCACCGGGCCGGCTTCGACATCGACAAGGAAACGCGCGGCCGGTGGCGCAAGCGCCCGGACTTCCTGCGGGCAATGCTGCTCGCCGAGGAGTCTCTGCTGGAGCAGGTGGGCCTCACGCCAGCCAAGGTGCTGCTACGGGTAGACGCCCTGGCCGAGCACGCCGCCGAGGAGATCGAGTTGCGCACCCGCAAGGGTGAACTGCTGACCGACGAACTCGGTTCGGCGATCAGGGGCATCCGCAACTTCGACGGCGCACTGAAGGCCAACGAGTTGCTGGGCAAGCACCATCGCTTGTGGGGCGACGAGGACCGGAGCACCCGGGTCGTCATCAACGTCATCGACATGACCGGCAGCGAGCAGCTGCGGGACGAGTCGTCGGTGGTGGACGGCGAGATTGTCAATGGCGGGTAGTGCGCCCCATGAGGTGCGGTACAAGGCCCAAGGGCCGGTGCTCGCGGCCTACGGGGCCAGCACCGCCTTCGTGCAGGTCATTCGCGGCCCGCTCGGCGCCGGCAAGACCATCGCTTCGGCGATGAAAGTATTGAAGTGCATCGTCACGCAGCGGCCGAACAAGAACGGGGTGCGGCGGTCGCGTTGGATGGTGGCCCGGAACAGCTACCCGGACCTGGTCTCGACCACGATTAAGGACTGGCGGGCAGTGGTGCCGCCCGAGGCAGGGACCTTCACCTTCGGCCACCCGCCCGCGCACAAGCTCGACTTCGACCTGCCGGACGGGACTCGCGTGGAGGCTGAGGTGATTTTCATCGCCCTCGACCGGGACGATGACGTGCGCAAGATTCGCGGCGCCCAGCTAACCGGCGCGTGGATCAACGAGATGAAAGAAGTGCCGAAGGCCATTCTGGACATGCTCACGGCGCGGGTGGATCGTTTCCCCGCCCCGGGCAGTTCCAACTGGGTCGGAGTCATCGGCGACACGAACGCCTGGGACTCGGACCACTGGCTGGAGAAGCTGGCCGAACTGCGGCGGGTGGACGCGCTGCCCGGCTACGAGTTCTTCGTCCAGCCCGGCGGCGTGCTGAAGGTCAACGACAAGTGGACCGTCAATCCGGGCGCCGAGAACCTGGCCGTGCTGCGCCCAAACTACTACCAGCGCATCCTGCCCGGCAAGAAAGAGGACTGGATTCGCGTCAACCTGGCGAACGAGATCGGGTTGAGCTTCGACGGCAAGGCGGTCCATCCCGACTACTCGGACTCCCTGCACACGGCTGCCGAGATTCTGGAGCCGGTGCCGGGGTTCATTCATGTGGGCTGTGACTTCGGCCTCACGCCGGCCGCGACCTTCTTCCAGCGGCAGAATAACGGCCAGTGGTACGGTCTCGATGAGATCGTCATTGACGAGGGTAACGCGGAACTGCTGGCCCGCGAGATCAAGGCCCTGCAGCCGCAGCTGGAGGCCCGGGCCGGCGGCAAGTTGACGTGGGTGATCCGGGGCGATCCGGGCGGCGATCAACGCACCCAGACGGACAGCAACACGGCGTTCAAGATCATGGCGCAGAACGGCGTGGCCGTAATGAAATGCACGTCCAATGACCCGGAACTGCGGCGAGCGGCCCTCGACCGGCCGCTGACCCGGCTGGTGCAGGGCAAGCCCGGGATGCTGCTGTCGCCGAAGATGAAGCGGCTGCGCAAATCGCTGGCCGGCGGTTTCCACTACGCCCGCATCCAAGTCGCGGGCGACGAACGCTTCCGCGACGTGCCGGTGAAAGACGCCCACTCGCACGTCTGTGAGTCGGCCGAGTACGCGCTGATGGACGCCGGCGAGCACCAGGTTGTGAACGCACCTGGCGCGGCGCGCTTCCCGAAGCAGAGCGTGCAGATGCAACGCGCTTGGAGCCCCTTTGACTCATAGCCTGCTGGACACCGCCAACGGGTATCCGATTGACGTGTGGCTGGCCTTCCGCGATGTGGACCACGACGGGCCGCTGAACTTTTGGTGGCGCCAGCTGCAGCCCGGGTTCCAGCACGTTGAGTGCTGGCGCAAGGACCGCGGCGTGTGGGTACGGCTTGAGCCGTGCTTCGAGTTCGCGCTGCTGGAAGCCTACGTGGACCCGCCGTGGCGAGTCCTGAATCCAGAACTGAACCCGACGTTTCTGCGGGTGCGACGGGTGGTCCCTCGGTGGAGCCTGCGCAAAGCCTTCAAGTTCGGCCCCGTGACTTGCGTGGATGCCGCCAAGTTGTTCTTGGGGCTGCGACTGCCGACTGTGTGGACGCCGTTCCAACTGTACCAGCATCTGCGCAAGCAGCAAGGATAGCCCCTGTGGGATCAAAGCCTAAAGCGCCCAAGGAAGACCCGCAGTCCCAGGTGCTGCGTGCTCGCCAGGCGGAGCAGTTGACCCAGCTTGATGAGGAGCAGAACACCCGCATCAAGCGGCTGTTCAGTTCGTCGAGCGGTCTGCGCGCCTTCCGGGGCTCGCCTGAGATGCGCTTGGCGCCGGGCAACAGCAGCGGCACGTCGTTCTCCGGTTCGTCGAGTAGCGGCCCGGCGCAGTCGAACGCGCCCGGCTATCAGTTCAGCAGTGGCCGGATGAAACAGGCTGCCGCCCGCGGCGGCGGGAAGTCCCGTAACTCGACAAAGAAGCCCGGGTAGACGATGCCTCTTATTGACAGGCTGCCGCCAGAACTTGAAGACGCCGGGGCGCTGCTGAAGCGGCGGGACAAGGCCAAGGAACGCAAGGACCTGTGGCATTCCACGTACCGCGACTGCTACAGGTACGCGATGCCCCAGCGCGAGACCTTCACCTGGACCGCCGAAGGTCAGGTGAAAGAGAACACGCTGTACGACTCCACGTTGCAGGAGACCACCTACACCGCCGCCAATACGCTGTGCGCGCTGCTGTTCCCCGGCTGGACGAAGTGGGCCGAACTGGCGCCTGGCGCGGGCATCGACAAGCGCAAGATCACGCCGGAGATCAGGGTCGCACTGGAAGACGCCACCGACACCTTCTTCGACTTTCTGAATCACAGCAACTTCCCGCAGGTCATCAACGAAACCGCGTTGGACCTGATGGCCGGCACCGGCGGGCTGACCTTCGACGAGGGCGATAACGACAACCCGTTTGTCTTCACTTCGATCCCCCTGAGCATCATCGAGATCGAGGAAGGACCGAACGGCAAGATCGAGACCACCTACATGCTGCGCAAGCCGCTGGGGCGGAACCTGCTGCGCATGTACGCGGGCATGGAGCCCTTCGACTTGCCGCAAGAGTTGATGGACTGCATCACGGAGAAGCCCGATCAAGAGATCGAGATTGTCCAGGGTGAGGTCTACCACCCTGAGACCAAGAACTACTACGGCGTCGTCATCTCGGTAAAGCACAAGGCGATCCTCTGGCGCTACAACTTCGGCACCAGTTGTCCGACCATCATTGCCCGGGCCACCAAGCTGTCCGGCGAGTTGTACGGCCGGGGCCGCGTGATGCTGGCCCTCAGTGACGCGAAGACCCTGGACAAGATGCAGGAGTTCGTCCTGCGCCACGCGGCCTTGCAGATCGGCGGGGTGTTCACCGGCGTCTCGGACGGCGTGCTCAACCCGTACACCGCCGTGCTGGCCCCGGGCAGTATCATCCCGGTGGCGTCCAACGAGACGGGCAATCCGTCGCTGCGACCGCTGGAGGTTGGCGGCAACTTTCAAATCACCGAAGCCCTGATGACCGACCTGCGCCAGCGCGTGCGGCGGACCATGTTGGGGCCGGAGCCGACCGAGGGCGCTGTGCGCAGCGCCACGGAAGTGAGCGTCAACGACCGCAACCGGCTGTGGGCCATGAACGGCGAGCTAGGCCGCATCCAGGCCGAACTGCTGGCGAAGATCGTGGCCCGCGGGGTGTTCATCCTGCAGTCCAAGGGGCTGATTCCGAAGTTCAAGGTGGACGGCCGCGAAGTGGCGGTGAAGTACACCTCGCCGTTTGCCCGGTCGCAGGAGGCGGAAGACGCCCTGGCCGTGCTCAACACGTTGAACGGCTTGGCGATCCTTGGCCCCGAGATCACTGGCCTGGGTCTTAAGGTTGAAGACCTGCCGGGCTACCTTGGCATGAAGTACGGCATGAAGACCGAGCACATCCGTACGGCTGAGGAGCGCGAGGAAAAGATGCAGCAAGTAACGGCGGCGGCCCAGCAGACCGGCATGATGCCGCAGGAGGGTGCCGCTTGAGCGACGATTTCCTCGGCGCGGGCGACGCCGCCCGCCAGCAGAACCTGAACAACGCCCTTGAGGTCGCCAAGCTCTACACGGTGTTCGTCACCGACGACCGGGCCAAACAGCTGCTGGAGTTATGGGAACGCACGCTGGCGCGCAAGCGCACCACCCCCGGCTCCCCGATTGACGTGTATGCGCAGAACGAGGCCCTGCGGGCTTTCGTTGAGGGCATCCGCGACCAGATTGCTTTCGCAACCACTGAAGGACGACGCACCCATGCCTGATTCCGTGATACCTGCGGCCCCGGATACTCCGGCGACACCCGCGGCCACAACCCCGGCAAGTACGCCGCCCGTTGTTGCTGCGGCCTCTCTGATCCCTGAAGCGGAAGGCGTGGCTACCCCGCCGCCCGCAGAACCGGCGACGCCGGCCGCGCCGCTGGCGGCCAACCAGAACGCCCCCGAGTGGTTCCTGAGCGAAGGCGTGAAGGGCGCGGGCGAGCCCCCGGCTTGGTACAAGGCCGACAAGTACAAGACGGTGGACGCGCAGGCGAAAGCCTACGTCGATCTTGAGAAGCGGCTGGGCTCGTTCACCGGCGCGCCCAAGGACGGCAAGTACGAGATGAAGCTGCCGGAGGGCGTGGCCGGCGAGTTCGACAGCACGCACCCGCTGTTTCAGAACTTCAACACCTGGGCCGGCGAGAATCAGCTGAGCCAGGACGGGTACAACGCGGTGCTGGGCATGTTTGCCGAGTACGAGGCCAGCCTGACGCCGGACCTCGCCAGCATCAAGGCCGACCTTGGCGCCGACGCGGACACCCGGATCGGCTCCGTGGCCTCGTGGGCCAAGGCCAACCTGTCGTCCGAGCAGTACGGCAAGCTGCGGGAGGCCACCAGCGGCGTCAACGCAGCGGTGGTTATCCAGGCTATCGAGTCGATCATCGGCAAGACCCGGCAGGTGACCATGCCCAAACCGGGTGGCGACGTGCCCAATACGGGCTTGGTTACCGAGGCGTCGGTCAACGCCATGCAGGCCAAGATGGCGCCGGACGGCAAGCGGCGGCTCTACGAGGTCGATCCGCAGTGGCGGGCGCACGTCGAAAAGACGCGCACCGATTTTTACACGGCCAACCAGAAGGCAGCGTAGTTGGTCACACGCCGAGTCAAAACGGGCGGGGCCTACGTCGCCACGGTGGGTGGCCCCGCCCAATGGCAGAACACCTACGAGGACCGGGAATTTAAGGGCTCGTATGTGGCCACCACCGGCGGGCCGGCACAGTGGCAGTACGCCGCGGCAGGGGTGCTGGCCAATGCCATCACAACCATTGGCGCGGACGCCATCACAACCATCGGGGGCGACCCCATCACGGTGATCTGATATGCCAACAGCAATTAATGCCCTGGGAGCGTCCGACGCCGCCGCAGTGAAAGCGTACGTGGTTCAAGTCGGTACTGCCGGAGTCGGGGCAGATTGGCGAAAGACAACCTCGCCCAATGACTCAGCCTTTACTGCCAGCCCTGGCGCGGTACAAGCCTGCGAGTGGCGGGACTCGATCAGCAACTGGAACTCCACCGATGGCACCTACGGTTCCACGCAGACCTTTGCCAACAGCGGGCGGGCCATCGGGTTCAACGTTAAGGCAGCGGAGATAGGGCAAGAGTTTCGGACGGACACAGCAAAGCACGGTCTGGGGATATTTATTGACTCCAACCACGTCACGGCCTTTGGTCAGACATCCGAGTTTGCTATTCGGTTCAGGAATGCGGGCGGCCTTGCCCACTTCGAGGCCCTTCGGTTTGTTTTTGGTAACGCCTCGACGGACCCGCTACAGCCCCCAGGAGAGTTCTTGCAGGACGCTCGCATCGGGGTGAGCGGTGTTCGTGGTGCGCGTGGCTTGGACTTCCTCGGCTGGACCTCTGGCGGCACGATGGGCCGGTCCTCTGGTGCGTTCAACGCCGATGTTTTCGTGGCGTCGATCAGGCAAAACGAATATCTGCAGTATTACGACGACGGCACTAACTACCCGTTTATCAATATGCGTATCCGCCAGGTCAGCCGCTTTAACGTTGACTTGGATATCGGTCGCGGGGACGCCAGCGACCCGTCGCCGAACAACTGGGATACTGCCTCTGATGCCCCTGATTCTTTCATCTCGTTTGGCTCTCGACCTTTTACTGGCACCAATCCAAACGCTGCCTGCATGGTGCTTGGTCTGGCCCGTGATGGCGACTCAAAACGACCATTTAGTTTCGGTAGCAGCCCCGGCATCCTGCAGATCTATACAGGCAATGCGGTCAACGGAACGGTTGGACTAAAAATCCGTGGCGGCGGTCGGACGGCTACAGCGAACGCCGCCAACCTGGTTGAAATCCAGAGCAACACCGGATTCGGGGCGACGGGTGCAACGGAGTACAGCTGGCTAGTGGACGGAAGGCTACAGTTGAGCGCAACCCAGTTGGTGGGCGTGGGGGGGAATGCATTCACCCCGAACTGGCAAATTCCCGGCGGCGGCGCTCCCGGCGAACTGCGCCCTAGCTGGCTGAAGGTGCTTAATTCTGGCGGCTCCACAATCTTTATTCCTGGTTGGATCAACTAATGAAAATAAACTTCAATCAGCCTCTGCTGGCTCTCGATGGCAGCGTTCTACTTCTTGACGGCGATGCGCGGCTGACGTTGGCAAGAGTATGTAGCGTGTCGCTGTTGAACGACGACACCGGCGACGGCAACGCGAAGGACAAGCGTTTCCAGTGGGCGCTTCGACTGCACAAGGGCGGCGAGCAGGACCTTTCGACAGAAGATGTCGCGTGGCTAAAAGAAATCGTCGGTCGCGTGGTTCATTCAACGCTGCACGCCGGGCAGGCGCGGCTCATGCTGGAAGGTCAGATTGACCAGCTGCCGAGCGCAAAACCGTGAAACTAATCCCGCCCCTGATCCTGATCGCCGTGGAGATAGAGAAAATCCCGGAC
>ENA-ORBV01008019-ORBV01008019.1-microbial-mat-metagenome-genome-assembly--contig:-NODE-8019-length-17911-cov-5.774700_pt1 | contig 17911 bp, 5 predicted proteins | sample MGYA00237777_ERZ505514 | MGnify/ENA primary metagenome ERZ505514 (study PRJEB26160, sample SAMN06269048) | microbial mat metagenome | isolation source: Oligotrophic lake microbial mat | place...
TATCGAAAGAGTGAGCTCTTGTTGAGCGATCGACTTGAGATCATCTCAATGCCGTTGCATCGTCTGAGATCGTGCTGGATCCGTAGATAGCCGTTCGTGAAGCAACGTGCACGGGTCTCGTCCGTAGGTCGCACAACTGGCCCGCTGACAACAGCAGGTTCCATTCCTGAACCAGAATCCCCGCCCGGCGCGTCAAGCTCATTTCGTCGGGCGACTTCCTTATCGCTTTCATTAAATCGCCGTTCGTTCCACATTCAAAACCGATCCATCTCGGCCCCTGTTCGGAAGGAATGTTTTTAGGCACGCATCCATGCCATGTCATCCATTGCACGAAAACAAGGAAATAGAACCAATCGAATCAATCCTCTGTTACTTACCTCAACCAAGAGACCACTACTAGGTTGTGAGGGGAAGCGTTTGCAGACAAGACAGGCTTGCTTTTATAACACGCCACCATGAGTGATGAAGTGTCGTCTTCCTCGTCCACCACGTCGGATTCATCCTCGTCGTCGTCATTAGCGTCCTCATCCGGAGCCGAGTCCAGGTCCTCCTCCCAAAGGTTGAGAGATTTGGTGGAGCTCAGTCGCCTTGTATCACCTGGCAGCACCAAAGATGATGATGAAAGCGAAACTGAGACGAACACAACAACAGCGTCACCGAAAACAACAGGCGCAGCAGGAGGAGGAGACGTATTGCAACAAATTCTAAATGAGCTCAGCATTTCGTTCAACACAACCAAAGACGATGATGAAACTGATACGGAGGGAGAGGAGGAAGAAGAAGAAGACAAATATGTTGCTACGAGCACGGATGTTGTGAAAGGCAAGAGTAAAGACACCGTAGAAGAAGAAATGGAGCAGACCGAAGAAGTTACGGAACTAAATGACACTGATCTGGAAGAGGAGGAAAGCGAAGACGAAGAAACTGTACAGCAGGAAGATGAACCTGTGCAGCAAGAAGAAGAGGAGGAGGAAGAAGAAGAAGAAGAGGAGGAGGAGGAAGAAGAAGAAGAAGAGGAGGAGGAAGAAGAAGAAGCAGAAGAAGAAACAGAACAAGAGGAGGAAAGTGAGCAATACATGCAGACTGAGGTTGCGGAATCAGAGTCAGAAGTCACAGAGATCGGGAGATCGAGGTCAGTAAAATCCACTACCGACGAAACTACAAGTGGCGAGCCTACAGAAGAAACGGAATCAGACCCACCTGAAGACAGCACAGTTGTGACAGAATATGATGAACATAAGGTTTTTGTTCGACGAGAGGAGCCAGCAGCAGTGTCCAAGAAAGAGGATGAAAGAACGTGTAATGAGACAGAATCAAGTACGGACGCTCTGGAAACTGAAGACAAGCCTGCAACGTTAGGGCCTGTTGCCGATGCTGTAGAACAGTCAAACGATAGTTGTGAGGAGTTAGCGCCGCATCCCATTGAAGCTAAAACACGCACAAAGTCTTTTCTACCTTCTTTTAACCTTTTCAGATGCTCCGCCCCTCGTCCACTAGACAATATTAAAGATGATCCTGCAACAACACCTGAAGTTAAGGAGGCACCCAGCGACGAAGAAGTATTGGAAAAAAAGAACAGCGGCCAGGATCAAATGTTACCTTCCGCCACTGCTTCCATTGAGTTCATAGAAGTTGAAGGGGGGTCGGATTTGCATGAAAGGGTAAAGGAGGAGCAGGTCGCAACAAGCAACGAAGGTAGCACGACAAGTGAAGCCAAGGTTTTGCCTGATCTTGCTAGGGATCCCTCTGTCTTGGTCAATGCGCGAGACGAAGGTTTCAATCCATCAAGCGACTCGCCTCGCCAAGAGAAAAAGCCAGATATCCCGTCTCCCGGTTCCCATCCCCGTACAAGTGCTTCAAAAGCCTTGCCGTCTGTTGCAACGGACCCCTCTGCTTTGGTGTATAAGAGGGACAAGGATTTGAATAGTAGAATCAAGTCGCTTCTTCCAAAGAATCTTCCAAGCAAAAGAAAGGTCATTACGACGCCTACTTCCATCGCACAACAAGACACAGAGTCGGCCTTTTCATTTCCATTGAATGTTTTTAGCGGTGAAAGTGTAGGAACAAAAAAAGACTTGATAAACACAATCCATAGCCAAGGAATCGAAGTCGACCGGCGAGAAAAATTAGTTGGAAAAGATGGAAAAGAAGATGAGATGTGCCCCTCTGACGAAGAGATCGAGGACAAAACTAATTCCGAATCGTCTAGCCTCAAGAAAAAGAAAAAGAGTAAAGACAACAAAGGTGTCGCTGAGCATGAGATCGAGGACAAAACTAATGCCCAATCGCGTCGCCATAAGGAAAAGAAAAAGAATAGACGCTTCAAAGGTGTCGCAAGGAAGATAAGAACCCCATCGAATCACACGCGCAAGCAGGTGGAAAGTAATAACGCGAGCATGGTCCCCGCATCGAACAACAACTCTTCTGAAGAGAATACGCTTCAAGTGAAAGTGCAAGGTTCAACAACGGCTGGCGATGATTTACAGAAGGGAGGCGAGCATCCGCATCCCTCCTCGAACGTCGAAAACGACGAACACGCAAAGGCAGACGATGAATTCATTGAGATGTCCTTTGTACCTGTTCCTAGCACCGCGGAGTCGACGGAAAAGGCAACGCATACCCTAGCCAAAGGTGTTGTACGATTCAAGAAGAAGCTCAATAAGAGCTGGCCGCTGAAGAAAGGCAAAAAGGAAGGAAGTATCCATGCAATGGATCAACCAGATGTCTCAACACCACCACCTAGCAGTAACAAACGAACGAAAAATCCGAGGGGAAAGCGCATAAAGCCAAAGTTTTTAAAATCGCTCGCTAACTATGTCAGAAACCGACCAAATGGACTTCCCTCGATTCGGGAAATACCAGACCAAGAAGAAAAAGAAGACGAAGAAGATATCCAACAGCGTCCAGGAGGCCAAGCGATTGAAGTATCTCTTTCGAGAGTCAGCCAGAAACCTTCTGAGGGTGCTTCTCATACTCAGAAAAGTGCTAGCGAGAAAGATAATACAAAAGCTTCGCACACCCCTCGTTGGTTGGCCTCCATGTCTCAAGGGTCCTGGGGTGGTATGTCTCAAGGGTCCCCAAAGTCTGCTGCAGAAAGCGCTGACCGAAAGGACAAATTTTGGTGGGTTCCGTCTCCGACAGGAGATAGGGAAGCTTTTCTTTCTCTCAAACCGCCACTTCTTCAAATATGTAACGAAGAAGTTGCTAAGAGCAGAAGCGAACGGAATGGACAAATGGAAGACAAACCTAGCGAAATAATGCTGCCTCACTACGACTCTGCGCGAGATGGCAGCACGAAAAAATCTCGCTCCTCTTGGGTAGAATCAGAATTATCGATGAAAACTGGCGAGTCTATTATGAAAACTTTTGAGATGGAAGAAAATTTAGTAGGAACCGAAACTGACCTCGAATGCGAAGCAGGTACAGAAATCACTCTCGCAAGGAGCAACGAATATGTGACAGAAGGAGAGATCGATGGGCAGCTTGTTTTGTCTGTTGATATCAGCTCTCTCAACAAGGTCAACAAAGAGAGCGAGAACAGAAGTCCTCGCAACATTGCAAATATCCTGCACGACCTCAAGAAGAAAACATTGAGTTTCGACAATGCCAGCATCCTATCCGACCTCAAGAAAAAAACATTGAATAGTCTAGATAACGCCAGCCCAAAGCACTTGGGCAGAAGAAAAAGTGCTGCGTGCAGTGCCCCTCTTGAAACCAAAGTCGAGGAGGAACAGGACGGTTTTTGCATTTCACTGGCGGTGAAACAAGACAGTCCAGCATCACCTACGCTCCCGTCAAATTGTGCTTCCCAAGATGTTTCGTGTGCAGACAAAAACAACACGAAGACGTCGAACAACATGGTACGCCCAGCTGGCGTCGTTGCAGTCGCTACTGAATCAAACGATCATACAGAAGCTTTGGACAAACAATCCCAGGATGCCCAACATGTTGCCGCGAGCTATTCACATTCTGCGTCACCAAGGACAACAACGAGCCCATCCTTTTCGAAAACAGAGAAACAAAAACGACGAACTTTCTTAGATACGCGGCCAAGTTGGAGAAGCTCGAGAAGTACTTCTCGAGAGCCACAAGAAACGAAAAGGCTTGACTTGGTTGACAAGCAGTCAAGTTGGATAGGTCAAATGACCAGATCACAGCTGTCTTGTGGATCTGAAACAGGGCAAGACCACCACGCGAGCAGTTTCGCTCCTGACCAACCCGTTTGTAAAACATTTGAAGTCGTCGAGGCAAGGGAAGATGGCAATGAAGCAGCAGTCCCAGATGGTGATGCCCGGGACGAAGTAATCTCACAGGCATTTGTAACCCAGGAGGAGGCGGATCTTAGTGGGAAAGAAAGTAAAAGCCGACCGGTCGAAGATAACGTTGTCGAAATCGAAGAAAGTAGAAACAAATGGGTGCGACACCAACTGTCACAATGCACAGACGAATCCCAGCATAAAGATGGCAATGAAGCACCCTCAGAGGGCGATGCATGCGTCGAAGTTTCTGCTCAGATACCTATAACCCAAGAAAATAGCAGCGTTAAACAAAGTGAAAGCCGAACGACACAGTACACAGGCAATTTCGAGCCAAATTCCAGGGAGTTGAACTCTCCAAAATCACTGGAGGAAAGCAGAAGTTCGGTTGTACACCAAGTGCTCCCAACCAGAAACACAAGGCGCTCGTTCCTTAAAAGCTTCTGGAAGAGATCGCACCATTCTCGCGAAGACCACGAAGACAAGGAAGACCAGCGTGAGTCTTCTCCTCCAGTTCCGACAGTTTATGCCGAAACCCGTAAGGAGACCGGTATCAGTCGGAATCCTTCAGGTGGAGAGCAACAACTTCCAGAATATCACGAAGATCCTCCAGAATACTATGTCTTGCAGCGCTGGAGATCCGTAGAGCAAAAGATCAATGCTTCACTGAAAAAAGCAGAAGTCTTAGCGAGTCACTACGGAGAAGACATCAGTCCACTCCTTGACCAAAGCGAGTCTGCTTCCTTCGAGCAAAAAAACAATGCTAAGGCGAGTCGCCGTAGAAAAGCCCCCCTAGTTCAGCACAGCGAGTCTGAAGTATCGTCCGTCACAAAAAAAATCAATGTTTCTTTGAAAAAAGCAGAAGTATTGGCGTATCGCTATGGGGAAGACACAACCCCCCTGCTCCAGTCAGTGTCGTCCACAGCACAAGCCGCCTCAGCTGCGACTTCATCAGCTGATCAGGGTTGGGGCATTGTTGGAAAAAAAATTGACGATTCCCTTTCAAAAGTGGAAGAACTTGCAAGCAAATTGGGCCTTGATCCCCACCCGCATGCCATTTTCTCCGAGTGAACAGCGTAATCAGTATAGCTCAGTGCCAAAAGCTTGAACCTCAAAACTGAACCCCTTCCGAACCCCATCCCACAGTGCCATCTTTTGGTTTCCTATGCAACGAAATTCCTAAATAAATTATACGTTTTTTTGAATCAAGACTATCAAAGTTAGCAGCTATGGAGTAGTGTTCGCCATTTTTCATCATTGTAGGCATGCGTACTACGGGCTAGCGCCTGGAAGATGCCCTCATAGGATAAGACAATGATATACATACATATACGTCTGCAAAACAACAAAATTATTTGATTTACAATTTCTTTTAACCAATAACAATTAGTTGATAGCTTTCTAGTAAATATATAATTTGGTGCAAATCTTCTTATAGGTGACGAGGGCATGTGTTTTCGATATAGATGATAGTTGAGCTACACCAGGTGATATTAGATTCGACATATGCTGTGCCACGATTTAGCAGGTTCTCTGTTTTACTTTATTTTGGAAGAGGATACGAACTATTTACTCGCCAGAAGACTTTGTTGAAACTATTCATATAAGTGACATGAGCTACACTGATACCTCACTGATGGTATAGCTTATTCTAGCCAACTGACAACTGCCATAGGGCCTTTACGGACGAGTTCCTTTGCCATGTCTTTAAGTTCATCGGCAATGATGTCACGGCACCCGGTGGATTCTGGGTCCTCCGTTGAGAAATCATCACCAAGTGTGTCCACAACGTCCCTGCACCCCCACTGATCAATTTCATCTGAAGAATTGGTCACCAGAGGTCTGACACGGCGCTTGCTTTTCTTTCGCTTGTTCTGTTCTTTTTTCGCACGTCGCTCGCGGCGGCTAGATGCCTTTTTTTCACGCGCCTGCTCCTTTTCAACCTCTTGGCGCTTCCTGCTTTCTTCTGCCTCTGCATGCCTCTTCTTGTCCTCTTCTCGACTTTCTCTCTCCTGCTGATGCCATGCCTCTGCAAATTCATTGGCTTTGACGGCAACAATTTCAACGGCTTCCTTTTCATTGGACCACCAAATCATGTCAGACATATCAGGAATTTCCGACTCCGGTGACTCTGCTCCTGGTGTTTTGGGTTGCCCTGTGGTAATTGTATGCTCTCTCTTTTCCGCCACTTGACTTGCAGTCGCCTTAATTTTGTTCTGAGGGCCAACAAAAAGTGACGAAGACTGCGGTCTTACTTTAACCCTTGCAACCGACACGACTTCACCAATACCTGCTAGAGCGCCATTGTTCTTAGACCTCAATTTAACACGCCCTATTCCTCTTGTTTCGGGTAGAGCTATGGTCTTCACTATCTTTTTCATCTTCAGACCCTGTTGATCCACCTTTTCCTGAACGGATGTGCTTGATGCTTGTGGCTCTGTTGCCGTAGCTGACACCAGGTTCTTGACCGGAGACTCTTGAGATTGTTTGCTCTTTTCAAGTTTCCTGACACGTTTCATTCTCGCCCATGAGGCTATCATAGGTTTGGGAAATCTTCTCACCTTTTCAATTGCCTGTTCTGGCGCTGCTCTTTGCTCTGTAACACGAGGTGCATTCGTAACCGGAGTCATAGTATTTGCGACAGCAAGATTATCTCCAGGTAAAAAGCCTTCACAAGTGGGACTGTTGGTATCTTTGGGGGGCGATTCTCCATTCGCTATGGACAATGCTTTATCTTCCGTTTCGGCTTCTGCGATAACCATTGTAGAACCTTTCTTCTCATGTCGATCTTCCACTTCACTGGCGGCTTTGGTATCTACTATCAAATTAGTGGGCCCTTGCTCTGCATCGCCGCCCTTCAGGTCATCATGTCTGTCATCTACCATGTCTTGTTTTGCCATAATCAGCGCAGATTCCTGTACAACTCCTCTCAGATCATTTCCAGTATTAACTTCAGAAGTATTCAACGCTTCTAGCCATTGCAACGATTCATCGAGCTCTGTTATTTCTCCTGACTCACTTGCTAGAGATGCCCCGTTACTTTCTGTATCCTCGCTTTTGGATTCTGAATGGGAATAAGCAGATACGCTGCTTCTCTCGCCCAACAAAGAATCTGTCTCGTGTTCGTGCTCGAAGGCCTCATTGGTCTTTTGTGACCGCGCAGATGATCGAACTCGCAGCTTTTGAACTGCATCTTGCCTGGCGGACTCCTCCATATCTTCAAGGTCATGTCGAGAGCCTCTGAAATTTGCAGTGTTGCTCCGCACTTCTTCCGGGAGGCCTTGAGAGTTTTCGTAAATGCTCGGTTGCCCGTTTTCCTCGCTCTGGCCAACAAGCTTTGGCTGCTGGTCGCCATGTGAGGACCCGGGAACTTCTTGATTTGGTTTTTGCGCACTCTCATCTGGCGACGACTCATAATGATTCAATACTGAATTGGGATTAGCCTGAAGCTCGGCGTCAGGTTCAGGTTGCGTCGTGAATTTAGATGACTTCCGCATGCCTTGATTGGTACTTTGAATACGATCTTCCTGGGATGGCAGGATATCAAAGATATCATCAAAGATACCTTCGATGCCAGATCTTTCTTTCTGAGTTTCTGTGAAATCACTGCTTTGCTCAGAAGACTCCTCCTTGGAAGAATCGCTACTGATCGAAGTAGAATCTTCTTCAACGCCCGAATCCTCTTCCACCGCGTCCGCGTCCGCGTCCTCCTTCTCTTCCTCCGCCATCGGCAGTATAGCGGGGGGGTCATCAAATGCTTCATAGCTCTGTCCTCGCTTATCAAGAATAATATCGCCAGTTGTATTTTCTGTGGCTCCATGACTGCTGTTGCCCTCTGATGCATCATCTGAGAATAGGAAGGAATACTTGCTTCTCTCATCATTGTCTTCTTCTCTTTTCTTGGTCTGCTCACGAGCTTCTCGCTCTCTTTTCTGTTTCTCGAGAAGATCTTGTTTCCGTTTCTCGTGTTTCATCCGGGTTTCAAGGAGCATTGCATTCTCGCTTTTACTCTGTTCGATCAGCTTCGTCATCCTCTCTAGGATCAATTGAGCATTGGCAAGACTCTGGGATTTGTTGTCCGACTCGTCTCGTGTTCCCTGATCTCCCACGAGCTCGGTGGAAAATGCATCCCTTTCGGCTCGCTCATGGGGTTCAAAATAATATTCATCATCATTGGGATCAAAATCATCATTGACCGCTTTGTACTGTCCTGGCTTTGGGTCTTTTGCTTTCGAATGCTTCGACCACATGCCAAAGGACGGCCGTTTGCCGTACTTCATTTTTTGTTTGCCTATAGATGAACAAGCTCACTAGACCAGTCTACTCTAGCTAGAGGAGGAATAATGCACAAATCGTTGATAATGCGCAATTGTGTTTCTGGTCAACAAGAAAGTATTCTGGTCAACAAGAAAGGATTGGTGACTACAATCACCCATCACCAGCAATGCATGAATATGCAACGGAGGAAAATCATGCACAGACAAATGAATGATGCGAAAAGAGCTGTACTGGTACTGTACTAGTAGGTCGTCCCATGGATTCAACGCTGCATATCCTCTTCCACACCACATTCAGCGTGGAAAATGCCCGTTGGAATGTGTGGATCGCGTGTCGCCGAATTATGGTACTTAGAGTAAAGTGCAGCGCCTGCCTGTTTTTAAATTTCAAGAACCACAAATGAGTGTTAATTACCAAAATCAACGTTCGACGCGCCGGGGGTGCTTCGGTAATATTATTTCGTTCATTTTTTGATTCCACTCATCCCTGTGCGTCGCCATGGCGCACGCCAGAATCGAAGAAGGACGTTGCCAAACTACTTTTTGCTTCATTTTACGAACCGTTGGGGTGCTCCTTGACAGCAGAGAGGAGGTTGGGCTCGTACAAATGGCCAAGCATGTTCGCACATTTTGCATAATTGGCAATTAGCAGGCGACACGGCCCGTGCTTTTTGTTGTTTTTGTTTTTTCTCTTGATTTGATACTAGATCTGCATACTATTGCACGTCCCGCTATTGCGAAAATGAAGTCCCCCCGAGCTACTACGCGTCCTGGATCCAGCAATGAGCTGGCAGAGAAAATGCTGCATTGTCGCAACCTTGTGCAAAAGATGCGGTCTAGAAACGACCATGTCATTCTAACGGCCGACAGCGAAGATTATTTATTCGCTGCTCACCTGTTGAGCCTGGGTGACGATGGCAAAGATTTCAATAGAATGAAGAAGGAGATAGAAGAGAACGAGGAAAATTACGCGAAGCTCGGCACTCATATACCGGAGGCCGGTCTGGTGATAAGAGGACCTCACAGCTATGAAGAAACCTACTACGAGACTGGCACTGTCATTACGGGAGCAAAAGCTGTCGTGGCGTATCCTCGAAAGATGGTCCTAGTGTCGAATCAGCAGGAGGATGGAGAGAAATTGATACGAATACAAGACAACTTTCCACGGCCACCTTCAGTAATATCATGGGATGGAAAGGATGACGGGGATGACGAGGGGGTCACTTTCATGGATGACAATTCTGGTTCTGACGATTCTATTACGGAATCCAGAGACGAAAACGCCTCGATAGTATCCTTTATCCGCAAGGGCAGAAATTGGATTACGCGAACACCAAGCTCTGAATATCTGTCTTGCTTGTGCTGTGTCCAAGGACGCGACGACGAACTTTGACGTAGGATACATGCAACTGACTCCTCGATGCACATTGCTACAGTAGAGAACTAGGGGCTTGATATAGAAATTTGCTGTGTAAGAAGGACTCTCCAGGTTCTGTTGGTCCGTCGATGAATAAGCCTATTGCATATTACGACAAAGATTAACTTGTATAACATTTATATGTCACTACTAAAGATGTATTAACTTCTCTCTACTGGTAGCTTGCTAAGAAGCGACTAGCTAGCTTGTAGAACTAGCAATTCGGCCTGTTGTATCTGGTGCCTCTCCACTGGCTACAATGGACTCCTATGGTGACACAGGCTTAGCCCCAAAACTTCAACAGCATTCTGACAAGCTAGTAGGGTTGCCACCCATGCCCCCGAGGGTCATGGTTTTCAGATGGATCCCAGTCTATTGACTAAGTTTACCTCACCAAACACCACAGCACGGCACAGCCACAACTGGCACATGACTTGCGTTCTGATGTTTAGGATTAGGGTAGGTTTTATTCTGTTTTTCTGCCTTGTCTGCTGGCACTTATGGCTGACGGCTTGACTCACTGTTGGCTTGCTGTCCACTCGCCCGCCCGCCGGGCTGGTACCATATTATTTTCCTGTAATCAAGTGCGGCTCGCTAATTAAATACTGGTACTGTTGCCAATGAATCCAGTCTGAGTGGACGAACTACTATTAGTCAAGTGCTGTTACATCATTTTCATTTCCTGTGAACACGTACAACCTCTATTCGGAGTAACTCATATTCTTTGTCTTTCGTTCTTTTCATAAGTGTGGTCGATGTGTGACAATTACTACAATTGTACTAAAGGAGTGGAGACAGTCCACTGCCCAGATAGTAGTACACAGCTGCGCCATGCACAGGGGCATACCACTGATACCAGTATTCACTGGACGCAGGAGGACCGAACGTTTTCTCCAATTAGGGAAGGTTCGGCAGCTCTCTTGAGTAATTGTACTCAGCGAGTATGCATTTATCAACGCGCACCCCCCCCAGGACAGAACGCATCGAAATCCGTTGTGCTTGGCCGTTAGCACAAGCCCAACCTGTAGTATTTAGGCTTGCCGAGGTTCCAAACTGAAGCTAAATTCTATCGGCAGGCGAGGAAGCGAAAATCTTTTGTGTAACTTTGCGTTCTGGTTCATCAGATGAACCAGATTTCACTTGTTGCTTGCATCGAGCCAACAACAACAAGGCAGCTTATCATTATTAAATCAATATTTCTGGTAAGGCAGCAAAGGAGACCAATAACACAACCAATTGATCGCCTCTCCAGTATTTTCAGATACCTCCATCCAATTAGCAGAAGAACAGCATTCCCTCAGGATGAGCCACGAGGATGCATATCTGAATTCCCAAAATCGGGTCTCGCATCAACTCGACAGGTTCAAGGGATTGTTGGACAGCATTCAACAAGACATAGCGGCCGAAGAGGATGTCGATTATTGGAGAGCACGTATGGGACTAACCAAAGCAGCGACACCCGAAGAGAAAATTGTCGAGCAAGAAAATGAAGATGAAGATCGCGATGAATGGGTCCCGATTACGAAAAGCGAATCAATTGAAGAAGTGGACAACGCGAGAGCGGAACCCGAAGATGACAATCGAGATTGCGCACCATCCCCAGAAGCACTTGAATGCTCGCAATCCAATCAAGGCGTACTAGAAACGCCCTTGGCAAAGCACCTGAGACGTGGTTCCAGTGCTTCATCGAAGGCCCCAGAAGAGCAGGATGAGAAGTCTGTCTCTTCCAAGCTCTCGATCGCATCAAGGGTGTCAAAAGCTCTGTCGATTTCTTCGAGACTGTCAAGTTCGTCAAAGAAATCTAAAGTACAAGAGGCAAAGTCAATACAGCTGGAAAGGCGATCTTCCAACGAGGGCGCATCGTTGACAAACAGCGGGGCGGCTGAAAGCAGCGTTATCAAGGTCGTAGCAGGCGACCTGCCAACCCCGGCTGCAGAAGTCCTTGCAGAGAGAGAGGCTCCTTTGAGCGAAGTTGGTCACGACACCGACTCTGTAGCGCCTAAAAAGAAGAAAACACTCATGAAATCATTGCTGAAGTCACTTAAAAGCAAAGCAACCAAGGAACACAAGAATGTGACGCCTCCTCAAGCTTTGGAAGCAAGAGAATGCGTTGCATCTGAGCAAGAAATTGATACGGACAAGTTGAAGCAGGGCGAAGAAACTACAATGCCGAAGGCGGTCGACCCTCAAGATGTTGACGGAAGAGAAGGCACGGAAACCAATAATGGCCCAGATGGTACTACGCAGAGTTTTGTCCTTCCAGAATTTGGAAGTCAAACCCAGGGCTCTGACGCAAACGAAGTCGAGGAATCCATGGGCAACAAAAAAGCCACCCAACACCTGAAGTCCGAAACCTCTTCTCCCTCTCCCGCACTGGCTGTTTCGCGAGATGCCGAAGAATGTGAGAAAAGGGAACCCAAGAACGACCAACTCGCCAATGTCTTCAAGAGTGAAGATGCTCTTCCACTGCCCAGCGTGAGTGCTTCGCAAGATGCTGAGGCAACACAGACAATGGACAACGAGGGAGACAAGGTCACCAAAGAATGGAATGCTGCAGATCTCTTGTCACGTCTGGCTTTCATGGGCCGCTCTCCATCTTTAGATGACGCAGTCACCAAAAACCAGAAAAGTAAAAAGGTCACTCAACTGTCCACCTTGGATGCCCCACAAGATGCTGCTGCCCCTCCGGAAACGGAAGGCAACATCGAAGCCGCCAATGAAGTTAAGCTTGAATACTCCCTGCAGGAGACTGGCCCACAAGATGTTCTCGGACAGAAGGGAGAGAGACCCGACAGTGGAGCGACAATGACTGAAGATTTAGCTCTGAAAACGGAGATGGCTTCTCATGATTTTGACGCTATCACAGAAGCAGAACCCGAGGAGGACAAGAACAAGAACGAGCAAGCAAGGGATGCGCAGGAGATTGATTGTGGTCAACTAACGGAAAGAGTGGAATCCAAGGACAGAGAGGAGTGTGGAAACATACACGAGTCATCGACAGATGTCACTGACGCTGTAAGAAGACGACCAAGTTATGATGTCGCTGATGAGAGTCACCGGCCGCAGGGGGCGACGGCGGATTCAACGCCTGCTGGAGTCGATGATTCTACCAAACCAGAACTACCATTTACTTCCGACATCGCCACGGAAGTACCCGAGATGGCCCATTCCGAAGAAATCAGTAGTGACAGTTTCGCAAAGAATAGAAAGACTGTAAGGAAATACAAGATCGGGGCAGCGGAATTTGAAGCCTATGAGCTCAGGCGTAAGGTAGCTTTGCAACAGCAACCTAGGCCTGAAAACACCTCAATCGATGATTTGTTGGAGAAGCTGGCCGGCTGGTCACAGGATGAAGATTCTGTAGAGCAACAAAGAAAGTCTACAAACCCTACCTTGCAAAACTTGACTCCTGCGCCACACAAATCAGACGAGAGTCCCTCGCCTGTAACTGAGCTAGCTAAGCCAGGTTTCTTGGACGCACCGTCCAGTGAGATTGTGAACAATATGGCGGCATTCGTTGGATTGGAGACGGCTGACGACAGTCGGAGGGTTGTAGAAGAAAAATATGCAAAGCTTGAGCAACTCCTTGATTCACATCGATCAAGCAGCACCTCTTTCTTTGCCAACCTGACGAAAGCGTGGCACTCTGGTCAAATCGAACCGGTCCGCGCTATTAAACAAGCCGAATCCCCGCCAGAAGAAAGAAGCGAACGGGCTAATACGACCGAAAACATAGAAGCCGCACCAGAAAGGGCCGAAGCTCCAGCAGAAAGCAAAGACATCCCAGCAGAAAACACAGAAGCCCCAGCGGAAGTGCAGATTTCTGAGAATGATCTTCCAGCACAGGAAGGTTTAATTTCTACGGTCAGGAAGTCCATGGAAGAGCAAGATACGGCCCGAACTGAGAAGTCAGAGAAATGTTTCGCACCGGAAGAGAGTGTCATGGTAACAGCGTCCGCGGAAATTTCAGCAAACTTTCCGCTGTCACAACAAGAACAAGCGAACAACCAAGAAGAAACGACCAATTCAGATTTGAAGGATGCGGATCCCGTTCTAGCAGTCTCAGCAGATAAAGAGTCGAAAGTGCAGGCTCAGGGCGTTGATAATCAAGCCGAGGTTTGCGTAGAAAAGATTGCAGAACAGGCGTCGCCAACCACTGTTTCGGTTGTTGGCAATGGGGAAGCTGTGCTAACAGACAACATCGATGCAAGCCCCCATGAAGCCACTATCGACAGTACATCGCACGCAGATACGAAGGAGCTTGCGAAAATAGCTGAGAAGACCGAGATTCCGGTCGAACTACAAGAGACGGACGCCACAAAGGACCAAGAGGAGAGCAAAGTTGTGAAAGCCGACTCTGCGGCGGTCATCCCCACAGAGACAAAAGTCGAGAAAAAGATATCAGCTAGCAAGTCATTTCCGTCAGAGAAGATTAAGAACAAGGAAAAGAAGGAGAAGGAGAGGCTAGAGAAGAAGCGAAGAAGAGAAGCAAAGAAGAAGGAAAACAGAGAGAAGCGGGTGAAGAAACTCGAAAAAAAGTTGGCAAAGATCTTGAGGACCCGCAACAAAAGCAAGCAGAAGCCTGCGACTCACGAGAGCCCTGTTATTTTCCCAGAGACAATACCAGAGGATACCGTGCCTCCTGTCCCCGAGAAAAATACCGCCGAAGATGACAAGATTACCGTCGGCGCATTTTCCCGAGATCCGTTTTCTCCGGATCCAGAAGTACTAGAACTGTTCACAGACGAGGAATTGGCACTAATTGGGAATCAATGGAACTCTAGTTCTTCTGAGGCAGATCAACCGGCGAAGAACGTGGTCGAGAAATCAACCCCGAAGACTGATAAGCTGCTCGTGGATGAATTCTCAACAGGTGATGTATTCGATGGTATTGAATTCGAAGGACTTGAAGTCGAACGTGCCCCAACTGAGCTTTCCAAGAGCATGCAAGAAAAAAAGAGCAACAAAAAGCAAAAGAAGAGATCGATGAAGAAAATGCTATCTTGGTCTGAAGACGTCAAAGATAACCAACTGGAGAAATATTCCGCGCACGGAGCCGATCACGATATGAGGGCTCAAGCAAGAGACGATGTTGCTAGTACTAAGGCTAAGGAGAATAAATCCGCTCGTGATGGCCTACGAACAACAGTAGAAAGTCCCTCTGATGATGTTCAGTCTGTTATTTGGTGGTCCAACTCAAGGGATGCCGTCGAAGTGATGGTTGAAATTGAAGATGACGACGGCGGCGAGGAGAAGTCGATTGAGTCGGACGCCTACAGTTCATTGGGCGGTGACACTTATGGTTCGCTGCCGAGTGCTGGTTCAGAGTACACAGATAGAAGCCATGAGCCAGAAATTGGTTTCTCATTCTCGTCGATCAAGCAAGTTACGAGCGCCATAGTGGAGGAGGTGGCCTACATAGGCGAGGAGGTCTCTGAGGTAGGAAGAGAGTACGCTACTGATGTCAAAGAGATGGTTAGAGGGCTGTTCGGTGGGAAGAAGAAATCCTTGCCAATTGACAAGCCGATGAAGAGCTCCAAGAAAAAGAAGACTCCCAAGAAAAAGAAGAACAAGATTCGAAAGTTATATGAGGCGTAATGTACTCTTGCCATTCTTTTTTGTATTTTGCCGCTTTCAGTCTATTTCATTTACAATCATACTATTATTTTCAACATCGAAGAATAAGACAACCACGTAACGAATTTTAGTTTATATGTGTCTTTCAGTTTCAAAAAAGAGGTTATGAATCTTTATCTATTTACAGTTTTCGTTCCCTTTCACGGGGGTTGCATGCGCTTACTTCTCAGTCGAGCACCACAAATCGATGCGATAGCCAACGATGTAGTAGCTGGTACAGTAGCCAACACCAAATGTCATTGTCGATTCTGTGGTGCTGCAGACTATGAAAGATGCACTTCATTTTTCCACCATTACAAGTATGTCCACTTGTTATTGGTCGTTTCTTCATACAAGGAATGAAATAGGTTGGTGACAATCTTCTCTGAGCTCTTTCCTGCCATAATGGCAGCATCCTTAATGTCCTTCGATAGGTCTACAAGAATGCTTGGTTCGTTTTCGCTTTTGCGGGTGACTCCGCCCCTATTCTGTTGCTCGTGATGTTTTGGTTCACCATTCCTCTGTCTGCGATGACTAGCACCTCTTTCTTTCGGGCTGCCTTTGCTTTTCTTACTCCAGGATTTCGACGGAGACGTTTCTGCTGGACGCAACAATTGGTTTTCCGTTGGGAATCCGATGGAGTGTCTGGAAGAACGGCTCCGAAATCTTCTGCCACTTGGAAGATCTTGTTGTTGTTGCTGCTCATAATGCGATGAAGAACCTACAAAATCGCCATGGTAGTTTTCGTAGGCACCCCGTGTTTGCCCCTTGTCATGCCTGATGTTGTTGTGCTTGTCACCTTCCATATCATATGTAGTAGTACTGGAAAAGGAGGAAGAGGATGTGTAGGAGCTGCTGCTCCGAAGGCCTTCCGCCGAGGACAAAGTGATGTTCTCGTATCGTTCCTCATCCTCGGATGACAAGCATTCTCGGGAGGAATCGGATTCTACGGAGGCCTCCATATTCGTAGTAGTTACTTGGAGAACGTCCTCGTCTTCGTCACTGCTAATATTGTGCTTCAGATGAACCATTCCTTTTGTTGTCGGATGGTCCTCCATGGTCAATTCACTGAACTCGGAAACTTGACGGCAATCCAGGTCGAATTTTCTGGGACTGGGAAGCAAAGAACTAGAAGATAAGATATAGGGTTCTTGCATCCTTTGTTGCTGCTGCTGTTCTAGTAGGACTTGACGTCTGTCAGCTTCATCTTCGTCCTCTGGGCCCGTGACGGATACAGCGATAACTTCGCCGACAAGGCTATTACTACCGGTGCTCGTATACTCCATTATGGTTGTGGGACTCGTACTCAAAGCAAGAGAATGAGGGCTGTTGCTAATCGAAGCAACACTTTGTCTGGGTGGTGACATCAAAAAGCCCTGCTGAAAAAGATCGGTTTGAATTGTCCGTTTTGTTGCTGTTGTTGGGGCTTTTGCTCCAGTTGCCACTGGTGTCCTTTCTTGTATTGGATGTAATGGAATGGGTGATGTAGTGCCTGGGAGAGAGGACAAGAACCCCTCTTGTTCAAGCAATGATTCATAGGACTCACCACACAAACTTTTTCCCATGTCTTCTGCGTCGTCCTCTTCCATGAGCTTTTCCCATAAAAGTTCTTGCGACAAGTCTTTGATGACATTGGGTGGCGACGCTTCGGAATCCGAGTAGGAAAGGTCGTCCTCCTGGTGGTGCATGTGCATGTTGTGCATGACTACCAACGACGACACTGGAGGAGGAGAAGTAGGGGATTGTGGCAGAGGAATCGAAACCCCCACCAATTGGGATTGTTCCTCCTCCTCTTCTTCCATCCAATAATACTGTACACTCCTACTCGGACTCGATTCCGTACGCGTCGCCGCTGCTGCTGGTTCCCACTCTACAAGCTCTTGTTGCTGGTGCTTTGTTGCGACGCCACCAGGCTCACTACTAGCACGACTCGTGGTGCCAACCGAACCAGAACCGGTCTTCCTGTTTCTACTACTACTCCGACGAGTATTGGAGATGGTAAGAGTGGCAATGTTATGATTGTCATCCAATAACGATCCAGCTTGCGAAATGGAGGTTCGAAGATGCGACTTTTTGTCTGGCGAATACGACTTTTTGTCTGGCGAATAACGGACCCGTGGTGATCCTGCTCCATTTTCTTTGCGTCGTCGTTTGGGGGTTGCCGTCTGCGCGTTGTTGATGGACCCTGGACTCGTGGCAAGAATGGCTTGGTTTGAAGCAGCAGCAGGAACATTCATGGCACTTGTCCCTGTTGCACTAGTATGACTCTTGTTGTAATACACACCGTCTTTTCCTCTTCGTTTGTGCCGATTGTAGTACGTGGTTGTTGTTGTGGTGGTGGCTCT
>ENA-ORBV01008020-ORBV01008020.1-microbial-mat-metagenome-genome-assembly--contig:-NODE-8020-length-17909-cov-6.402647_pt1 | contig 17909 bp, 18 predicted proteins | sample MGYA00237777_ERZ505514 | MGnify/ENA primary metagenome ERZ505514 (study PRJEB26160, sample SAMN06269048) | microbial mat metagenome | isolation source: Oligotrophic lake microbial mat | place...
TCAAGCAGAAGACGGCATACGAGATTCGCCTTAGTCTCGTGGGCTCGGAGATGTGTATAAGAGACAGGAATATGTCAACGACTAAGCCTTGACCGAAGGCGGATTACTGCTTCGGGCCCGGAGACTTCCGCCACGGAACCCGATTCCAATTGTGCTTCCCTTCGATCTGCTTCTCGCTCCCATGCCGCCTCGATTTCAGGGTCTGAATCAAGGCTTGCAATCAGTCGTTCCAGCAAATGCGTACGATCTGCCGGAGCTAGCTGAAGGGCCTCCGCCTCCAAAACTTCAAGCTTTGTACTCATGGTCGTCTCCGAAGCAAATGCGTTGAACAAACCGTAGCTTGCCACAATCGGCACTGATCCTGCCAGCGGAGCAGAATCAACACGCCCAACGAAATGTGAACTACCTAAAAGTAGTTCAATCAGACTAGCGTCCGCAAATAAGGAAAAACCGCTGATGTACCCCCGCGTGGATCAGCAAGGCTTCTATGTCGGAGAAGAGGGCGTCGAGAAAGTATGTCCCCAACCCGGCGCGCTGGCGCTCGTAGAACGCCTTGCCGCTTCCCAGGTCCTGCAACGCCAGCGACAGAATCCGGATTTTCAAGTCCTGTCGCCACCCAGCAATATCTTTTTGGCCTGATCCCAGTCGATGAAATCAGCATCGCCCAGGGCCAGCGACTTCTCGGCCTCGCGCAGCGCGTCCCCATGCCACGCCGGCGACGCCAGCAAGGATTCATCGCGGGACAGATCTTCCCAGAGCGCTTCCATCATCCGTAACTTTTCAACGCGCGACAACTGTTCGATCGGCAGCATGAGCATCCTCCAGATACGTCAACAACGGCGTCTGGACAAATGATCGCATCTCGGGGAGGGGGAATCAACCATGGTCGGATCCCCCTTACCGGACACAGAGGGCCGCCCCTACGGGCGTTCTATCTGCCCTTTGAGAACGTCCGGAAGAGAGTCCCAAACATGGGGATGCGACTCCACGAGGCGCGCGATATCCGTGAGGTCTTTCAGGCGTTTGCTCTGACGCCTCGCGGGTTCGGACCACGCCTTGATCTTGCCTCTGAGCGTGTCGTGCAACGACGCGACGCGCAGGAGAATTCCGTGGACATCGGCCGGAACAGCTCGGGACGGAAACTCCTTGTAGAAGTCCTCCGTGCTCAGCTGCAAACTGACAGCCGAGGTTCCTTTGAAGTTGACCGACCAGTCGAATCGCTCGGACCTGAAGCCTGCCTCCTCGAGCAGGGAAACCGTGCGGTCAATGGCGTTGGACACGACTACGAAATCGACATCCTGCGTGACCATGGGCTGCGCGGCCCAGTGATTGACGGCCACGCCGCCAATGGCGCACCAGGCGACGTCGGCCCGTTCGAGACAGTCGACGAGACGCATGACGTCGTCGGTGCCGCCGACCGTCTGCCAGTCGTAGAAGCGCTTGGGCGTCATGGACGAACGCTACCAAAGACGAGCATTGGTCTGTTAGCAGGAGGCAGGAGCGGAAGTGAAACGAACGCGGTTTGCCAGTCAATGCGCATGACCGCAGGCGGTCGTGGTGGGCGGGCGGCCCGCACGTCGGTGAGTTCGCCCGCTGCCGTCAGGTAGCGGGCGATGCTCATGGGGTTCCTCACCACGGCGAGGAGCTTCATCCGCCCCAGAGTGCCAGCGCCGGGCCACCGTCATGCGGCTCGACTGGCAAACCGTGCTTGTTTCACCTACGCTCTGAGGATGGGCGACAGCGCGGTGTGCCCGTCCTGCGGGCGGGTCGTATCTGAGGGGGCGGCATGCGAGCACTGCGCCACCCGGCTGAGAGAGGGTGTCGAACTGCCGACTGTCCCCATCTCGCCGGGCGAAGCCATTTCCTCCGCTCCCCGGGCCTTTGCGATCGAGGGTTATCGGATCCTGCGCAAGCTGGGCCAGGGAGGAATGGGAGTCGTCGTCTATCTCGCCGAGGACAGCGTCTTCAACCGCCGCGTCGCGATCAAGGTGATCACCGCGGGTCTCGCGGACGAGCCCGCGGCGGACGCCTTCTTCCTGCGGAAAGCGAGGGCGATGGCCACGGTCGAGCACCCCAACGTGGTTCGGATCTACTCCTTCGGGGAAAGTACCGGGTCCGCCTACCTCGTCATGGAGTACGTGGAGGGCGAGACTCTGGCCGAGCGTCTCCGCGCTCAGGGGCGGCTTTCCGTCGAGGAGGCAATTCCGCTCGCCCTGCAGATCACGGACGCGCTCGACGCGGCCTGGGAGAAGGGGATCGTTCACCGGGACGTGAAGCCCGCCAACGTCCTGATCGATTCCCGGGGCCGCGTCCGGGTCGGTGATTTCGGCCTCGCAAAAATGGTCTCCACCCGCGAGGACGCGTCGCTTACGCGCGCCGGCCTGATTATGGGAACGCCCGACTATCTCTCACCAGAACAGGCGCGAGGGGAGAGCGTTGATTTCCGGAGCGACATCTACTCGCTCGGCGTGCTGCTCTACGAGATTCTCGCGGGTTCGCGCCCCTTCGCGGGAACGACGCCCATCGCGATCGTGGCCCACCACCTTCACACCGAGCCCAGACCCCTGCGCGAATTGAGGCCCACGCGCCGACCAGCCTCATCGCCCTGGTGGAAACCATGATGGCGAAAGACCGCGAGCGTCGGCCGCAGTCCTACGCGGACCTGCGCCGGAAGATCGAAGACTGGTCGGAGCCCTTCCAGGCCTGGACCTCCGGATCTCCGTTCCGCGGACTCTCGGCGTTCGAGTTCGAGCACGCTCCGGTCTTCTTTGGCCGCAGCCGCGCGGCGGAGGAAGTGGTCAGCGCGCTTCGGGAGCAGGCCGCGAAAGGACGCGCCTTCGTCCTGATCCTGGGCATGAGTGGCAGCGGCAAGTCATCGCTCCTCCGCGCAGGCGTTCTGCCGAGGATTGTGGAAGGGGGCGCGGTCGAGGAGTCCCCCGCGACCCCATGGCGCCTCTATCAGCAGAGTTGCGAAGGCGGCGACGTCTGGGGTTGCAACAACCCCGGCGCTCGCGGTCACCGCCATGACTCTGTCCTTGGATCGCACGTCCCTTTCAACGTAGGGCAGAACGACCGGCTCAATCCCCTGGTGTGGGCGGGGACGGGCGGCCCGGAGAAAGCGCATCCAAGTGAGCTGCGATGAGGGCGGCCAGCAGCGTTGTGATTGTCTTCATGTTCAGCCCTCTGGTCACTCGAACCTGTTATTCGGGTTGGCGCACCTCGGCCGCCTGCGCCACGTCAGGCTCTCTCGACTCCGGGTGACGGCAGAAATTACCAAGCCCTAACTGAAGACCCCAGCCAATGCCTCGGGGGTGAGGGAGAGGGCCTGGGCGAAGCCGCCAATGAAGCGAACGGTGCGGGGCCGTATCGCGAAGAGAGAGAAGTCGGCGAGCCCGAACGTCATGGCGCTTTGAGGAAACCGGGAGAGGTAGGCCTCTTTAACCATCGCATGGCCTGGGCCGGATTCTTCGAGCGCGATGGCGCGGCCCTGGATGGTGACCCGTGGGGTGGCCTGAGGTGATACCTCGGGGTCGGGAGGCGCGATCACGAGGAGGCTGACCTCGGGACTTTCCTCGATGTCCTTCGTGTGCGAAGCGAGCCGGCTCACGTGGATGATGAAGCCCGCGCCTCCGGGGAGCAACGCAAACGGGACCATCGATACGAAGGGCTCGCCATCATGAAGCGTTCCGAGCGAGGCGATGGCCTGCGTCTCGAGGAGGCCGCGAAGCGCCCTGGCCTGTGCCTTATTCACGGGCGAAGTGTAATTCCCGTAGGCATCATCCACCGTGACCTGAAGCCCGCGAACGTCATGATCGACGGTCGTGGTCACGCCCGCATTGCAGACTTCGGCCTCGCCGCCCTGGCTCACGGAGGCCATGCGCGCGACCTGTCGGGCACGCCCCAGTACATGGCGCCCGAGCAACTGACAGGCGCGGGCGCGTCGCTCCGCAGCGATGTATATGCCCTCGGGTTCGTCCTTCACGAGATGCTCACGGGCAAACGCGTGTTCGAGGTCGGGTCGCTGAGTGAGCTACGGGCTCTTCACGCGGAAACGAAGCCGCCCGGTCTTTCCATGAGCGCCACGGATGGACCCCACACTGGATCGCGTGGTGCAGCGTTGTCTGGCGCGGGATCCCGCCGATCGACCGGCGTCCGCACGCTTGGTGCTCGCCGCGCAATTGCAGGTTGGGCCGCGGCGATCGGCGCGGGCCCTGCTGCTGGTGCGCGCGCCTCTGACCCTCGATTGGTCTTCGTGGTACGCCGGCCGCTTCTTCGCTGTTCTCGGCATTCTGGCCGGCCTGCTCGTGATGTCGGCGTTTCTCACCCTTGGTGGCAAGCCGGCCTTCGGTAAGGCCCTCCTTGGCGACTGAGGACGGATCGACGAACCCTGAATGTGGCCGCCCTTCGAGCCCCGTGTGGATGGCCTGCGATCGTAGAGGGCAACCACAAGGGCCGCGGTCCCCCAACCGCGAACGAGTTCAGGGGCTACGCCTGCGTTGATAACGTTGAAAGGCGCCGCCAATCGAAACGCGCAGCCGTTCTAGCCCTGACCTACGGCAGGTTCGCCCAGGCCGCGCAGCGGGTGAGGGCGCTCTTCGCGTCATCTGAAATGAGACCATCCTTTCGCAACGCATCCGCCAGGAGTGTGACGCTGCTGACGAACTGGCGGTGATTCGTCGCCCCGTTCGCGCTTCCCAGAATCGAGTCGGTGATCGAGCAGCCCGTCTTTAGGATGACGTCGACGGCGTGGGTCGTACACGAGCCGATCGTCACGAACAACTGCACTGGACCCGAGAGGCGGCAGGCGTCTACGACGTCCAAAACGAAGTCGTTGTCGTCGTCCACGTCGCAACTGTCGCCGATGCTGTCCAAGTCAAAGTCTTCCTGGCTGGGGTTCGGATTCACCGCGCAGTTGTCCACGTCGTCCGGCAGGCGGTCGGCATCGTAGTCGGTCATGATGAAGAGCACTTCTCCGTCGTGATCGGACATCGCCACCGGTGTCGTGGGATCGGCCTGGAACGAGATCGGTCCGTCGGCGTTTCCGCGCGCGTATTGCAACGTCCGGACATAGCGATCTAGGTTCGCCGTGGTCAGCATGTGGTCAAGGACCTGGGCGCTTCCGCCAAACACAAAGGAGTAGCGCTCGGATGCGGGAAGGCTATTCACCTGATTGACCAGATTCGGTTCCACGTGGTCGGCATGGCCCGGCTGGATCGCGCCTTTCGGGTCGAGGTGGCCGGTCATGATCCCCACCACATCGACAAAACCATCGCTGAATTCGAAGGCGTTGAAGTCGCCAGTCACCACGATCCGACGCGCGCGGTCTGCGGCCTGCAGCGACTGGATGTACTGCGCGAGCTCGGTCGCCTGCTCAAGCCGCTTCTGGCGGACTCGGTTGGCGCTCGAACCCGTGCCCTCAATGCCGCTCAGCGACCGGCCGTGCACGCCGATGACCGTGATCGGGAAGGGAGCGCCGTTGCCCACGTACTCGCCTTGCAACACGAGCGGCGGCCGGTCGTTCAGGCGGCTGCCGTCGAGACTGAGCCTGGTGGTGAGGCCCACCTGCGTCACTTGAGCAGTCACATTGATGGTGTCCCTGACCAGGACACCGGTGTCGATGCCGCCTATGTCGTTGCCTTCAAGGAGATAGGCGGTGTAACGGATCGACGGATCGTCGGCCTCGATCCGGTTCGCCAGAGAAATGAGCGCGGCGATGTTCTCGACTTCCTCAAGACTGAGGATGTCCGGAGCGCGAAGCACGGTTCGGATGTGGAGAGACGCCTTCGCCACCCGATCCCGGAACTGAGCCGGCGTGACCGGGCCATCGTTGGGGCCGTTTGTCGCATCGGCGTCGAAGAAGCGCAGCATGTTCTGGCTCGCCACCGTCATCTCCCCCGGATGCCTGGCGCGAACTGGTCGGGGGATCACGGCCTTCGTGTAGGAGAGCGTGGTCGGCCAGATCTGATAGTCATCGAACGAATAGGTGAGGGGCCCTTCGGCCACCTGGATCACAGAGCCCGCGGGAAAACTCGCGTCAGGAAGGCCGGCGCCATCGGGATTGATCTCGAAAACTTCCGGGTTGCCATCCCACAACACGGGATAGCCGGGGACGCCGGGATAGAGAAGGCCCGGCTCACGGAAGGCGCGGGTATCGTCGGCGACCATGGCAGCGTCGCCGAAGCGATCTGAGGGCGCCGAGGTCCGTCCGTCCATCACCCGCACCCTCATGCCCTCGAAACGCTCATACTCGTTCGCCGGGAACGGCTGATCGTGCGAAGGTACGAACTCGCCCGCGTTCACCTGGGTGAAGAGGACGGCTGCGGGCAGCGGGTTACCCGACGAATCCACGGTCACGGTGGCGTTGCTCAACTCGGTCAGGCCGAAGAACTCGGACACTGAGCCCGTGACATCGACCTGATCGCCCACGTTCACCGAAGGCGTGCTTCCGGTGAACACATAAATACCGTTCGATGTCTGGTTGGAAGCGTCGGCGCGGGAATCCGGGGTCTGGATGAAGAAGCCATTGGGCATTCCGGTGGAGTAACTGAGCGCGGTGACGATGTTGTTCTCGGTCCCCGCCCTCTGGCCGGCGAAGGGCGATGCGGCGCCGCTGCCCTGGATCTGCCAGATCTCCCTCGATTCGATCACACCGACGCTGAGCGTGCACGTGGCGGTGTGGGTGCCGAGGTCGTCGAAGGTGTCGATCACGAAACCGTCCCATTCAACCGCAGGGTTGAAGGTGTCCGCGCCGTTGGGGTCGCCGGCGCACACCGCCGCCTTCCGCCGGATGGTGTTGTCGGTGGTCGATTGCAAACCGCTCCCCCATTCCGTGCCTGGGTCGAAGCCGATCTGGCCGATCACATCGATGATGGTGGTTCCTCTGCGCAGGACGACCGCATCATCACCGTTGAACCAGCCGCCGGCGCTTGCCTGGTCCGCCTGGGCCAGGATGGCCGCGCTCGATGAAGAGTGGGCGACCACGTAGACATCGCCTGCCGCCACCGTGCCGGTCAGATCTATGGTCAGGCCTGCGGCGGCGCTCCCGTTGAAGTACATCTGAACGTTGTAATCGCCGGTCGCGAGGTTGATGGGAGCACCGGTGCCGTTGTAGATCTCGAGGGCCTTATTGTCTGAACTGCCTTCGATGTATTCGGAGATGAAGAGCTGGGAGGGCTGGGCGCGGGCCGCCGAAGCGCCAAGCAGAACGAGCGTCCCGACGGATAGGGCCCTCTGCACTGATGTCATGGTTCGCATGGCGGAGAATTGGCGCTTGTTGTTTCGGGTAAACGCAGGGGGTGCAGCGGGCCACGTCCCCCACGGAATGCGACTGAGGGGGATTTTAGCGCTCAGGGACGATCCCGTCGTCGTCGCGAGTGTATGCCGATTCAGAACGGACTTCAGCGGGGGATCCTTCTCGTAGGAGAATCACTCCATGGCTCAGCGACCCCCCGACGTCACCCCGGAGATCGTGGCGGTAGATCTCACCGAAGAACAGCTCCAGCACTACCTCAAACAGAAGGAGGTCGCGGTCGACACCGAGACCATGGGGTTGAACCCTCTGCGCGACCGGTTGTGCGTTGTGCAGCTCTGCGATCGCGAGCGCCGGGCGGTTCTCGTGCAAATTCCGCCCACTCCGAGACGACGGGCTCCTCTGGTGGCGGCCGAAGGCGCTCCGCGATTGAAGCGCCTCCTCGAGGATCCAGGGATCGTGAAGATCCTCCATTTCGCCCGTTTCGACGTGGCGGCCATCCGCCATCACCTGGGCATCGCGATGTCCCCGATCTTCTGCACCCGCACCGCGAGCAAGCTGGTGCGCACCTACACCGATCGCCACGGCCTCAAGGACGTGGCCCTCGAGCTGGTGGACGTCGAGATGGACAAAACGTCGCAGAGCACGGACTGGTCGCGTTCCGATCTCACATCCGCCCAGCTCAAGTATGCGACTGCGGACGTGACGTTGCTTCACGCCATCATGGACAAGCTCGCGATGATGCTGGAGCGCGAGGGTCGTTCCGAGATTGCCGCCGAGTGCTTCCGGACCATTCCCCTCATGTCCCAACTCGATCTCATGGGTTACGAACATCTCTTCGAGCACTGAGAAGGGCGAAAGCCCGGGCCCTCCGCCCACGCCGCCGGGCCTGGAGAAGGTCGGGGGCCACGAGGCCCGCCCCTACAACGACACACCGCCCGCATCGAGGAGTGATTCTCCAGACGGTTTCGGGGGCGCGATCGCCACGCTTCGGCCCGGCGCGGACTTGTGGTCCGACATCCGCCTTCGCTTTCTGAGCGAACTTGCCAAGCGCCTGCATCAGTACGGAACGACCACGACGCGTCTCGAGGCGTCCGTCGAGTCGCTCTCGCACAAGCTGGGGATCGATACCCAGATCTGGTCGAGCCCGACCGGGATCCTGCTGTCGTTTCGGGACACCCATCCCGAGGCGCCCGAGCAGCGTGTCTCCGAGGTGCTCCGCTTGTCGCCCGGCGAGACCAACCTTCGCCGCCTCGTCGACACCGATGAAGTAGCCGACAAGGTTTTTCGTGGCCGGATGAGCGTGGCCGATGGCTACGTGAGCCTGCGCGACATTCAGCCCGATTCGGTGAAGTTCAAGTCCACCATCGCGGGTTTCGGTTTCGCGGCCGCGAGCATCGCGGCGGTGCTGAAGGCCCGCCCCACCGACATCGTGGCCGCCGCCCTGATTGGCGCGCTCACCGGCATTCTGCTCATCGCCTCGAAGCGTCACGCGAACCTGAGGCCCGGACTCGAGGCGCTGGCCGCTTTCCTGTCCACTCTGCTCGCCACCCTCGCGAGCGCCTACATCATCCCTTTGTCGCTTCCGTCCGTGACCCTCGCGGCCATCGTTGTCTTTCTCCCCGGACTGACCCTCGCCACCGCCGTCTCCGAGCTGTCGAGCCAGCACCTCGTGGCCGGTGTGGCGCGCTTCGCGGGGGCCATGACCATCCTCTTGAAACTCACATTCGGTGCGGTGGCAGGAAGCGAAGTGGCGAAAGTGCTTCAGGTCCCGATCACTCCGGTACCGGTGAGCGACAGCCCGGTGTGGGTGGAAGGCCTCGCCCTCCTTTGTGGCGCGTTGTCCTACGCGCTGCTTCTTCGCCCCCACAAACGCCACCGCTGGGTGGTGATGGGCGCCGCTGTCCTCGGTTACACCGCAGCCCGGCTGGGCGGCGAGGCCTTCGGCCCGCAGTTCGGGGTCTTCTTCGCGGGCATGGTGGTGGCCGCCGCCTCGAACCTCTTCGCCCGGGTGAAGAACAAGCCGAGCGCCCTGGTGAGAACGCCCGGCATCCTCCTTCTGGTCCCCGGCAGCGTCGGGTTTCGCACCTTGTTCTTCGTTTTCGAGGGCCAGTTGCAGCAGGGCATCGACACCGGTTCCGCGCTGATGGTCCTGCTCACCACCCTGGTTGCAGGCTTGCTGTTCGGCGACCTGCTCGTCCCCCCGCGGCGAAATCTTTAGAGACTCTCTTCGGCGGGCGGATCGTCGTCTCGACTATTCAACAGGGTGCTTCCGCCCACAGAGCAAATCGCACCCAGAAAAAGGAAATCGCCATGAAAAGCATTCAGGTCTTCGACCCGGCGCTCTGTTGTAGCACCGGGGTGTGTGGAGTCGACGTCGATCAGTCTCTGGTCAACTTCTCCGCGGACGTCGAATGGGCGAAGCAGAACGGGGCGACCATCGATCGTTTCAACCTCGCCCAGCAGCCTCTGGCGTTCGCAGAGAACGCCGCAGTGAAGGGCTTTCTCGAGCGATCGGGCGCCGAGGCCCTGCCCTTGATCCTGGTCGATGGGGAAGTGGCCCTCGCCGGTCGCTATCCGCGCCGCGCCGAACTCCTTCGCTGGACGGGCATCAAGAACCTGGCCATAGACGTCAAGCCGGCGGACGCGGGTTGCTCTGGATCCAGATGTTGTTGAGCACAGGGCCTTCAATATGAAGTTCCTCGAAAGTCCTCCGCGATTTCTCTTCTTCACCGGCAAGGGCGGCGTTGGGAAGACGTCCATCGCCTGCGCCTCCGCCCTTCAGCTCGCCGAGGCCGGGAAGCGTGTACTGCTGGTCAGCACGGATCCCGCCTCGAACGTCGGCCAGGTGTTTGGGATCGGCATCGGTCACGTCATCACGCCCATCCCGGCCGTCCCCCGTCTGTCCGCCCTCGAGATCGACCCTCAGGCCGCGGCTCAGGGATACCGCGATCGGATTGTGGGTCCGGTGCGCGGTGTCCTGCCCGAGACCGTGGTCAAGGGCATTGAGGAACAACTCTCGGGTGCCTGCACCACGGAGATCGCCGCATTCGATGAGTTCACCGCACTTCTCACCGACTCGTCGCTGACCCGGGACTACGACCACATCGTTTTCGACACCGCTCCAACAGGACACACCATTCGTATGCTTCAGCTGCCCGGAGCCTGGACGGGCTTCCTTGACGAAGGCAAGGGGGACGCTTCGTGCCTGGGTCCACTCGCCGGTCTCGAGAAACAGCGTTCCCAGTACAAGACCGCGGTGGACGCCCTCGCCGATCCGCAGCGCACCCGACTGATCCTGGTCGCCCGCGCGCAGCAGGCCACTCTGCGAGAGGTGGCACGCACCCACGAGGAACTGACGGGGATCGGCCTCAAGCAGCAATACCTTGTTATCAATGGCGTCCTGCCGCAGGCTGAGGCCTCGAAAGACCCGCTGGCGGCAGCGATCTGCGCCCGGGAATCCGCGGCAGTGTCGGCGATTCCGCCGACGATTCAGGCGCTCCCCCGGGATGAGGTGGCGCTCAAACCATTCAATCTGGTGGGTGTCGAGGCGCTGCGGCAGTTGCTCCTCGAGGGAGACACCTCAGACACCTCTGCGCTCGCCGGAACCGAGACCGCGGGGCCGCTTTCTGCACCGGGGCTTTCAACTCTTGTGGATGGCATCGCCGCGGATGGCCACGGCCTCGTGATGCTTATGGGGAAAGGCGGCGTGGGGAAGACCACACTCGCGGCCGCCATCGCGGTTGAGCTGGCGAGTCGAGGCCACTCCGTTCACCTGACCACGTCCGATCCCGCGGCGAATCTCACCCAAACGCTGAACGGCGACTTCGCGAACCTCGAGGTCAGCCGGATCGATCCGCGCGCCGAGACCGATCGCTATCGACGTCACGTGATGGAAACCAAGGGGGCCCGGCTTGATCCTCAAGGTCGCGCGCTGCTGGTTGAGGATCTGCGTTCGCCCTGCACCGAGGAGATCGCGGTGTTCCAGGCCTTCTCTCGCGCGATTCGTGAAGCGAGCCGGAAGTTTGTGGTCATGGACACGGCGCCCACCGGCCACACTCTTCTTCTTCTCGATGCCACCGGCGCCTATCACCGCGAGGTCACGCGCCAGACTGGCAACAAGGGGCTGCACATCACGACGCCGATGATGCAGCTCCAGGATCCGCGGCAGACGAAGGTCTTGATCGTCACCCTCGCGGAGCCGACTCCGGTGCTGGAGGCCGCGAGCCTCCAGGCCGACCTCCGTCGAGCCGGGATCGAGCCCTGGGCCTGGATCGTCAACGCCAGCCTTGGAGCCGCCCATCCCGCATCCGCCTTCCTGAAAAGGCGCGCGGGGCAAGAAGCCCGCGAAATCGATGCCGTGGTCACGCAACACGCCTCGCGTCACGCCGTGGTTCCCCTGCTGAAGACCGAGCCCATCGGCGTCGAACGGCTCCTTGGGCTGACGTCCTAGCCGGCAGCCGGCACCGAGCACCGAGCGCGCAGCCTGCCCTTGGGGCAGCGCGCAGCCTGCCCTTGGGGCAGCGCGCAGCCTGCCCTTGGGGCAGCGCGCAGCCTGCCCTTGGGGCACGAAGCAACCCCCTCGATCTGGCTACGATCCTGTTCCTACCGCGTCAACTTTCGGTATTTGATGCGGTGGGGCTGGTCGGCGTCGGTGCCGAGGCGGCGATGGCGATCGGCCTCGTAGTCCTGGTAGTTCCCCTCGAACCACACCACCTGGGAGTCGCCTTCAAACGCCATGATGTGCGTGGCGATACGGTCGAGGAACCAGCGGTCATGGGAGACGACCACCGCGCAGCCCGCGAAGTTGACGAGGGCTTCTTCGAGTGCTCGCAGCGTATCGACGTCAAGGTCGTTGGTCGGTTCGTCGAAGAGCAGGACGTTGCCGCCGCTCTTGAGCAGTTTCGCGAGCTGAAGCCGGTTGCGCTCTCCGCCTGAAAGATCCCGAACCTTCTTCTGCTGGTCGGGGCCGCGGAACCCGAACGAGGCGCAGTAGGCACGCGAGTTCATCTCTCGCTTGCCCACAAACACCAGATCCTTGCCGCCGTCGGAGATCTCTTCCCACACGTTGAACTGGGCATTGAGGGCTTCGCGGGACTGGTCGACGTAGGACAGCGCCACGCTGTCGCCGATCTTCAGGGTGCCCGAGTCGGGCTGCTCCTGGCCCATGATCATGCGGAAGAGCGTGGTCTTGCCGGCGCCGTTCGGGCCGATGATGCCGACGATGCCCCCGCGGGGGAGGTTGAAGGCGAGGTCATCCATCAGCAGGTTGTCGCCGTAGGCTTTGCGCAGACCCTTTGCTTCGATAACCAGGTCGCCCAGACGCGGCCCGGGCGGAATGGTGATTTCGCGGCGGTTGTCCTGCTTTTCCGCCGCCTGCTCCTCGGCCAGCAGCTCCTCGTAGTGGGCCAGACGGGCTTTGCCCTTGGACTGGCGCGCCCGCGGCGCCATGCGGATCCACTCGAGCTCGCGGTCGAGGGTTTTCTGCCGGCTGCTCGTCTCTTTTTCTTCGAGGGCGAGCCGGTTCTTCTTCTGCTCCAGCCAGCTCGAGTAGTTGCCTTCCCATGGAATGCCCTGACCGCGATCGAGTTCGAGGATCCAGCCCGCGACGTTGTCCAGGAAGTAGCGGTCGTGGGTGATGGCGACGACCGTGCCCTTGTACTCCTTCAGGTGACGCTCCAGCCAGGCCACCGATTCGGCGTCCAGATGGTTCGTGGGCTCGTCGAGGAGGAGAAGGTCGGGAGCGTCGAGGAGCAGGCGGCACAAGGCCACGCGACGCTTCTCGCCGCCCGAGAGATTGGTGACTTCGGCGTCGCCCGGCGGCAGACGCAGCGCGTCCATCGCCATGTCCAGATGGGTGTCGAGATTCCACAGGTCCTGAGCGTCGATCAGGTCCTGAAGCCTCGAGAACTCGTCGGCGGTTTCGTCCGCGTAGTTCGCGGCGAGTTCGTCGTAGCGGGTCAGGATCTTCCGCTTCGCGGCGACCGCCAGCTCCACGTTCTCACGAACGTTCTTGGTGCCGTCGAGCACCGGCTCCTGGGGCAAAAAGCCCACTTTGACGCCCTGAGCGGCGAAGGCTTCGCCCGCGAAGTTTTTGTCTTCGCCCGCCATGATGCGGAGCAGGGTGGACTTGCCGGCTCCGTTCGCGCCCAGCACACCGATTTTGGCGCCTGGGTAGAACGAGAGCCAGATTCCCTTGAGCAGCTCCTTGCCCTGCGGCGTTACTTTGCGCAGGTCCTTCATTGTGAACATGTACTGGGCGGCCACGGGACATCTCCTGAAATCTGGGGTCCGGAAAATTTGGGGCGAGGGGCTAGGGATCGTTGGCGATCAGCCAGCCCGCGATACTCTCACACTTCACTGTGACTTCTCATGAGTTCGTTCTCCGATCCGAGGTGCCGGCGAGGGCCGATCGGGTTTACGCCTGGCATATGAGACGGGGTGCTTTCGAGCGCCTCGCCCCCCCCTGGGAAGAGCCACGGGTGATTTCGCCTTTCGCCCCGCCCGCGGAAGGCGGAACGGTTGAGTTGCAGGTTCCGATTCTTCCGGGTGTGCGCATCGTGTGGCTGTCCGATTTCACCGAGGTGCGTGAAGGCGAGCGATTCCGGGATATCCAGCGTACCGGCCCCTTCGATTTCTTCGATCACACTCATCGCTTCGAGCCGAAAGACGACCGATCGAGCGTCATGGAGGATCGGATCCGCTACGTTCTTCCCGGCGGACGTCTGGGGGATCTCTTCGGTGCCGGTTTAGTTCGCCGGAAACTCGAAGCGACCTTCGCCTATCGTCATCGAGTGCTGGCCCGGGACCTCGAGGTCCACGCCCGGGCGAAGAGACAGGCCGCCCGCTTTCTCATCACCGGAGCCACCGGCCTCGTGGGGCGGGCCCTTGGGGCCTTTCTGGAAAGCGGTGGGCACACGGTTCATCGCTTGACCCGTCGTGCGGCCATGAACGATCGCGAGATCGAATTCCACCCGGAGAAAGGCGCCGCTCACCCCTCCGACATGGAAGGCTTCGACGCGGTCATCCATCTCGCGGGGGATCCCATCGCAGAGGGCCGCTGGACGGACGACAAAAAACGGCTCATCCGATCTTCCCGCGTGCCTTTCACTCGGAGGCTGTCCGAAACTCTCGGCGCCCTCAAGAAACCGCCCGCGGTGTTCATCTCCGCTTCGGCGACCGGGTATTACGGGGATCGCGGCGACCGCATCCTGCGCGAGTCGGACCCGCCCGGCGAGGGCTTTTTGCCCGAGGTCTGCCTTGAGTGGGAGGGTGCTACTGAACCTGCGGCCATCGCCGGGATTCGCGTGGTCCATCTTCGCACCGGTCTGGTGTTGACCCCCGCGGGCGGCGCGCTCGTGCCGATGCTCCTGCCGTTCAGCTTCGGTCTTGGCGGGCCTTTAGGGCATGGACGGCAGTGGTGGAGCTTCGTGGCCCTTGATGACCTGCTCTACCTGATCCACCATGTTCTGAACCACGACTCCATCAGGGGTCCCGTGAACGCCACGTCGCCGGAGCCGGTGACGAACGCCGACTTCACGAAGATCCTTGGCCGGGTCCTGAATCGGCCCGCGGTGATTCCCGTTCCCGAGTTCGCGTTGAAGGCGGCTCTGGGCGGCATGACCGAACCTCTTCTGATGGCGAGTGCTCGGGTCAATCCGGAGAAACTGCTCGACACCGGCTTCCAGTTCGCCTACCCGAAGCTCGAGGACGCGCTGCGACACGAACTCGGCCGCATGCGCGCCGGTTCGGGGGATTGATAACCTCTCCAATATATGGCAACCGCGCGTGTCTATCGCATCACCTTCATGAGCCAGGGCAAGGTCTACGAGCTTTATGCCCGCAGCGTGGGTGCAGCCGACCTTTTTGGCTTCGTCGAGGTGTCGCATCTGCTGTGGAGTCAGAAGTCATCGGTGGTCATCGATCCTTCCGAGGACAGCCTGCGCCATGAATTCGCCGGAGTGAAGCGATTCTTCGTGCCGATGCACTCGGTCATTCGAATCGACGAGGTCGATCACGAAGGTGCGGCCAAGGTTTCGGCTTCGGCGGGCGGGGGAACTGTGTCTCCATTTCCGGTCTTCATTCCTCCAGGAGGGGACAAGAAACATTGAGCCTCAGCGGGCACCGGGAGGCGATAGCAGCGGGCGATCTGGTCGACGGGTCCTTCCTGACCCGCGATGGGCTGACCCTCTCGACCTGGCGCATCGGCGCTCCCGACTGCTCGCTGGAGCCAGTTCTGCTGATCCACGGCCTCGGGGACCACTCAAGGTCCATGCCCTACCTCCGGCTTGGGCGGCTTCTCGCGGCCCAGGGGTTCGAGGTCTTCGCCTTCGATCGCCGCGGTTCGGGAGGGTCTTCAGGACTGTCCAACCATGCCTCCTCGTGGGAGGATCTGCGCGACGACCTCAGCCGCTTCGTCGACATGATCGAGGATCGGTGCGGCCGCCTGCCCTCGCTCGTCGGGTTGTCCTTCGGCGGCCTGCAGGCTCTTGATTTCGCGCTCGCCGCCCCTGAAAGCGTTCACTGCTGCGTGGCCATGGCGCCCGCCCTCGATACTTCAGCGACATCTCCCTGGCTGCGGCGGATTCTGCCCATCCTGGCGAGCTGGTTTCCCACCCTCAGCGTCGATCCCGGGCTTGACGATAGGGCGTTGACGCGGGATCCGGGCCTGTGTCGCGAGTACCGGGCGGATCCCCTCTGGAGGTCGCGCACCACGCCCGCCCTCGCGGCATTGGCGGTTGAAGCCATTGAGCGCGTACATCGGACCGCGGGGCAACTGCGGACCCCCCTTCTGGTGCTTCACGGCACCGCCGACCGCGTGGTTCCCATTCACGGGACCCGGACGGCTTTCCCGCATTTCGGTTCGGCGGACAAGACGTTCATCGAGTTGAAAGACGCCTGGCACGCCCTGCCGCTCGAACCCGGAAGCGACCTGATGGCGGAGCAGATGGCGGCCTGGCTGAAGGCGCGGTCTGTCGTGGGCGCTGGGCCAGGCACGCCTCGCCCCTAGGCCTTCGTTTGAATGTAGGGGCCGGGCATGCCCGGCCCGGTTACCGGTTACTCCTGGGTGTGGTGTGTCGCGCACCCTCATCAAGCAAGGCATGCCTCGCCCCTACGCCTTCGTCTTAACCGCAGGGGCCGGGCATGCCCGGCCCGCGCTGCGAACGCGACGATCCGGGTCACGACAACCCAGAGCCAGACCGATGCGGCCGCCTATCCCGCTCGTAGCTCGCGCGCGTGTGAGAGGTCGTGTCGCGAAACGGGCCGGAGCCCTGCCGCCTCTACGGTTGCAACGGCTACGGTATGGCCATCGAGGGCCATGAACTCCACTTCGTATGCCGCCCCTTCGTCGTGAATATGAACGACAGTGCCTGCATCACCTTTCTCCAGACTCTCGACGGGGAGGTTCATGGTGAGCACCCCACATTCGTGTTCGCTGAATTTCATTGGACACTCAAAGGATAGGCGGTGATCAGGCGGTGATCAATCTGGTAAGTCTCCAGTTGCCACATCGGAAGCGTTACTTCAAGATCAAAAGGAAACCACGAAGAAGAAGTCAACCAAATCCAGCGGAAACATCTTTCTCGACCTTGGCTTCGAGCCGGCGGTATTCTCCCGCGATCGTCGCGTTGTCTGGTCCTGCCACCGCGGAGTCGCTTGTCGATCGAGTGATCAACCAGGACTTCACGGCGGCTCGTAACCTCCTGCCCCTGGCCTTCGTAAACCTCCTCGTCCTGGATCCTCCGTACAACCTCACCAAGAACTACAACGGGCACGTCTTCCGCTCGCAGGACGCCGGTGATTACACGACCTCGAGGGCATCGTCGCGTCCCTTGTTCCCCTTCTGAAGTCGACCGCTTCGATCTACGTGTGCAGCGACTGGCAGACTTCCAATCTTGTCTTTCCCGTTCTGGACCGGCATCTTCAGGTTCGAAACCGGATCACCTGGGAGCGAGAGAAGGGGCGGGGCGCCAAGGCGAACTGGAAGAACAACACCGAGGACATCTGGTTTTGCACCCTGGGCGACGAGTATCACTTCGATGTCGAAGCGGTGAAGCTGAAGCTGAAGCGAAGGGTGATGGCGCCGTATCGAACCGACGACGGAGCCCCTAAGGACTGGGAGGAGACCGGGAGCGGAAATTTCCGACTGACCCATCCGTCGAATCTGTGGTCCGACATCACAATCCCGTTCTGGTCCATGCCGGAGAACACGAATCACCCAACCCAGAAGCCGGAGAAGCTGATCGCGAAGCTCCTACTGGCGAGTTCCCGGCGAGGCGACTTTGTGTTCGATCCGTTTCTTGGGAGCGGTACGACCGCGGTTGTCGCGCGCAAGCTTGGTCGGCGCTTCTGCGGAATTGAGCTCAACCTCGAGTACTGCTGCCTCGCCGCAAAACGCCTCGCGCGGGCCGGGGCTGATCCAGCCATCCAAGGGTATTCGGACGGCGTCTTCTGGGAACGAAACAGCCTTCGGGATCAAAAGGCGCGCAAGGGAGGGGAAACGCCCGCAAGCAGGCATGCCGGGCTCTTCGATGAGTGAGGCTGTTCGCGGCCTGATCTCGTTTTTCGCCGAGTACGACGGAGATCTACTCATCGCTCCTGGTCCGGTGGCGCCACGAACGCGACGCCGCCGCCAAGGTCCATCTCAACCAGAAGCGCG
>ENA-ORBV01008021-ORBV01008021.1-microbial-mat-metagenome-genome-assembly--contig:-NODE-8021-length-17908-cov-5.736246_pt1 | contig 17908 bp, 12 predicted proteins | sample MGYA00237777_ERZ505514 | MGnify/ENA primary metagenome ERZ505514 (study PRJEB26160, sample SAMN06269048) | microbial mat metagenome | isolation source: Oligotrophic lake microbial mat | place...
TTCAAGCAGAAGACGGCATACGAGATTCGCCTTAGTCTCGTGGGCTCGGAGATGTGTATAAGAGACAGACTTAAGATCATGTGTAGAATACGTGGAGGTTCAAGTCCTCTATCACCCACCAATTTTTAGGTACAGCCGAAAATGCCTGAACCCGATGACATCGCCAGGCCTGAACCTTCAGCAGTATTGGAATCACTTCGCTCAATTGGTTATTCAATCTCGACCGCGATTGCTGATTTAATAGACAATAGTATCGCAGCTGGTGCTCACAATATTCGCCTGCTTGGCTTCTGGAGCCTGAAGGAGCCATATATTGTCGTTGCTGACGATGGTTCTGGGATGTCCGAGAAGGAGTTATTCAGGGCAATGACTCTCGGTAGTAAAAGTCCGATCGAGGCTCGAAACGCAAAAGACTTGGGTCGTTTCGGAATGGGTCTAAAGACGGCTTCTTTCTCTCAGTGTAGGAAACTGACTGTAGGCAGCAAAAGGGCTAATGAGTCACTTGTTGTTAGAGAGTGGGATCTAGATTACGTCCTTCAATCTCAGGAATGGCTTTTAAAAAAAAGCACAGATCAAAAAGCGCTGGAGTTAATTGAGGAGCATTTGACCGGTCAATCGGGAACCTGCGTAATCTGGCGAAATCTCGACAGAATCATCGACACCAATAATGAGAGGGGGAAAGAACACTGGATCAATACCTTGACTGAAGTCGAAAATCACCTCGCAATGGTATTCCATAGATTTTTGAGTAAAAGAGGGCGCCTGAAAATTTTGCTGGGCACATACGAGATTAAACCATGGGACCCTTTTCTTGCGAGCCATGATTTTACTCAGGAATTCAGCGAGGGGTTAACTTCTAATAAATATGGAAATATACCAGTGCAAGCGTATGTATTGCCTCACAAATCAAAACTGTCCGATGAACAACTAGCTAGCGCTGGAGGGATTAAAGGCTGGAATGGACAACAGGGCCTCTATATTTACCGTAATGATCGGCTGCTAGTTTCGGGAGGTTGGGCCGGGCTGGGATTAAGATCGGAGGATTCGTTCAATCTGGCGAGGATCGCCGTGGATATTCCGAATACAGCGGATGTGGACTGGCAGCTGGATATTAAAAAGTCTCGTGTCCGCCCTCCAAACGAGCTGAGAGGGCGCCTGAAACAGATTGCAGAAATTATGCAGAACAGGTCCAAGCAGACTTATAACGCAAAAGGGAAAATCGCAAGTAGAAAGATTTCAGGAGATTTCGCCTCTGTCTGGAAAGAGCGCTGGAAGGGAACTAGGCTCGGCTTCGAAATTAACCGCAAACACCCGCTCATAAAAGAAGTGCTCTTTGCCTCTCCAAATAATCAATTAAAAGCAATCATTCGTCTTTTGGAAGAAACTTTGCCGCTAGAGCAGATTGCATTCTATTTAGCTGACACCCCAACGGCTCGAATCGAACCCTTTGAAGACGGTACAGATTCAGATGATTTCAAAGAAGCGGTACAACTTCTTGACCACGTATTGTCAACATCACAAATGCCATTACCCCTGTTACAGTCTAAACTTCTCGAAATTGAACCCTTCAATAAATTTCCTGATTTAGTTTTGTCAATTTTGCACCGAGGTAGTGACGATGGTTCAGAAGATCCTAAATGAAAAGGATGACTATGAATATGCAATGCTACTCGCGCGAACTTTTCTCGCTGATGAAACAAATCCAGAAATGGCAGATATCGTTAGGAACGTCGAGCTTGCGTTAACTGTTATAAAAGGCAAGAAGCGAGAAGGTAATATCGACGTTGAAAAATTATGCAAGGAACTCAGCGGCGATTTCAATATATTTGTCAGAGATGAGACGGGTGTTTTAAAAGATAAAGAACATCAATCTTGGATCAGGGGAGATCGCGCGCGGAATCTAGATTGGGAATTCTGGACTCGTTATCGAGATTATTTGATGCGAGTGAAAGACTTTGCACCTGTACCCTTGCAAAAACTTGACGAGAACAGCGACCTTATTTTGGATCAACTTGAAGATCCAACCAGGGAAGGCCTATGGAGCCGCCGTGGACTTGTGGTAGGCCAGGTTCAGTCCGGCAAAACAATGAGCTATACGGCGCTTATAAACAAAGCATCTGATGCAGGCTACAAGCTAATCATCGTTCTTGCAGGTATGTGGGAAAACCTTCGATATCAGACTCAGGGCCGACTGGCAGAAGGTTATGTTGGACGAGAAACCAAGCCTTTTGATTTAACAGAAGAAACTCGAGTGGGAGTAGGTCTTTTACGACCATTGCCTAGAGCCATGTCGGGGACGAGTAGAAATGGTGCCGGCGATTTTAACAAATCCAGAGTCTCCTTTACGGCCGTTCTCGGGCGTGATAATCCGTTGCCCTGTCTGCTGGTTGTTAAAAAGAACAAATCTATTCTGAAAAATGTGCGCGACTGGGTTATGGCGTCCAGCAACGTTGTCAGAAATCCTGACGGCACGAAAACAATCAAAGACGTACCACTTTTAATTATCGATGACGAAGCCGATCAGGCTTCAATTAACACTAATGAGTTGCCTGTGGATGATAACGATGTCGTAATTGAAGATCACAATCCAACGGCCATTAATGGTGCCATAAGAGAACTGCTGACAATATTTGAAAAGAACTCCTACGTGGGTTATACGGCCACTCCGTTTGCAAATATTTTCATTCGGCATGACGCAAAAGAGACACGCTATGGTGACGACCTTTTTCCACGCAGCTTCATTATTAATCTGCCGCCGCCCTCGAATTATATTGGCCCCGCTCAGCTTTTTGGTTACAACGAAGATGATCCGGAGCCGTTGGAAGAACACATTAGACCTAAAGTCATTCAGCTAATTGATGATTTTGAAACATGGTTGCCGCAGCAAACTCCTCCTCACAAAAATGGACACGTTCCAGCTCCAGACCTGCCAGTTTCGCTAAGGCGTGCGATCAAAAGCTTTATCCTTGTCTGCGCTGCCCGGATTGTTCGCGGTCAGGCTGGCGAACATAATACAATGCTCATCCATGTCACACGTTTTGCTTCAGTTCAGAAACTAGTCGCCGACCAAGTCAAAGCCGAACTTAATTTTATCGAAGGTCGCTTAAAATATGGCGACGGCGATTCATCGACTCAGATTAAAGACGAATTTAAAAAAATCTGGGAAGAGGATTTTATACCTGTGACGGAATCTATGGGTAAAGACGTTATTTCGTTTGAAGTACTGGAGCCCTTCCTTTTCGATTGTATCGCGAAAATTGGTAAGCCAAAAATCATTAATGGAACGGCCAAGGACATACTTGATTATGAAAAAGGGATTGTTACTGCCATCGCAATTGGTGGCAACAAGTTATCGCGCGGATTGACTTTGGAAGGACTAAGCATAAGCTATTATTTGCGCTCATCGAAAATGTATGACACCCTTATGCAGATGGGGCGCTGGTTTGGGTACAGACCCGGTTATAAAGACTTTTGCAAACTTTATACAACCTCCCAGCTCGTTGAGTGCTACGAATTTATTTCTTTGGCAGACGCCGAATTGCGAGAAGAATTTGACCTGATGGTTGAAGAAGGCTTAGAGCCCATCGACTACGGGTTGAAAGTTCGAGATAGCCCGGCAGGGTTGATTATCACAGCTTTGAACAAAATGCAGTCGGGCACACCGATGAGCCTTTCCTATGCCGGAGACATAAGCGAAACTGTCAGTTTCGCGCCATCGCATATTGAAGAAAATTTCAAACGGACAGAGCAATTTCTTCAAGATTGCGACGCCGTCAGTAAACCACAGAGGGGCAAAGACGGCAGCCAGGCTAATGGCCCCTATATTTGGAAAAACATTCCTGGCGACCTCGTTGCTAGGTATATAGGCAGCATGCAAGTTCATAAAGATGCAGTCAGAGTTGTACCAACACACCTGAGAGATTACATCGACAAGCAACTTTCGCACGAAGATCCTGAGCTGATTAGCTGGACAGTTGCGCTGATTGCTAACGGTACAGGCGCACAACATTCTATCGCCAATTGCGCCGATGTTAGTCTTAGCCAACGGACCCAAAGCAAAAGACAAACCAGTACTCCGACGAAGATTTCAATAGGGCGCCTTTTAAGTAAACAGGACGAATTTTTGGATCTTCAAAACCCTGATGCTCTTGTTCCCGACGGCACAAAACACAGAAGCGCTAAGCTTAGAAATAAACGTGATAAAAAAAAGGGCATGCTCTTGTTATATCCAATAGATCCGATCGACCATGATTACTCCAAAACAACGCTTCCCATAATCGGCTTTGGCTTAAGTTTCCCAGGAAGCAAAACGGCCAAAAAGGTTAATTACGTGGTGACAAAGCTGTATGTGGAGCAAAATTTTGGCAGATAATTTTGCAGAAATCTGGAACTCCCTGGAGAAAAAAAATCGCAATGGGGGCTATCAGCAAAGGGCTATATTCACAGCTGCTCGAATTGATTTATATCTTGGACTTGAAGCAAATGACACCAGATTTTTTATTTTCGCAGCTCGTAAAAGCGCCGTCGCTCAACTTCGCACTCCGGCGAGCAGCACTGGTATTGACATAAGAAAACTTGATCGACCAGATTATGGAGAAAAAATAGTTTATCGGTTAACCCTTACAGACCAGGCTTACATCGAATTTTTCGATAAAGTCGTCGAAGATATCTGCCGTCGGGCGAGCGCTCATGATAGCGAAAGCGTTGCCTACACTGCTACCATCAATCGCATTGCTGAATGGCAACGTTTTTTTGCTAAAAATGCTCTCGGCGGCCTAAGTGAAGAAGTGCGCCGAGGGCTGTTCGGCGAGCTTTCTTTCATAAGAGAACTGGCTCTGGGAAATGTCTTGGAAGGGAGTGGACTAGCTTGCTGGCGCGGTCCCTTTGGCGCAGACCAGGATTTTCAGTTTCGCGAATGCGCGGTAGAGGTCAAAGTTTCCATATCCGCGCAGAATCAGGAAATCATTGTCTCTAGCGAACGTCAGCTTGATGGACGCAGTTATGCCCATCTTTACCTCTATCATCTTGCTCTCGCAATTCGTAGAAATAGTGGAGAAACGCTGAACCAGGCAGTCGACTCAGTCCGCCGGTCAATTCCAGCCCATTTGACTGAGGATTTTGAAAGAGGACTGCTTGAAGTTGGTTATGTGGACGCTCAACGTGACCTTTATAGTGAAGAAGGTTACATCGTGCGGGAAACAAACTATTTTGAAGTTAGAGACAACTTTCCACGCATCACGGAGACAGACCTACACAGAGTTCCAGGAGTCGGCAAAGTTCGCTATGCCATAAGTGTTCCGGTGTGCAAATCTTTCGCGGTTGCCAAAAAGCAGATGTTTGACGTTTTAGGAGGATCGTCGCGTGGATGATGAGGTTCAGCCAATTTCTTTTTCGCAACTTGTGCACCAGGACGTCGAACGACTCTGTAGAGAAGCATCTATTGAGGACGCAAAATTCAAGGTGGAGCAATTTACTCAATTTGTTATAGATATTCTGACAACCGCCGATCAGCTGGACGACGGCACGATTTGCAACTATGGCAAAACTGACGGAAAAGCGGGCACTAATACTATTCGGGTAAATGGCTACGATTTTAATGAAATTGAAGACACCCTCGATATTTTTATCTGTTCAGACTATTCAGGTAAAGAGCCGCCGACGAACTTCTCCCGTCCTCAAATTGACGAATTATTTGCTAAAGGCCAACGTTTTTTCGAAGCTGCACTCGTCGATCTTTATGAGAAGATTGACGAAGCCAATGAGGCTCACAATCTGGCGCGCGAAATTCATTCACGTTATAAAAAGCACCAGCTTAGCCGTGTAAGGTTCATGCTTTTTCTAGATGGTGTTTCAAAAACCAAGGAAAAAGACTCAGAAAGAGTCAAAGATTTTGATTTCCTTTACAGGATTTATGATTTAAACTCCCTTGAAAGATACGCTGAGTCTACGAAAGAACGTCCTCCGATTGAAATTGATTTTCGAAGTTTTGGTGAAACTGTGCCGTGCTTACCTATCGTTTCTTGTGGGGATGATTTTGATGCATGTGTAGCAATGATCTCCGGAGACTTACTGTGCAAGCTTTATGCAGAGCACGGTTCTAGGCTTCTGGAAAGAAATATTCGGTCTTTTCTACAGTCAAAAAATAAAATCAACAGCAAGATTAAAGAGACAATTCAAAAAACGCCGGAGCGCTTTCTCGCCTATAACAACGGCATTTCGTGCACTGCCGAACATGTCGATTTTGAATTCAAAGGCGAGGGTTGCAAGATTATTAGGATCAAGAACTTTCAAATTGTAAATGGTGGCCAGACTACAGCATCCATTTACAATGCGTTTAAAAAGCACAAAGCTGACCTTAGCAAAGTGCAGGTTCAGGCGAAAATCTCGATCATCAAAAATCCTGAACTAGTAGATGAAACAGTCAAGAAAATTTCGCTTTATGCCAACAGTCAGAACAAAGTAAGTCAGTCTGATTTTGATGCTCTGGAGCCCTTCCATGCCAAGATTGAACAGTTTTCGAGGACTGTCTGGGCGCCTTCCTCGCCTCGGCACATGCATATGTCCAAATGGTATTACGAACGCGCAAGAGGAGCTTATGGTGACGAGAAATCGCGAAGCCGGCGCTCCGCGTTCGTTAGTACGTACCCGGAGAACCAGGTTTTTACAAAAACTGACCTTGCTAAATACGAGAGCGTTTGGGATGAATTACCGCAAAGAGCCTGTCTCGGAGAACAAAAAAACTTTCGCGACTTTACAAACAGGACCAGTAATGCTGATCCCAAAATTGAAGTAGACAGACAGTTTTTCATGGATGCTGTTGCCAAACGTCTGCTTTACGAAGCTGTTTTAGACGTAGTAAAAAGGGTCAAGTTACCAGCCTATAGAGCGCAAACCGCCAACTATGCGCTTGCCTATGTTTTACATAATGAACGTCAAAATTTAGACCTGAAGGAAATTTGGCGATTACAGGCGGTGCCACCGCTTATGGTAGCAGCGCTGGAGGCTTGCGTGCCTGTGATTCATAAAAGACTGAGCGATTCGTTCGGAGGACAAAATGTCACTGAGTGGTGCAAGAAGGACATATGCTGGGAGACAATAAGTTCTCTCAAAATCAAAACACCCTCTATTTCAGCCGCAAAAGGTCGAGACATGGAATCAAAGGAGTCTTAAGGTTTTCAGAGGAATTGATGCATATATTGACGGGAGATACACCGGCCTGTTGACGGCGGTCAAATACCGCAGTTTTTGGGTAGGCAAAAGCGATTCTCCCGCCTTCTCTCCATGCCGGCAAACCAGCCTAGCATCAACAACCCAGGGTCAAGATCAAGCCCAAGGTGACATGGTCAATCTTGACCCTGGGACCCATGTTTTCGCTATTCCGGCATGTGCTGCGTATTCTCATTAATTCGGCCAGTCATTCTCGCAATTCGGCCGGTCATTCTCGCCCACTCGGCCACTTGACAGAATCCATAGTAGTCATCAGATAGAGGCACTTTGTCATGACCCTTCTATTTCGGTATCGGATATGGTGGCTTTGCGAATAGACCCTCCTCTAAGAATTAGTTTGTAAGAGTTATGTACCACTCTGTCGAGAATTGCATCGGCAATTGTTGGATTTGAAATTGTTTGGTGCCAATTTTCTAGTGGCAGTTGGCTTGAGATAATAGTGGGCTTAGCTGGTGAGCGGTCATCGATGACCTCAAGAAGGTCACGACTGTTGTCGTCTGGCAGGCAAATCAAGCCAAAATCATCTATGACTAGTACGTCAATCCTCGCCAGCTTTGCGAGTAATCGACGATATGATCCGTCGGCTCTAGCAACTGCGAGATCCTGCATCAGTCTCTGTGAGCGGGTGTAGAGTGCAGAATGGCCATTTCTACAGGCCGATGTTATGAGTGCACAATTTAAGTATGTTTTGCCAACGCCGGTCGGACCACAAATCAAAATATTACGACCTTGCTCGATCCAAGCTGATGTAGCTAGAACGGCAAGAGTACCTTTATCTAGGCCTCTGGCAGAGATTCGAGAAAGATTCTCCAGACATGCTTGTGTTCGTGGCTTTGCGCTTTGTAGTCGACTTTTAAGCTTCTTTGTTGCTCTGCTGGCTTCCTCGGCGTCGACGATCAAACCAATTCGATCTTCGAAAGAAAGGCTGTGAATATTCGGCTCAATCTGTTGCTGTTCCAGGGCCCGAGCCATGCCGCTGAGGTGCAATTTTTGCAGTTTATCTAGTGTTGGTTGAATTAGCATGAAGGATACTCCTGCGTGGAAACAAAGTAATTAGCGCCGCGCAGATTCTCATGCGCATCGATTGAGAGTTGTGGAATTGAGAGCTGAACAGCTTTCTTGTCGAGCCCGCACTTCAAGAAGGACCGAATATTTTTTACCGTCCAGCCGCCAGATTGATTTGCATGACGAGAGGCTTTTTCAAGTCTGTCCTGACCGAACTCTTTGTGCAAGCTAAGGAGACCGAGGGAGGCCTGAATTCCAACACTCGGATGACGACTGTTTGTGATGATGGTGGAGCAGAGGCTGGCTGTAGCTGGTCCTATGCGGGCAGCCCAATTCAGCAGTCTTTCCTCAGTCCAATTGCTCACGTGCTTGTGAGCCTCAGGACGGTGTTCATCCTCTGTGGAGCTTTTGCCTTGAATGTGGCTGACACTGTGGCTCGCCACTCTGTTGCCCTTAAAGAAAAATTCGACTGTGTTAGCTGAAACGCGAGCTTGAATACGCTTGGATTTCAGTGTGTAAGGAACGGAGTAGAAGTGGCGGTCTATCTCGACATGATGATCTTCTCCGACGAGCACGTCCATCCAGCGTGCATCTTCAAACTGATCAAATGGAAGCTGCTTCAATGCTGGCCGGTCAATACTTTCAAACCAAGTACGACGAGAGCCGGTCATTTTTTTGAACGGTCTGTTGTTTAGTTTTTCCAACAAGCCCGCGATGGCTAAGTTGAGTTCGGCAAGAGAGAAGAACGTCTGTTTGCGCAGCACTCCGGTTATCCACGTCGTGACAAATTGAACGCCTTTTTCAACTTTCGCTTTGTCCTTTGGCTTTCCTGATCGCGCGGGCATGATCGAAGTATCGAAATGCCTTGCCATCTGGTGGTATCGTTCATTCAACACAGGCTCATACCTGTGGTGTTTGATCACCGCAGACTTCAAATTATCCGGAATCAACAGTTCCGAAACTCCACCAATGAATTGAAAAGCCCTAACGTGAGCAGCGATCCAGTCGTCGATCTTTTGAGATGCACAACTTCTACGTAGGTGTAATTGCTAGCACCAAGCACAGCAACAAACAACTGAGCTTGAGTGACCTCGCCAGTTTCGGCATCCACAACTGGTATCGTTTTACCAGCGAAATCGACAAAGAGTTTTTGACCAGCTAGATGTTCCTGCCGCATCACTACAGTGATGTTCTTGGCCCAAATTTGATACAGCTTGCAGTACTGCTGGTATGAGTATGGCACTCGACCCAACGAGTGGCAGTCGGATTTATACTCAAGCCAGATCAATTCACGGGTGACGCCCTTCTCTTTTAGTTGGCGATGAAGTAACTCCCAGGCTGGTTCAGAATATACCAGTCCGTGAATTTGACTTGGGTAGAGGAGTGTTTCAAGTTGAGCGTCGTCCAAACTGTCTGGCAGAGGCCAGCTGAGTTCGTGAAAGCGCGCACGACGCAGATATTCTTGAACGGCAGAGCGTGAAATGTTGACGCTAGTTGCGATTTTATTTGCGCTCAAACCGGCCTGGTAGTGCAATCTAATTATTTCTCGTAGCTTCCTCACATCGATTCTCCTTCGCGACATCGGCTTCTCCTGCGTGTTGATCACGAAGAGCATCGCCCAAATGTCTGAAGCCTTAACCAGATGCACTAAATTGGATGTGTCAGTCGTTACGAAACGCCTGTTACCAAGTGGCCGAATTCATGAGAATAGGTGGCCGAATTGAGAGAACAGCCGGCCGAATTAAAGAGAACAGGTGGCCGAATTGATGAGAACAGGTGGCCACTTTGGTTGAGAATCTGCAATCTGCCTGCGAGGATCATTAAAACCCAGGCTATCGCAGTCTAAAACTTTTCGGCAGTCTAGTATAGCGGCAGTTTCTCGAGCTGCTGGACGAGATTCTTTAGCCATATCATTCAAGCGTTTTTCGACGTACTCTTCCAAGTCACGCGAATTGCGATTCTGCTTCAGAGACATAAATTGGATGTCGTTGACTAACGACTTTGCAGTTAAAGATGGATTCAAGCTATTATCGCCGTCACTGCGCAACGCCAGCAGTTCAGGTCTATGAATTTCAGTTTTAGGAATTTCATTTTCGAAGCCTTCAAATTTTGGCAGTATTCCTTCGTTTTCCAATTTTTTATTGGCCTGCGATTTCTTCTCTTCAGTGCTCGATATTGAATCAGGCTTCCCATCGGCAACTGAATACAGATTGCCAAAGTCAATTTTCTTCGAAACTTTTTCAACTCTGTCACTAGGCTGATCGAAGTTCATTGTAAAAACCGCCTCAACTGAAAAAAAGACTATCGATTACTCCGTTCACCGAATGCTGCTCAGTAGCAATCAGAGCCGGTTGTCAATGGCAATAATACGAAAGAGATTGTGACAAACGCGAAACAGGGCGCATTTAGGCTTAACAGTTTTGAGTTAGAGCCAAATCACGTTCAAAACATGGTGCGCTAACTCGCGGGCGCTTGCTTGGCTGTCAAGCAAATTGTTAGGTTGGGAGATATTTCCACTTTTCAAAAATTATCGGAGCAGTTGTCGCACAGTCCCAACTTACATTCTTGCTAAGTCTAGTCATTCTCAACTGAGATGAAAGCAAAGCCTCATTTTTGTCCATTAACAATTTGGAATGCATACTATGTCTACAGTAACAAAATCTCAAGCTCAAAATCCTGAAGCTGTCATTTTTTCCACCACTGGTCAAATTGGTTATTTGTTCAATGTTACGCAACCAGGCAAGATTTTCGTCTCTCTCCCTGGACAAAATCCTAAGTTAATCGATGCTGAAGCAATTGTGCGTTCTTACAGCCCAGTGGAACAGCGAGACTTAATTTCAATCACCAGAGGCATTTCGTCTAACGCCATTGGTGTTGCTCATGCAGCTACAGAATTGCACGGCAAGCGCGTGTTGCTTACAGCTCTTGGTAAAAGTCGAGTGGGCATCATTAATAGAGTAGAAAATCTTGATGATGGTTACAAAATTTTCTTGGCAGTAGAAGGCAGTGTTGCAGTCATCAGTGCCTCCGATGTGCAGGAGCTTGAGGAGCGGCCACAAGACTACTTTATTAGTGTCGATGTGATTGAGGCCGGAAAGTTAATCTTCTGGCTGAAAGATTTTGTCAAAGTTGATGTGCTATACACCATTGCTGCAAAGCGTCTGCGCGTTAGCGCGGCCGTGAGTTCTGCCATTGATCCGCAGATTTGCTTCACCGCCCAGCAGGTAAAGATTACATATCAAGATCTTGCTGCAGTAGACGAACCTGATAGCTTGCAAGCCTACACGGTTGATTGCGATGAGGTCTCAATCTCGCCGGACCAAACTGGTTTCAATTTATTCTCGGCTTCGCTGTCAGCTGTCGAATCACTGATTTCGCTCAAGTACACTGCTCTGAGCTACAAGAGCGGAAGCAGTGCGCCCTCTTACATAGCCTTCGACAAGGCAATCACTTTAGCTCTAGAGCTGACAGACGCTAATACAGACATTGTGCACGGCCTTCTGGGAAGTGCCAATTACGCTGGTAAGACTCACCTAGTAAGCGATACCACACTATTAATTGATAAGAGCGTTCTGTTAATTACTGTTGCCTCTGAGAAACTCAGATATGGTGACTATGACTGGAATCGCGAATCATCAGATGTGAAAGTGCCGGTGCTCAAGAATTTTGGTGACTCTCGTCGCCAAGAACTAATTATCTATCGCGATAGTGTCAGCAAGCTACTGATTTACGCGGGCAAACTAGGTCTGACAGCCGGGCAAACCATTCTAGTAACAGGGTTGCCCAATTCGTACACAAAAGTTGGAGTGATGGGTGCAGAAGTCAGCCGCCAGTCAGCTGTCTTTCGCTTCACCATCGGTAGTGCAGACGAGCGGATTGCATTTTTAGAAGAAGTTTCTCAACGAGACAATGAAAAGGTGCATTTCAGATTTGTGTTGATAGATGACAGCGGAGCGGTCAATTACAACGGTCTTAATCTCTTGCCTGAACCTGTCTTTCCGGCTGACCATAAACCTACTTTGCTGCGCTACAAAGATAGCTGGGCTGCCTACCAGCTCAGAGTAAAGCCGGTGACGAAGTTAATGCAAAAATTCATGAATTCTCAGGAAGAGCTGACAAACTTCCTGGCGCTCACTCGACTGATTAAGGCTGGAAAAGCAGATTCGATGCTGGATGCCACAACAGATCTTGTGGAGCCAGCTGAAAAGTTGTTGGCCGCGGTACGAGCAATAATTTCTGATACTTGGGAGAACTAAAAACATGACTGTCAAAATGAACAAAGAAGGCTTAATCAAGCGCCATGCCGACGGTTCCCATACTGTTACAGTGAGAGGCGTGAGCTATATTGCCAATTTGCCTGGAGTGGTCTGTACCAATCCAGACGCAGCAGAAGCCGAACGTATCTACACAAAGCATTTTACAAAGAAGCCTATCTATTTGCCCCACGAGTACGAGAAGGCTGTGCGCGAAAATCTGCAAGGTCGTGATGTGATCGTGCTCGGTATGAACGGATACAGCTCCCTCACTCCTCAAAAGTGCAGTGAGTGGGGCATCGTCCCTGGTGCCTATGAAGCTGCTTGTGCAGGCATTCTAGAAAGTGTCATTCAAGAGTTAGAGAATGCCTACCCGGGCATTGACATACGGTTAGGTCATGGTGCGTCGAGCATGGGGGTAGATGGTGTGATTCTAGCTGTTGCTGCTAAGCGCAATAAACGTCAGCTCGGACATTTCTGCCCACGCTTTATGTTCTACGTCGAAGATGACGAGATACCAGTCTATGTCGCCAAAACTCAAACCGACTACGCCAATGCTTTCATTGATTCGCTTAGAGTTCTCGTGGCTGCCAATGGTCGTGAACAAGCCTTTCGTCACGACATCAATGCGGTTTTCGATAAGGGCAAGCATGTCATTCCGGTTAATGTCTTGCGCAGCATTTCTACCACCGGCGGGCCACCAGCTTTAAACGCTGACGGTAAAATTGAAGATGCGGTGGCATACTTTAAACGCTGACGGTAAAATTGAAGATGCGGTGGCATACTTTGAGCAGCGTGTTCATCTTATGTATCACGCCTTTTCTGGCTCAGGAGATCCATTTCGAGACATTGTCAATCACGTGATAGATCAGGTACGGCAGATTGGTCGCTCGCTGATTTCACCTGAGCGCGCCTTCAGTGCGTCCAGCGTCGCTAATCTTCGCAATAGATAACTATTTGCTATCAAGTTCGCTTTCTCGCGCGAATGCTGTCTAGTTGCAGACGCGCGAGAAAATACCATAGCGAGGCTAGCAATCAGTTTTGATTATATCTTCACACGCTCGCGAAGCCAGTCACACTAGGGCCGTCAAGATGATGACCAATCTGACTGTCGTTGCATCTCATGCGCCGCATCTGCTAAGCCTCAGATATCCATTTCAATCTACTCAACGCATCTACTCAATTTTTCAGGGCAAGCATCTAACGCTACTTATCCACACAGCCACAAGCTACCGAATGCCAACACAGCAAGTGTTGAATTTTCGACCAAATTTGCAAACACTAATTGGTAACTAACATGTCTAAGAAAGGAAATGCCCGCTTCGCAGCTCTTAGTCTTCTTCTGGCCACTTCCATCGCTTTGACCACTGCCGGTCAACCAGCCATGGCTGCCAGCACCTGGATGCCCAATTTCGATGCCAACCAGACTGTCTATGTTGATCCTCTGCTCAGAGCTGACACCGTTGCTCCAGTTGATCTCAGTGCTCTGCCACCTAAACTTGCTGCCGAAGCGGCGAAAAACAATCTCAAAGTCTATTTAGTGATGGCTCGCAAGGGCGATGAAACCACCGGCAATTGCAAGCAAAAATTTGCAGTTTGCAAAATGGAAGAGCTGATGGGCAAATGGAACGCGCAACTACCACAAGATGACTATGTCTTGCTTTTAGTAGTTCGCTCTGACGTTGATTGGACAAAAGTAAGCTACGCAGTCAATCTCGGCAATCGCCCTCGCGGTTTCGGTGTCGGCCCCCAGAGCCTCAATCTTCAGCGTTGGGCAACCGGAGCCGATGGAGGCGTGGCCTACCTACCTCGAGACCCTGGCGGCTATGCACTACATGTGGTGCAAGACATCAACGAATTGATGGATAAAGCAGCCAGTGCGAGGCGCGATGAACAGTCTAAACAGCAGTTCATGGCCGATCTTCCAGGCTATCTCATGCTCGGCACCGGTCTTCTTATGGCCATCGGTTTAGGTGTTTTCTTGGCCCTTCGCTACTCTAAAGAGCGCACCAAGGCTGAGGCGGCAATCAAAAAGCTCAAAGATGCCTTGTTTAATGCCAATGGAAACTACATGGAAATCCAGAACGCATACTTAGACTTTCTCTCTGAGCAGGGTAATGACTGGAAGACTCGCTTTGAAGGCCCTACTTTGGTCTCATACACTGAAGCAGTGGCTGATTATGCGGCATTGAGCGCTCGAATTGCTGCTGCCAACGAACGCATGATTGAGGCTGAATCAGCTTTCAAAGCCGGCAACTACTTCTCTGTGGCAGGTTTCCAAAACGCCTATACCCTACTAGAAGAAACGCCTGTGCAAGTCACCGGTGAATCTCTTCCTCTCGAAGTACGAGGGCTCTTCAGCAGCGAGGTAAAAGAAGACAGCTACACGCCTGGCGAGCTGCTCAATAATATGGAACAACTGTTCAGTGACACCAATCGTGCTCTCGCAGGCATCATATCGGCATTCAGCCAGGCCAATGAGAACGCCCAAAAGGTCACAGCCAGCGCAAGCCAAATTGAGTCGCTCTGTGAGCAGCTCAGAACCGCAGGCATTGGCACAGAGCCATACAGCTTACGGCTCAAAAATGTGCTGCAAGCAAGTCAGAACTTCGAGGCTAAATTGCAAAAAGATCCTCTTTCTGCATCAACTGCCTCGGCACAGGTCTGCAAAGATGCGGCATCAATTGTCACAGACTTACAGACAGCTCTGGCTCTTTCAAGTGACCTGGGCGCGGCAGAACTCTCACTGCAAAACGCACTTACTAAGGTAGCGGCACAACGGGCTCAGATTGTTAATTTCAACTATGCAGGAAGCACACCTAGTGGTAGTACTCCGAGCAATTATCTGCTTGACGAAGACGGCTATAACCCAGACACAATGGTAGCGCGCGCACGTTCGTACTTTGCCAGTGCACTCAAAGCATTGCAAGAAGCGCAGCTTGAAAAAGCCACTGAGCAAAAACAGTCAGGAATTGACCTTGTCAACGAGCTTCCTACTTTACTAAATCAAATTCTTGAAGCTCAAGATTTTGTCAGTCAGACTGTGGCATCTATTGCTTCGACGCGTGATAAATTGAGTCTTGAAGTTGAACCGGCTTCCAAAGCCCTTACCTCACTCCAGTCAGATTTTTTGCCGGTCAACTATGAAGCGGTAAAAGAGAATGCTGTTCGAGGCTTAGCGCTGGCCAGTTCGACAATTAGCCGCCTGGAGCAAATCAAAGTTGCTTACTTTGAGCAACGCTTCATGGCTGCTGCTCAACAACTCAAGGCTGTTCGTGCTGATATTCAACAAAGTCGAGATGGCCTGGCTGCCATTCACGACACCCTGAAGAATTTGCACCAACTGCGCTCGTCTGCTCGTGAAATAAACGGTCACATTCAAATTCAATTGACCACCATTGGCGCTCGACTAAAAGCAACCGCTTTCACTACTTCTAGTGCTACAGACAGTGACTTTGAACAGAACGCTAACAGAGCCGCCCAGCTGGCGCAGCAAGTGGCTCTGGACAAAGCTAATTGGGTTCAGTGCGATCTGACTGCCAACGAGGTGCGCCGCGCCCTTGCAGACGTCAGCCGCTCGATTGAATCGCAACTAGCAATATATGACTGCGCTGTGAGCGAGCTAGAGGCCACACAAAGCTTGTGCCAACAAGTAGAAGCGACTGTCTCTGAAGCAGAAGTACGCGATCAAGCCCGTCAAAAGCTAGCTGAAGCCAATCGCGCCAAGCAGTCTGTCGAAGCTTCGATGAAGATTGCAAAATCAGATTGGAAGGCGCTATCTCAATCTACTTCAAATGTTAATCAGCAGCTCGCCGCGGCTCAAAGCTTGGCAAAAGATGATATTCGGTTGGCCAATGAAGCTGAAAATGCTATCGACAACGCTAGTCGCGAAATCGACGGTGTTTCTGGCTCATACTCTGTTAACCGTTCTATCGGAGGCAGCTATCAATCGTTTGGTTTTGGCATCAGCGCTGATACCAGCTCGGCTCGTTCGAGACTGAGCAGCGCTCGTAATGCTTACGGCGCGAAAAACTACGAAGAGGCAATTCGTTCTGCTGAATCTTCTCAGTCGGCTGCTCGCGAGGCGCAACGCGAGGCTGAACGTCAAGTTGAGTCTCAAATTAGTGCCGCAGTGTACATCTACGAAGAAGAGCAGCGTCGCATTCGTGAGGCCGCCGCAGAACTTCAGCGTCAAGAGGATGCTCGCCAGCGTCAAATTGATGACGACAGACGCGCCAGCGAGAGAGCCGCAGAGGCCTCTAACTCGTATTCTAGTGACACCTCTAGTTCTGGTAGCTACGGTGGCAGCGACACCACCGATTCTGGCAGCTTTGGTGGCGGCGACTTTTAGTCTAAATAATCAAGACAAAAACTGATGATTCCATTGCAGACACTGGCTAGACCTCCTCCTCAGGGGGCTCGCCAGTTTCAAGCTCGAAGTCAAAATTAAGTCCACACACTAAAAATAAACTCGAATCATGGAAAAGATCATTCTCGGCTTAATCGTTGTCGGCGCAGGCGTTATCATCGGCTTTCCTAAAGTCAGACAAGCACTGCGTATTCGCATCAACGGGGCAGTGGACAATTCAACTGCTCCCATTGAACGCTTAGAAGACAACTACAAGCAACTGATGGCTAGACTACCTGCGCAAAAGCGCGCAGTGGCCTCAGCCCAAGCCAGTGCTAATCAGGCTAAAAACGATCTAGCTGACGCAAACCAAAAATTGCTGCAGCTGGAAGAACGCTACAAAACAGCTGTAGGCCTCCAGGCATCAGATGAAGCATTGGCCGTTCTTGAAGAAGCCTATGCTGCCCAAGAAACAGAAATTGCCGAGCTCACTGCCTATGCTGCCGAAGCTGCTCAAATTGCGGCCGAAGCTCTCAAGGCACTGCAATCAACCACCACCAGCCTCAAGCGTTTTGCTGCACGTGTAGAAAGTGAAGGCCGCAAAGCTGAACTTACCCAAGCTCACAATGTTGCCAACGAAGTCTCTGCCCAGCTTGGTGAAATTAACAGTAGCCTCTCTGAAGCTGGTGGCATTAGTCGTCAAATCGATCACGATCTTGAAACTGCCCGTGCGGAAGGTAACTTAAACAAAGGTTCAGTCGCCGAGCAAGAGCTTAACGATCTAGAAGCCAGCCAACTCACCAGCGGTGCTCGCAGTCGCTTGCGCGAAAAGGCTGGACTTTCGCCCGAATAATCATTGGGTAAGAATCGCCTGATAGCAAAATGAAAATATTAGATTACTAGTCGCTTTACCGTGACTAGTAATCTTTCTTCTTTCTCGAATGGGCCTCCCCATTTTTTTTCAAAAAGATAGTAGACCGGTCGACTAACATGCAAAGAATTTGCCTATCCAGTTAGCTCAGCTAATTTAGTAGGTTTTGCAGAAGAGCAAGCCCTAATGAGGCTTTTCCAAATG
>ENA-ORBV01008023-ORBV01008023.1-microbial-mat-metagenome-genome-assembly--contig:-NODE-8023-length-17907-cov-7.595513_pt1 | contig 17907 bp, 15 predicted proteins | sample MGYA00237777_ERZ505514 | MGnify/ENA primary metagenome ERZ505514 (study PRJEB26160, sample SAMN06269048) | microbial mat metagenome | isolation source: Oligotrophic lake microbial mat | place...
GCTCGGAGATGTGTATAAGAGACAGGTGGCGGGGCCATTCACCTCATTGCGCCCGCCATCACCGGAGCGGGTGCATTGAATGTCCGGGGTGGAGGCGGGCTCAACGTCCGAACGGGCGGCGTCGGGCGCATTCGTCTTGACTCCTTCACGCAGGGATTCACCGGAACAGCGAACCCGACCGCCAGTTTAGGCACACCCTACAACGTACCGGCCCCAACGGCCCAGCCAGCCGTCCGGGTAACCAGCATTGGCGGCATCAACGTCCCCGCCAACCCCACCGGAAGTTTCATCACCCCGGATATAGTCCTGAACAATCCCAATGCGGTGACCGTCAATATCCAGGCCAGCAATCTGCCGGTGGGAACGGTTCTTCAGCTTTACCTGTTTTCTGAAGTGGGCGCGGACGTCGTTCTGAATACCACACCGTTGGCCGGCACCCTTCAGAACTCGACCGCGACTGTCCCGGCCACATTCCAGCCGGGCTACACCCGTGGCTTTGTGCGGGGAACCTGGTAACTCAGCGAGCGAGCGCAACGTAAGCGGCTAACCGGGCCATCTTGAAGAAACGGAGAGGCGGGGCAATTCTGTTGCAATGCACAAACACAAATCTAAGCAGCGTCGGCCTCTTAACCCTTTCGAATTCCACATCGGGAGCGACATCGCGCGTCGGACCCGTTCACGCGGAGCCGCTGGCGGCTTTGCGCGCAGTGGCGAAGGCGTGTCCGCGGCCCATCATTCACGTTCCAGCAACGCCCGAAGCTGGAGAACGAGCGCCGGCAAGTCGCCGATCACGGTCCCCCAAACGAAATCCGGTTCCACGTCGAAATACGCGTGGATCAGGCGATTTCGCATACCAACGATGTCTCTCCAGGGAACGCCCGGCGCGGCGGCCCTCAGCCCGGCGGAAACCTTGTTTGCCGCTTCGCCGATGATCTCGATGTCCTTCATCACAGCCAGCAGCGCGGTGCGAGACCGCTCCTGGGCGATCACGATCGCTTCCTCGGCGGCTTCCAACATGTGCCGTAGACGGATGCGGTCAGCTTCGCTCATATTGCGGCACTGCGGTCGAAACCACCTCATCCCGAAAGTACCGGCTCAGGTCGCCCGCGGTCCGGAGGTCGACCTTGCGGCCCATCAAATCCGAAAGCTGACGCTCCAGCCGGGCCAGCGTCAGCAAGGTTGGCCGGGCGTCTGGTTCGAACTCCACGAGCATATCCACGTCGCTTTCCGGCCGAAACCGGGAGGTGAGCACCGACCCAAACAACGAAAGCTTGCGGATGTGATTCCGCTGGCAGAATTCCGCAATAAAATCAGTGGGAACGGCGATCGGCAGTGCAGGCATCGGGCATCCTTCGCTCTCCATTATCCCATGCAGGAGGCCGGCGCATGAAGCGGTTCCTGACACGACGCAACCTACTGAGATCCGCAGGGCTCACGGCGGCGGGCGGGAGCCGCGCGACAGCGCGCGAAGGGACCGCCTTGAACACCGCCGACCGGCGGGAAGCCGCGATGAAGATCCGGAATGACGCCGCTACCGCTCGCCATGCGGACTCCCCCGCGCCCCAGGCGGCCAACGGCGACGAGAGTGCCGTACCAGGTTTTGCCGCGTCCTTCACCAAGAGTTTTCCGCACTCGCAGGAAGGTGAGGTAGAGGCCGGCAAATACGAAACGCTGCTTCGCGCGGTTGAGACGGGCAAGAGCAGCGGTTTCGAAACCATCGCGCGCGGCTCCGGGCGGCGTTTCGTCAACCCGCAGGCCGCCTATGCCTTCTGCCTGGAGGGCGCCGATCCACACCGCTTCGCCTGCCCGCCCGCGCCGTCGTTCACCAGCCCCGGGATGGCGGCGGAAATGGCGGAGATGTACTGGCTGGCGCTCGCCCGCGACATCCCGTTCCGCGAGTATGGCGCTTCCCCGCGGATTCGGCAGATTTCCCGGGATCTGAATACGACGCCGAACGCGCTGTTCCGCGGCCCGGCACCTGGCGATCTCGAAGGCCCCTACATTTCGCAGTTCCTGGTCCGGCCCGTGCAAACGGTTTCCACGGTCTTCGAGCAACGCTACCGGACGCCATCGCCGGTAAATGATTTCATGACGACTTTTGGCGAATGGCTCCAGATCCAAAGCGGCGTCCCGCCGTGGCGCGAGCACGCTTGGGATCCGGCGCCGCGCTACATCCGCAATGGACGCGACCTCGCCGAGTGGGTCCATTACGACTTCCTGTTTCAGGCCTTTCAGAACGCCGCCCTCATCTTGATGAACTACCGGCCGGAAGCAGTTCTCAACGACAACCGTACCGTGCTGAGCGAACTGAACCCATACAAGTACTCCAAAGTACAGGATGGCTTCGTGACGTTCGGCCTGGCACAGGTTGTCGATTGGCTCGGCCGCGTAACCACGTCCGCGCTCAAAGCGGCATGGGCCCAGAAATGGCTGGTCCATCGCCGCCTTCGGCCGGAGGAGTTCGCCGGGCGCATTCATCAGGCGAAGAAGAAAGCCGTGAGTTACCCGATTCACGCCGACATCCTGAATTCCGCCGCCGTGGAGGAGACGTATCGCCGTTGGGGCAGCTACCTGCTCCCGCAAGCATACCCGGAAGGCTCGCCAATTCACCCGTCCTACCCCGGCGGCCATGCGACCGTGGCCGGGGCGTGTTCGGTGGTATTGAAAGCCACGTTCGACGAGAATGCCCTGATGCCCGACTGCGTCCATGCGTCCGCCGCCGGCCTGTCGCTCGAGCCCTGTCCGCCTGGTTTCGCGCCGACGGTCGGCAACGAGATCGACAAGCTGGCATTCAACATCGCCATGGGCCGGAGCTTCGCGGGTATTCACTACCGCTCGGATTCCGTAGCGGGGCTGCGGCTGGGTGAGGACGTGGGGATCTCGATTCTTCAGGACCTGGTCCAGACGTGTACCGAGGATTTCGACGGATTTGCGTTCACACGATTTGATGGGACGCCGGTGCGTATTAACCGGAACGGGGAGTTGAACTGACAGGGCGGATGGCTCCAGGAACGTCTTTCTGGGCGAGGGCCAGCGTGGCGTCGGCTTCGGGGAGGGTGCGATTCGGCCGGGAATGCCAATCGGCCTGGACGCGGATCTTTTCCAACGCCTGTTTGCAGACGATGCGGCTGGCGGGGGATGCGGCGTTGGAGATCCCGCCACCGAGATAACGGACAGAGGCTTCCCGGGCGTCGAGGCAAGCGGGCGCATTCTCCGCCGAAAACAGCAAGAGCTATCAGGTGCTGCGGGAAAAAAGCCCGAAGAGGCCGGAAAGGGTGCCGGTGGGGGCCGGCTTTTTCCGCTTTCTTCTTTTGTTTTCCGGCATCCTTGTCGAGGATGCGCGCCGCCATCTGGGCGATCTGCTTGCCAATAGAAGTAGAGTCCTGAATGGGTTTGCCGTCGAGCAAGGCCCGCTGGACGCCTTCGTAATCACTGTTGATGAGCTGATAGATATCGGATTGCAGGGCGGTCTCAATCATCTCTTTGGTGAGGCCGACATCGCGGTTGAAACGGTTGATGACGAGATGAATGCGCTGGCGCGGGATGGAGTTGTTCTCGTAGTAGTTCATCACGCGCTGGGCGGCCTGCAGGGCGGGAAGTTCGTTGGTGGTGACGAGGAAGACGTCGTCCGAGGCGCGGGCGGCGCTGAGGGCCCATTCGCCGTAGGCGTTGCCGAGATCGGCGACGACGTTATCGTAGAGGCGGCGGGCGGAGTCGAGAATAGGCCGGGTGTTGCCCATTTCCTGCGCGCCCTCAACGGGGCTGTCCGGGGAGAGCAGGACGTCCATGCCAGCGTAACTTTGGACGACGCCACGCCAGATATCGGCGTCGAGCGCGGCGCCCTGGTTAAGGATTTCCAGGAAGCTGAAGTTGGGCTTCAGTTTCATTTGAAAGGCCTGGGTGCCGGTGACGGGGTCAAGGTCGGCCAGGAGCGTGCGCACGGAGCCGCCCTTCCTGAGCTGGGCGGCGAGGTTGAAGGCGATGGTGCTGGCTCCGCAGGCGCCCTTGGCGGGAATGATGCTGATGACGCGGCCCTGCTGCGCAATCAGTTCGGGGATAAGCTGGGCCAGTTTTTGCATGACCGTGCGGAACTGGTCGCCGGTAAAGGGCTGGGTGAGAAAATCTTTGGCGCCGATCCGAAGCGCCTGGAGTATCAATTGCGGATTGCTGGCGGGAACGAGGCTGATGACCGGAACCGACGGCATCGCGGCGACAATTTTGGCCAGGGCCTGCAGTCCGGCGTCTTCATCGGTAATGAGATCGAGGAAGCAGATCATGCCGCTCGGCCCGATGTCTCCGAGCTTGCCGTCGAGCGGATATCCTTGCAATTCAATGACTTGCGCGGACGGGATCTCGCTTGACACGAGGGGCAGCAATTCGGAAGTGATCTTCCGTCCCGGGGTGACCAAGACTATGCGCCACGATTCCGCTGCCAACTGAACTCCTTTATTGATTGTAGCGGTCTGGCGTCCGCGATGCGGAAACCCCCCGTTATCTTCTAATCGGCTGCCGCGAAAAAAAACATAAGGCGGAGATGGACCGGGGGAAGAGATAAGTGTGGAAGATGTTTAAGACCTTTTTGGGTTGGGTCGATATGCGCTTTCAGAGGGTAATACCCCTAAGGAAGGCGCGAGAAGAAATGGATATCAACGGTAGGAAGACGATAGCGGTCTGCGAGTCGCAGCCGGTGACGGCGGAGGGTCTGCACGCGATCCTCAACCAGTGCAAAGACATGGCGTTTCTGGGGCAAACCGAATCGCTGCTCGCGGCGAGCGAACTGATCCGCCAGTTCCGGCCGGACGTGTGCCTGGTGGATAAATCGTTAGGAATTCAAGCGGTTATGGACTGGGTCGCGCATGCGAAGATGCTGTCCCAACACGCCACTGAAATTGTGGTGTGGGGCGTTTCGATCACGGAAGCCGAAGCGCTGCGGCTCCTGCAGTCGGGGGCGAAAGGGATCCTGCGCAAGACGTCGGACGCGGCGACAGTCGTGGCCTGCCTGGAAGCGGTGGCGGGCGGGTCGAGTTGGATGGCCGATTCCGTATTCCGGGATTCGCACCGGATGGAACGCCAGTCGCGGAGTGAGCTGACGCCCCGCGAGCAGCAGGTGCTGGAGCTGGTGGAGCAGGGAATGAAGAACAAGGAGATCGCGCGGGAACTGGGGATTCGACCGGGAACGGTGAAGATCCACTTGAAGCATATTTTCGAAAAGACGGGGGTTCGGGGGCGGTATGGATTGGCGTTGTCGGTGATGCGGGACAAGGGTTTGCTGGAGATGGCTCCGGTTGTTTAGATGAAAAGCGAGTGCTGACGCGCGCGCCTCGGCATCCGGCGTTTGGGACGGGAAAGCGCGTAAATTAAAGGGTTTAGGCGAGGAATCCGAAGGGGCTGCCGGAAGCGGCATGATATGCTGGCGGGATATGCCGTTAGTCGCGCAGCCTTCGTTCCGGAATGGGCGGAGATCGATTTTCGCTTTCCTGTTTGCGGCGCTGTTCGCCGGGGATGCACTGCTCGCGGCGGAGACGCCGAAACTTGTCGAGATCCTGGCCACCGAGCTTGACCGTAACTTCCAGACCCTGAAAGAAAAAGGGGATCCGAAACCGTATTTTGCGGCCTACGCGGTGACCGATAACGAGATCGTGTCCATGGAGGCGACCAGCGGCCTGCTGGCGGCGAAGGACACGCGGCACAGCCGGAACCTGGATGTAACGATACGGGTGGGATCGCCAAAGCTGGACAACTACCGGCGGCAGCCACGGGACATTGCGCAGTTTACTTTGGGAAGCGCGGTCTCGTTGGACGACAATGCCAACGCGCTGAAGCGGCGGCTGTGGCTGGATACCGATTCGGTGTATCGATCGGCTTCACAACGGCTGACCAACATCAAATCCGACACGCAGATGAAGGTGGATGCCGTAGACCAATCGGACGATTTTTCGAAGGCGCCGGCGTCGATTGAGTTTCGAACGACTCCGGAATTCAAGGTGAATGAGAAGCAGTGGGCGGAGCGGCTGCGGACGTGGTCCCGGAGACTTTCGGGGGCGCAGGAGATTTTGAATTCAGCGGTTTCGTTTCAAGCGCAAAGGGAAGTGAAAACGTTCGTCAATTCGGAAGGAACGCGGCTGCAGCACGGGCGCACATTCGCCCGGATTTTGATTATGGCCCGGGCCAAGGCTTATGACGGGATGGACCTGGCGACGTCGGACACGATTGAGGCGGAAGAACCGGGGCGGCTGCCGGATCCGAAAGTGGTGGAAGCGCGCATAGATAAGGTGATTGCCGATTTGCGCGGATTGTTGAAGGCTCCGGAGGTGGATCCGTTTGTGGGACCGGCGATTCTGTCGGGACGGGCGTCGGGCGTCTTTTTCCATGAGATCTTCGGGCACCGGATTGAGGGACACCGGCAGAAAGACGAGTCCGAGGGGCAGACGTTTACCAAGCGCGTGAATAAAGAAGTGTTGCCGGAGTTTCTGAGTGTGTACTTCGACCCGACGCTCAAGAACTATGCGAACGAGGATTTGTACGGCTGGTACGACTACGATGACGAGGGGGTGAAGGCGCGGCGGGTATCGGTGGTGGAGCAGGGAATTCTGAAGACTTTCTTACTATCGCGGTCGCCAATTGCGGGATTTCCGGAGAGCAATGGCCACGGGCGGCGGCAGGCGGGGGCGGAGATTGTGGCGCGGCAGTCGAACCTGGTGGTGGATTCGGCGAAGAAGGTTCCGACGGCGGAACTTCGGCAAATGTTGATTGCGGAGATCAAACGGCAGAGCAAGCCGTATGGGTTGTATTTCGAATCGGTGACGGGGGGATATACGACGACGCGCAGCCAGGGGCTGCAAGCGTTCACGGTGATTCCGCTGGTGGTTTACCGCATTTATCCGGACGGCCGGCCGGATGAACTGGTGCGCGGAGCCGATATAGTGGGAACGCCGCTGGCGAGTTTTGCGAAGATTTTGGCGACATCGGACAAGCTGGAAGTTTTTAACGGCTATTGCGGGGCGGAATCGGGAAGCGTGCCGGTGTCGGCGTCGTCGCCGGCGCTGCTGGTGAGTGAAATTGAAGTGCAGCGGAAGAACCGGTCGCAGGAACGGCCGCCGCTGCTGCCCCGGCCGTCGAACCCGTTGGGAGGAGTGGAGTGAAGCGTCGGACGTTGTTGGCGCTGCCGGCGCTGGGCGCGGCGCTGCGCGGCCAGACGAAAATCGACGATCCGTTTTTGGAAGCGATGGTGGCGGAGTTGACACGGTCGCTGCGGCTGTCGATCGCCGGCGAAGCCCCGTACTACATCGAGTACATGGTAGAAGACGGCGTAAATTTCGGCTGCCAGGCGACATTGGGCGGGCTGCTGAATTCGGTGGTTGCGCCGTATCGGTTGCCGCGCGTGATGGTGCGCGTGGGCAGTTACGAATTCGATAATACGAACGCGGTGTACACGGGGCAAGTGCGTGGGGCGCGGTACGACAGCAACCGGTGGCCGCTGGAGTTTAACCGGCAGCAGATCCAGCAGGACTTGTGGCTGGCGACGGACCGGGCGTACAAGGCGGCGGTGCAGGAAATTACGCTGAAAAAGTCGGCGTTGCAGAATATTACGCTATCGGAGAAGATCAACGATTTCGCGAAGCAGGCGCCGCTGGTGAAGATACTGCCGGCGGCGAAGCCGAGGACGGATGAGAAGAAGTGGGGGGACGTGGCGCGGCGGTTGTCGGCGGCTTTCCTAGCCTATCCGAAAGTGCTGGATTCTCGCGTGGAGATTGACGATTCGGTCTCCACGTTCTACTTCGCCAATACCGAGGGGACGCGGGTGCGGGCGCCGGAGATGGTGTGCGGCGTACGGGCGCGGGCGGAGGCGTTCGCGGCCGATGGGGCGATCATCCGCAACCATCGCTACTTCCATGCGTTCCGGCTGGAAGGACTGCCGGCGGAAGCGGTTATTAAACAGGAAATCGAGGCGATGGCGCGAAATCTGACGGCGCTAGTGGACGCGCCGCTGGGAGACGCCTATACGGGGCCGGTGCTGTTTGAGGCGTTCGCGGCGGGGCAGCTTTTCGCGCAGGTGTTCGGGAATCAATTGCAGGCTCCGCGGGATCCGGTTTCGGTTCCGGGACGGCCGGTGAATTTGCCGCCGTCGGAACTGGAGAGCCGGATGAATGGGCGCGTGCTGCCGGACTTTATGGACGTGATCGACGACCCGAAGGCGGTGTGGAATGGACGGCCGCTGTTTGGTTGCAACGAAACGGATTACGAAGGCGTGGCGCCGGAGAAGTTGACGCTGGTGGAGAGGGGCACGATGAAAACGCTGCTGTATTCGCGGCAGCCGGTGCGCGGACACGAGGGATCGAATGGGCGCGGTCGAATGCCGGGGGCGTTTGGGGCGGCGGCGGCAGTGCCGACGAACCTGCTGGTGCAATGCCGGGATACCGTGCCGCGGATTGAGCTGAAGAAGAAACTGCTGGAGTTGGTGAAGCAGCGCAACAAGCCGTACGGGATAATCGTCCGGCGCATGGACTACCCGTCGAGCGCGAGCATGGTGGAATTGCGGCGGCTGGCGAACGCGATGCAGGGGTCGGGCGCGTCGCGGCCGGTGAGTTCGCCTTTGGAGATTTTCCGGGTGTATCCGGACGGGCGGGAGGAGGCGATTCGCGGCGTGCGATTCCGGGGGATGAATGTCCGCGCGCTGCGCGACATATTGGCGGCCGGGAACGAACCGGAGCCGGTGGAATATATGTTGAACACGGCTCCGCTGGCGCTGATGGGCGCGGGTGGATATGTGGTGGGCGCGGCGGTGGTTTGCCCGTCGCTGCTGTTCGATGAAGTTGAAATAGAACGACCGCAGGAGGAGCGTCCGCGTCCGCCGGTGGTGACGCCTCCGCCTTTGGATAGCGGCGCATAACGGGTAATGGGCCTGTTAGCGCGGTCGGTACTCCGCGAGATTATTGCCGGCGCCGCCGTCGGCACTTTGTTGTTCACGTTCGTGCTGTTTCTGGAGCGCGCCAGACTGCTGTTTGAGCAGTTGGTGCGCGGTTCGGCACCGGCGGCGACGGTAGGCTATTTGTTCCTGCTGGTGTTGCCGTTCGTCTTGACGTTTACGATTCCGGTGGGCGTGCTGGTGGGCGTGTTGTTGGGGCTAAGCCGGATGTCGAGCGATGGGGAGATCATCGCGTTGCGCGCGGCGGGAGTGTCGACGCGACGCCTTTTGACACCGGTGGCGGTGTTTGCGTTGCTGGGAACGGCGGTGACGGCGGCGTGTTCGCTGTGGATCAGCCCGTGGGCGATGCGGGAGACGGTGCGCGTGTTGAATCAAATAGCGGCGGACCAGATGACGGCGGAGATCCAGCCGCGGGTGTTCGCGGAGCAGTTTCCAAACAAGACGTTGTATGTAGGCGACGTGATTTCCGGGCCGGTGATCCGCTGGCGAAACGTGTTCATCGCCGATATGACGCCGCCGGAGCAGCGGAAGCGCGGGACGCAGGAGGCATCCGGGGACGCGCCGCGGATCACGGTCGCGACCGACGCGCTCGCGGTGCCGGATTCGGTTAACAACTCGATTCAATTGCGCTTGCTGAATGGCAGTTCCCATGAGGTGGGGAAGGCGCTGGAGCAGTACTTCACTATCCGGTTCCCATCGCTCGATCAACTCTTGGCGGCCAAGGCGCCGGAAGAGCAGCGGGCGAAGGCGTTCACGGGTATGGATACGGAGCCGTTGCGGGCGGCGGCGAAGCAATCCAGAGACGCCGATATCGAATTGCAGCGGCGGTTTTCGCAGCCGCTGGCGTGCCTGCTATTGGCGCTAGCGGGGCTGCCGTTGGGTGTGTCGTCGAGGAAGCCGGGGAAGTCGGCGGCATTTGTGACGACGGTGTTTCTGGCGTTCCTGTACTTCATGGCGCAGGTGAGTTTGATCGGGTTGGCGAAGCAGGGACGGATTGAGCCGGTGGTGGCGGCGTGGGCGCCGAATGCAGCGTTTGCGTTGATTGGCCTGGCGCTGTTGTTGCGGTTGGAAGCGCCCGGGGACGCGGACTGGATCGGGAACGTGCGCGGGAAGATTGCCGACACGTTCCGGGGCGTCTCGTCGCGTCTGCGGCAACGGGAGACGGTACGGTCGCGGCGGCTGGAAGGCGCGGCGCCATTCCGGATTCTGCCCCAGGTGATCGATACCTATTTGCTGAGCACGTACTTTTTCAACCTGGTTTTCTGGCTGACCAGTTTCGTATTGTTGACGCAAGTTTTTACGTTTTTCGAGCTATTGAGCGATATTCTACGCAATAACATTTCGATGACCCGGGTGGCGACCTATCATCTGTTTCTGACGCCGAAGTTGATTTACGATTACACGCCCATTTCAGCGATGGTGGCCGTGCTGATCACGTTCGCCGTGCTGTCCAAGCAGAATGAAGTGACAGCGTTCAAGGCGTGCGGCGTGAGCCTGTACCGGTTGGCGCTGCCGTTGTTGCTGGCGAGCCTGGCGTTGTCGGGAGCTTTGTTCGCCTTCGATTACTATGTGGCTCCAGAGGCAAACCTGATCCAGGATGGAATTCGGAATGAGATCAAGGGCCGCGCCGTGCGGAGCTTTCTACGTCCGGACAGGCAATGGATATACGGGAAGGGCGCGCGGATTTTTCATTACAAGTATTTCGACCCGGCGGAGCGGGTTATGGCCGGCGTTCACATCTACGAGTTCGATACGAAGGTCTTCCGGCTGCTGCGGCATATTTACGCGGAGCGGGCGCAGTGGCAGCCGGGAATCGGAACCTGGATTTTTCAGAACGGCTGGTCGCGGAATGTCGATAAAGTGAGCGATTACCAGACTTGGCAGGTGACGACGTTTTCGGAACTGACGGAGGCGCCGGAACACTTTCTTCCGGAGGAGAAGCAGTATAAACAGCTCAACTTTCATCAATTGGCCGACTATATAAGTGAGCTGGGGCAGAGCGGGTTCGACACGATTCGACTGCGGGTGCAGTATCACAGGAAGTTCTCGGTGCCGTTTTTCCCGTTTATATTGGCGATCATTGCGGTGCCGTTTTCGTTCTGGGTGGGAAACCGGGGCGCGATGGCGGCGATTGGCGCGAGCTTTGTGATTGCGATTGCGTACCTGGCGGTTAACCAGTTATTTGAGCAGGTTGGGAATTTGAATCAATTGCCGCCCGCGGTGGCGGCGTGGAGTCCCAACGTCGTTTTCTTATTGGCGGGGCTTTACGCGATGACGCGGATGCGAAGTTAGCCCGTTAGAGGCGGGAGCCAGCCATTTCGAGACGGGCTTCCGAGAGGTCGAGCCAGCCGCAGGCGGTGTTCCGCACGAAGGTCAGCGTTTCCACTGGGAAGTGGCGCGGACCGGAGTATTCTTTCCAGCGCGCCTGGCAAAGTTGAAGCGCGCCGGCGTGTTCGGCTTCGGAGAGTTCCTGGGCGAGGGTGATGTGCGGGTGATACGGGAAGGGTTCGACGTAGCGCAAGGCGTTGGCGTTTAACTCAGCGTGCATGGCGTGAAGATCGGCAACACCGGCGGCGAGGGCGATGTAAATGACCTTACTGACCCGGAAAACTTCAATGTGGGCGAGGTCGACCTGGAAGGCGGCGTGGTGGCGGCCGTTGGCTTGAATGAACCGGGTCGCCTCATCCTCCGGCCCGGCCAAGGGACGAGGCGGGAGGATCGATACGTGGGAGCGAAGGTTACAACCGCAGACAATTTCCTGCCGGAGTTTAAGGAGGAATTCTCCCAAACTGCCCTCAATGTAGGCGACAAGACCGTACTGATTGATCCCGACCGCGCGGTCCATAATTACAGTTTACTCGCAGTTGCTTCGGCCGCGAATACCGGTAGCGGCTCGGCGGGCGGCTTCACGTCCGGGACGATCCACTTGGCATCGTCGAATCCGATGTATTTGCAGATCTTGATGGCGCCGAGTTCGCTCTCCAGTATGTCGCCGATTTCGAGCGGCCGCTCCGTGGCTCGAAGCAGTTCCCACGCTTCGTAGGTACTGACGGCTTCAATTGAATCCGCCTCCACATAATCCTTCAATTTGACGGCCGTTTCACCGCTGGTATGCGGAGCGGAGCGAAACGAGAGGCGCGCTTGCTCCTTCATCCGGAAGATCCGATAGGTTGACATTCGTTCGACTTCATTATCGCGCAAAAACGGCGTTGGCGGTGTGGCGGCCGGCGTCGATCCAGGCGGCGACCCGCTCTCTGCTGGCGATGGCGCTGGAGTGCATAGCGCCAAGGAACCCGGGTGGTTCGATCATCGTCACTCCTGGCTGACGGCGATTTTCGCGGCGAGTCCAGACATTGACGCCAATAATTTCCTGAGCTCCCATGGCGCGGGCGGCCCACAGCGGGCAGGCGTCGCGGAGGCCGCCATCGAATGAAAGGCGGTTCCCGTTGACGCGCTTGGCGGGGAGAAGAAACGGTACGGCGCAGGAGGCGAGCATGACGTCGGCGTCGACGTCTTCATTCCTGATTAACACTGGGCGGCAGTTCCAGCCCTGGCTGACAACGACGCCGAAATCGACGCGGGGCCGCCAATCGCGGACCAGGGCGCGGACCATGGCTTCCAGGTTACGGGTGTCGAGGATGCCGTCGCCGAAATAGCGGGGGAAGCGGAAGCCGGCGCGGGCGGAATCGGCGGCCCGCAGCCAGAGGCTTTGAAGTTCCGCGGGCGGCATGCCACTGGCGATGGCCCAGCCGTTGAGCGCGCCGGCGGAGGCGCCGGCGATGCAGTCGAATTGGCCGAGCGCCTCGTAGGCTCCGGCTTGGAAGGCTCCGAAGAATCCGCCGCCGCTGAGGACGAGGCCGCGGCGGGGGCGGCCTGACGATAACGACTTCGCGGAGGCTGAACGAGAAGTTTTCACGCGAGAAGATCGTGGATGACACTGCCGCCGACGTCGGTGAGGCGGAAATCGCGGCCCCCGTAACGGTAGGTCAGGCGAGTGTGGTCGATGCCCATCTGATGGAGCATGGTCGCTTGCAGGTCGTGGGCGTAGACACGTTTATCGACCGCTTTGAAACCGAAATCGTCGGTTGCGCCGTAAGTGATTCCGCCTTTGAAACCGCCGCCGGCGACGAGCATCGAATAGCCGTGGTTGTTGTGGTCGCGGCCGTTTTGATGGCTGACCAGTCCGCTGACCTCGACGCTTGGCGTGCGCCCGAATTCGCCGCCGACCAGAACAATCGTTTCTTTCAGCATGTCGCGTTCGCGGAGGTCTTCGATCAGTGAGCCGATAGCTGGATCAGCCTCGTGCGCCAGCGTGCGATGGATCTGAATGTCGTCGTGGTTATCCCAGGGCTGGCCGTTGCCGTGATAGATCTGCACCATGCGGACGCCCTTTTCCACCATGCGGCGCGCCATCAGGCAGCCGCGGCCGACGGCCGTATCGCCGTAACGCTCGCGCACCTTTTCCGGCTCCTTGGTGATGTCGAACACTTCGGGCGCTTCCTTCTGCATACGGAACGCGACTTCCATTGACTCGACGCCGCTTTCGAACTTACTCTCTTCTTGGAGCTTGTTCAACGACGCCAACAGGTCCATTTGGCGGCGCTGCTCTTCGGCGCCGCGGCGCGGCGTGATGTAAGGCACCAGTTTGCGAACGTCCTTCTCTTTCGTCTCCAAATGAACGCCCTGATGGACGGCGGGAAGAAACGCGGAGGTCCACAGTTGGCTGCCAATAACCGGCACGCCCGGACAGAGAACCACGAAGCCCGGCAGGTTCTTGTTCATCGACCCGAGGCCATAGCTCAGCCATGAACCCATGGAAGGTTTGCCCGGCAGCGGCACGCCGCAGTTCATGATTAATAGTGACGGCTCGTGATTGGGCCGGTCCGTGTACATGGATCGGATGACGGCGAATTCATCGATATTCTCGCCCAGGCGCGGGAATATTTCGCTGATCTCGATGCCGCTTTTACCGCGGCGGTTGAACTGGAATGGAGAGCCGAGCAGGTTGCCGGTTTTGCGTTCTGTCTTTAGATTCGGCCCGGCGGGCATTGGTTTGCCGTGATGTTTTTGAAGCAGCGGTTTGGGGTCAAAGGTATCGACCTGCGAAGGGCCGCCGTTCAAGAAAATGAAAATGATGTGCTTGGCTTTAACGGGGAAATGAGTGGCGGCGGCGGCGCTGGCGAGGCCGCAGCCGCCGAAGCCCATTCCCACTGTCTGTAGTAAATCGCGCCGGGTTAGCATCGGTTGTTACCTCACCATCAAAAATTCGTCGGTTGCGAGCAGGACCTGCCAATACTGCGGCCAGGCGTCGCCGCCCGCCTTCACATATTGCAGGCCTAAGTCGAGTTCGGCTTTCGTGGGAACGCGGCCGAAGATGGCGCGATAGCCCTTGCGGATGCGTTCATCGGGCGTGCCGGCCGCGGCTTTCTTATCCAGCGCTTCGGCGGAGTCCGCCATGAGGGCGCTATTCAACAGGAACAAGCGCTGCAGCGGCACGTCGGTGTTGATGCGCTTTTCACTGGTGGCGTTGGGGTTGGGAAAGTCGAACAGGTTCAACATTGTGTCCGTGCGGCGGCGGCTAACGAAGCCGTAGATCGTCCGGCGCGTTTGCCTTGTATCTTCCAGCGGGAATGCTTTGCCGCCGATGTTGGTATCCAAACGGCCGGAGACCGCGAGAATGGAATCGCGGAGCGACTCGGCGTCCAGGCGGCGCGCGGGGAACTGTTCCAGCAGGCGGTTCTCGCCTTCGGCACTGCCGCCGGCCATTTGATAAGTCGATGACAAGAGGATCTCGCGGTGCAACGATTTCACGGACCAGTTTTGCTCCATGAACTTACTGGCGAGATAATCGAGCAATTCGGGATGCGAGGGCTGTTCGCCGAGACGGCCGAAGTTGGAAGTAGTTCGGACGATTCCTTCTCCGAAATGGCCCTGCCAAATGCGGTTGACCATGACGCGCGGCGTGAGCGGATTGTCCTTGGCGGCGATGCGTTCGGCCAGCTCAAGACGGCCGCTGCCCTTTTCAAACTTCGCCGGTTCGGCCTTGGCGGAGAGAATCGTCAGCCAGCCGCGGGGGGCTTCTTCGCCGAGGTTGGCGCCGTTGCCGCGGATGTGAATGCGTTCGTTCTTCACCTTTTCGGCATCGGTCATGGCGTGGAGAAAAGCGTACTGCTCGGGAAGCGCTTTTTGAGCTACTTCGACGATTTGCTTCAGCAGGGTTAGATGTTCACGCCATTGGCCCTCAAGGAAGCGCTCAATCTTGCCGGGACCGTAGTGGAAGACACCGCCGGCGCGATAGAAATCGCGCCACAGATAGAACTTCCCGGGCGCTAGAGACAACAGGTCGGCTTGCGAGAGATCGCGGCGTTCTTTGGAGCCGCCGAGACGAATGTTGTTGGCGTCGTCGATCTCCTTCTTCTCCTCCTGGACAGCGACTAACTCGGCGCGAAACATGGACGGGTCATCCGCGATTTTAGCGAGGCGATCCTTTTTCTTCAGGTAGTTGCGGAAGCGCTGAATGGTCTCGGCGTCGAGGCCGTCGTAAGGGCCTTTGTCCTGCGCGGCGAGCAAGTACGTGTCGGCCTTGGCGGCGAACATCTCCGAGAGCTGTTCGGCCTGCTTGGCGTAGAAACTATTGAGCGTTTCCTTGGCCTTGTCGAGGGCCTTTTTCTGTCGCGTCCAGGCATCGACGGCGGCCTTGTCGGCGAGCGGAAATTCGTGTTGCGTGGAACTGTTAAAGATACCGAGGAGAGAGTAGTAATCCTTGGTGGGAATAGGGTCGAACTTGTGATCGTGGCATTGGGCGCAGGCGACGGTCAGGGCGAGGAAGCCGCGGGTGGTGACGTCGACACGATCGTCTTGAAATTCGGGACTGAGGCCGTAGAGACCGGTACCGGCGATGAGATCGGGGTCGCCCATGAGGTCGCCGGCGAGTTGCGCTTTGACGAAGGTGTCGTAGGGCATGTCTTTATTAAAGGCCTGGACGACCCAGTCGCGGAAGCGGTAGGCATTGGGGCGGGGCTCGTCCATGGTGGAGTTCAGCTTGTCATCGGAGTAGCGGGCGACGTCGAGCCAGATGCGCCCCCAGCGTTCGCCGTAATGGGGCGAGGCGAGCAGGCGGTCGACAACTTTGGCGAACGCGGCGGGGGACTTATCGGCAAGAAAGGCGTCGATATCTTCGGCGGCGGGCGGGAGGCCGGTGAGGTCGATAGTGGCGCGGCGGATGAGGGCGCGGCGGTTGGCCGGTCCGGTTGGTTTCAGATTCTTGGCTTCGAGGGCACTTAAGATAAAGGCGTCGATGGGGCTCTTAATCCAAGCCTTGTTCCTGACGCCGGGCGGGGCGGAATTTTTCACCGGTTGGAAGGCCCACCACTGACGCTGTTCGTTGGTGACAGCGTACTGCTTGGCCTTGGGGCCTTCGGGCCAGATGGCTCCATCGCGGATCCAGGTTTTGATGTAGGCGACGGAGGCGTCATCGAGCTTGCCGGAGGGCGGCATTTTGAGCCGTTCATGCTGGTGCGTGACGGCTTGGATGAGGAGGCTTTTATCGGGGTCGCCGGCAGTGATGGCGGGGCCAGTCTTGCCGCCTTTTAAGAGGTCTTCGCGGGACATCATCGCCAAGCCGCCCAGTTTGCTTTGGGTGTGGCAGGAGAAGCAGTTCTTGGCCAATACGGGGCGGACCTTGGTTTCGAAGAACTCAGCCGGAGTTTCGGCGGCGGGCAGGCATGCCACGACCGCGACGGCGAGGAGCCATTTCATAAGGGCATTGTATCGAATGTTGCGCGGGTGTGTTGGAATGGGAGCCATGTTGCCGCGCGGCATCGCCATTGGCATTGGCTTGCAGATCGCTTCTTTCTGTACGGGATATCTGAGCATTCGGTATCTCTACGCCATGGGCTGGTTTGGCGTATTGGTTGTGTCGATACCGTTATTTCTCGCGAGCCCGTTTCAAATCATGCGCGCACCCGCGCCTCTATGGCTGCGGTTACTGCTGAGCTTTTGGTTGCTGGCGTACCCGTTGTATCTTGCTGGTGATTTTGCGTGGGAGTATGCGCACATACGGCCGGAAATTGTATTGATCCCAGCGGGTTTTCACGGGACGGTGAAAGTACATTTCTCTGACCCCGCGGGTGTCCCAGAGGAGACGGAAGGCGGCAAGCTGGTCCTGCGGATTGGTGCGAATGGCGAATTGCGGACGCAGGCGCGTCAGCGGCGGTTCTCGAACTATGCCGTAAACTCCCGGTATGAGGAGCGGCGTGAATATTTTTTCCTGGAGCCGTCCGGGCGCCGAGTGCGGTCCGATGTGCTGAGCGTTAGCGATGGACCGGAGCGCAACGGGGTAATCCCCGGCGGCACTGGTTTTGAGGCGGATCGTTTGGTTTGGTTGGAGTTGTATGCCGGAACGCCGGCTGAGTATCTAAAGAGCGTGGGCAGTCGTTGACGGCCGCATTGCCGTTTCGACAAGTAACGAAAGATTTCCGCCTAGTATCGAAAGTTCTCATTTAAACTTCGCTACATTTTCTCGCTAGATAGTCCGAAAGTGATGCCATTTGTCTAGTTTTGACGCCGCCGCTGGAGTTAGCGGTAAGAGAGGCGTTCTGAGGCTCGAAAGTGGCAAAAGTTTCATATATCTCAAATATTCGACTTCTTTTCAGGTGGTCCGCAAATTGCCATTACCGTCAGTAGTTCACCGCGCAGCAATAACTGTTCCGTGAAATGAGAACGATAAAAGCAGACTCACGTATGGGCATTGAAATGATGCTTAGGAACGTATCGTGGCCGATTTCGGGTCTATTTCTTGGTCCAATCGCGTTCGGACAAGGCCCGATTACGGACCGTCTTTCGGTAGCCTTGCCCAACGTAACAGTTCAGGTACCCCTGTCGATTTTTCTGGACAAATCTCCGCGAATCGTTTACCGTATGGTGGATGAGTGCGAGAACCTCTCTTGGGAAGGCGCGGAAGCAAGGGGCAGCGGCGAATC
>ENA-ORBV01008027-ORBV01008027.1-microbial-mat-metagenome-genome-assembly--contig:-NODE-8027-length-17904-cov-4.644472_pt1 | contig 17904 bp, 19 predicted proteins | sample MGYA00237777_ERZ505514 | MGnify/ENA primary metagenome ERZ505514 (study PRJEB26160, sample SAMN06269048) | microbial mat metagenome | isolation source: Oligotrophic lake microbial mat | place...
CGTTGCCCGGGCGACGTCGACGTCGACACCGCGCAGCATCGCGGCGAGCACGTGATAGTTCCCCTGGCCGGTCGGTTGCGACGTGTCGGAGACTACGCAGCCGGCGAACCGTGCGTGCAGGTAGTCGAGCGATTTCGTGACGCCATCCGACAGCACTCCATGGCCAAGATCCTGGCCAGTCGTGATCCGGAAACCGCCACGGGACTCGGCGTCATGCAGACACTCGATGCCAAAATCGAGGAGTGCCCGGTCGTGTACCTGCCCGACCCGGGCGTCGGCAGTGGGGTGCAGGACGCACTTTCCACCCACGATGGATGAGATGTCCCGGGCAACCAGCGGTCCTGCGATGCCGAGCAGCCGTGACCAACAGACCTTCTCCTCCATGCCGACGGCGAGTCCTGCTGCCTCGCGATCGCTGTCGAACCCGGCGGTTTCAGTCCGCTCGGGTGTCGCGATCCGGAATCCCCCCAGCGAGAGACGCCCGGATCCCGGCGCGGCACAGGTGGCAATGCTCAGCCTCCACCCCATGTCGGGGTGTAGATATCGGTATACCCAGACGTCCGGCGTCTTGCCTGACGCACGACTCCCGAGCAACGCGGCCGATTCAACCGGGCCGAGAACCGTTGGCTGGAGTGGTGGGGTCATTCGTGTTGGCGGACTCGGGCGTTGGGTCGAGAACAGAGAACGAGAAGGGTAACAGGCGGCCCCGAGGGGGCACAGTGTGGTGTGGCCGTGGCTTCCCGGGCGTCGTTTCTGGCTGCTGCACGGGCGTGGGACGCCCCACCAAACGGGCAGTGCCGCCGCCGCCAAGTCTGCCGCTACGGACAATGAGTACTGCGGCCCTGCATCGGACGGAGCGTCCTGCACGCTCCGCCGCCCGTTGCGGTTCCTCGACCATGGGTCCACTCCAACGTCCGCGAGCCTGCCAATGACTGAGCGCCGATACACCGACGAAGAAGTCGCGACGATCTTCCGCGAAGCCGCTGAGGGTCAGCGCACTGATGCCGTTCAGCAGTCCGACGGCGGCGGGTTGACGCTGGCCGAACTGCAGAGCATCGGGCGAGAAGTGGGTTTGTCGCCAACGGTCGTCACCCGTGCGGCGTTGGCATTGGACCTGACGCCACGTGAGTCGGAGGAGACGTTTCTCTCACTGCCGATCGGCGTCGAGCGCAGCGTCACGCTGAACCGCACCGTGACCGATGCCGAATGGGAACAACTCGTTGGTGAACTCCGCACCACGTTCCGCGCCAAGGGGAAGCTCGCGGTAAACGGAGGGTTCCGCGAATGGACGAACGGCAACCTTCAGGCGTTGCTCGAGCCGACGTCGACGGGGCATCGGCTGCGTCTGCGAACCGTGAAGGGCAATGCGCGTTCCACGATGGTGATGGCACTGATCAGTCTGGGCACCGCTGCGGTCGTCTGGAGTGCGTCGATTCTCGCGGGCAATCTCGGCGCAACCATTCCTGGCGTCGCAATGCTGGGGCTCGCGGGACTGGGAGTCTTCGGTTTTACGGCGGCGCGACTCCCCGCCTGGGCAAGACTGCGCGGCAAGCAGATGGATGCGATCGCGAGCCGAGTGGCGCAGCCGGCATACCTGCTCAACTCCGGCCACGCGACGACAGAGTGAGCGTTCGTGGCGCGCGGCCGGCGGGACGAGGCTCTGCGCGCGCGCCCTGCTCCAGATTGAAACGCCGACGAAACACGCGAGGCGGTGGGCCACCTGCCCCACCGCCTCGCATCAGTCCGACCGCGGATCCCCCTCCGGCGTCAGCGACGCCCTGCCCGACGAGCCAACGCCTTCGGGATCACCGGGCCGTTCCCGCAGCCGACGCGGCAGCAATGAGGTCGAGGCGGCCGGTCTTCACGTCGCTGACCAGCTGCATGCCGCAGTTCGGATGGTGAAACACGAGGAACGCGTTGGCGGCAAGGACTTCAGAAAGAATCGTGCTCATGCGCTTGCTCCACTGCCAATAAGAGTGCCAGCACCAATCACGGTGCCAAGGGCGCGATCGAGGTCGTTCACGAGATCCGTCAGATCTTCGATGCCAACCGACAGGCGGATCAGATCCGGCGTGACACCGGCGGCGAGCCGCTCCCCTTCCGAGAGTTGTTCATGCGTGGTCGACCAGGGATGAATCACCAGACTCTTCGCATCCCCCACATTGGCGAGCAACGAGAAGAGGCGCAGTGACTTGATCAGCGTATGCGCTGCGGCTTCCTGCTCATCCACCGTCGCCTCGCTTCCGGCATTGACGCCGAAGGTCAACACACCTCCGAAGCCACCGGACAGGTACTTCCTTGCTTCCTCGTGAGTGACATGTGACGCGAGCCCAGGATAGTTGACCCATGACACCGCCGGATGCGACTCGAGGAACTGCGCCACGGCCAGCGCATTCTCGACATGCCGCTCAATTCGCAGATGCAACGTCTCGAGCCCCTGCAGCAGCAGGAAGGCGTTGAAGGGTGAGAGCGCCGCACCGATGTCGCGCAGCAGCAGCACACGTAGCCGGAGCGCGAACGCCGCATTGACCGGCCCATTGCCGAGATCCACCGCGCCGAATGCGTCGGCGAACACGAGGCCGTGATATGCCCCTTCCGGCGTGTCATAGAGGGCCTCGAATCGTGGTGACTGCTTCCAGTCGAAACGGCCGCCGTCGACCACGACACCGCCGATGGCAGTGCCATGTCCACCGATCCACTTGGTCGCGGAGTGAATCACGATGTCGGCCCCGTGCTCGAGGGGTCGGCAGAGAATCGGCGTGCCGAAGGTATTGTCGACCACCAGCGGCACTCCGGCCGCGTGCGCCACCGCGGCGAGCGCCTCGAAGTCCGGTACATCGAGTTTCGGATTGCCGATCGTTTCGACGGAGATCGCACGTGTCCGATCGGTGATGGCATTCGCAAAGGCGTTCGGACCATGCGTCAGATCGACGAATCGGGTGGTGATGCCGAGCCGCGGCAGTGTGTGTGCCAGCAGCGCGTACGTGCCTCCGTACAACGACGTCGAGGCGACGATCTCATCCCCTGCCTGGGCGAGGTTGAGGAGGGCCAGGGTCTGCGCCGCCTGACCGCTGGCGGTCGCCACCGCGGCAACGCCGCCTTCGAGGGAGGCGATGCGACGTTCGAAGACATCGGTCGTCGGATTCATGATCCGCGTGTAGATGTTCCCGAACGCGCGCAGGCCGAAGAGGTCGGCCGCGTGGCCGGGGTCGTCGAACACGTACGAGGTCGTGGCGTAGATCGGCACCGCACGAGCATGCGTCGTGGGATCCGCGTGCTCCTGTCCGGTATGGACGGCACGGGTGCCGATGCCGAGTGTTGGGGCGGGGCGTCCGGCAGCAGTGGTGGTCATTGTCGCCTCCGTGGCGAACGAGTGCTGCCGCCCGGTCAGCGTGGTGTACTCGGAACCTGTCGAGATTGGCACGAAAGGTCCGCAGACAACAAGGCCCGGCAAGCTGAAGGCCGCCGGGCACTCGCGTTTTAGCTCCTTATTTTGCGTGGCGGCAAGAGGCGGCAAATGACCACGGTCGATCGATTGTCGAACGAGGATACCCTGCTCTGCATCACGCCGTCAAGCCCTGCGCTGGGCTGTCCGAGAGACTGCATGGACCGACTCAGCCACAGTTCACTCCGGCACAACTCCCACGTTACAGTGACCATCGATACAGTGTCCAACCATCGCACGCGGAACACCGCCCGATTCCCACCATGACCCCGATGACACTCGCGACGACTGGCCGCACCGAGCTCCGTGAGCTGACGGCCGACGACGCACCGTTCATTCTCGACTTGCTGAATCAGCCGTCGTTCCTCCGGTTCATCGGCGATCGGCAGGTTCGGACCCTGGAGGACTCGGCGGTCTGCATCGAGACGCGGTTCCGCAAGAGCTATCGTGAGCACGGATACGGCTCGTACGCCGTGGTGTTGCGCGATTCCGGCGCCGCGATGGGAATTTGTGGATTCGTACGGCGAGAGTCACTGCCGATGGCGGATCTTGGTTTCGCATTTCTGCCGCAATATGAGGGGCACGGATTTGCGCGCGAGGCCGCGATCGCCACCCTCGAGTATGGCCGCACCCAGCTCGGGCTCTCGCAGGTGATGGCGATCGCGCAAGAAGACAATGAGCGCTCACATCGATTACTGGCGCGACTTGGATTTCAGCGCACCGTGACGCCAACGCTACCCGGCGACGGTGTTCCAGTCGCAGTGTTCACGCTCGATCAGAGCCGGGATGCGGAAACACCGCTGTCATCGGACGATGACGTCACGGGGCACTCGGCGCGGTGATGTGAGCTCCGGGGATGTGCAGCACGCCGTCGCCCGCGAGCAGCGCCACGCCGTCGACGATGCCGAGAACGGCACCTCCCGCCGGCTCACCGTCCACGCTCGCGATACAGCCGACGATGCCGGAAACACGCAGTGAGGATACGAACGGTGGTTCGAAGGTGCGCCAGTCGGGCGCCTCCATGAACGCGGCGCCGACGAGCTGGCTGAACAGATATTCCTCGTCGGGCTCTGCCATCCGAATCGTGACGGCCGCCGCCGCTGAGCTGGGTTCCGCCAACTCGCGCGACCAGAGCTGCTGGAACTGTTGCACACGATAGCCGCGACTGGCCAGCAGTGGCCAGAGAGCCGCATCGGCCGCCGGGCTGACTTCAAGCACGACGGGAGATGCACTCGTGCCAGCGAGCATGTCTTCCGCAGCCCGGAGTTCGCTCTCGGTGATAGGATCGATGAGACCGAGCGCCTGATTCAGCGGATGCCCGTCACCGCGAAAGTGCACGAACCCGCCACCGAGCGGCATGCTGGAGCCGCCACTGGCGTGATTGAGCCGCTCATTCTGCAAGGCCAGCGCGCGTTCGAGTCGTCGGCCGAGCTGGAGCAGATCATGGGCCATGTGATCGCAGCTGTGGGGGGTCGTGCCTTCGATGTGCCTGCGGGCGGCCTGCCGACCGGCGCATGGCAGAGTGAAATCCCCAAGCCGCGTGGCGTCTGTCAACGATGATCTGAAGTTCGACGATGACACCGCATGGTGACGATGCACCGAGCGCCGCTCCCCGGCGAATGGCGCTCCCATGCCACGAGCGGCAGCGGCGTCCCCCATCGCTCGATAACTCTCCCGGGATGTCTTCGAAGTTCATCACGTACCATTCATGCAGCCGCCGATAAGGGTGCGCAGCACAGATGACGGCGATTTATCTTCGGCTCATGCAGTTTGCCCCTTCGTTCCCTGTGATGGCCACGGCGGCGCGTCTTCGACCCGCGGCGATCCTCCTGACATGCACGGCGCTCGTCGCTGCATGCGCGAGCAGCACTCCCTCCTCTCGAGCTGGACGCATGTCAGCCACTGCCATCTCCGCCATCAGCGCTGCGCGTGCGCGTTCCAACGCTGCGATCGCCGCACAGGACACCACGGCCATCGCTCGTGAATGGATGCCCGACGTTCATGTCGTGGCATCGAGCGGCGCCCAGGCCGCAGGGGCCGACGCCAATGTGAGGTCCATGGCCGCGGCCTTCGCTCGCCGCCCTGATACGAAGTGGGTGCGTGCGACGACACGCATCCTCGTGTTCGACGCGTGGCAGGTCGCATCCGAAGAAGGCGAATGGACCGGTACCTGGACCGATCCCGATGGACCGGTGCGCGTCACGGGCACCTACCTCGCACAGTGGCGTAACACGAATGGCACCTGGCGCATCCAGGCAGAAGTCTTTGTGCCTGTGGCGTGCGAAGGCGGTGCACACTGCAGGCAGCACCCCTGAGCGTCTGAGCGCTGCGCGGCCCAGCCCCCTTCGTCCGGGAAAGATGAACGCCGCGACCGTTCCAATCACGCGGATCAGGATAATCACGACGGAATGTCAGGCAATGCCCGATAGCCGGCGGCGTGGTGGCGCAGCACCCTTCCCTTCGCAGATCCGGTGTCCGGCAACGCCCATTCCCGCGCTGCACGAATCACGTCGTCCTCTGCACCCATACCTCAGACCGGAGCTCCCAATGTCCACCACGATGCATTCTACTCCGGAAGCCCTCGCGGCGGTCGAACCGACGTTGCTTCCTGGCGGGCCAATCCTCGTCGCGACCGATACGTCACCCGATTCGGACGCGGCCTTTCCGATTGCGTTCAATCTCGCTTCCCGCGCACACGCTGACGTCACCGTGCTCAGCGTCCTCCAGCCGGTCAACACACCCATCTATGGTGTGGACGGTGTCGCCATAGCGATGGAGCCGGCGCGAGATAGTCAGAACGCGCGTGAATCTGCGACACGCGCCCAGCTGATACGGATGGTTTCCTCCACGGCGGCGTGGCCGGTGACGGTGAAGACTGGTGACCCCGCCCGCGAAATCGCCGCCGCGTCCGGCGAGATGCACTCTCAGCTGGTCGTCGTGGGACGCGGACGCCATTCCGGCCTCGACCGCATCTTTGGCGGAGAGTCGGTGCTCCGTATGCTACAGTTCGGCGATGCACCGGTTCTGGCGGTCGAAGAGAGTCTGACGTCGCCGCCACGACGGGTGGTGATCGCCACCGACTTCAGTCCTTTCAGCCTGTACGCGGCACAGGTCGCAATGACGGTCGTGGCCCCCGACGCGGATGTGTGGCTGCTGCACGTCGGACCGCCGTTCGATGAGTCAGTGCCGTTCCTCAAGGCACGCGCCGACGTGTATCGTGAGCAGTCCGAGGCGGCCTTCACTCAGCTGCGCTCGCGTCTCCAGCGCGAGCAGTTGCGCATCGAAAGTGTGATCCTCACTGGAAACGCGCCCGACCAACTACTGGGCTTTCTGGCCGAGAAGCGGGCTGACCTGGTGGTCACCGCCACGCACGGCTACGGGTTCATCCGCCGCATGCTGCTCGGCAGCGTCGCGGCGACGCTGATCCGGCGCGCACCGTGTTCGGTGCTGGCAGTACCGGGTTCGGCGCGCACGATGGCGGCGGCTCGGGCACGCACGATTCCGAACGCACACACAAGGACGTTCGATCTGCAGACGTACGACTCGGAGCTGTCCGAATTCACGACGCGCAATGCCGGTCGGTTGTGCTCGATTGAAGTGGATCAGGATGCGCTCGGCGCGCAGGTCCTTGGCCACGAGCTTCAGCTCGCCGGCGCAACCTATGACCGGCGAGACAACAGCGCATCGCTGATGTTCGGAACGTCCACGCTCAAGGGCCTGCACATGACGCACCATGTCGCAGGTGTGACGCAGATCGACATCGCGACCAACGCTGGTGGCGTGGATCAGGTGCTGCGAGTCGCTCATGAGGGGGGACAGCTGCTGGTGATGTTGAGCTGACCGCACGCTCCGTCATGTCGCGTGCACTGCCGAGCGGGTTGATCTCATCGAGGTCGACCCGCTCGGCGGTGGGACGGCCGTCCTGAGCACGGGGCCGATACGTTGGCAGCCCAGCCGTGGTGCGCGCCAGCGCAGACGATGCCGGTCGCGTATGGGAAGCATCACCGCCACGTTCCTCGTCTCTGGCGCGTCTTTGGCGCGTTTTTGGCGCGTATATGGCGAGGGCCCAATGCATCGCGCAGCTTCGTGTGAACCGCCGTCCGCTCCAGCTTCCTCCGCTCCTGCAATGCACCCGTCACTCCGTCGCGTTTCCACAGCCGCCGCTCTGACATGGCTCTTCCTCGCCCCGCCGGCAGTCGCGGCGCAGGGTGCTCCCGGCGCCAGCTTTTCCGATTCCGCCGAGGCGATGATCCGCTCGATGGTCGGCCGTCTCGACCTTGATCGGTACAAGGCGACGATCAAGGGGCTGACCGCCTTCGGTGACCGCCGACAAGGCACCGCTCGCAACCGCCAGGCGATCGACTGGATCGAAGCGCAGCTCGAGAGTTACGGGTGCACCAACACGGAGCGGCTCACCTACGACTTCCAGCCGCCGACTCCGACCGCGCGACCGGCTGGCCCGCCGCCCGTGCCCACAGGGGTCCGCCGCGAGCAGGGCGGCGGTCGGTCACGCGGCATGCGCACTCGCACGGGGGTCAACACCGACTCGCTGCGTCAACCCGATGCACGCCTGAGAGCCCTGAACTCGCCGCCAGGCACACCAGGCGAACGGCAGGAAGTGTACTGCACGAAGATCGGGACGACGCACCCCGAAGAGATGTACATCGTCGGTGCGCACATGGACGGCATTGGCTGGGGCGAGGCAGCCAACGACGATGGGTCGGGCACGGCCCTGGTGATGGAACTCGCGCGCGTGTTCAGCAGCCCCGACGTTCGCACCGACCGCTCGATTCGATTCATCCTCTGGAACAATGAAGAAACGGGGCTGAACGGCGCGCGTGCCTACGTCGCGCAACGGGCGGCACTGCAGGGCCAGGAAATGCCTGCGGGATCCGGCAAGTATCCGGAACCAAAGTGGCTGGGCATGATTCAGCACGACATGATGCTGTTCGATCACGGCATGCCGCGACCGGACAGCACGATGACCAGGGAGCAGCGCCCGGAAGCCGACGTCAACATCGAATTCCAGTCGAACTCGAAGTTCGCCGCGCAGTCGCAGGCACTGGCATGGATCCTCCATGGTGCCAACGAGAAGTTTGCCACCGACTACCCTGCGTCAGTCGGCCCGCACATGACGAACACCGACTCGGGGCCATTCCAGGATCTGGTGGCCGCAATCAGTCTGCGCGAGAACGAGCGCGGATCCCAGATCGGCAGCGGCTGGGACCCACACTGGCACCAGCCGACGGACCTGTTTTCGACCTTCACCGACAAGGACTTTCGGCTCGGCTTGAACGCCGCGCAGACGACGCTCGGCGCGGTGGCCCAGCTCACCGGGGCGCGACTCGCGCGGTGATCATGGCGGATGTGCGCGCTCGAGCGGCACGGCGTACGGTTCACACGCCAGCCGCTGACTCTCCGCTCGACGGAACGAGGGCTCGAAGACATTCCCTGGTGCCGCAAGTCGTACCGCCATCGAATCGACGGCGGCATCAGGGGTGATCCGCAGGTGGATGGCCAGCCGGTTCACCGCCGCCGACAGGGTCGTGACGGCACGAGCATCGAGCAGATCGGCAGGGAATGCGCGACACGCCGACAGCGCCACACGATACGCGGCACCAAGCGCGTCGACGGCTGGCTCGTACGGGCGACGTGCATCGAAGCGCACCTTGCTCAGTGCTGCGTCCTGCATCTGCGTGGCGATCAGGCGCCGCGCATCGAGCACCGAGATCGGGGGACCGAGCAATGCACGATACGATCGCCCCCGCGAGCCGCCAATCGCGCGCGCCAGCGCCTCCTCCGCGACGTAGGGAATACTCGACCCCCGCACATCGACCTGCGTGTGCACCCCTTTCAGCACGACGTGCACCAGTTCGTGCGAGGCGATCCCATTGCCGCGCGACGCCGCGAAGACCGCCGCTCCGATCCCGGCTTCCGCCAGCGTCCAGTCGGAAAACACACCGTCGATCCAACCGACCGGGAATCGCGCAGCAAACCGCTCCTGATCGGCGAAGGGGAATGCCAGCACCGGCGTCTCCTCGCTCACGCCGAGCAGCTGCGCGAGCCGCGTCAGCGTATCGCCGACAGCGGTCGCAACGGAGACGGGCATCGAGGAGTCGATCAGCGCGGTCAGGCGCCCGGTGACGACCGGACGCATCCGGCTCGCGAGTTGCTCCAGCGCGCGCGGTTCGATGGAATCCACGATCGCGAAGCTCCGCACCAGCGCATCGCCGCGGCTGTAGCCGCAGAGCACGAACGTCGGTTGCGGCATCGTGCGGGTGCGACGCGCCGGCACGCGAATCACGCGTTCGCCCGACGTTGCCGCTGCGATCCAGTAGGCGAGCAGGCTGGCATCGAAGTGCTGCACCAGGCTCATCACGCGGTTCGCATCCGGTGGCGGTGAGAAGTCCGGCCGGCGAATGGCCTGCTCGCGCGCCTCTGCGTCCAGTTCACGACTGGCGCCACCGGTGGGCCGCGTGTCGGGGCACGATTCTCGTGCGAGGTTGTGCGACGCGCGCGCGCGGGTGTCGGAGCGTTGCCCGTTGCCACGTGGTGCGGCACTGCCCGCGGCGCAGGCTCCGACCGCACCGACGAGCGCACCCGAAATCAGGATGCTCCTCATGACGCACCACGGATCGACAGAGCCAACACCGCACGATCGATCGGCACGTTCATCGGGCGAGCCACAGACCGATGCCACTCGCGACTCCGAGCGCCGCGAGGCCACCGCCACCAACGAGGCGAAGCTCTCTGGTGCCGAGCATCAGCGCCATCGTGCCCTTCAGCGCTGTGTTTGCGAGCATGCCGACGGCGATCGCCCGTGCAGCCAGCCTGCTCAATTCAGGGGTATTGCCGAGTCGAGCCATGGTGAAGGTCAGCGCGTCCATGTCGGTGAGCCCGAGGAGAAACGCAGAGGTCAGGACACCGGCATTTCCGAAGGTCTCCTGCGAGATGCGGATCGCGAAGAGGGCCACCTGAAAGGCGAGAGCGAGCTGCAGCGCCGTGCCGATGCGCAGCGGGGACTGCAGTGCGGCTGCGGGCTGCCCCTCGGCACCCTTCGGCAGCCTCCAGAGCGCCAGGCCAACCACCAGCGCACCTACCAGGAACGGAGGCGCGAAGTATGGAATCAGCGCTTTTGCGACCACAGGGCTGAGCACGGCGGTGACGACGGCCACTCGCACGATCAGCACGGTGCACGCGGACGCGATGCCGAGACCCAGCGACGCCGCGAGTGCTGGTTCTGCCCTGCTCCTCCGCGCGAATTGCAAGGTGACCGCGGTGCTCGAGACGAGGCCGCCGAGCATTCCCATCAACGCGTATCCGCGCGACGCGCCGACCCAGCGTTGCAAGAGGAATCCGCCGTAGTTCACCGCGCAGAAGATGAGCACGATGATCCAGAGCTCGCGCGGGTTCACGCCACCCCAAGGGCCCCATGTGCCGTCCGGCAGGAGTGGCAGGACGACCAGCGCCAGCACTGCGAACTGCAACGCACCGGTCAGTTCGCGTTCGCCGAGCCGTTCGAGCACTCCGTGGATCTGGGCCTTGCCGACCAGTGCAGCGACGACGAGTGTCCCAACACCGGCCGCAATGGCACGGTGGCCCATGCCCGCCAGCGCTGCCATGGCGAGCACCAGGATCGCGGCCGTCTCGGTCGTTCCATCGGTCGTTGCGCCGGGACGCCGCACCGCCAGCGCATAGGCCAGTACACTGAGCATACATCCAGCGGCCAGGAGCACGACGGCAACCAGGGCATTCCCTTCCTGGAGGAGGTGCCCGCCAATCCCACCGAGCAACCCGAGCATGAAAAACGTCCGGACGCCGGCGAAGCGTCCGTCGGGACCTTCCGTATGCCCGGTCCGTTCGCGCTCGAACCCCACCGCAAGCCCGACGAGCGCGGCGACGGCGAGGTTGGCAGCAAAGAGGAATTCAGGGCTGGCAGGCATCGGTTACATCCTATCTTGCGCTGCGGTCCGCAGGCGCTTGCGTCGGCTACGCCTTGCCCAGAATCGCAAAATCTTCCTTCGCCTGCCCCGCCTCGAGGCGCTCATCCATCCTTACCGCCAGCGCCGCCAGCATCGGCATCGTGGACGGCTCCCCAGTCTCCAGCATGAGGCGCAAGTCCTTCCGCGCGACGTCGAGGGTGAAATTCGGCTCGTACGTCCCCGAGACCATCATCGCACCGCGCATGGTGAGCGGACCATTGAGATTCACCTTCGCCAGCATCTCGAGTACACCCGTCCGCGGAACGCCAGCGGCATCCGCCATGTGCATCACGTCCGCCAGGACTCCGACCACCGAGAGCGACGCGGCATTGCCGAACACTTGTAGACTGCGGCCAGGTCGGCACGCTCGCCGACGTGCCAGAGTTCACCAGTCATTTCGGCCAGTGCCGTGTGCACCAGCGCAACACGCGCGGCAGGCCCAGCCACCAGCATCATTCCCTTCGCCGAGCGCGCGGCACCGGGGCCCATCATCACCGGCGCGTGCAGATACTGAATGCCGGCTGTATCGAGCGCTGCCGCGCGGGCGGCCGTACGCGCTGGAAGATTGGTCGTATGGTCGATGATGATCGTATCCGGATGCAGCGCCGCCTGAAAATCCGCGATGGCATCATCCACCGAATCGTCGTCGAGCAGCACCAGATGGACGCGTTCGGCGCCACGCACCGCTTCCGCTGGCGACTCGGCGGCCGTCGCACCGAGCGCCACCAGCGGATCCGTCCTGGACGCCGTGCGGTTCCAGACGACGACCTGGTGCCCGCCACGCGAGAGCAGTCCTTCCGCCATCCCGCTGCCGAGCAACCCCATACCGAGGACGGCGATCCGTGACATGTCTGCGATCGTTGTAGGTTTGTAAAAGACTGCTTCCGATTTCAAGTTAGCAGGGACCGACCGACATCGGCACGCTGCAGTCGCATGCGACGACGTCAACAAAAGGCCTCATCACAGACTCCCGCTCGGTACCAGCGTGGATTCGCGCCGACAACACCCCCCAGGATTTATCGCATGAGAATCATGCCCGCATCGGACCTGCCCGAGCTGACGCGCCCGACTTTCCATGCCGGTCAACTGTTGAGCGCCGAGGATCTGCACGCGGAGCAGGTCTACCAGCGGAACCGGTCCCGGCTCCACAACCGCCTGCTGCATGGGTGGGGCGTCGTCGACGGGCTCGACGCGCGGAGCAGCGGCGGGCAGATCATCGTCGGCCCGGGATTGGCATTGGACCCATATGGCGATGAGATCATTCTGATACACGAAACGACGATTCTGCCGGCGCCGGGCTCGACCGGGTGTGCCGCGCGTTTCGTCATCGTGCGATTCTCTGAAACGCTCACGGACCCGGTGATCGTCGGCGACCACACCGAGTTCCAGCGCGTCGCGCACGGCGCAACCATCGAGCTGGTGGACGCGGCACCACGCGGGCGCGACGGTGCGGTGGCGATTGCTCGCCTGCTCTGGCGCACGGCGCACTGGCGCGTGGACGCGCGCTATCGGCGCCGGCGTGCAAAACGATGACTCACTGACAGTGCCCGGTCCGAGGTCAACGCAGTCTCCGCGAGAGGCGGGCGGCAGCGATTGGACAGCACGACGAGCGCCATGGCGAACAGCGACGGCGTCCGACTGATCGGGCCGCGCCCGTGGTCGGGACTGCCGGCGGCGGCGTCAGGCTGAAGCTGGCAGGCGATGATCCGACTCTCGTGATTCAGCGGAGCCGGAGCGCGCACATCCTCGAGCCGAGAGGAGGTGCGCGAGGACCTTGTACGGTCGACGCCGGAACAGATGTCTCCGTCTTCTACGGCCCGCAACATGACCGCCAGCAATGGTCTGTCTTTCACATCGAGCGCGATGCGTATTCATCACTGGCCCATTGCGCGAGAACTCTCGCTGCTCTGCCTCGCGTTCGGCGTCATCCCGCTGGCGCCGGCCTCCGGCGTGCTGCTGAACCGTTCCACGGAGGCGGTGCGCGAACACGATCGCAGCCGGCACCGTCATCACGCCCGCGGCTCCGGACGCGGATGTGAAGCAGGTGTTCGGGCCGAGCGCCGCTGATGTGATCGGCTTCTCGGCGCTGGTGCGTGATGGCAGTGGTCAGCCCATTGGATGCTGGCGACGTCTCGCCACGGCGTCACTGATCATCACGATGCCCGGTGACGCGGCGCGCGACCTGGGGAACGCAGGATATCCGGGCACCACGTTTCTCGTCGTCGACAGTACCGGACGCCAGCTGGCCGAAGGCGGCCAGTCGATCGCCGACTCGGTTCTGACCGACGAGCGCGACCCTGAGGGTTCGCTGGTCGAGCTCAAGGAGGGCCGGTCGGGAGATCGGCAGGCGCAGATCGCGGCGATCATGCCGCGCTGGCGGAGAGCCTGAAAGTTTCGAACGCCGACCTGAGCTCGGCGCTGAACGAAGTTCGTGGCGAGTCGGGTAGCATCAGCGTGCCGGCGAGGTCGCCGCCGCCGAGACGGTCATTCGCGAACGTGCCCTGGTCACGCAGAAGATCGCCCGGAAGATGGAAGCAATCGCGTCGCAGACCAATCTGCCGGCACTGAAGGCCGCAGTCGAGGCGGCACGCGCCGGGACTGGTGATGATCGACGGCAGTGCGTCCTCCGTCGCGACGTCTACGTCCGCATCAGCGGCGAGTGCCGAAGAGACGGCAGCGGCGTCGGCGGAATTGTCGTCAATGGCCGGGACACTCGCGTCGCTCGTGAACCGATTCCGCCTCGCGTCGGAGACAGAACCCGCGGCCACGGTTCGACCGGAACCAGAGGCCCTCGCATCGATTGGCAGGGGCAAGCCGGTGAGCAAGTCAACGCGCGTCACGCGAGGCTGCGCAGGACGGGCGGCCGTGGCCACGGATGATGACGACGCACTGACGGGGTGGTAGCCCGCGCGGTTCCGTCCAGCGCACCGCGCGGCGCGATTGCATCCAGCGAAGCCTGCTTCCGAGTCGGCGTCACGACCCCAACGGCGTCACGGCAACGGCGTAAGGGCAACTGGTTAACGCAAAGGCGCAAAGGCGCAAAGGCGCAAAGGACCGCAGATGCATGGGAACAGCAGCAACACCGCGCTGCGGCCGTTGCTGTGACAACACATCCGTGCTCAAGTCGCTGCTGATCATCACATCGCGCGAAGGTGTCTGGATCCTGCAGACGGCCCCTGCGCCTTTGCGCCCTTTGCGCCTGTGCGTCAGGCAGTTTGCTCTTCGTTCGCTCTTTGATTGATCTTTCTGTGCTCATTTCTGCCGGCACGTATCGCGAGGCATTGCAACGCCGGCTCGCGCCAAAGGACGCGACCGACTGCCACCAGACTTCGGGCACACGACATTATGGCCTGGATGGGTAGCCGGCCGTCGGATTCCCCGCGGCGGGAAGTGTGAGGAGCGCCGACGTCCCTCGGCCAACCTCACTTTCGAGTGACAGTGTGCCGCCATGCGCGCGTACGATGCCGCGCGCGATCGCGAGCCCGAGGCCGGCGCCAGAGCGATCGGTGCGCCTGCTCTGCCAGAATCGATCGAACACGAATGGCAGGTCGTCCGGCGCGATACCGATCCCGGTATCCTGCACGGTCACGAGCACCCCGTCGACATGCCGGATCGCCCGCATTCGGACATGACCGCCCTGTGGCGTAAACTTGATGGCGTTGCCGACCAGGTTGGACAAGACCTGCGTGATCCGGTCCGGATCGATATCCACCATGGGGAGTCCTGCCTCGAGCTCCGTCTCCAGTGAGACCCCCTGGGCGCTCGCGAGCGATGCCAGCAGATCGGCGGTCGTGGCCATCAGAGGGCCGATCGCCGATGCCCGCTGCAGGATGCGTAGCTGCCCGCGTTCCAGCCGGGTCGCATCGAGCAGATCCTGAATGAGCGTGTCCATCTGGGTCGCGGCCTGCAACATCACACTGGCATGCTCTGCGGCGTCGATCGGCAACGCGGTTGCTCCCGCCTCGACCGGAAATCTGAGCAGCGCCGAGGCGAGCATCTTGACCGCGTTGACCGGATTTCGCAGGTCGTGCGACACGAGGCCAAGCAGATCATCACGGTCCCGAACCGCCATCTCGGCGTCAGAGAGCGATCGCTGCACCAGCGCCTCGTTTTTTCGCTGCTCAGAGACATCCCGCATGACGACGGCGAACACCACGCTGTGGTCGTCATGCGCGACGTGGGAGATCGCCGCTTCGGCGGAGAATTCCTCGCCGGACTTCCGGAGGCCGAAGATCGGCGATCGCTCGGACATGTTGCGCGCCGAACTTCCGCTCTGGCCGAAGGTCCGCATATGGTTCAGGTGGCCCAGATGGAAACGACTCGGCATCAGCATGGACAGCGGCCGGTCCATGACCTCGTCAGCCCCATAGCCGAACATCCGGCTGGCCCCTTCGTTGAAGAAGCAGATCGCCTGACGGCTGTCGACACAGATGATCGCATCCGACGCGATGTGCAGGATGCGGGCAAGCAGGCGGTCGGAAACGGCTTTATGGGTCATGGAGCCAATGGTAACTTCCCGGCGGCCCGAAGATGTCCGACATCGCCTGACACCGGCCAGGGGTCGGCTCCTGCACACTTGTGGCTGACCTGGAGGTCATCATGGACGACGACATCATCACAGTGCTGCTGGCGGACGATCACGCCGTCGTGCGGTATGGACTCAAGGCGGTCCTGCAGACGGCCCCGGACATCAGCGTCATCGGTGAGGCGCGCAATGGCCGGGAAGCCGTGGACACCGCGATGCGGCTCAAGCCTGACGTGGTGGTCATGGACCTGAGCATGGATGTGATGGACGGCGCGGCGGCCACGCGCGAACTCCAGCGCCTCGCCTGTCCGTCGCGCATCCTGATTCTCACCATGCACGCCGAGGATGAATATCTGGTACCGTTGCTGGAGGCCGGTGCCAGCGGCTATCTGGTCAAGAATGCAGCGGACCGCGAGCTGGTGGATGCGGTCCGCATGGTCGCCCGCGGCGACCAGTACCTTCGGCTGGGCGCGGTCCGGGCGCTGGCCAAGGAGCTGAAGAAGCGCGAACACCGGGTGGCGGAGCAGACGCAGTACGATTCGCTCTCGGAGCGCGAGCGGTCCATCCTGCGACTGATCGCCGCAGGGTACACCGGACCCGACATCGGTGCGCAACTCAACATCAGCGCCAAGACGGTTGACACATACAAGCAGCGCATCCACGAAAAAATCGGGCTCGCGCATCGGCCGGACTACGTCCGGTTCGCGGTACGACTCGGGCTGCTGGACGAGGAAACGCAGATGTAGGGGATTTCCCCACAGTGGTGTGGGGAATACATCCCGCCCTGACAGGTTTCGCCTGACAGTATGGTGATTCGTGGAAGGAGACATTGGGACGAGCATCCGCGCGCACCGCCGGGTGACCGTCCCTTTTGCCCTACGAGGTCTTCGCCGATGACCGCTGTTGCGGCTGCTCCCCCGAGCGCGACAACGCCCCTCGACGCGTTCGCTTACGACGACGCCATCGTTCGAAAGTTTCTGGTGGCCTGCGTGGCGTGGGGCGCCATCGGCATGCTGGTCGGCGTGCTGATTGCGCTCCAGCTGGCGGACCCGATGTTCAACCTCGGCCTGTCGTTCACGAGCTTCGGCCGCCTGCGGCCCCTGCACACCAACGCCGTCATCTTCGCGTTTGGTGGCAATGCCTTCTTCTGCGGCTGCTATTACTCCACCCAGCGGCTGCTGAAGGCCCGGATGTTCAGCGATGTGCTGAGCGCGATTCACTTCTGGGGCTGGCAAGCGATCATCCTCGCGGCCGCGCTGACCCTGCCGTTCGGCTTCACGCAGGCGAAGGAATACGCCGAGCTGGAGTGGCCGATCGACATCGCGATCGCCGTCATCTGGGTGGTGTTCGCCGTGAACTTCATCGGCACCCTGATCAAGCGTCGTGAGCGCCATCTCTACGTGGCGCTCTGGTTCTATCTGGCGTCGATCATCACCGTCGCGATCCTGCACATCTTCAACAACCTGTCGATCCCGGCGGGACCGCTGAAGAGCTACAGCATCTACGCCGGCGTGCAGGATGCATTCATGCAGTGGTGGTATGGCCACAACGCGGTCGCCTTCTTTCTGACGACGCCGTTCCTTGGCCTGATGTACTACTTCATGCCCAAGGCGGCCGAGGGGCCGGTATTCAGTTACCGCCTCTCGATTCTGCATTTCTGGTCGCTGGTGTTCATGTATATCTGGGCCGGGCCGCACCACCTGCACTACACCGCCCTGCCCGAGTGGGCCTCGACCCTCGGCATGCTCTTCTCCGTCATGCTGTGGATGCCGTCGTGGGGCGGCATGATCAACGGCTTGCTCACGCTGCGCGGCGCCTGGAACCGGGTGGCGACCGATCCCGTCTTGAAGTTCTTCGTGGTCGGCATCACCTTCTACGGCATGGCCACCTTCGAGGGGCCGATGCTGTCCATCAAGTCGGTGAACGCGCTGTCGCATTACACCGACTGGACC